>Ga0210377_10002708_pt1 | contig 15393 bp, 15 predicted proteins | sample PLM4_65_b1redo_FD_155480 | JGI IMG/M metagenome (GOLD analysis project Ga0210377, IMG submission 155480) | Groundwater sediment microbial communities from an aquifer in East River, Colorado, USA - PLM4_65_b1 redo | ecosystem: Environmental > Terrestrial > Soil > Riparian zone | place: USA: East... | reverse complement strand
CGCAGGCAATTTCCCCACGCCGCCGCCCGTCTTCGATTACGCGGCTGAGTCGATAGTCTTCGAGCAGATCGTCTCCACGCTGACATATCTGACACAAGCTCCCACCGCGACACCGACTCCATTCTCAACAGCCGAGACAGGAACGCCCTTCATCACACCTACTCCGACTGGGCAAGGGACAGTTACCGGAAAAGTCAACGCTTCCAAACCTGCCACGGTTGGATTGTATAACGCAGGCGGATTACTCGTCGTGTCTGTTGCCACCAATCCTGGCGACTCGTTCCTGCTCACGGCTCCTTCCGGGACCTATAGCCTGGTCGCCGTTGCCAGTGGCTTTCTCAGCGCTCAGGGCTCGGTCACGTTGATCGGGGGGGCGACCATCACTCAACCCACCATCGATCTGATCCCAGGCGATATCGACAACAATAACGTCATCGACCAGTTTGACGCCATGACGATCGGCATGAGCTACAACACCTCCACACCCGCCGCCGCGGACTTGAACAACGATGGCACCATCAACGTGCTCGATCTGGAGATCCTGGCAAAGAATTATCGCAAGACAGGTCCAATCGCCTGGCAATAAACTCATCAGCCCGGATGCTATTAAGTCAATTGCCCGATGTGAATACATCGGGCAATTTTATATGCGAAATGTTTTGAGACCAGGTGCTATAGTAAACTACCACGCCAAAGGCGGTGGCTTTTGGCGAACATAACCGCCGTGAAGACTCTAGGTTGAGAGAATTTGATCCGCCGGGTTCATATCATCTCACTACTCTTGTTGTTGAGAAGAAAATTCGCGACTTCCTTCTTAATTACTCTTCACGGTAGAACCTTTTCACCCTACCACCGCCATAGGCAGTGGTTTTAGGAAGACAATAAATTGGCGACTTGTAAATCACGAATTTTTTAAAGCTAAAAAACGCTTCTTACATCGCGGACTCATCATTTCAAGAAATCAAGGTGAAACCCATTGAGCGAGTTAGAACTGGTATCAACGGTCAACATCCCAAGATTGGGATATGAGTTTCTCGACAAGCCTGTCATCGTCGGCGGTCTGCGCAGTGGGGACGCGATGTAGTTCTGGGACACAGAGAAACGCTGATTTTCTTTTTTATCTGCGTGAATCAGCGCTCGTCTGCGTCCAAATTGGGAAATTATGTCTATTTTCCCGTCACTGCGAGTATGGTTTTCTCAAGAAAACTTGACAACTTTACGGTTTTGATGCGTGGTTACAACGCGAATTACACAAAATGGGCGAATTTCGCAAAAGGCTTTTAAAATTCGTGTCATTCGTCTGTTCGCGGCATTCGCGTTCAAAAGATTCTGGTTCTTGAGAAAACCATGTCACTGCGAGGGCGGTGTCTTCCCGCCCGAAGCAATCTCATTTACAATCCTATTCAAATAATTGCTTATAAGATTGCTTCGCCCTACGGGCTCGCAATGACGATAAAGGAAACCCTTATGACCACAAAATCCAAAGTTGCCATTTTACGCACCAAGCCCGAAACCGCCCTCGATGATTATCAACGCCTGTTCGAGTTGGGCGGCGGCTCGCAGGCTCTGGCGGCGAATACCCCCACCATCATCAAGGACAACATCTCCTGGCATTTCCCGATGCCGAGCGCCAACACCACTCCCTGGCAGTTGGAAGGGACGGTGCAGGCTTTACAAAAAGCCGGTTTCACCGACCTCTCGTGCGTGCAGAACAAGACCGTCGTCATTGATACCTACAAGGGCGAAGATCTCAACGGCTATGTGCCCATCTTCAAGCATTATCAGATCCCTGTGAAGTACAACTTCAAACCCGAGGATATGACCTGGATCCCCTTCACGCCCAAGGACAAGCTGCTGGTGCTGGACCACATCTTCCCGCACGGCTTACAGATCCCTGATTACCTGATCGGCAAGAACATCGTCCATCTGCCGACGATGAAGTGTCATCTCTACACCACCACCACGGGTGCCATGAAGAACGCCTTCGGCGGACTGTTGAACACGCATCGCCACTACACCCATACCTGGATCCACGAAACCTTGGTGGACCTGCTGACGATCCAGAAAGAGATCCATCCGGGCCTGTTCGCTCTGATGGATGGCACCACCGCCGGCAACGGACCCGGTCCCCGCACCATGCTTCCGGTGGTGAAAAACGTCATTCTCGCCTCCGCAGACCAGGTGGCGATCGATGCGGTCGCTGCCAAGATCATGGGCATCGACCCGATGAGCATCAAGTACATCCGCCTGGCGCACGAAAAGGGACTCGGTGTCGGCGATCCGCGTGAGATCGAGATCGTCGGTGATGTGGATGTCGCCAATGAGAATTGGGGCTTCAAGGTTGGCAGCAATTTTCATGGCTTTTTGGCATGGCTGGCGTGGTACGGACCGACCAAATTCCTGCAGCCGCTCATCATGCGCACGCCGCTGGTGGCGGTCCCGATCTTTGTTTCGGAATTCGGTCACGACCATCTCCAATGGCCCATTCGTTTTAAACATATTGCTGAGAACTGGCAGGCGACCACGCCTTGGGGTCAGCTTTTTACTCGCTACCAAAAGGAAGGCTATCTGGGGGAGCAACTACAGGAAGATGTAGCTCGCAAGTGATGTAGAGCGTTGGAAAAACAAAAACAGGGAAACAAGCCACCAAACTTGTTTCCCTGTTTCCTTGTCTACTGCTTGACAGTCATATAATCCACCCCATGAAACCAGATATTCAGATCATACGCATTACTGCCTTTGACCCGCAGCAAATGGATGACCTGTGTCGTTTACGGGATGGGCTCATGTCGCATCACGGCGATCTCTCTCCCTCAGACCGGTTCAGGAATTTTTTGGTGAAACACATGGGCGAGAAGACCATGCTGATCTTCCTGATCTATGATGGTTCAAAGGCGATTGGGTATGGCATGGCGTTCGATGTGGAGGAACATGCCTACATGCCCGAATGGACCCGCAGAGGATATATTACGCAATATTTCGTGGACGCATCCTATCGCGGACAGGGCGTTGGGGAAATGGGTTTGAACTACATCCACGATTGGTTCTGTTCGCGCGGATTGACGAACGTGATGCTCAATGTCGGCATGGAGAACGAGATCGGCAAACGGTTCTGGGTCAAACAAGGCTACGCCCCCTATGCCACGCGCATGAAATATCAGCTACAAGGTGAATAAACTTTAACATGTCGTTGCGAGCCCGCAAGGCGAAGCAATCTCCCGTTAAAGGGAAAAAACTCATCGATACGCCTTCACCACTTAAACGGAGATTGCTTCGTCGTCGCTATGCTCCTCCTCGCAACGACATGTCTTGCTCAACCTACGACCATCAAACTATTCGACTATCCAACTAACCAACTACCTCACACTTCCACCTTCACTTCCACAATTCGATCCAATCGAAAACTTCGTTCCGCGTTCCGCAAATGGCAGTGCCCCTGCAAATAAATGTAATCCGCCAGTCCCATCACCTGCTTGGGCGTAACCCAGCGCTCGCTCAGCTTGCCATCACCATCCACATAACGGATGAAGATGCGCTTGTTGCTGTAGATCGCTTCGCCCAATTCGGTGGGCAGTTGGATGCCCTCATTAGGCCACGCTGGCGAGTTGTAAATGCCAATGTAATCATCGAGCGGTCGGTTGTAGGGTTTCAATCCATCCATCATTGCAAAGAAGATGCCGCGCGCCGTCAGCGCATCGTCGAGCGCGCGATGGGCGGTCACCATCGGCACGTGGAACGCCTCTGCGATGGAGAGCAGACTGTTCGATGGCAGGTCATAGAATTGACGCGCCAGGTTCAGCGTGTCGATCAGGTTGGGGATCTGGATCTCGCGTCCCAGGCGTTTGAACTCGCTATCCAAAAACTGGATGTCGAACTGCGCGTTATGACAGACCACCACCGCTCCATGCAGCCACTCCAGCACATCATCGGCGATCTCTGCAAATAACGGCGCGGATTGCAACTCCTCATCGGATAATCCGTTCGTGGAGGCGGCTCCTGGCGAAAGCAGACGCTCGGGATTCACGAGCTGCTGATACCGGTGTTTGATGCGTCTTCCTTCGCTGATAACGATCCCCACTTCGCAGATGCGGTCACCGAACCAGGGGGAAAGTCCGGTCGTTTCAAGATCCAAAAAAGCAAAACGTGCGCTGGCAATGTCGAACATGGCGATAGAAACTCCGAAGGAGTGGAATGATTATAGATATGAATGACGATGATTTTGAACCCCGGAGGGGTGTCATAAATTTCTTGTCATACATGTTATCCCTTCGGGATTAGGATAATCGCCAATTTGATGGCTAGAATCCTTTCATCCCTTCGGGATTTGCTGATTCTAAACGGAAAACGTTTCCCCTGCCGGATGTGTTTCCACACGATTTCCCCGATACAAAGTCACTTCCCCCCGCCCATAGACGGTCCACGAATTCCCTTCGCCATCGTCGATCATGCCGGTCTGTTCGTCGATGCCGATCAAGGTCACATCGGGAATTTGCTGGATGAGCTTTGGCGCCCAGTTCTTCCCGAACGTGTTGTGATGCGGTAACACAAGCGCGTTCGGGACAAGGTTCAAACCTTCATGCACGCGTCCCGCACCGGGGTCGAAATAAAACTGGCACATCACCATCGCTCCCGCGCTGGAACCTGCGATGACCGCGCCATTGCGATAGGCATCCAGCGCACCCTCCCATGCCAGGCTGCCCTTCAACGTCTGACCGAGATAATGGGTGAACCCTCCCAGCAGATAGATCAACTTCGCATCACGTACGGACCGCGCGATCTTTTTATTGTCCGCTCTTATTTTGCTGGTCAACGGGACTGAAAGTACATCCTTTGCACCCAGGCTTTGGAACCAGCGGACGCCGTTATTCCCGGCGTGCATGTCATTTTTGTCCGGCGCGGCAGCTGCCGGGATGATGCGAAGCGGGGCGTCGAATCCGCCGGCGAGTTGGATGGCGCGCAGATCCGGGTCGCGCATCCGCCCGCCAAATTCCGCTCCGCCTTCGAGAAGTAAATATCCCATGTTCACCATCCAAACTCATCGAAGCGGATGCCGTTCAGATGATTCGTAATCGCCCGCTTCACATACGGAATTGTATTTTCAGGCAATTGATCGATTTCCACCCAACGCAGTTCATCGCATTTATCCAGCTCGGCGTTGAACGGCTCGCCCTGCCATTGATGGACGTGGACAAAGAAATCGACGCGTTCATCGTCTTCGATACGATGCATAACGGAGGAGAAGGATAGGTCATCCGCTTCGATTCTGACGCCGATTTCTTCCTCCGCTTCACGCGCCGCCGCGCCACGGACAGTTTCTCCGCCATCCAAATGCCCGGCTGGGACGCTGTACTGCCCATCGGCATAGCCCGTATTGAAGCGGCGCAGCAACAGGATCTGATTCTCGCGGAAGAAAAATAAATGGACAGTGACGGGAAAACGTGTGCGCATGGAGTGCTTTCTGCGCCATCCCCGGCGCATCATACCCCGCTGGGGATGGCGGCTTGAGCTAAAAATCCGCCCATTGCTGAGCGGATTCAAAATTACTTCAAGAGCAGTCCCACTTTATCGGGATTGGTCGGGTCAGACATATCCACCATCACCTGCACCACAGAACCCACCTGCACCTGTGATAAGCGGATCAACGGTACAGTCATGGTTTTTGTGACCTGATACGGAGCGCCATATGGCATTCGGATCTCCAGCCCGACCGTCACGCGTGGATTGTTGTTGATCAACATGCCAGTATCTTGCAGCGACAGGATGGTGGCTTCACCCTGCGTACCCTTCGCCATCAATTCCTCCGCCCGCTTGCGCTGGTTGCGGTAGAAATAAATGGGAATGGCGATGGCAGCGGCAGTGATGACCAGCGTGCATAAAACACTCACGCAAATGATCGCCAGTGTTACACCTGAAATACCCAGACCAAATAATGTTGTAGGATCCATGTACGGTTATCTCCTTTGGCGAATGTATCGGGCAAGTATAAAGGGATTTGAAAAAGAGAACAGGGTACTGTGAGGTTAAAAATACAGATCATGTCGTTGCGAATGGCGCTGCAAGCGCCACGAAACAATCCTCTGGGAAATAGCCTGAATGCATATTGTTTGTAGGATTGCTTCGTCGTCGCTTTGCTCCTCCTCGCAATGACGAGAATCCTATCTAAAATATTTCTCCCAGACGCGTTGTTTTTCCTCTGGCGGAATAAACGATGCTTCACAGGCATAACGATTGCATGTGGCGATCTCATCCATGCTCATGCCCAGCACTTCGTGTGAGATGCGATACTCGTTGTTGAGATTGGTTTCCAGCACTTCGGGGTCATCGGAGTTGATGGTTACTTTCACCCCGAGGTCGAATAACTTCTTGAGCGGATGCTCTTCAATGGTCTGCACGGAATTGGTCAGGTAATTGCTCCACGGATTCACTTCCAGCGTGATGTCGCGCTCCTTAATCAGCTCAATCACATTCATGTCTTCAATCGCATGGATGCCGTGCCCGATGCGGTCAGGATCGGTCAACTCGATCACTTCTTTCACAAAGGAGGCAGGCGTATCTTCCCCGGTGTGGATGGTTATTTTCAATCCAGCATTCTTTGCTTTGAGCACGGGTTTGACGAACTCGCGCAATGGAAAATCCCTTTCGCTATCCGCCAGATCGATACCATCGATATGTTCCTTGTGTCGGATCGCCCAATCCACGGTTCGGACGCAGGAATCCGGTCCCATGCTGCGGGAGGTGATGGCGATGTAGCCGATTGCCATGTCGAATTCACTTTCAGCGCGAGCCTTAGCGCGCAACAACCCATCGAGACACGCATCCCAATCCAGGTTGTGTCCATGGAACGCCCAATCGGGCGAGAAACGCACTTCAAAGAGTTTGATGTTCTGCTTTGCAGCGTCTTCGAACAACTCCCAGGCGATACGTTCGACCACTTCCGGTGAGGTAATACTATTTTGAAAAATGCCAAACGCTTCGAGCACCGTTTCCAGATTCTGCATCTGGTCGTAGATCTTGACATGCCTATCCAATTCGTTGACCTCATAGGCAGGCAGTGTCAAGTTGTATTCCCTGGCAACGTCTATGATCGTCTGCGTGCGGATTGAGCCTTCGAGATGGATATGGATCTCGGTCTTGGGGAGAGAGTTATATGTTGGGTCGAAGTTCTTCATGAGTAAATCCTTTTACCACAAAGGACACTAAGAACACAAAGGAAAACCGTTTTGCCTTAAGGCGTCAAACCTTCGTGACTGCCCCGGCACTCCCTGGCACCTCCCGTGATTTGCTTAGCAAATCAGGCAGGTGTGCGCCCGGGACAAGTGTTGTATCCTTTGTGTTTAAGAAAGCGTTGCCAATCGCAACACCGCCTGTAACAAGACATTCGCGCCATTGACGCAATTCTCCCATTTTGTGAATTCACGCGGCGAGTGACTGGCTCCCTCCACAGAGGGGACGAAGATCATGCCCGCAGGACAAATGCCATCGAATGACTGCCCGTCATGCCCCGCGCCGGAAACCAGTGAAACTTGCGACAGCCCCAGATCATCACACGCACCGGCAAAGGCGCTCTGAATGGCACCGTTCATAATGCTGGGCGAGTGTTTGCCCAGGAATTCATATTTCAACTCCAGACCAAAGCGTGTCGCTTCGGTGTTTGCCAGCAACAGCAGCGCCGCGTCGAGCCGTTTGAATTCCTCTTCATCCGGCGAACGGAATTCCAGCGCCAGATCCACGCGCGCCGGGACGATGTTGAACGCGCCTGGCGCAAACTCCATGATGCCCACGTTCACCACACAGTTTGAGAACTCTTTCATCACCAGTTCACGCACTGCCAATGTGAAGGCGCTTGCACCCAGCGATGCATCCAGCCGGTCTGTCATCAAGGTTGTACCGGCATGGTCCGCGCGCCCGATGAACGACAGGCGATACGACCAGATACCAACGATTGCCGAGACGATGCCGATGTCGATGTTTGCGCGTTCGAGTCGCTTGCCCTGCTCGATGTGCAACTCAAGATACGCCGCCAGCGACTCCTTCGGTCGCCCCGCACTCAATATGTTTTCGTCCGACAAGCCTGCCCGCTGCATCCCCGCCACCAGATTATTCCTGCCTCCACGCGGATTCTGCAACAACTGCGGACTGAGATGACCTGCCAACGCCGCGCTACCCAGGAAGCCGACCAGCGTGCCTTCTTCATCGGTGAAGTCAATCGCTTCGAGATTCAGCCGGAACTTGATCCCGTACTCTTTGATGGTCCTCAATACTTCGAGTGCGGCGATGACACCCAGCGCGCCGTCGAAGCGTCCGCCGTTGGGGACCGAGTCGAGGTGGGAGCCAATGAGTAATGTCTTTGCAGGCGCTTCGACTACGCCTCCGGCTCCACTCAGCGCGAGTACTGCTGAATGATTCCCTGCGCCATCGATGTGGAATTCCAACCCTGAACGTTCGATCTCTTCCCGAAACCATTGTCGCGCGGCGAGATGCGCCTCACTGAAGGTGGGACGGTGTACGCCTCCCTCCGCTGTCACACCGATCAAAGCCAGTTGGTTAAAGGAAGCAGCCATTCGGTCCGCGTTGATGCGCAGGTCTTTTGTCATGAGGAAACTCCTTGCGTAAGAAAAGAGAAGAGGAGCATGTCTATCTGCTGATTATTTTATCTGAAACAATAGTGAGTCGCACCTGACAGGGTAAATGTACCTGATCGAGTCAGGTGCGACGTACCATCGGAGTGAATATGGATTTCAAATTAACCATCTTTTCCGATTACATCTGACCGTGGTGCTATGTCGGCCAGGGTGTGGTCGAGAGGTTGAAAGCCGAATATCAGATCGATCTGGAATGGCGTCCATTCTATTTGTATTTCGATACGCCGCCAGAGGGACGGGACCTGCCTGAGTATGTCCAACGCGCGCGGGCGAATGGTTCAGAAGAGCGCTTGCGGTCCATCGCCAATTCGTATGGCATGGAGTTCCGCTCCACGGAGCGCATTTACAACACGCGTCTCGCACACGAAGCCACGGAATATGCACGCGAGCATGATAGGGACAATGAGTTCCACAAGATCATCTTCCGCAAGGTGTATGCCGAGGGAGCAGACCCCAGTCACTGGGATGTGCTTCGCTCCGCCGCCAAGGAAGTGGGCTTGAATGCCGATGAAATGCAGCGCCAGGTGGAAAGTGAAACATATAAGCTCAATGTGGAAGAGCAGGTGAAGCAGGCATATCAGATCGGTGTGCAGGGCGTACCGACCTATGTGATCAATGACCGCTATGCCGTGGTTGGTGCGCAACCGTATGATGTGTTCAAGAACGCACTGTCACAGATCATGAACCAAAAAGGCTGACGATGGTCAGCTTTTTTGATGGGTCGGTATATCCAAATCGATACCCACGACCAATGCTGTCTGTGCCCAATGGCTGAACTTTTGTCCAACACGCCACTGCTGATACTTGGTCGCTAGCATTTTGCGTGCCATCGTTTCCTCCTGCCCATCGGTCACGAGGCGGGCCATCCCATTGAATTTTTTCTTCATAATGCGGACGGTCACTGCCGGGGTTTTGAGCAGGTTCTTGACCCAATCCGATTTCTCTCTGCCTTCCGAAAGCAGATAAAGCGTATGGTTGTTGATGCCAAACCAGATCTCAACCTCATGTGGGTTTCCACTCACGCGTCCTGTGGTGGTTAGATAACAATATTGTTCTTTTGCACACAGTTCCAGCACATTGACTCGAGCGATGGAGCGCTGTTTTATAGCCATAGATACCTTCTCCATTCATCTGATCTACAACCGTCAAGCTTTATTTTCTTTGCCAGATCTTGATACAAGGATACATCAGTTTTACCTGTATTCCCGCATCCCTGACAAGTCCGTTGAAGCCTTTGCCGATCTTGTAGAGCCCGAAACAATCCACGCCACCCAGTTTACATATTTGATCCGTCCACACGACCTGGTCGAAACAATCCAATTCACATTTTTGGATGTCAAAGACAACTGCCAGGTCCAATTCCACGCGTCCTCTCCAGGAGAGGTTGGTGGTATTGAATATCTGCTCTAGAAACCACTCCCGATCTGGTTGCGCCGGTTCCGGTTCAACGATCAGGCTAAGGTCGATATCCGAATCGGGGTGGCTCTTCCTGGCGGGTCCGCGTGAGCCATGCAGGATGATGCGGGAAACGGCTGGGTGGACAGTGAGATTGGAAGATGTCAGCAACTCGTGGGTTTCGGGCAGCAGAGAGGCAAACCGGCTTTCGAACTCCAACACTTTTATCATACGGATTTTACTTCGATAAAAAATAGGTCTGTGCGGGGAGCAGTTGATGTTTGCGGGTATTGGTGGTGTACGTGGTGGTGCAGCGCGCCCGTGACAGGCGTTTGATCAGGGCGGAATCGTACAGAAAAATGGTTTTGTCCGAGACAGATTCGATCACTGTCCAGTGGTCGTGGAAACCCTGCAAGCCCAGGATGATGGCACGTCCGGGAGTGCCATCCAAAAAGGATTGCATCGAGACCCAGAAAGTGGTCAGGTCAGGGTTGGGGACGCCGCGCCAGGGGATTTGAACGCTCGAAATACGGTGTTTTCCGACCACTTTATCGAGGATCGACAACATTTGAGTGTGGATGACACCTCCAATCAGCACTTTGCCAAGCAACTTTCGCCGCGAGAGGAAATGGACCAGATCATCGAATAGCTGTTGCGTCTCATTGTCGGAAGAGCGGTTGATAATGCGCTCGGCGTTGATGATACTGTAGAGTCCGCACAGGGAGTCGAGTCCACCCTGTTGAAACGGGAGCAGGCCAGGTCTGAGGCGCGAGGCGGGAGTCATCTATCTATTTTACTCAAAAACCTTACAGTTCCCCCGCGTCATGGAAAAACAGTTCATTTGTCATTTGCGCAAGCAGGGAAAATTGTGTAAGATTAGAGTCGCCATGAGACGATTTCTGGCAATAATCCTTCGAGACATGTTTATGTCCAGGAGTCAGCAAGCCTGACAGGTGCCCATGTACCTGCCGGGCTTTTTTTATCCCCTTTGGGGATGTTATCCCATTTCAAGGAGCAAAGAATGCAAACACCCTGGGAGTATCGCTACGCCCACCGCATGCAGAATATGAAAAGTTCGGTCATCCGCGAACTGTTGAAGCTGACCGAGCAGCCTGACATTATTTCTTTCGGAGGCGGTCTGCCAGCCCCCGAGGTATTCCCGCTCAAGGAATTCCGGGAAGCCTGCAACTATGTGCTGGACAATTTCGGACCTCAGTCCCTGCAATATAGCACCACTGAAGGGTATCGCCCGTTGCGTGAAATGATCGCGCGCCATACCGCGCGGTATAGTGTGCAGGTGACGGCTGACAATATTCTTATTACATCCGGTTCCCAGCAAGCCTTGGACTTTATCGGACGACTCTTTCTGAACCGTGGCGATTACATTGTGGTGGAATCGCCGACCTATCTCGGCGCGTTACAGGCGTGGAATTCCTATGGGGCGCAGTACATCCCCATCCGTACAGATGAGCATGGCATGATTGTGGATGAGTTGGAAGCGGCGCTTCGGATCGGACCGAAATTCATTTACGTTCTCCCAAACTTTCAGAACCCGGGCGGTTCGACTCTCAGCCTCGAGCGGCGTAAAAAACTTGTTGAACTTGCTGATAAATACGGCGTGCCGATCGTGGAAGATGACCCCTATGGTCAATTGCGTTATGAAGGCGACCATATCCCCTCGGTCGTGTCGTTGGATAGTGAATTCCGTGGTCCCAACGGCGGACATTACAGCGGCAATGTGATCTATCTCAGTACATTCTCAAAACTGCTGGCACCGGGGTTGCGCCTGGCATGGGTCATTGCACCCGAGCAGGTTATTCGTAAATTGGTGATGACCAAACAAGCCGCAGATTTGCACACTGCCTCATTCAATCAATATGTGGCGTATGAAGTGGCGAAGGGCGGTTTCCTCGACGAGCACGTCAAGGTAATCCGCGCCACCTACAAGGAGCGCCGCGATGTGATGATCGAAATGATGGAGGAGATGTTCCCCGCGGGTGTAACATGGAGAAAACCACAAGGTGGCATGTTCCTGTGGGGCATCCTGCCAGAAGATATGGATGCAGCGGATGTACTCAAACGTGCCATTGAAAAGAAGGTGGCATTCGTTCCCGGTGAGGCGTTCCACGCCACTGGTGGTGGGAAGAACACCATGCGGCTCAATTTCTCCTATTCCGCACCGGATACCATACGCGAAGGGATTACGCGTTTGGGTACGGCATTGAAGGAAGTGATCGTAGAGACAGTGTAGATCACCTTAAAACACTAGCCGCGAATTTACCCATTTGGGTACGATGTCACGAATTATCGTGCATGAATTTTTAAAAAAATTCGCGTAAATTCGCGGCAAAGATTTTAAAAAGAAAGGGACGACCGTCACCCCCTTAAGGGGCAGGTGGTCGTCCCTGCCGTTTAACCTTCGGTGTACGGAACGTATTCAGCGCGAGCGATACCCTGCTTCATGGCGGTTTCTGCCACAGCGCGCGCCACTTCGTGATGCACTTTTTTATCGAGCGGGTTGGGCATCAACTCACCGGCGGGGGTCATGCGCACGAGCACTTCCATGGCAGCGATCAACATTTCGTGCGTGATGCGCGGTGCGTTCGAATCCACAGCGCCGCGGAAGATGCCTGGGAAGCCCAACACGTTGTTGACAGACTTGCCATCGGCAGCGAAGGCTGCGCCATTTTCCAGCGCCAGATCCGGGTCGATCTCGGCGTTCGGGTTCGAGAGCGCCAGGATGATCTGTCCCTTGCGCACCATTTCTGGCTTGATGAGACGCGGCGACCCGGTCGTGGCGATGACGATGTCACACTCGGACATGATTTCCTGGAGATTGGATCTGCGCCCGCCATCGCGTTCGAAGCGCGTTAACGCCTGTTCACTCAGATCTGCACCCAGAACTGCGTTGCCCGTGAGTCCCATGATCATCTTTCCGATTGCGTTTCCGGCAGCTCCCAAGCCGATCTGCCCCACGGTAGCTTTGCCAATATTTACATGAGCGCGGTTCGCCGCCACCATCAACGCGGCCGTGCTGACCACAGCCGTGCCATGCTGGTCATCGTGCATGACGGGGATATCGAGCTTTGCCTGTAAACGTTCCTCGATCTCGAAACAACGCGGCGCGGAAATGTCCTCGAGTTGGATGGCGGCAAAGGTCGGCGCAATGGTCGATACCGCTTGCACGATCTCGTCCGGGTCTTTTGTGTTCAACAGGATCGGCATACCCGAAAGCCCGACCAATGTTTCCATCAGCATGGCTTTGCCTTCCATGACGGGCATACTCGCCAATGGACCGATGTCACCCAGCCCCAACACGGCAGTGCCATCCGTGACGATGGCGACCATGTGGCAGATGCTTGTGTACAAGCGCGCCAGAGCCGGGTCATCGGCGATCTTCAAGCACACCTCTGCCACACCAGGTGTGTAGACGCGGCGTAGCGTGGCAATGGAATCGATGGGGAAGCGCGAACGGATGGCGATCTTTCCCTTATGATGGAGCGCCAGAACCTCATCGCGTACTTCCAACACACGCGTGCCTTCATTCGTGCGCATGACCTCGATGACATGATCCATGTGTTCGGCGTCATCGGCATAGACGGTGATATCGCGCACCACACTTTGGGCGGTCTCGGTGATCATATCCATGCTGCCGACGCTGGCATCCACGCCTGCGATGGCGGTTAACAGCCGTGCCAGTACTCCGGTCTTGCGTTCATTGCGGACGCGTACGGTCCGCATCATTTTACGTTCCCATGCCATACAGTGATTCCTTTCGGGTAAAGCTAGGCGGCGTCATCGCCGCCGGGGACGGCGGCTGAAGCAAAGATCATTTACATTATATAACTTTGAGGATGAAATTCAATTCATTGAAGGAACGGATCGTTGTGCAGTCCGCTTCAGGGAAGATCATGTCTGGGTCGAAGAGAACAGGTCGAAGTCCCGCGCGACGCGAGCCGACCACATCCGCAAAATAATTGTCGCCCACATAAATGGCTTCGTTCGGAGCGATCCGGGCGCGATTCAGCGCATGTTCGAAAAGTCCGGGATTGGGTTTGTAGGATGCCACTTCGCCTCCCGAGAGCGAGAAGGAGAAGAACTCACTGATGCTGTGGCTGGCGAGAACATCCTGAAATGGTTTATCGCGGTTCGAAAGCACTGCCATGAGATAGCCCGCCTGCTTTAACTCGGTCAGCATCTGGCGTACATCGTCGGGAATGATGCTTTGCGGTTTGTAGACCTCTCCCATATGGACGGAGACTTTGGGCGCAAGTTCAACAGCCATGGCGGGTGAGGCGCCCAGCGCAATGAGACGACGACGGCTGTATTCGATCCAAAATTTTTCGGTATCGATGGAATGTGCAAGCATGTCATCGCGCAGGTCAGCTGAACTTGCCCAATATAAATGTTCCCAGCGGACGGCGCGGATGCGATCTTCAGGGTTGACTCTCAACCCGAGGCTGATCGCATAATCGGTGAAGACATCGCCGCCAGATGGGACGCTGTGACGGAGTGTGCCATCGAGGTCAAAAAAAACGGCTTTGACGCCATTGGACAAAGACAAGAGAACCTCCAGATTGTATTTGATGGATACGGCACCTATTCCTTGTGCCGAAGAATGTTAGCCGCCGATATGAGACATCTCGACCTTGGGCAGGTCGATCGTATTCTTGGAGCGAAGCTCGGAGTAACGGTCGCTTCGTTTACCCCAGAGCCTCGCAATGGTCTGCGATAGTTCCTGATCGGTTGCGCCGCCGCGCATCCGGTCGCGTAGATCATGTCCCTTGATCGAAAACAGACAGGTGTACAGCGCACCTTCTGCGGAAAGCCGGGCGCGGTTGCAATCGCGGCAGAACGCCTGCGTGACCGAAGCGATCATACCAATCTCCCCGCTGCCATCCTTGTACTTCCAACGTCCAGCCACCTCGCCCTGGTAATTCGGGTCGCTTGGTTCGAGCGGCATTTCAGCGTTGATCATCTTGACAATCTCCCCAGCAGGGACCACGTCATCCATGCGCCAGCCGTTGGTGTGGCCCACATCCATGTATTCGATGAAGCGCAGGATGTAGCCCTTCCCACGGAAGAAGCGCGCCATCGGCAGGATGCTGGATTCGTTCAATCCGCGCTTGACGACCATATTCACCTTGATCGGTCCCAAGCCGGCCGCCGCGGCGGCATCCATGCCTTCGACCACCTTCTGGACAGGGAAATCGACATCGTTCATCGCCTTGAAGATGGCATCGTCCAGCGAATCGAGACTCACGCTGACGCGTTTGAGGCCCGCCTCTTTCAACGCCTGAGCCTGTTTTGCCAGCAAGGAGCCGTTGGTGGTCAGCGTCAGGTCGAGTTCGGGCGA
>Ga0210377_10002707_pt1 | contig 15395 bp, 8 predicted proteins | sample PLM4_65_b1redo_FD_155480 | JGI IMG/M metagenome (GOLD analysis project Ga0210377, IMG submission 155480) | Groundwater sediment microbial communities from an aquifer in East River, Colorado, USA - PLM4_65_b1 redo | ecosystem: Environmental > Terrestrial > Soil > Riparian zone | place: USA: East... | reverse complement strand
CCGCGCCTTCAGCGAGCGCGCCTCCCAACTGATGAGGTACGCGGGCACGATCGCCTCGTACAGACCCGGCGCCACGCCGAGGAAGTAGATCACCGGAATCCGGTTCTCCATCGCTTCGCGCAGCCAGCGGTTGTCCGCGGCGTCCGGGTTCTGGCCCATGAAAGCGTAGTCCACTGCCTCGTCGCCTTCGTAGATCTGCCGGTGTACCTGCCGCTGGTCGTCGTACCAGATGCGCCGCCCCGGCTTGGGGTAAACAGTTCTGATCGAGAGCAGGAAGCGCATCTGCTGCGGCTTGAAGATGCCGCGCTGTGGATTGACGAGCGGGATGCGCTCGCCGTCGAAGTCGAAGCCGGCCTTCAGGTCGTTGCTGCTCAGCTCTCCGCGGACAGCAGTGAGCGCCTTCACCGCGTTGAAGGCGGCGAGCCTGAGTTGCTGATCGCGATCTGGTGCGGTAGACATTCAGCCGTCAGCCGGGGAGCTTCTCCTTATAGGGCATTGCTGTACGGTTATCCGAATGCAGTATCGTTGCTATTTCAGGCGCCTCTCAATTCCGTGGAGAACTGCGTGATCGCTGTTCCCAATACACCGATTTGCCGCAGACGCTGCGCCCGATCGAGGCAGCGGCTGCGCATACCGGGTCCGTGCGTTACACGGTGGAAGGTCGAAATTTTGACGGTCAATCCGCCCACTCGTTCAAAGCCCATTTTATAAACTTTTTTTCCCGAGCCTCTACGCTGGCGAGCGACCATTTCGCCTTATCAATGAGTGCCGCCACTTCGCTTGATCCATGTAGACCGCAGGTTCTGTAGGTTTCCTTTTTCTGTCGTGGATCCTTGTCCTTCAAGCTGGAGTTCACTCCAGGCGGCAGCACCGTCAGATTTCCGATGCGGTGGAGATAAGTAACTTTCGTAGCCTGCGCTTTAACGTGCTCGATGGATTTCGATGGCTCTTGCTGCCAAATCTTGTTCCACTGCGATTCACTTATCTTTTGGCCCTTCGACTTTGCTAAGTGCTCGTCATATCGATAAAGCACATATCGCAACGCCTCAGTCCAACCGCTGTACCAGTCTTCGTTCCAAAGGCCCTTCACTGCGTCCTTAAGGGGTGCTACCTCGCCAATCGCGGACAAAGACTCCATGATCTGCCCGGCGGGCAGGTTCTCATTGTGAATCTTCCATGCTAGGCGCACGTATTCGCCGACGGCCCTTCTTGAGTCATACCCCATCAACCCGTAAATCCGGAACGTCACGTTCTCCCATCTACGCAAAAGCTGGTCTTCAAGGGGTTTGGGAAATCCGCGCAGGAAGATTGCGATGGCTACGAGGCGGGCCTGAACGATTTGAGTGACTGCGCGCAGCCGAACGGTCGACAACAACCGATCCTCAGCTTGCGTCACCTTCAGTATCCACTTGGTATGGTCGACCGCCTTCTTCGCCGATTTGCCGCACTGGCTCACCAGCTCAGCCACCGCCGATTCTTCACTTAGCGGTCGATTTGGTTGCTGAGACACCTTTAGTGTTCCGGCGAACTGAACAGTCTCCCTGTTTAAACTCTGCCGGCGGCCGATTGTTCGGTAAATGTCCTTCCATAAGTTGTGAAGTTCCTCGATCGTGCTAGTGCGACTTCCCTTGTCCCCATGCTCAAATACGATCGCCATGAGAAAGCTCTTGAGCTTATCGAACCACGTGACGTCAAGGCCACGGCTGTTTAGAACCTCGAACACTGTATAGACCAGCCGCTCATCCTCGATTTCATGAAAAATCACTGACAGCCGATTTCGAATCAGTGCCACCAGGTCGACCAAAGAACGCTTAGATTCAACCCATTTAGCGACAAATGCTTTGCACTCCTGAATGGCATCCAACAGATTCTGATCCGCTGTAATGGTCGCCATCGGGTTTTCCGGAACACTGCCGTCTCGCAGATAGTCTGAGCAGATATGACTGGAGTCGTGATTTGTCTGCAGAAGAAGCAGACTTAGGTCGTCTCCCTTCACCAGCAGCTCCTGCAGTTCCTCGCCTACCTTTTTTTCCGTTTCGAGTTGACTCGTCGAGAGCGCTGTTGCAATCGCCCTGAGCAGGAGTACCAGAGTAGTAAGCCGCTGCTGCCCATCTACTACCTCTAGCTCAATGAATTCGTCTGCCGCTATGAAAATCTTGCCTCGCCGCAGTCCGACCATCGTTGCCATGAAATGCGCGCCATTTACGCCAAACCCGTGAACTTTCTCAATATCGTTGAACAAGTCCTGTCGTTGCTTCTGGCTCCATGCATAGGCTCGTTGGTATTGAGGAATGCGGAACAACTTGCCAGCGAGAAGCTGACCGACCGTCGAAAATACTGGCTGGATCTGCATTGCCCCCCCTCTCTTGGCTATCGGTCGTCCGATTCGGCGCTCTTTGCGGCTGCCAACCGTCCAGCCTATCGTCACTGCAATAGTCTTCGTTCGCAGTTCTACAAATCAGAGCCTGTCGAATACGTGACCCTGGCGCGGCACAAACAATCGTTCATACATGCGGGTTGCATATTCATCGGTCATGCCCGAGATGTAATCGCAAAGCACTCTCATCTTGTCCGTCGTGCTTTCCGCTTGCACCCACAGATCCCTGAAAGACTCCTTCAGTAGTCGCTGCGGATCTGATGCAATCGCCTCGAACATTCGAAGTACAAGTTGTTGGCCTCGGTACTCCAAGGTTTGTACCTGTGCCAACTTAATGACCCGCCGCGTTATTAGACCCTTGAAGGCCCCCAGTACCTGCTCAGCGTGTCGGTTCAGCTGTGTTTGCAGACGTAACAAGGGGTGTGAAAACTCCTTTGCCTGATATGGCTCGACAGACACGACAAATGCATTCACCAAAGCCCCGAATGTGGCCTTTCGATCATGACCGGATTTTGAAAACAACAGCTCGAGAATCCTTTCAGAAGGCCATAGCCCGACCGCCTTCGCCCAACCGGCGTCGCTGTCCATTAATGCCAATTGAAGCTCTTCGCGTGTAATCAGCTGCAAGGCGATTGCATCCTCTAGGTCATGGACTCCATACGCAATATCGTCGGCCAATTCCATGATCGACGTATCGAGACTGTGATACCGCGACTTTCCATGTTTCCCTGCGGTCGGTGCGACTAGGAGTGTCACAAATCCGGCTCGGTCCTCTCGCGAAAAGGGCTCGAGAATCCACTCAACAACGTCCTTTTCTCCGCTTGTGTAGCACTTAGGCGGCTTCCAGGATTCGCGCTTTATCAGTAGTCGATCACCGGCCCGCGGTAGCTTGCGCCGAACTACACGCTCGTAGCTAACCGGATACTTCAGAACGCCTAATAGGCTACGTCGCGTGAGGTCTAGGCCAAATCCCTCTGTGTGTGCCTCAAGCTTCGACAGTAAGCGCAAAGTTTGGCCGTTTCCCTCGAATCCCCCGTGTTCACGCATCACAAAATTGAGCGCGATCTCTCCACCGTGACCAAACGGTGGATGGCCAATATCGTGTGCGAGGGCGATAGTTTCCATCGAATTGAGCGTAGGGAGCCATGCAGCTAATTCGCTGTATCCCGCGAATTTCCCAGCCTTGATCCAGTTTTGCTCTATAGCTCTAACTATGCCGCGCCCGATCTGCGCAGCCTCCATCGAGTGCGTCAATCGCGTTCGATGGAAATCTCCTTCGCCGATCCCCAGGACCTGCGTTTTCGCTTGCAGCCGTCGAAAACCCGCAGAATGAATCACCCGTGCTCGATCACGTCCATACTCGTCACGCCACTGAGAGTTAGGGCGCTTGAGTCTATTACCCGATCGACGCTCCTTCCAAACCTTCTGTGGCCATGCACCCATTGTTGCCATGCTCGCTCCCCAGATTCCTTGTCGTTCGGTCGCTCACCCTTAGTAGGCCTCCAACAGCCGCTGACTGCCTGTTGCCAATCGACTTCGCTACCCGTGTAACCCGTGCCGCCGCACTATGTCTTGAATCTGCGCCGGCTGAAACGCTACATCCCAGCACCAAGCTCCAAACCCGCCCTTTGCGTTGACGCCTTTCACCCAGGCATCGAGCGCCGAGCGCTTGGCACGGTTCTGTTCCGAGTCCTCGCCTTTGATTTCAAGAACGAGGGCCTTTCCGCTCTTAAGTCTCACGATGAAATCAGGCACGAAGCGTCGCCGTGCACCGTTCCAGAGGTAGTACACCTGAAACCCAAGGTGGTCATTCTTAGCATAGGCAAAGATTAGATCGCTCTTCTCAAAGACGTTTGCGGCGTACTGCTCCCATGCGCTGTCGGCCACCATGTGACTGATCTGCGAACGCTGGGTGGGGTGGCAGGGCTTCGTCGTGTACCAAGTTCGCATGTACCGTGTCGAGCCGATGGGGTATTCCTCGTCGAACACGGGCTCAATGCGTTCCTGATTCTGCTCGACCACGAACCGGAGTAGGTGTTGCACAACCACATCAATATTCAGCGCAATCAGGATGCGTTTGCGCAACGGCTCCTGATGGAAGAGCGAGGGGATCGAGAGCTTGGGTGATGCCAGAAACTGCTCGACAAGTTGGATGAACTGAACGATCAGGTATTCCCGATTTCCCTTGAATCGTCCGCCAAGCTCGTCGTATGCCTTCCGCGCAGCCTTGAACGTCAACCGTTGAAGACGGAACTCTTCGGGCAGCTTTTCCAAGTCGATCACGTGGATCTTGTTCCAGTCGGCCGCGCCGCCCAAGGCTGGAGCGATCTCGGCACTGATCGGCGTCTGCGCCGGGTCGAGGGTGAGAGATTCGACCTTGTTCCAATCGACCGACAGCACCGGGCGCACGACCGGGTCGATGCGCAACACATTCGGCCAGCGGATTTCCAGTTCGTTGCGTTCCGGCAAAGACTCGATCTGAGTGCTCGGCTTGGGCGGCGGGGGAGGATCGCCGCCATCGCCTACGTCCTGAAAGATTGAAAGCGGGACGCCAAAGATGTTGACGTACTCGGGAATAAACAGGCCGTCGTCGTCGGTTTCGTAGGACACCCGCCGCAGGCCCCTTCCGATCACCTGCTCACAGAGAAGCTGGCTGGTAAACGCGCGGAGCCCCATGATGTGCGTCACATTCTTTGCGTCCCAACCCTCGGACAGCATGGCGACTGAAATCACTGTTTGAAGATCCTGGCCCGCCGTGCCGCGCTTGCCCACGTTATCCACGATCTCCCGCAGCAGTTCTTCCTTCTTCAATCCAAGGAGCCGGTCCTTGCGGTCCTGCGGGATGCTGGCAGATTGGACAATGCGTTGAAGCGCCTCTTCGTAATCCTTATCGGCAGTCGCGGACTCGCCGATCTCGGCTTTCTCCAGCACCTTTGAGTCGACGCGCAACGTCCGCTCCGGGGCGTGCATTTCCGGCCAGTGTGCATCACCCTTCCGAAAGTAGTGCTCAATGCGCGCCGCGGTTTCTGTCCGGTTGCATACCGTCAACATGACCGGCGGAGACACGTGCCCGACTTCCCGCCACTGCTTCAGCGCTTCGCGCCAATCCGCGCCGAGCAGCGTGTACGCTTTCTGTACGAGGAGCGGCAGTGACTCGTGGGGCTGCGCACCGCGGCGGTTCAGATCCTCTGAAACCTCGGAGTCGCGGTACAGGTGGTAGAGCTTGGGACGCAGTGTCCTCGCGTCCGGCAAGGCATCGTCTCGCACTACGACGCGCGGAGTCTTGACCAATCCCCCTTCGATGGCGTCGTTTAGTCCGAAGTCCGAAATGATCCAGTCAAACAAACCTTCCTCCGTGTTGGCCCGGCCGGTCGGTGCAAAGGGCGTGGCGGAAAGGTCGAAGCAACGCTGGATGCGGCGAGCCTTGTGGATGCGGTCCAGTCCCTCTATCCACCGCGTTGCTTCTTCCGGATCGAAATCGTCCGTCTTCTTGACCTTGATGTCGGCGGGAATGCGGTAGGCGTGATGCGCCTCATCGTTGATGACGACGATATCGCGGTATGTGGCAAGCTTCCCGAGTACGCGTTTCGCGTAAACCTCGTCGCTCTCGGCTCCCTTCTTCACCACGGAGCGGGCCGTTTCCTTCAAAGGCATCAAGGTGTGCCAGTTCTCGACCAGCACCTCAGCTTGATTGAGCTTTTGGCGCATTGCATCAGAGGGACAAATACCGAATGCATCGAAGTAGTTCGCCGGGTCGCCAGGGTAGAGAACCCGAAGGCGTTCCTTGACCGTCAAGCCAGGCGCGACAATGAATATGGCGCGCGCGAAGTCTTTCGTGCGCTTGGGATAGGTGAGCGCGTTCAGTACCTGCCACGTGATGATCATCGCCATCACAGTGGTCTTGCCGGTCCCTGTCGCCATCTTGCTGCACAGGCGCTCCCACGGCCCGCCGTCGCCGGGAACGTGAATGCCCTGTTTGTGCTCTTGTGGCGCCTCTATCCACCAAATCAACGTCTCAATTGCCTCGATCTGGCAGAAGTAAAAGGGGTACTGCCGCACGCCGGGTGTACGGTCGAGCCAATGCTCAAGCAGTGTCCGGGTAACGCTGGTGATTCCCGGATACTCGGCGTCCCGCCATGCGCCCACTCTTTCGCGAATCGAATTGACGAGCGCGAGCGTTTCCGTGCGCCGGGTGTTGTTGCGGATGTCGAAAATTTCGTACCCCGCCTCGCGCCGCGCTTCGACGACCGAAAGCGCGCCACCGTGCGCCTGCTGCCAGTGTCGCAACGGGCTCGCGTAGGGCGAGTTGATGATCAGCGACTTAGAGGCGAGCATCGTTCGACGACTACGCGAGCGGAATAACCTTTAGCGACTCGATCCCGCGGTCATCGACGATCTTCACTGCAATCTTCCGGTTGTCGCCTGGCTCGAACGGAAGCGACACCGTGCCGTGAAACTTATCGAGCTGGCTTTCGTCCAGTTCCGCGCGGATGTCCTTTTTCAGCTTTCCCCACCCATCGTCCTTTCCTGCCATCGGGAAGAAGACCTGGCGCGGGAAGAGCGACCGGTCGTCGTAGTCGGTATCGAGCAGCCACATCGCGATCTTGCTCTTGCCGCCGGAGACCAGCTCTCCCTTCACCGTGTCGAAGTAATCGAAACCGTTCACTTCGACCTCGACCTTTCCATCCTTCCGCTGCCGCAACTCCACGTCCGGCTGGCCCATCAGCCAGAAGCTCTGATTGCTCGACCGGCCTTTCTTCAGATCCTCGGTCAGAAGATCCGTATTCATCTTCGCTTTGAGGGCCGTGATTCCTTTCACCGCATCGATGTCCTTCGCGGCTTCCGGATCGAACTCGAACGCGCAGAACACGACGATCTTCGGGAGCGGAAACAGTTCGCCAGCTTCCCGCAATGCGTGCTCGACTTGCCGCTGCTCCAGCGCGCCGTGCTCGGGGCCGAAACTCACAACGACACGCTCGCTCGAGTCGAGTGTTCCGGACGCGTGCAGACAAACTGTCCCCGCTAGGGTTTCCATGCTCGCGAACTTGAGCATCTGACCGCCCTTGCCACGGATGCCGGTCTTCAACAGTTCGTCGCGCCAGGAGTGTTGCCGTGCGGACTCGCCAGAGCGTGCAATGGCCACATCTGCTTCCACCGGCTGTTCAGCTTCATTCAGCGATAGCACGGTCGGGAAAGGTACTGCCTCAACGGTGAAGGGGCCAGTAATTCGCATTTTGGTTTTTGATTTTTCCGGCTGGTCGTAGAGCACCTCCGAATCAGCGTGCGCCGCGATCGACAGGTCCATCTGCTCCCGCATAGCCTGCCGCGCAGCGTGAAAGGCATCGAACGGCTCACGTATCGAGGAATGCCAACCTTCCTGCATGTCGAATGGCGCTTCCCATTCTTGCAGCGTCGCACCTTTGGCAAAGCTTGGCTTTTCGCCCTTACGCCTGCCTTCGACAATCACAAAAGAATCCGTGGGCGGATGCTTCTTAAGTGCAGCATTCAGCGACTTGAGCGCGGATTCAACTGCTGGATGCATCCGCTCGTAGATCTCGTCAATATCCGAGTTGCTAGCAATCGAACTCAACTGCACATGCGGCACTGTTTTGTAAATGAACCCACCGCGCAACCCTTCGTGCGGATAGCGCAATTCATAGTAGTCATAGCTCGCCGTCAGCAAACGTTGCTTGGCCAATGTCACCGCAATACGGGATGTGTCACAGGTAATCCAACGTCGGCCCCATTTCTCGGCGGCGAAAGCGGTAGTGCCCGAACCGCATGTCGGATCAAGGACGAGATCGCCAGGATCGGTGGTCATCAGCAGACAGCGTTCGATTACCTTTTCATTGGTCTGAACTACGTAGCTCTTGTCGGACGCTCCGACCAGGTCGGTCCAGAGATTTGAAAGAGCCACCGCTTGAAAATCATCGACGAAGCGCTTGAACCGAACCCTATTGTCGGAATACAACAAGCGCCCAGCCCAACCTACTGCCGGTATCCTTTTGGGCGACACTTTCCACGAATTGCCACCCGACGGGTATTCTTTTCCTCGGAGAGCAACCGGCTCGTTTGGCCCATCCTTCTGACTGAACAATGCGTTCGAACTATAGAGCCGAGCACTATGCCTATCGTCCGCGCTAACCCTCTTGGCCGAAACGGTGCGCCCGTCCGGTAGTTGCGCGTAGGGGAAATCTTCGTCTCCTTCAGGGCTGCGCATCTCATAGAGTTGACGAAATCGTGATTTTGCGGCATCGCGATTCTTGGCATACCACACGATGTACTCGGAGATCGGCGGAACGAAATCTCCGGTCTGGCTTCCCTTCTTTGTGAATGTAAATATCACTACAAAGTTCTGGCTGCCAAAAAGTTCGTCGAGCAAGCCTCTAACAAGGTGCAGGTTTTCGTCCGAAATTTGGACAAATACACTCCCCGAGTGACTCAATAGCTCACGAGCAACAAGTAACCGATCCCGCAGGTACGTGAGATACGAATGGATGCCTAATTCCCAGGTATCGCGAAACGCTTTGATCATTTCCGGTTCTTGGGTGAGATGCTCGTCCTTGCGGTCCTTCACGTCGCGCTTGTTCGTAAACGGCTGAAAATTCGATCCATAGCTGATGCCGTAAGGAGGATCGATGTAAATCATCTGCACCTGCCCAGCCATGCTCTCTTTTTGTACAAGTGAATTCATTACGAGAAGTGAATCACCGGCAATCAGTCGATTTGACCAACCGCGCTCGTGCTTGTAGAAGTCCACTGCTTCACGAAGTGGCAAGCTCTCGAAAGGTGCATCGAATAATCCCGGCTGAATCCCGCCGCGTTTACCCGCCTTTGCATCCTTGATCTGCTTGCTGACTGCGGCGAGGATGCTCATTGGGTCGATACGCTCATGCACATGCAGCGATACCGTGTCGATCTCGAAGCTCGTGCGCTCGGCCTTACCGGCCCAGTTGAGGTATGCGCTGCTTGATCGCTTGAGTTGCTCCAGAGCGGCACGCATTTCCTTCTCATCACGGGTCGCGAGAGCGTCGTCGATGAGCTTCTCGATACCCGCGCGTCCCATATCGAAGGACAGAGCGGGGTCGATGTGCGGGTCGTACTTCCAGACGGTCTTTGGCGTGGGCGGGTCGGTGGTTTCGTTCACGAGGCCGACCTGGGGATTGTTCTTGCGTTTGTTGGCGTGTCGGTAGCTCAGCACTTGCGGCTCGCCTTCGCCCGCGGTCGTGCGAGCAGGCGAGACTGCCTTAGCCTTGGCGGGGCGCGCGGGCGCATCTTCAGCGGCAGCCGGCACCTGCACGCCAAGGGAGAACGCCGAGGCGTCCTCGGCCTGTACACGCCGCACCGAGCCGCCCCGCCCCTTGCCCTTGGCAAGTACGCCTTTCTGGATCAGCTCTTCGCGCAGGGCTTCGAACGCCACATCGAGCGCGCTGCCCGTGTTCTTGTGACCGGCGGCCTTGGCGGCTTCGATGAAGCGTTCGCGCAGGCTCTGGTTGCCCATGGTCGAGCCGTCCAACGGCAAGAGACGGACCAGCAGTCCGGCCAGGCCCTGGCGTGTAGTGTCGTCCATGAAGCTCCCCTTGAAGACGCGACAGCAGTACCCTAGTCGCGCGACTAGGATGTCGCCAATAGTTTAACCGGGCACGCTCCAAGGCCTACAGCGGCAATGGCGAGACACTTAGATAAGGCAAGACCGACAAGAAAACCATGGGAAGTACAATGATTCGCCACTGCAACTCGAATAGGGAGGGAGTGCCTTGATCGACCCGGAAAGCATCGAAGCACTCCAGGCTGAATTAAAAAACGCGATTTCGGGTGACCGTCGCGTCCTGGACGAGCTTCGAGCGGACGTTCGTCCTCTAAAGGACGCGACGAAACCAATTCACCCGAGGTCCACCACCGCCATCTCCCTGGTTGGAACCGACGGCGGAAACAACCGCATCGAGTTCGACCCATTCCTGGTCCAACTCGTTCGCGTCGTCGATTCCAGCAATAACGAATACTGCCTGGAGGTCGTAACACCAACGTCTGATCGGAGGCTGGTCACCAAACGTCACTTCACGGAGGACGGAGGACCGCGTACCCCTCTTGGGCAGATGATGACGAAACTCGGGGTAAAGGCGCTGTGGGAGCTGAGCCCCATGATCCCGCGTCCACCCGAGCGCGACGGCCCGGTTGATCCAGTGTCGCCAAGCTGGGTGCAGGTCTATCGAGAGCTGACCGAGTGGGCGGTGTTGCTCAAACTGGTGACCGAACTTCACTATGGAACTGACACCGTAATCGTTGCAGACGGCAATTTACGCAGCAAGGTCTTCAAGGGCGAGCTTTTCGTCAAATATCGGGAGCTTCTCGCCGAGGCCATTGCAGAGCACGAGCGGAAGCGACGCCGCAAGATCTACATCGCCGGAGTGATGAAGCACAGCAAAGTCCTTCAGCGTTATCGCCTGGCCATGGCAATCGAAGGGATACTCCGTACCAATTTCCCGGCGTACATTGAGGTTCCGCGAGAACTGGAGATGAAGTCGTACGTTTGGAGCGAATACGCACGTGGGGACGAGGAGGCTGGCCGGCTAGGAGGAGAAGCAAACAAATTTGTCGGCGGAAAAATGTTCTTTGTAAAGTTCGGAGCGCGACCACATGACCCAGTCTGGCCCATCGACATCTTTATTCCGCAAGCTCGCGAGGCCCCGACCATATTGGGCTACATGCTTGCGGATGCCATCGACGGATTTCCCGTTCCGTTTTATCCGCGTTGCCTGCAGAAGGCGCACGAAAACGCTGCCCTCGTCGATTTCGACATGACTATCCTGCAGGATCAGGTGGTCAAATCTGTCCGGTCCTTGCTCGGAGAACACTCGGGACGACTTGACGAAATGACCTTGCAGACGAAAGACCCGTCGGCCGCTCGCTATGGCTAATCCACGAGGCAACCGTGCAACTATTTCCGCGTGACAAGACAATTGGAATCTTCCGAGGCTTTCGGGAGGGTGGGCTCGAGTTTCATGCCGATCTTGCACTTCCATATCAAAGCGACTTTCAGAATATTCCGATGCACGGGCAACTGGTTTTCGTGCAACTGGAGAGTCCGAACGAAGCCGTACTGGGGCGGATCACCTCACTCTCATCCGAAGGTCGGCTTACCGCATCATCCGGCGAAGACTTCAATATTCGCGCCATGCGGGAAGCTCGCACCGTTCCGGAGCAGTTACGCGAGGACTACCTAAAATACCGCGTCGATATACGCGTTCTCGGCGTCGTAAGGCTCAATCAAGATACGCGTATCACGTTTGTTGCTTCGCATCGCCGATTACCCCATGTCGGCAGCCCGGTCGCGTTCGTAGACGAGGAGGTACTTAAGGAACTAATCGGTCACAACAGCGAAGGCGGTGTGGTCGGGCACTATGCGCTAGGCGAGTACGTATTCACCGGGGGCAAGAAGGAGATTGCACCCGAGGAATGGGTGCAGCACAGAAATCCGGAATTAACGGTTCGTTTCCTGGCAAGCAGCCTTGTGTCACGCAGGACGTTTGTCTTTGCGCGCGCAGGCTTCGGCAAGTCGAACCTGAACAAGCTCCTCTTTTCGGAGCTCTACCGCGCTGATCCGACGATCACTAAGCGAGGCGGTCGTCAGGTACCGGTCGGTACGATCATATTCGATCCGGACGGCGAGTACTTTTGGCCGGACGACAAGGATAGGCCTGGCTTTGCCGATGTGCCCCACCTAAAGGACCGGCTCGTCGTCTTCACGTCGCGAAAGCCCCCTAGCCCCTACTACGGATCATTTGTAGCCGCGGGAGTGAAGCTCGACATTCGAACGCTGAGCGCGAGCGACGTGATATCGCTCGCCTTGTCTCCAGAGAAGCAGGATCAGCAAAACGTCGCGAAGCTGCGGTCGGTACGAGGACAGAACTGGTCCGACCTCGTTGATCTCATCCATCAGGACGGAAACTCGGCGGACGTGGACGATGTCAAGCGTCTTCTCAATGCCAAGGACATGAGCGATGTGGAGGTCTTTGCAGCGAGGTCAAATCTGACTCGAATCGTGAATATGCTTCACGATCCTGCCAGCCGGCTTATGGACGCGCTTCTGGCTGCGTTGCGGGAAGGAAAACTCTGTGTCGTGGACGTTTCCCAACTTCGCGGAGGTCCCTCGCTGGTCCTCAGTGGCCTGATTCTGAGAAGAATTTTTGACCGCAACCAAGACGAATTTACGAAGGAAGCACCGCAAAGCATTCCAACCATTGCTGTCGTAGAGGAAGCTCAGAGTGTCCTCAACGAGAAATCGTCCGCTGCGCAGCCTTACATCGAGTGGGTCAAGGAGGGGCGCAAGTACGACTTGGGAGCGATGCTGATTACACAGCAGCCAGGGAGCATTCCCGGCGAGATATTGAGTCAAGGCGATAACTGGTTCATTTTTCATCTGCTGTCGGCCGCCGATCTACGGTGCGTGAAGGCCGCGAATGCCCATTACAGCGATGACCTTCTCAGCTCCTTGCTGAACGAGCCGATACCGGGACACGGGATATTTTGGAGCAGCGTTTCAGGCCGACCTTTCCCGATCTCATTCAGAGCGATGCTCTTTGAAGGGCTCTATAAGACTGCGGACCCACAGTATCGTCGTGAAGGCCTCGATACCTATGCCAGCCGCCTCCGGGGTCGCCTGCAAGGAGAAGTTCAGAAGGCTGTCGCTTCCGCCGGTCAGAGTCTCGTCGAAGGCGATGCGGCGGATGGTGCAAAGGACCAACCGGCACAACCAGCCGATTTCCTCTCTCTTGCGCGCGAAGGAGCGCTTAAGACGGTCAGCGCAGACGCGGTTCTAAAGCGATCCCTGGACGCGGAGCACGCTACTTGGGGCGTCGTTTGGTACAAGTTGCGCGACGCTCTTCCCGAAACCCTTCAGGAACGAGATGAACTAGCGAACCAACTTGTCCCGGAATTCCTCGATAGTGTATTCGGGAAAGGCAAATGGCATACAGAGAAGCGATTGACCAAGAAGGGCGAGCAAAAACCCTTCATCAAGAAAGGCCCAAAGGTCTAGGCGAGCATGGCGTAGTAGTCGTGCTCGGCCATCGGCGTCGTGTCCTCTTTGAGGAATTGTTTTGATTGCCTTCTTCCGGAATCCGCACTTCCCGCCGATATCACCGTTGACAACCGCCACCCCGAGTCCCGAATGGAACTTTTCATTAGCTCTACGGTATCGACGTCGCGGTCCCGGATTCCACCAAAGCGAATGACCAGCTTTGCCGAATCATGACAATGAGGCACGAGTCCTCGCCAGACCTTTCTTAGTTCTCCTCCGAATTTCTCCGACGACGCGTGGCTCAATTCATCCGCCGGCCGCGCATACTCAACCTCTGACGGTCCGCCCACGAACCAATTGCGGAGCCACTGATCCGCAACATAAGTTCGCATTCCGTAGTACGGCGGCGACGTAACAATCCAACGAATCGCCTTTCCATCCCACGCCTCGGTGTTGCGACTGTCACCGAGTTCTATCTGCGAAGCGATTCGATCCGGCTGGTCGCTTAGGTATCGCCGCGCCCTCGTGCGAATCAATTCAAGAATATCGACCGCCGGAGGCCTCATCCGGCGCTTATGCCAAAATCTGACGGCGTAGTCCGGCTTGGGTGCGTAGGTTCGAGGGCATTGGTTGGACAAGTGCGAGAGTATTACCTTGGTTCTCGGCCCATGCAATGCACCAAGCACAATCGCGCGCAAAATGATCCTCGCGTCCGACGTGCAATTGCGTATCAACTCGCGGCGCATCCAACAGAGCTGTCGCAGCACAGTTCGGTCGTATGCGAGTTCCCAGAAGTCACCCTCAGGAACGGATAAACGGTTGGGAGTCTCGTCGAGGATCGCCTTGGCCACTCGCACGATGTCGCCAACGCGGGCTCGTGCCATTTTCGCCTTGGTAAGCGCAACCGCCACTGGACTGCTGTCAATTCCAATGGAAGGGAGACCCAGCAACCTTGCGGCGAAATTCGTAGTGCCTCGACCGCAAAACGGATCTGCCACCCAATGACCGCGCTTTGCTCTTCCCCCTAGCACCCGAAGTGGGAACTCAATCGGGAACATCGTGTAGTACGGACATACCGCATTCAGTGATGCTGCAAAGTTTCCGCTTGTCACAGATGCGCCCTGCCGCTCGTATGCCCTACGTGCGTGGCTTCCCGCTGATGCTGATCTCCCCTGACGCGACGCGCCGTGACACCACGAGGCGCTCTTGCAAATCATGCGGAATCTCTGCGTGGAAGAACTCAAGCGACTTTGGAACTCTGCCGCCCGCTACTTCCTTCTGGCACTGTGCAAGCATATCGGCTTCCGTAAGGATCACCAGACGCCGTTGAGTATCGGCGAGCAGCAGGAAGTACATGTCGGAACGGATCTTCAGCATCTTGCCGACCGCGTTCTTCCCTCCGGATGTGCGAGCACCGCTCGTAGAGATTGCGGCGACAATCTTGAAGTCCTCACTGACTGCGTCCGCATCAAAATACCCACCAGATGAAAGACGCACCCGCTCACGGGAAAAACGCGTGGCAAAGCGCTCTCTCATCCATTCTCGACGTACCCAGTCCTCGACTTCAAGCTGGACGCGAGTGTCAGCCATCTTCTCCCCCAACTTCCCTTATACAACGAAAGCCCCCCTGATTCGCGCGTATCCAGCTACACATGGGCTGCAGGATAGCCGAGAGAAGAAGCGACATGCTCCCAGGTCTCATCGACTGGGATCCACAAGTAAACGCCCTGCAAATCCCACGTTGAGGCTGTAGAAAAAGTCCCGCTGCGATCATCGACACTCTACGATGCGATATGAGCGCATGCTCGATTGAATTGGGCATCGGTGGTCAACAGAGCCGCAATCTCCTCGTAGATCGCGTCCTCGTGCGCGACGGCGGCGATGTTCGAAGCGACCAGAGAAAGTGGGGGCGTTTTCGCAAGCGGTCAGAATGCCTCGTTTGGGTACTTTTTCTACAGCCTCGTTAGAAGAATCCGATTCATCCTTCAACCCCACCCC
>Ga0210377_10002706_pt1 | contig 15400 bp, 18 predicted proteins | sample PLM4_65_b1redo_FD_155480 | JGI IMG/M metagenome (GOLD analysis project Ga0210377, IMG submission 155480) | Groundwater sediment microbial communities from an aquifer in East River, Colorado, USA - PLM4_65_b1 redo | ecosystem: Environmental > Terrestrial > Soil > Riparian zone | place: USA: East... | reverse complement strand
GTCTTCATCGTTCCACCTCCTGGTTCCCACCCCAGAAGGTGTAACAGATGTCATGTCAGTTTTTGGCGTTAGACCTGTAACGCATCTCGTGTCAGTTTTTTTGTAACAGATGTCGTGTCAGTTCGCAGTTCGCGTTAGCGGACAGTGCGCGGGCATAGACTCTGCCTCGGAGCAGAAAAAAACTCGAAGCCAGAAAATGTTCGACGCGAAGCGTGGCGACGAATCCCACCACTCGAGTGCCGGCCTTGTTGGCGCAGCTTCTCTACTTGAATTGCATCGAACGATCACATTGCCAATTATCATCGACTTTTTCACATTGAATCTCTATCTGTTTCTCTGTCCATTCCCCCTTTATCTTCAGTTCCACTGTGATACGGACTGTCGATAAAGTGCCATCATTATTAATCGTTTGAAAGTTTTCATTTCTATAGGGAGTTCTAATATTCCCCGCCCACTCTAAGAAATTGATTTTTGCTGCCGCTTCGGGACCATCCATTGTTGAACAACGGGCACTGGATGTAACCAGAAGCAAAATAACCGCGACTATTCTCCAGGTTCGTTTCATTTCTTGCCTCTCTTCAAAGCAATTCGACTCCAACTTTTTCCGTAGTGAAGAAGTTGCTGTCCAACGGTTTGCCCTAACAGACAGGTGGGCGTGGACTCTGCTTGAGAGCAGAAAAAACTTAAAGCCAGTGTCTCGACCAGCTCGACAACCAAACATGTTTGACTGCGAAGCGTGCTGATGCGTAGTATAAGCCTGATTTGGCAGAGCATCACCCCAAGTTTGAAATCACCCATCATCGTACAACATAAAAGGCTTTGGAAGATATCCAATCTTCCAAAGCCTTTTATTTCAGAATATTTTCAACCGATTTCGACACTCCCTTTGGTTGCAATCTAGACTCAATAACTACTACTCATCAGTGAGCTTTAAGTATGACCTAATTGCCCAAGAATTCAAGCAACAATTCATTGAAAGATTGTGTATGCTCAAGCATGGGGAAATGCCCGCAGTTATCAAATATTTGCACGCGTACATTAGGCAGGTTTTTCGTCGCGACTTCCGCGTGCGCTACAGGTATGACTTGATCTTGTCGTCCCCAGACAACCAGAACAGGTTTCGTGATGGATGGAAGTCCCTGTACATTGGAGCTATACAGGCTCTTGTTCTGCCCAAATAGATTGCCATTGGCTCGCACTGTCCGCAAGAAAGATTTTGGCACACCAGGTAGCAGGGACATCTGATAAGACAACTCGATTAATTCATCAGTCATCACTGCTGGATCATGCACGAGCAATTTGGCGAGGTTCGCTGACCCTGAACGACTGGGGCGCGTTAGTAGCTCTCCAAGAATCGGGATATTCATGATGCGTATTACCATTGTGACTTCCTTACCTAGTCCACCGCTATTCACTAACGCCAACTTGTCTACTACGGATGGCTGAACGAGAGCAAGTTGAATGCCAATCGCGCCCCCGAGGGAATGCCCAACTATATGAGCATGTTCGATACCAAGAGTTGCCATGAAATCTCTGACGAATTGCGCCAAGTCTGCAATCTTGTATGAGACGTTTAACGGTTTATCCGTTCGACCATGCCCAAGCAGGTCAACGGCATAAACACGGTACCTTGCGGCAAGCGCGCCGAAGCTCGGCAGCCAGCTTTCGATATACTGCCCTATACCATGAATCAAAACGACTGGTGAGCCTTGGCTCCCTTCAGCCCAGTAGTGCGTGTTGATATTTCCAACTTTGATGTAGCGATCTTGTGGTGTGTTCATAATATACTTCTCTTTGTTAAATTGCATCCCAACGGTTCGCCCAAGTGGACAGCAGCCGTGGACTCTGCTTGAGAGCAGAAAAGACTCGAAGCCAGCAAACTGCTTGCGCGAAGCGTAGCACATTATTCCGGTGATCGTCCGGGAGGCTGTGTTAGGCAAGCACTGCTCTTTTTTCTCATCATAGTTGGTGATTCATGAATTCAACTCTTGAATGGCAGATGAACATGCTTTTATCAGTTGCCGAAAAGTGTGTGAGCGAGGAGATGGTCTTTCGTCAAGATTACCATTTACCCTACTCTTTTCTAATTGCATAACCAACTCTTGGAGATAGGGGATCGCTTCCTTCACTCCGAAAAAATTAAAGGCGACAACATAATCAAAAGTAAGGACAGAGTCGGGATTGAGTGATGAAATCTGATCCCGTAAGCCATTCCTCATAAGTTCTATTAATCTTGAACTGGCAAGATGATTAGTTTGTAAAAAGCCCGCTATCCCGAGAGCCTTTGTTGCTGATTCTTCATTAGTGGTATCGAAGGCGCAAGTCACCAAAGCATCATCAACTTGTGCTTTTTGTTCGGCGCTGAAATTAGGATATTTTTCATAAAATGGATCCCACACCCAACTGTAATTATCCCAATGCTGCCACGAATCTAGTATCGGTTGAATGTGCTTTTTCCATGCCTCATTCGTTCCTACGTCAGGAATGGATTTTTTCTGAAATAGTTGGCTATTCTTTTTCAACACTTCAAGAATCCTTCATTTCAAAGCCCTCAATGCCAGATGCATGCCCAACTATGAGTTATACAGAACACTGCTGTGTAACTGATTATGTACAGCATTATACAACTCGCCCTTATGATTTGACAGTAGCGCTTCAATCCGCACTCACCAATACAGACTCACTCTCACTCGCCTTCTCTTTCAATTCCTGGCGCGGAGCGAGGAAGGCGATCACGAGTGAAAGCGCGGCAGCGGTGAACGCGATCATAAAGACCAGGTCAATGGCGTTGGACATTGCCACGCGCACGCCAGTGTTGATCAACGCTTCGGAGCCAGAGGCAGGCTCGAGCAATTGCGAAACCAGGCTCGGGTCCAGACCGGAGGCGCTTAAGTTCGAAGCCAGTCGCAGGCTGAGCGCGGCGCCCATCACACTCACGCCGAGCGTCCCGCCGATCGAACGACTGAACTGCATCGTGGATGTGGCGGTGCCGAGATAACGGCGCTCCACGCTGGTTTGCACCGCGATCAAAAACGGCGGGATCGAAAGCCCCATGCCGATGCCCATCAACGCTACGAAGACCATCAGGCTGGTCTGGCTGGTATCCACACCGATGCGCGACATGAAAAACGCGCCGATCGCCAGTGAGGTGGTTCCGATCATCACCAGTTTGCGATAACCCACGATCAACAACAGGCGCGTGCCGATGATGCTCGAAAGCACCCAACCCAACAACATCGGCGCGATCGTGATGCCCGCGCGCGTGGCGCTCGTCCCCAACACCGATTGCACGAACAACGGCACGAACGAAATACTGCCGAACATTGCCCAACCCGTCAGCGCGCCGTGCGTGATCGAAACCGCGAACAGCCGCTCACGAAAAAGATGCAGCGGCAAGATCGGGTCCGCCGCGCGACTCTCGACCCACAACAAAAGCACAAACAGGATGATGGATACCGCGATCAGAATCAATCCATTGGACGTGCCCGAGTCCATCAAGCCAAGCAACAGCGTGACGACAGCGCTCATTAACAAGCCTGCGCCTGCGTAATCCACCGACGGCTTCTCGTAGCTGTGAATCTGATCGCGCCACGCAAATGCGACGAACCCCGCCGCCAGCAGACCGGGTATAAGGTTCACATAAAAGACCCAACGCCACGAAAGTTGATCCACGAGGAACCCTCCCAACAACGGACCCACGATCGACGACACACCCCACACACCGGAAAATACGCCCTGCATCTTGGTGCGTTGTTCCAGCGAGAACATTTCCCCGATCATGATAAAAGCCAATGGCATGATGCCGCCCGCACCGATGCCCTGCATCGCGCGCGCGAAGATCAGTTGATTCATCGTGTTCGCCTGACCGCTCATCACACAGCCGATCAAAAAGAGCGCCATCGCAATCACATATAACTTGCGGCGACCGTATAAGTCTGATAATTTTCCATACAGCGGCACCGTGGTCGTGGATGCCAGCATATACGCCGAAAAGACCCACGAGAAATGTTCGAGTCCACCCAACTGCCCCACGATGGTCGGCATGGCAGTGGCAACGACCGTCGATTCCATCGAAGCGAGGAACAGACTGAGCATAATACCAATAGTTACGAGAATAATTCGATTACGTGACATAGAATTCCTTTGGTGGTTATTTGATAAATGTTTCGGCAATCATACTCCAAAACGTTATTTCCCCCGAAATTATTGATTCTATAGGCTCAAGCCGCCGTCCCCGGCGGCGCTTCTTACAAATCCTGCGCCGAGGACGGCGCAGGGAGCAGGTTAAGCTGGGATAACTGACTGGTTCTAGGCAGTTAATAGATCAGCAATTCCATTGAGTATTTTTCGTGCGGCTGGACGGTCATAATTCGACAGGACGATCACCGTATGTCCAAGCTCGCGATACGTCACTGCAAAGGCATCACCGCCCATGGCGCGCCCGCCATGACCAATTAAGCGTCCATGTCTGCCATCATCGATAATATGAAATCCATAACCATAATGTGCGCCTGGCTTTTCATCGGATGCGTGAGGGGTCATGCATAATTCAGTATGCTGTGCATCCAGTAAACGATGAGATTGTAGAGCCTGAAAGAACAAGAAAAGATCCTGTACGGTTGAAAAACAATGCTCGGATGGACTGCCTTTCACTCCATAGATAAACTGATTACTGCGGAGTTGTCCATCTTCTGGACCAAACCAATTTTCATGAGTATAGCCGACAGCACAATTTGAAATCGGTAGATCCATTTCGTAAAAATCCGTATCTTGCATGCCAATGGGCAGAAAAAACTCCTGCCGCATGTATTCATAGTACGACATTCCCGTAATCTGCTCGATCAAAGCGCCCAGTATGACATAACCGGTATTGCCATAATGATGACGTGTCCCCGGTGGGAATTCGAGAGACGTATCGGCGAATAATTTTAGGTAATTAGCTATCGTGCGCAGGTCGGAACGCGCGGCTCGATAAGCATCATTCCAATATCTGTCAAAGCCTGCGGTATGGGTTAAAAGTTGGTGGATGGTGATCTCGCTGGCATGCGGCAGGTCGGGGTTATACGTTGCAACTGGCACATGCAGATCGAGTTTCCCCTGAGCCACCAATTGCATCACGACAATTGCTGTGAACATTTTGGTGACGGAAGCAATGTTGAATTTGGTATCGGGTTGATTGCGCAACACGTTGGGATGAATTGCGTAACCGCGTGCGGCTGTTAAGATCAGTTGATCGCCGCGGGCGACCAGTACACTCCCCGAAAATTTGTCAGCGGCTTCCTGTTCATTCAACAGGATGTGTACTTTTTCTATGAATTCATGATCGTTCAATAAAATTCTCCATTCTGATAGGCTCAAGCCGCCGTCCGCGGCGGCGCTTCTTGCAAATCCCGCGCCGGGGACGGCGCAGGGAGCAAGTTAATGAGGATAAATTTATGCTGCAAACCCATCGGGCATGTTCGTTTCTCCGTTGACGCTTAAACGATTAATATCCTCCGCGCGATCTGGATACATCTTCAAAAGCGTTTCGCGTGTGCCGCCTTCAAAAATATCACCTGTAAATCCCGGCGCGACGGTGCAACCGAACAGCGAATATCGTCCCGCCACCTTCACCGAACGCAGGTATGGTGTGTCCTTCAGGAGGGTGACACGGCTTTTGGATTGTTGGCGATCATACTCCAAAAGAAAAGAGATTGGAGATAAAGACGAGTCTCTCATAAGATAAAAGTGTCTTGCATGCTTGCCGCTGTAGCTACGGCATCTCCATTACTGTGAAGTAGTCGAAATACGCGGTCATTCCGACAACATACGAATTAGCGGTAATCAGCCCAATCTTTGGGTCAAGTATGAAAACCTCATGCTCGCCGATCATGACCCAATCTGTGCCATTTTCGCTGTAATAGCCTGTGAATTTTGTCCCATTCTTGTCCACGCGTAGATAGGCTTCATCCTTAATTTGCGTGTCGGTTCCGAAGTTATTTCCCGCGTATTGGCCATTTTGGGTGGCGTCAAAGTATATGCCATTGCCGACACATACATTTTGTGCGTTGCAATAAGCTCTGCCAAACGCGAGCATGGTTTCTTCATCCTGATAGATCAGGAGTCCGGCGAATTGAAAATTACTTGTGGGCTTGAAGCGAACATGAGTCATGATCTGAAAGTTCTCGCTGTTGACCTCACGGACGAGAAGGTTGCGGGGAGGACGGGCATTCTGGAGAACAATGCGGAGAAAACCAGGCTCAGTGTCGAGACTCCAAAGGGCGTCGTTCTCCCTGATCCAGCTCCAGCCTGGTTGAAATTCGCCGGAGAAATCATCCCAGAAGATGGGATACGCTGTGGCGGTCAGGGTGGGAACAGGGGTATCTGTCGGAGGGGGATTGGTAGCAGTTAGGATCGGTGTTAATGATGCAGTGGGTGAAGGGGGAATTGTGGGAATGAGTGTGGCTGATGAACACGCGGATGGTAGAAATACGAGCGTAATGAAAAGGACAGTGAGTGAACGAATCGAGATGTTCATGCGAACACTCCTTTATTGATTCGGAAGGAAAGGTGCCCTGCAACTGCTTATAGGCGATGGATCCAAACATCGAAAAAGATGCAGGCTATGTATATCGATCTATAACACAATGTTCTATTCGTAAATATGATATATCAAATCCCACACCATTTCATGTGTCATTTGTCATAAAAAGATATCATCGGCGCAAGGCGACGGGAGCATATCTGAATAAAACTTTATGGTTAGGTTGCAAACCCCTCCGGCATGTTCGTTTCTCCACTGACACTGAGTTGATGAATATCATCCGCGCGATCTGGATAATTTTTCAATAATTCTTCACGCGTCCCACCTTCAAAAATATTACCCGTAAACCCCGGCGCGACGGTGCAACCGAAGAGCGAGTATCTTCCGCCCTGAATCATATGTCCCGCCTGCCAGACTCCCGCCAGGATAACGAACTGCACGAGTTGCCCATTGGTTGGATCGCTCCCCATAATTACATCTTTGCTTGAACCATCGGGATATAACAACAACAAACGCAACGGGTCGCCGCCATAGAAATGCCAGACTTCATCGTATTTCAAATTATGAAATAACGATATGCTGCGCGGTTCATCGCAATACATCCCGATCATCGCTGTGCCAACCGGCTTGCCATTTTCATACTCCTGCGCCGAGCGATAGGTGCTGACGAACAACGTCCCTTCGACGGGGAGAGGTTGGAGGTGATAGTGTTCAATGAGGGCTTTTGTTTCGGGGTGCATAGAGAACTACTCCGGTGGTCGAGTAGCCTTGAGCGATAGCGAAAGGCGTATCGAAACCACCACTAACCAGAATAAATCATCTAATAGAATTACTTTGCTTACTTGATGGTCTCGATACGTGGCACCACGCTTCGACTTCGCTATCGCTCCGCTCAGCGCGGTACCACTACTCGACCACCAGATTATTTCTTCAACGCCGCATCCGCTTCATCCAAATGCTCATTGCGGTGCAACGCGCGGACGACCCAGCGTCTGTTGTAATTGTAGATCTCTTCGAGCAATGCCGGGTCATATTCTTCGAGGCGTTTATCCAGTGTTTCGCAGGTTTCGATGGCGATGCGTGCGGCGTCACGCGGTGGGACAGCCGCCCACAACGGCAGAGATAGATCGTTCACAAAGATATCAATTTCAGGGATGAAAAGTTTGCCATTCTTCTCGGTCATGTCCAACACATACATCACGCGCCGATCCCACCAGGCGAGATGCGCGAAGACGATGCTTACCGTCCAGTGTTCGCCAACTTTGGTTTGCATCTCTTCCTCGGTGAGACGATTTGCCAGGGTGTGAACACGTTCTTTGGATGCGCGGTTCTGTTCTTTATAGGAAGGGTCGAGGGGCATGGGGAATCTCCTTTATTAAAGTGTCACTCTGAGCGGCAGCGAAGAGTCTCTCTTCCTGTCGAGCAAGACTCTTCGGTCGCAAAGAACGCTCCCTCAGAGTGACATGGCGTTTGATTTATTTCGGATGCTGATACACGCGGACGTAATCCACATACAGCATTTGTGGGAAGACGCTGGTTTCATCGGGGCTGCCGGGCCAGACCCCGCCGACGGCGATGTTGACGATCAGATAAAAATTCTGATCATAGGGCGCGGGAAAGACCGCACCTTTTTTATTGGTTGTGAACCATTCGTTTTCAGAATGGAACAGATTGTCATCCACATACCAGCGGATCTCGTTCGGTTCCCATTCCACGGCGAAGATGTGAAAGTCATCGTCATACGTTGCGCCATCGGGTAGATCGTAATAACCAGAAGAACGCTCAGGCGGGTTACCAAAATGCAGTGTGGCATACGAACGCCCCGGCTCCTTGCCGATCAGTTCCATAATATCGATCTCTCCGCCTGCCGGACCCGAGCCATATAAGGCGCGCGATGGGAGCAGCCAAAATGCGGGCCAGATGCCCAGCGTGTTGGGCAGCTTCGCGCGGATCTCATAACGTCCATACGTCCAATCACCTTTGAATTGCGTGGTCAGCCGCGCGGATGTGTAATCACGTCCCAGCATGTATTCCTTGTTGGATTTGATGACCAGCATATTATCTTCAATGACCGCGTTCTCAATTCGATCGCTGTAATACTGCAACTCGCCATTGCCCCAACCTGATCCGCCTTGCTGATGATTCCATTTTGCGGGGTCGGGCGCAGTGCCACCGGGTTGCTCAAATTCGTCAGACCAGACGATCTCCCACGCCTTGGGATCGGGAGTCGGCGTCTCGGAAGCCGTAGCAGGCACCTCGGTTGGCGCGGATGCGGACGCTTCAGTCGCAGGGACGGCTGTTTCTTGAACAACCGGCTTGGGAGCACATCCCATAAGCAGCAAAGTCAGAATGATGGGGAAGGCGGTGAGTTTCATGAGGTTATTTTGTGAGTTCCTTTCCTAGGCGCACAACTTCGCTGGCAAGCAGATCGAAATCTGCTTGTGTGCTGCGATGATTGGCGATGGCGATGCGCAGGCAATAAATATCGTTGAGCGTTGTATATGATGGCACAGCAATACCGTGTTCGTGAAGCTGCATCAGAATCTCTTTGTTGAGCGCGTTTAGTTTTTCGTTATCCATGCCACCGGGGTTGAAGCGGAAGCAGACAATATCCATGCCGATGGGCGCGAGCAATTCCATGTGCGGATTTTGCTCAACGAGTTGACCGAAGTAATGTGCCTGCTCCACATTGCGCGCGATCATGCGACCAAAGCGATCAAGCCCATGCTCCTTGATGGACATCCAAACTTTCAACGCGCGGAATTGACGTGAGAGTTGCAAACCATAATCACTGAACCAGAGATGACCGGCGGCGAGTCCGCGTGTTTCGTGTGCGAGATATTCAGGGGTGAGCGAGAACGTGTTGCGATGGGCTTTCTCAGAACGCACGATGACGCAGCCGGCTTCAAAGGGAATGTGCATCCACTTGTGCAGATCAAGCGCAACCGAATCCGCGCGTTCGATGCCTGCCAGTTGCGGTTTGACATTCTCTGCCAAAATCGCGACGGCGCCGATCGCGCCATCCACATGGAACCAGAGGTCTTCGCGCGCAGAGATCGGCGAGGGCATTCAGATCATCCACGGCGCCGGTGTTGATGGTGCCAGCGTTGCCAATGATGCAGATCGGACGATGCCCGGCTTTGCGATCCTCAGCAATGGCTTGTTTCAATGCCTCCAGATCAATCGTGTAATCAGCCTTCACGGAAATTTTTCGCAGGCTGGCACTGCCCATTCCCAGCAGTTCAACCGCCTTTTGACTGCAACTATGCACTTCCACTGAAGCGTAGGCGATCAACTTTTGCGGCGCAGCCTGCATGCCCAACTCACGCACATTGAACCCGGCTTTGGTATTGCGCGCCACGGCGATACCGACAAAGTTCGCCATCGAACCACCGCTGACCAACAAGCCGCTGGCGTCTTTCGGAAAATCCAACATTTCCTTGACCCAGTTGATCACCTGCTCTTCCACCAGATTCGCCACATGGTTCCCGCCGCCCAGATTGGAATTCATGATCGCAGCCATAAAATCGGCGAGCGCGCCGAACACGGTGCCGTTGCCCATATACCAACCCCAGAAACGCGGATGGATTGTCCCCATTGGATAAGGCAGGATGGATTCTCGGAAATCCTGATAGGCTGCCTCGGCTCCTGCTGGCTCATGCGGGGCGGGTGTTTTGAAGCGCTCAACTGCCTCTTCCGGCATTGGCTTCCACACCGGTCTTTCGCGGACGGTCTCAAGATAGGTGAGCGCATCATCCACCATGCGGTGGGCGAGTGCACGCATCTCGTCCCAGTTTTGAGGATCAAGCGTTTCGTAATTTTGATCGGTATCCATCTAATCAGCCTCCGTTGTTACGAATAAGGTTTTTGTTGGGGAAAGTTTCAAGAGTTTGAGTCATAAAAGTATTTTGGCAATCATACTCCAAAAAAAGAGACCGGCGAAAGTACGCCGGAATCAATGTTTGAAATCGAAATTAAGATATAGCAACAATAAACGCCCTGTAAACAAGGGCGTTTATGACTTTGCGTGATTTTAAATGTTTTGAAGTTGCTGACGAATTAAGGTGCTCAACTTTTGAACAACCTCATTGTAAGTAGCAGATGGCAACTTGCAAATAAATTTTGCTTGTCTTGCTTTCCAATCCAGGCTCTTAACTTGGTCGGATAAAACTGCGCCACCGATTTCTAATCCTTCCGGTATTTTGACTTCAAAAGGATATCCTTTGACCTGACTTGTGATGGGGCAGAGGATGGCTAAACCAACTTTTCCGTTATAAGCTTTCGGGGACAAAACCAATGCTGGTCTATGCCCTGCCTGTTCATGCCCTGCTTGCGGATTGAACATAATCCAAACAATATCGCCGCTGTCGGGAATATATGCCATAGGTTTACCAAACTTCATTTCCTACGGCAGATCCCGTATCAACTTCAGTGTGAAGATTATCTTTAGTGATGCCTGCAAGCAATTCATCAAGCGTCCAACTTGGCGTTTGAACTGGTGTGATAATGATTTTGCCTTTTACGATGCTTATTTCTACAAAGGAATCGTTTTCCAGTTGAGCGTCAATCGCAAAGGCTTTTGGTATTCGTAGGGCAAGACTGTTGCCCCATTTCTGAACTTTCGTGCGCATAAGGTTATCTCCTGTTTGTATCTACAACAAAGATACACCTTTTTGCTCGATTAATCAAGTTCATTTCTCATTGTGCAAGGAAACGCCCAACGGTTTACGCCATCATCCCGAGGGTGATCTTCCCGAGTGGGATCGCTGACTAGCCCTGCGGGCTGTGGCGGACGAAAAGGTTGAAGCTTAGGAAATTGCTTGAGAAGGAGGCATAATCCCCTGCGTCCAGTGTGCCCATGAAGATGGGGTCATCATTTTATGTTAGAGAACGGGCATCTACACACAATAAGGTTGCAGTTTGCAGATTCTCTTGAAAAAAGCGCATATTTCGCCTATTTTCAAACTCTGTTCTGAGAACACTTTGTTAGTTTATCTTATACGCGAGACGAGCCTTTTGTATGGCGTGAAACCATTCTATTGGACGAACTTTATACATTCGCCTAAACGAGCAAATACAATCAATATTTTGCCGTTGGAAAGAAATCTGCAAAGCTTGCGCAGTATTGTCAATCACACCAATATGAGGAATATAATCATCATCAAAAACTACAGGATTAACAGCCTGAAGTTCATTGACCGACAAAGTATCAATTGGAGTTGAACTATCATAGCCATAAATGGAGAGTTCAAAATCCTTTAGTGCAAGAACAACAGGTTGATTGACTTGTAACAGAGGATGACCCGCAGTATGAACAGCACTTCCCAGATAATCTGCTCCTGTTCTCTCTTTTGCAAGCGATTGAATACGAACAGCTTTTGCTTGGCGCGTTTCCTTGAGACGTGGAGCAAAGAATCGAACCAACAGGATAACGGCTTCTAACAAAACGACAATCCAGAGCCATGGGAACCTTATTGCAAGAAAAATAATGAGCGCAAAAATGAACAAGCGAACAACAAGTACGTAAGCCGTAAACATCCTCGAAATCCACCATGTTAAGCTACCTTTGGTTGCGCTTGCATTAGAGCGAGAATAGGGATTCGGCTCATCGATCCAAAATGGTTCATCGGAGAAAGTTTTTTTCATTAGCATGAATTCTTCGACACTACAAGAAAAAATCTCAAGAAGCCACTTCTAGTGGTGATGCTTTTGCTTCTTGAGGATTATCTTTCCATAAATAAGCAATGAAGTAAATAGGCATGGCAATATATGGAAGAAAGAATGTGCCAATTGCAAACAAAATGCGGAAAGTATCGGTCAATGCCTTGTTTTTGATTTCATGAATGATATAAAATACTTGCAATCCCAACTGCACAACACCAAAGCACATCATAACTGGGTAAAAAACCATCATCATGGGAAACATAGTTTTTTGTATTTCATAGGGATTCGGAACGGATTGAGGATCGAAAAATGGAAAACCAGAACTAAACATAAAAAACATCATGAAGGCGGGAGCAATGACGAAAGGAAAAAAGACCCCAAAAACTGTCAAAATTCCAATTATTATCTTTGTTGGTTTGTTGATATTCATATTACCTCTCCTGATTTATGTATAACAAAATGCTGGAGTTCATCTTTTGCAATGAACAGCCCAACTAGGGTTATGCGGCGGCGCGCTCTGCGTAACGGACTATGAACGGTCTAGCCGCGCCGTAATACGTCCTAAATCGTTTCGGATGTATTACCGCCATCGGTTAAATAGAATGAGTGGATTGTAAGCATTGAGTCAAAGCAGGTCAACATGCAGAACGTCACTAAACTATCCCCAAAGCCAGTCTCACATGTGCAGGACTATAGAAAACAGATGACAATCTGAACCCGGAACCCATTTTATCTATTCGGTGTATTTAAAATATATAAACACGATCACAGATCAAAAGAATCCAAATTATTTTCGGGTTGCCTGGCAGAGTGCCCTGGCAGCAGCGCTCGGTCTGGGTTTGCCCGCAGGCTTGTTGTTATGGCTGATCCTGCTTCAACAGCGCAACCCTTCCGCGCTCGTTGATAGATCTGTCACTCTATTACAAGCCAATGGCTGGAACAAGATCGTTGTGTTGGCAGTGTGTTCCCTGATCTGGAGTTTTTTACTCGGACGCATCAGCGGATATCGTCCCTGGTGGAAAATAGGATTGGCAACCGTGTTAGGGATTCTTGTGGGCTGGTTCTCGCCTCTTTCCAACATGGACGGCTGGTTCAGTGAAAAGTTGCCTGTCCATACGCTGTATGCGATTGCCATGTGCGGGATCGTAGCCAGCGCAACCCTGTGTGTTGGGCTGGCGTATGGACTGCTCCTCCACAACTTCAAAGCTGCGCTCACGTTAGCGATCACCACAGGTCTAGCCTCCGCGCTGACGATGTTACTCGCGATCATTATCTTCGATCAATTCGGCATCCGTGTGGGTGGTACAGTTCCATTCGCCATGTCCAAAGTGACATTGGTGGGTCTGTTGCTCTCCGCCATCACAGGTGGCATGGTGTTGGGGGTGGGGTTCAGCTACCTTGTGAAGACGAATCAACCTGTTGCTTCTGCATAAGAAAAACTCCCACCTAAAAATGGTGGGAGTTTTTCTCGTTATACTGATTATTGTGACAACAAATGTGTTAGCGCTGGTCTGCCAATCGGGTAAACGTTGAAACCAACCTCATAGAGTTTTCTGTGATCGAGGAGATTTCTTCCATCAAAGAGAAAAGCTGGCTTGACCATCGAAGCATGGATCTTCTCGTAATCCAACTGGGCAAATTGGCTCCATTCTGTGACAACCGCAATGGCATGGGCACCATTGGCAGCCGCATAGGGATCGGGTTCAAAAGTAATCCGCTTCGCCAACTCGCCGAGATCGTAGCGCGCATTTTCCATGGCTTGTGGATCAGTAATAATGACCTCGGCATGTTCCTCCAGCAATGCGCGGCATACTTCAAGCGCTGGAGATTCGCGCGTGTCATTTGTATTGGCTTTGAATGCCGCGCCGAATACTGCGATCCGTTTCCCTGCAATCGTGTTGAACATGGATGTGACCATCTTCGACACGAAACGCATTTCCTGATATTCATTCATGGTCTCCACCTGCTCCCAATACGCAGCGACCTCAGGCAGACCATAATGCTCGCATAAGTAGACCAGGTGCAAAATATCCTTCTTGAAACAGGAACCGCCAAAGCCCACACCAGCGCGCAAAAAATATTTACCGATGCGATTATCCAGCCCGATGGCGCGTGCCACTTCGTTCACATCCGCTTCGGTCTTTTCGCAGAGCGCGGAGATGGAATTGATGGATGAAATGCGTTGCGCCAGGAATGCATTGGCAACCAATTTGGATAATTCGCTTGACCACAGATTCGTGGTAATGATCCGTTCGCGCGAGACCCAGGTGGCATAAAGCTCGACCAACGTCTCGATCGCCTTTCGGCCTGATGCTGTTTCACGACCACCGATCAATATCCGATCCGGATTCTCCATATCGCGGACAGCCGTGCCCTCCGCCAGAAATTCGGGGTTGGACAATACATCGAAGTTCAGACCTTTGCCATTGGAGTTTAGGATGCGCTCCATCGCCTCGCCCGTGCGGACGGGCAAGGTGCTTTTTTCCACCACGATCTTTGAGGTGGTCGAATTTTCCAATATTTGACGGGCAGTCTTTTCCCAGTATTGAAGATCGGCAGCCTTCCCGGCGCCCTGACCAAACATCTTCGTAGGAGTGTTCACGCTCACAAAGATGATGTCCGCCTCGGCAATGTGCTTATCCACATCGGTGGAGAAGAAAAGATTTTTGCCGCGGGTCTTTTGCACGATCTCATCCAAACCTGGTTCGTAAATGGGGAGCTTGTCTGATTGCCAAGCTGCGATACGGGCTTCGTTGATATCAACGATCACAAAGCGGTGTTGTGGACAATGGCTGGCAACGATCGGCATGGTCGACCCGCCTACATAACCAGCTCCAATGCAGAGAATGTTTGTCATACGATAGATCCTTTTTGAAAATGGTTTTTCAGCCGCAGACCACCCGTTGAAGAGTTGGTGCGGCTTTTTAATGGCTGATGGTCTTAGATACCTGCTATTGTACTTTACAGATCGAGATGATGCTTGGGCTGGAGGTGGACAACATTTCCTTGAGTAATACAACCAAATCGCGCTGACGATTTGTCAACGCGGCATAAGTGGTGTGCCGGATTTGAAGCCTAACGGCTGGTGCGAACTGACACGACATCTGTTACAAAAAAACTGACACGAGATGCGTTACAGGTCTAACGCCAAAAACTGACATGACATCTGTTACACCTTCTGGGGTGGGAACCAGGAGGTGGAACGATGAAGAC
>Ga0210377_10002705_pt1 | contig 15404 bp, 14 predicted proteins | sample PLM4_65_b1redo_FD_155480 | JGI IMG/M metagenome (GOLD analysis project Ga0210377, IMG submission 155480) | Groundwater sediment microbial communities from an aquifer in East River, Colorado, USA - PLM4_65_b1 redo | ecosystem: Environmental > Terrestrial > Soil > Riparian zone | place: USA: East... | reverse complement strand
TGTCTCCGGATTGGCCATTTCAGGAACAGCCTTGGGTCAGTTTCTAATCATCCCACTGATAGCGCTGCTGATGGGAAAGTTCGGGTGGAGATGGACATGGTTCGTCCTGGCCATTCTCCTCTCCCTGGTCGTCATCCCGATTTCGTTGGTCGTGATGAAAAGGGGGCCCCCAAAAGGGGAAGAAAAAGCTTCCGATGGAATGGCCGGGCAAACGGCAAGAGGGGAGGGAGATTCCCCCGGAGGTCGGTCTTCGGGCGTCTATCATGTCCTTGTCTCAAAAAACTTTCTGCTGACAGAATTACTTTGCTACAACAAAGAAGCAAAATTGGCTTGACGATTTACCTGTAAGAATGATAACTAAGTCTGATTCTTTTAAGGCCTATTTCACCACGTTTCTGTTACAGCGTTCTTCTCGGAGCTAATTTGGACACTAATCGCAAATTAATTTAAAGGGGGAGGAAACTGGATGGGTTTAAAATTTGGAGTGACGATTCCGACGTTTACCTGGCCGGATCTGGATTACAAAATGACAGCGACCATCGTTAGGGAATTTTCCAAACGTGCTGAAGAACTTGGATTTACTTCAATAACCGTCTGGGACCACCTCACGGATGCACCAGGACTTTACGGTGGTTCCTGGCTTGATCCCTTATTATGTCTTTCCGTTGCCGCAGCCTGCACACAGAAGATTAAGCTGGGGACCCATATTTTAGTTGTTCCCCTTAGGCATCCGGTCCTCTTGGCCAAGGAGATTGCGACGCTGGATTACGTCTCTGGCGGGCGATTTTTTCTTGGGGTTGGTCCTGGTTGGAGCCAGCCGGAATTTGACGCCATGGGGATCGATCTCCGAGAGAGGGGAAGGCGTACGGACGAGATCCTCGACGCGCTCAAGCTATTACTGACTCAGAAAAGAGTCACTTTCGATGGGGAGTTTTTTAAGTTCCGAGATGTCACTATCGATCCGCATCCGCCTAAGTATCCTGAAGTCTGGGTGGCTGGAGGGTCCCGGATTCCCGATGCTCTCTCACCTGATAAGCCCTACATGGTCAAGTCAGTGCTTAAACGCATTGCCAAGCATGGGGCTGTCTTTACCTGCAGGGCGTCAGGAAAAACAGAGTGGGTTAAAAGAGATTTTCAAGCTGTGAAAGACTATCTCAGGTCAGTGGGGAGAGACCCTTCGACTCTTGGCCTTGCCCATGTGCAGGCGATTTACGCCGTGGATACCGAGGATCATGAAAAGGCCCTGAGGGTTCAAAAGCCGCACTTTCAGAGAATAATGGGAACGAATCGCCCTTGGGAGCACCTTCAGGAGTGTTATCTTACAGGGACGATAAAAGAGATAGTGGCGAAATTGAAGGAGCTTGAGGCCGCAGGTCTCGAGCACGTGACCTTGCAGCCTGCCGCGCCGGAGTTGTCCCAACTTGAGCTGTGGGCGGAAAAAATCATTTCTCATTTTGCCTAAGAGGGAAGCTTGTTCTGATGCCATGAAAATTTTAAACCTGGTCTTAGTAGATAAGAACGGCCGGAAGTCCCCCTTTGAATTCCGAGTGCGCCGGTTGCTTAACGCCGGATTCACGGGTCGAAACCAGGAACTAGTTATGAAGCACGTAGAAGAGCTCAGGAGGCATGGGGTTGCGGCTCCTGATAAGATACCGGCATTTTACCCCGTGCCACGGCATCTAGTGACTACGGATGAAGAGATCGAGGTGTTAGGTGAACAGACATCGGGGGAGATTGAGCCCGTTTTCTTGTTCAAGGAGGGGCGCGTTTATGTAGCAGTCGGGAGCGACCACACGGACCGAGGGCTTGAAAAGACGAGTATCGCCAATTCCAAGGTTGCCTGTCCAAAGGTCATCTCAAGAGAGCTTTGGGATTACGAAGAAGTCAAGGAAGGTTGGAATAGATTGGTCCTGCGCAGTTGGGTTGGCAAGGGGAGCGGGAAAAAACTCTATCAAGAAGGCCCTCTCAGTGCGTTTCTCTCTCCTCAAGAACTGATCCTTAAAACGCAAGAGCACATCAAGGACCATGACCTAGAGGGCATGGTTTTGTTTCTGGGTACCTTGCCGATGTTAGATAAGGAGTTTGTCTTTTCGAACACTTTTGAAGGAGAATTCCTGGATGAAGCAATGAAAAGAAGGCTCTCTCTTGGCTACCGCGTTCGCCCCATGGATTGGCTTTTAGCCGAATCATAGGATCGCCGGAAGGGAATTCAAAGGATGATCAACATTGCTTCGATCCAGATGAAGATCGGTGACGAGGCAAAAGAACTCAACCTTAAAAGGGCGAGCGAACTTATTGATAGTGTCGACGGGGCAGATCTCATTCTGCTTCCTGAACTATGGAATATCGGCTACTTCGGCTTTACATTATATAGAGATGAATGTGAGGACTTGAACGGTCCCACGATAACGCTGTTAAAAGAGAAGGCAGCGCGAAAAGGCTGTTATATTTTCGGCGGCAGTCTTGTTGTGAGATCGGAGGACGGAGGACTTTATAACACGAGCACCTTGATCAACCCGAAGGGCGACATCATTGCCCAGTACAGAAAATTGCATCTTTTTGGATACGATTCGGAAGAAGCAAAGCTCTTAAAGCGCGGGACGGAAATCTGCGTGGCGAAGAGCGAGATTGGAATTTTCGGCCTTTCAACTTGCTATGACCTGAGATTTCCGGAGCTCTACCGAAAAATGGCGGTGATGGGAGCGGAGGTCTTTTTGGTGGCTTCAGCATGGCCATATCCAAGGCTGGAGGCCTGGTTAATGCTCAATCGCGTACGGGCCCTGGAGAACCAGGTGTTTCTTATATCAAGCAATTCCACCGGGATAAACCGAGGAAAACAGTTTGTCGGGCACAGTATGATTGTCGATCCATGGGGAACGCCTATGGCCACCGGCGGAGATGAGGAATGCATCCTCCGAGCAAAGATTGATCTCCAAAAGGTCTATGAGGCCAGGAAAATCTTTTCTGCCTTTAACGATAGGGTATTAATATAGAACAAGCGGGTGAGTTTGCGGCGACTCGATATAGGCGAACTCAGGGAGGCGGAAAATGCCAAAAAGAGAAATGGAGTTTTTTGATGTCAATAAAATAGAGTGGAAGCCCGTGGAAAGCGGCTCTGGCGCTCGCGGGGCGGGTATTTGGGAGAAAGTTCTGAGCCAGGACAAGGAAACGGGCGATTATACTCGCATCCTGAGATTTGATCGTGGAGTAGAGACCGACGAGGTTATTGAGCACGACTTCTGGGAGGAGGTCATCATCCTGGAAGGTTTCCTGGCGGACAAGACGCTCAACCAACAATTCACTAAAGGGATGTATGCATGCCGCCCTCCAGGAATGAAGCACGGTCCATATCGAACCCCTGACGGATGCATGACTTTTGAGGTGCGCTACTATAAGTGAGAGCGTTGAGGGACTCCGGGTAATAACCGCGGGTATAGTTTTGAGGGAAATAATTCTCTCCCTAAGTTCCTGGGTCGTATTCAACTGATAGGGTTGTAGGCGAGGTTTCATCGCCTACGCTCCATTCTCCGTTTCGACTCGTCAAAAAGAATTTCCAATTTCCAGGAATTAGGTCTGAGGACATTCCCATTATTGGGAATGTGTTTTTGGGTAAAAGGGCAGGCGGAAGGTAAATACAGAGATCCATGAACGCCGCTTACAAACTAGACGTATGGCATATTTTTTGCTGCCTCTCAATGATAGCCTAAGTGTAACGATCAGACTCAAAGGACCAGGGATGGCCACACCCTTAAACCTGTCGGTCAATGGCGAGTCTATTCAGCTCCTTGTCCGGGATGATGAAACGCTTTTAGATGTCCTTCGGGATCGCCTCATGTTGACTGGGACAAAACGGGGATGTGAGGAGGGTCAGTGCGGCCTCTGTACGATCACTCTCAACGGAAAAGGCGTTAACAGCTGCCTGACTCTGGCACTGGAGGCTGAAGGAGGACATGTTCTTACCATTGAGGGCCTAAGTAAAGAGAACTGTCTTCATCCCATTCAGAAGGCCTACGTGGAGGCTGGAGCCATCCAATGCGGTTACTGTACGCCGGGCATGATCATGGCCATTTACTCGCTATTAAATCAGACCTCTCAACCGGACGAGGCAGAGATCCGAGAAGGGATCAAAGGCGTTCTTTGCCGGTGCACGGGATATTACAAAATCATCGAAGCAGCAAAGCGAGCAGCGGAGGCCCTCAAAAATGAATGAAACCACTTTCATTCCCGCACAGAGCGTGTTTCAAGCAAGCCGATTGATGAAAGACCATTCCGCCTCTGAGGCGGTGTTTATGGCAGGGGGCACGGATATATTGGTGTTACAGAGGCATAGGCTTATCGCTCCTCAAGTTATCATTTACCTCAAAAGAATTTCGGGTTTAACCGAGATCCGTCCCGGTGAAGGCGGCGGTTTAATCATTGGCGCATTAGCGACTTTAGATGAGGTGGCGCGCCATCCAAGCATCAGACAGAGCTACCCCATGCTTGCCGAGGCGGCTTTCGCTGTGGCTTCGCCGCAGATTCGCCACAAGGCTACCCTCGGCGGCAATATCTGCCTAAACAGCAGATGCTGGTTTTACGACCATTCCCCTTTCTGGCGCGCCGAATACCCGGAGTGCCGCAAGGCCTCAGCCGACGACTGCGATGCCATAGGCGATGACAAGTGTTACATTGTACCTAAGAACCGTAAGAACTGCTTTGGCATTCAGTCCGGAGATTGCGTAGGTCCTTTGGCAGCCCTGGGCGCCAAAGTTCGGCTGGTCTCCAACGACGGAGAACGTGTCCTAAACGTGGAGGACTTCTTTCTGGGCGATGGCCTAAAATATCTGGACCTCAAATCCGACGAGATCTTGACCGAGGTGCTCCTGCCTCCGCCTACGCAAAAAGGTGTCTTTCTCAAGTTCCGCCCTCAGAATAACTTGGATTTCGCCTCGTTCACCCTATCAGTGCTTCCGTCCCATAATGGCGGCGGATCTCGCATCGTAGCGGCGTGCGTGGCCAGCCGCCCGCTCCGGGCCCGAAAAGCCGAGGCCATGTTAGACCGCGGAGTGCAGGACCCGGAGGTCGTGGCCCAACAGGCTTCAAAGGAGTTGAAAATCATCTCCCCTGTCCGTGGGTCGGTGGCATTCAAAAAACAGGTTATTCAAGCCAAGCTGGCAGAGATCCTTGTTGATTTTAAACGTAACCAGTCGCAGAACTAGAGGTGAGGCCCATGCAGGAATCTCTTAATATCATAGGCAAGAGAGTCAGTCGTCCCGATTCCACCTCCAAAGTCACTGGAGAGGCAAAGTACACCACCGACCTGGTCCTGCCTGGAATGCTCACAGGAAAAATATTGAGGAGCACCCGCCATCACGCCCGCATTCTTCACCTGGATACCTCTAAAGCCCTGAAAGTTCCCGGTGTCAAGGCAGTGATAACGGCTAAGGATCTACCGCCCGTTGTCTACGGGTTCGGCGACCGCCGGGCGGACATGACCGTCTTTGCCACGGATCGTGTGCGCTATAAGGGCGACGAGATTGCAGCCGTAGCTGCCACGGACGAAAGCTCCGCCATGGAAGCCCTTGAGCAAATTATTGTCGAATATGAGGACCTGCCGTCCCTTTTCGACCCGGAAGACGCAATTAAAGAAGGGGCGCCTCAGCTTCACCAGGATGCACCTAACAACATTGGCCTCCGCATTCAGATCAACAAGGGAGACATGGACAGGGCTTTAGTTGAAGCCGATTTGGTCCGAGAGGATCGGTTCGACACCCAACGAGTCCATCAATGCTATGCTGAGCCCTATGCTTGCGTGGCGGAATGGGATGTGACCGACAGAATCACCTTATATACGGGGACGATGCACGCCTCTGGGATCCAAACCATGCTCTCCCGTGTCTTGAAAATGCCTGTAGGCCGCACTCGTGTGATCCAATGCCATACCGGCGGATCGTTTGGCAGCAAGGTTGTCCTTAACTCCATATACCCCGCCTCGGCTGTTTTGAGCAAGAAAACCGGGCGGCCAGTTAAAATGGTCTACACACGTGAGGAAGAATACTTTGCCAGCCGGCCCCGGTTTGCAGGTCGCTACTATGTGAAGACCGCGGTAAAAAAAGATGGGACAATCCTGGGCCGAGAGCTAAAGTTCCTTTATGACGCTGGGGCCTATTGTGACATGGCTGCCGCCATGATCATCGTCTGTTCCCATAGAAACGACAATGTTTACCGTATTCCCTCTATCCGGACGGACGCCATGTTGGTCTATACCAACAAGAGTCCAGTAGGAGCCTACCGTGGCTACGGGGCTCCTCAGAACACCTTTGCTTTTGATTCTCAGCTCGACATGATCGCCGAGGAACTCGGTATGGATCCAGCGGAACTAAGGCTGAAAAACGCCACTCGCTCCGGTGATATCACCGTCCACGGTTGGAAAATCACCAGTTGCGGACTGTCGGAGGCAATCGAGCATATCGTGAAGTCCTCCGGCTGGAAAGAAAAGCGCGGTAAGAGGCGCCACTTGAAACAAGGGATAGGTATGGCGTGTGCGATTCACGAGGTTGATGACCGCCATTCTGATGGATTTGCCGGCAGCAATGCCTTCATCGAAATCCTGGAGGACGGCGAGGTAGTTATCTACTCCGGTGAAGGCGAGTATGGGCAAGGGAGAGACACTACCTTTTGCCAGTTGGCCGCTGAGGTCTTGGGAGTCCCTTTGGAGTCGGTTCGCATCCTTCTCCCCGACACGGATATCACTCCCTATTCCTTAGGGCCTTGGGGTTCGCGGGTTACCTACTCCGGGGGCATTGCCGTCGTCCGGGCCGCAGAGGACGCCAAACGCATACTCCTGGAAGAAGCCGCCAGCATGTTGGAAGCCAACCCTTTGGATCTGAGCGTTCGGGAGGGGCGGATTTTCATCAAAGGAATAAGCCAAGCTGCAGCCACCGTCGGCGATGTCGCACGATACGCGCTTTTCCGCAAAAAAGGCAGACAAATACGGGGAAGCGGCCAGGACGAGCCTGAAACGACGAAGATGGATCCGACAAAGCAAACCAATCCCTGCTCCACCTACTCCTTTGCTTGTAGGCGGTGGAGGTAGAGGTTAACGACAAAACCGGCGAGGTGCACGTCCTCAAGGTCTGGAATGCCTCCGACGCCGGTAACATTATCAACCCGGTCGGCGCCGAGGGTCAAATCGAGGGACAAATCCTCCAGGGTTTGGGTTTTGCCAAAACCGAGGAGATGATTTATCGGGATGGACACTTATTAAACCCGGATTTCATGACTTCTGGGACGCCTGGCCCTTTGGACACCCCACCACTGGAAATCTACTTTACTCACACTTTTGATCCTGATGGGCCTTTCGGTGCGAAGGGCGTGGCCGAGGCAGCAGCTCCCCTTGTCGGCGCGGCACTGGCCAACGCGGTGTACGATGCCATCGGCGTCCGTATTAAAAAACTCCCCTTATCGCCCGAGAATGTGTTGGCCGCTATCAACCAACACCACAAGTGATTTCCTATGTAATTGAGGTTTTTTATGAATAGATTCGAACTTACGTTAGCCTGCGAGAAATATGATCGGACGGAAGCTCTCCGCGAGGGGAGAATAAAACCAGAGGGGATCGAGCTGACCTGTTTATCTTTCCCCCCACATGAGATTTTTTGGCGGATGATCAGGCACTTGGATTTTGATGTAGCTGAGATGTCTCTAGCGGCATATATCATTGGAAAGTCTAGAGGCGAGGATCGATTCATAGCAATCCCCGTTTTTCCTTCAAGAGAGTTCCGCCATTCGGCTATCTACATTAACGTTAACTCAAAAATTAACAAGCCGGAGGACCTCAAGGGCAAGAGAGTTGGAGTTCCAGAATATCAAGTAACGGCGGCTGTGTGGGTCAGGGGATTTCTTAAGGACGATTATGGCGTCGACCCGGAGGATTTTAGTTGGTTTTTTGGGGGAATGGAAGAACCTGGTCGGGAAGAAAGGATCGAACTCAAAGTGCCCGCAGGGGTGAGAACTCAACCGATTCCACCGGGGCGTACTCTTAGCAGAATGCTCGATGAGGGAGAATTAGACGCTCTTATTACCCCTCATGTGCCTTCAGTATATACCCATCGCTCCCCGCGAGTAAGACGCCTCTTTCAAAATTTTCGGGACGTGGAAAAGGATTTTTATAAGCGAACCGGTGTATTTCCTATCATGCACACTCTGGTAATCAAGAGAAGCATTTACGATAAGTATCCTTGGATTTCCCAGAATCTATACAAAGCGTTTTGCGAAGCTAAGGATGAAGCGATCAGAAAGTTACATGACGCGAATGCGTTGCTCATGACCTTGCCTTGGGTGGTGGCAGAAATAGAGGAGGAGGAAGCCTTATTTAAAGGGGGAGATATCTGGCCTTATGGAGTTGAGCCAAACAGGAAAACTATTGAGATGCTGATCGGTTATTTGAATCAACAAGGATTGTTAGAGCGTAATGTCAGTATCGAGGAGCTTTTCACCCCAAACGCTTACGACCGGTGTAAAACATAGCGTCTCCCACCTCCGGTACTAGAAGCCGCGAGGTGATGCGTGTAGGTTGGGTCGGGGAGGGGATTCCCGCCAGGTAAGCTGTGCGGACTGCTTCCTGAAGACGAGTGAGCGGATGTAATGGGTAAGACAGACAAAGCTTCAGCCGATTTCTAGAGCAAGTACTGGTTTCGTCCAAGAAAAGCAAAGGAGGAGTTGATATGGCTAAGAGAGTTGGCTTCCTGATTGCTGCTGTCTTGACGCTGAGTCTTTTCAGCGGTGCTTCCCATGCGGCACAGTCATTCTTTGAGGGTAAGACGGTCCGCATTATCGTTGGTTTTTCCGCCGGCGGCGGATTCGACGCCTATTCGCGCGCCATTGCGCGACAACTGGGAAAACACATTCCCGGCAATCCGACTGTGATCGTTGAGAACATGCCTGGCGCGGGTAGCCTCATTCTCGCTAATCACATGTTCAAGGTAGCAAAGCCCGATGGTCTCACGATCGGAAATTTCCACGGCTATCAGATTCTAAACCAAGTTGTGGAGAGCCCCGGAGTTGATTTCGATGCGCGCAAGTTCGAATGGCTTGGTGTACCCGTGCAGGATACCGGTGCCTGCGCCTTGACCAAAGCGAGCGGCATCACGAGCCTCGAAAAGTGGAAAGATGGGAGTAGGACAGTCAAACTCGGAGCGACCAGCCCCGGTGACGCCACCTATATCTCAGCCCGCATTCTCAAAGAGGTGCTGGGGTTACCGGTCCAGGTCATCACGGGTTACAAGGGGACATCGGATATTCGGATTGCAGCGGAGAGTGGAGAAGTGGCAGGAGGTTGCTGGCAGTGGGAATCGATCAAACCAACCTGGCGCAATGCGCTAGAGGCCGGTGATGTAGTGGTCGTGTTGCAGATGATTCCGAAACCGCATCCGGAGCTCTCGAAGGTGCCTCTGGCACTCAGTTTGGCAAAAAACGATGAAGAGCGTTTGCTTTTGAAAGTTGCGATTCATGATCCAAACTCTATCACCCGGCCTTACAGCCTGCCCCCGGGAACACCGAGAGACCGCGTACAGCTTCTGCGCAAGGCCTTCATGGATACGATGAAGGACTCTGAGTTCCTTTCCGAGGCACGCAAATCCAGCCTCGATTTAGCCCCGCTGTCTGGCGAGGAAGTCGAAGGTCTCGTCCATGGCTTCTTCAAGATCAAACCTTCTTCGCTGAGCAAGCTCAAAGAGATTCTCAAATGATAGTTTCGCAGAAGTGTCCGACCTGTCACCCAATGGGCCTAGCCTGCTCTACTCGCGGTTTTGGATATTTTGGCTGTTAAAGTCATTTTGATTCCATGCAAGCTTAGGTTTAGGTTTTTCTGCGAAGTATTAGATCCAAGGAGTCCTTGCGTGGCATAGATCTCTCGATTAGCCGACCCGGCATCGGCCCCACAGCTGATCTGACTTTTGGGGAAACACCGCGCTGTCTTGCGATCTGAGCGGCACACCCGATTGCCATGGACAATGTCTTTGAATAATCTCTACTCGCTTCTGCTCTTCCATCGTCAGGGTTATGGTTTCCATACCCTGACATAATCACATGGCAGTTAACCCCTGACAGAATCACTTGGCTACCACAATAAGCCAAAAACTACTTGACAACCGATTAAAAAATAAATATACGGTGTCCAAAACCTGGAATGTCGTTCTGAATATCGGAACATAGCCATTAATTCACTGAGGCGATGGAACCCTTAAAAAAGAGCAAAAATCTGCTCAGCAGTCTTAATGATGCCCTCAACATCCTAGAAGCCATGGCTTACGATACGAAACCCTTAGGTATCTCCGAAATTAGCCGAATGACCGGGTATCCGAAAAGCAAGGTTCACAGAGTTCTCTTGACCCTGGCAAGGCGAAGCTACGTCCGCAAAGATTCCACTACGCGTCGTTACCAACTGACGTTGAGGTTTTTAGAAATTGGCAGCGTTGCCGTGAACCAACTCGAAATCAAGGAAGTGGCGAGGACCTATTTGGAAAAACTTAGGGATTTATCCGGCGAAACAACGCATTTAGCGGTTATGGATGAGGAAGGTGTTTTTTACGTTGATAAGATTGAGTCAGCTCGGAGTATTCGCATGGACTCCTATATGTGGAGGGAGCACGCTGGTTTTGACTATGGACCTAGGGCTTAAAGGGAAAAAGGGGATCGTAACTGCCGCCAGCAGAGGTTTGGGAAGAGCTGTCGCGTTGCGCCTAGCCGAAGAAGGCGTCGAGCTTGCGATCTGCGCTCGAGGGCTAGAGAGTTTACGGCGAACCGAAGAGGATATTCAGCGGGCAGGTGGCCGAGTTTTTTCCGCGACGGCAGATGTGAGTGATGAAAAGGGGATCAAAGAGTTCGTAGCTTCGTCCGTAAAAAGGTTGGGAGCTATCGATATATTGGTCAATAATGCCGGTGGACCCAAACCCGGAAGATTCGGCGATCTTTCCGAAGCTGACTGGGGGAATGCTTTCAATCTGACCTTTATGAGTGTCCTAAGGCTCTGTCGCGAGGTTGTGCCCCACATGCGCACGCGGGGCGGAGGAAGAATCATTAACCTATCTTCACTTTCGATTAGGCAGCCTCTAGAAGGTCTCATCTCCTCAAATTCTATTCGGCTTGCGGTTGTAGGTTTCGCCAAGACTCTAGCCGATGAATTGGCCCCGGAGAATATCACCGTGAATACGGTCTGTCCCGGCTTCTCTTTGACCGATCGTCTTAAGGAGTACATGGCAAGTATCGCGAAGAGAGAAAACAGATCCGTCGAGGAGGTCATGAACGGTTTTTCTGCCAAGATACCGATGCGCCGATTGGCAGAGCCTGAAAGTATCGCGGACGTGGTGGTTTTCTTGGCGTCGGACAGAGCGAGTTATCTGACAGGCCTTTGTATCCCCGTAGATGGAGGCGCAACTAGAGCTTACTGATATTTGAGTGGAGCATGTAATTGCAGGCGCGGTAGTTGGATCCAGGGTAAAATCGTAGTCCACCGAGGGAGAAGAACTCCAACGCAATTGACAGAAGGGACGGGACTCAAATGGATTTAACTTTAAGAACATTTATTGACCGGGTAGATGCCATCCAGGAATCAAAATAAGGGCGCCTCTAAAAACTCACGAAAAATACAAAAGAGTGCGGAAAAGAGATGAGATAGCCGTTGGGATGTGATAGAAGGGGCCATGGAAACCATTCCCAAACAACATCCCGGACTATTCGACTACGAAAACCGCATGAAGAAGCTGGGTGAAGGCCCCGATCCGTTGGCTCGTCTGAACGCCCGGATCGATTGGAGGATGTTCCGGCCGGATCTGGAGCGTACTTTTGAGAAGGAGGCCAAAGGGCCCGGCGGCCGCCCCCGCCATGATATGGTGCTGATGTTCAAGATCCTGGTTTTGCAACGCTACTAAAACCTGTCGGATGAGCAGGTTGGCGTAGCGAGTTGGAAGGATGGAAGGGGTCACAGAAGAAGGAAAAATGAGGTGACAAAGGCGAAGACAGGTTGGAATCGGAGGGAGTCAGGGGGCTGGAGAACAAAAAACGGCGACCGGATCCTCCTCAATTTGTTGAAATAATGACGCCGATTTCAAAAGGCGGTTATCAGAGGCGCCCTGAACGGACTCGTCCTCAAAAAAGTCGAGTTTTTCGATAACTCCTTCGTCAACAGCCTTGAAAGGTCAGGCTTCTTCAAGCAAGTTGGGCTAGGGCGATAAAAGTGAGCCACAACGCTTTCCCTGTTTGAAGCTTCTAGCTAATAAATTTCGACGAACGGGAGGTTTGCTAGGGTTATGGATCCACGAAAACAATACGAAGGTCATCTCAAAGATTATCCGCTGACAAACTATCCAGATTATGAGCCCGGGCACCCTCCCCGGTGCGAACGGTTAGAGAAAATCGGGTTTCTGGATGAGGTCGAGAAAATTTGGGGAAGCAGATGGGGAGGAAGCGGGGGCATCGGGCGCTTGCGCGAAGTTGCCTTGATCAAGCCAACCGAGCATGAAGTAGATCCTTTGTGGGAAAAGGATAGAAACTTTTTCCTGCTGCGACGTGTTCGCGTGGACATCGATAGGCTGAAAAGGGCCTTCGAGGACTATGCCAAGGTGCTGGAGTCCGTCGGTGTCCGTGTCCGATGGATGGAAGCCCCGCAAAGCTGGGGGGCTTATGGACCGATGAGGAAGTTGTTTATGGGCGCCTTTCCACTAGTGATCAAGGGAGGCGCCATCGTTTCTAGACAAGGACATGCTTCATTTATGCGCGGCGTAGAGGTTAACTTCACCAAATTTTTTGCCAGCATCAATTGTCCCATCTTGCACACCATCCATGGATACGGGATTTGTGAAGTTGGGGTTTTTGTGCCGATTGCCGAGGACATTATTTTGGGATTCAAATCCTGCGCTTCCAATGACGATGGTCTGGAGCAAGTTCTCTCAGTCTTCAAGCGATCCGGGGTGAAGGAGGTTCCGATAGCACATTCCACGACCATCGTCGACGATTTCGAGGCGGGTGGCGAATTCCACGTGGATATGGTGGTTGGGGTCGTAGACGTAAGGAAAGTGGTGGTCTACCCCGGATACCTCGACTATAACATCTATCGCTGGTTTAAGGAGCGGAAGTTTCAAATTATTGAGGTTCCCAGGGAAGAGCATCATAAATTTTACCCGGCTAATTTAGTACTGATCGAACCCGGCAAGGTCATCATGGCCAAGGGAGCTACTGAAACCATCCGGCGGGTCAGAGAAGCCGGCGTTGAGGTCATCGAACTGGACACAACGGGGCTGATGGCCGGGACCAACGGGATCCGCTGTGTGACCCTTCCTTTGGTGAGGGATCCGGGTCCGGGATTGGATTGAGGGTGCAAGAATACCGTTAGACCATTAGGGGCACTGATGCACAAAATCGAGCTAACTTTAGCATGCGAACAATATGATCGGACCGACGCTCTCAGAGAAGGGACGATTCAGCCGGAGGGGATCAATCTCATATACTTGCCGTTGTCTCCGCAGGAAACCTTCTGGCGCATGGTTCGCCATCTGGACTTTGATGTGGCGGAAATGTCTCTCGCGGCATATATCATAAACAAGTCCAGAGGCGAGAACCGGATTATCGCTATCCCCGTTTTCCCCTCCCGTCAGTTTCGCCATTCGGCCATCTACATCAACGTGCATGCGAAAATCGACAAGCCCGAGGACATCAAGGGTAAGAAAGTCGGAGTTCCTGAGTATCAACTGACCGCTGTCGTCTGGGCCAGAGGCGTTCTCCAGAACGAGTATGGCGTCGATCCCAAAGACATCTTTTGGTTTACCGGAGGTCAAGAAGAAGCGGGTCGAGAAGAGAGGATTGAGCTTCGCAAACCCCCGGGAGTCAGCATCGAGCCGATTCCCAAAGGCTGCACCCTCAGCGGGATGTTAGATGAAGGGACGTTAGACGCAGTTATCACGCCCCTTTTACCTTCGGTTTTTGCCCGCCGCTCCCCGCGGGTCCGGCGCTTGTTTCAGAATTTTAGAGAGGTCGAAAAAAATTTCTATCGCCGTACCGGGGTATTTCCCATCATGCACACGCTCGCAATGAAAACGAGCTTATACGAAAAGTATCCTTGGGTATCCCAAAGCTTGTACAAGGCGTTCACGCAGGCCAGGAACGAAGGGATCAAGAAACTATATGATACCAACGCCTTACGAATCACCCTGCCCTGGATCGTCGCCGAGGTCGAGGAGGAAGAAGCCGCGTTCGCAGACGGAGATATCTGGCCTTATGGAATCGAGGCCAATCGAAAAACCATCCAGACCTTTATTAGCTATCTGGGGCAACAAGGGCTTCTAGACCGCGAGCTCACTATTGACGAGCTATTTGCGGCTAATACCTTTGACATGTACAAAACCTAGTATGGGAGATCACGCATGAGCAGCAGAACACTAGCCATAACGAATATCGGAACCATTGTCTCAGGAAACATTGAAGAGCCTCTCTTAAAAGGGGACACCATACTGGTGGAAGACGGCCAGATTAAGGCCGTGGGGACCAGGAAGGAGATCGAGCCGGACCGGGCCCAGGTGCAGATCGACGCTGCCGGAATGACCGTAACGCCAGGTCTTATCGATCCTCACGTCCATCCTATGCTCGGGGATTGGAACCCTAGACAATCGGTCATGGGTTGGATGGAAGGAGCCCTCCAGGGAGGAGTGACTTCGATGCTCTCGCAGGGTATCGTGCATTTGGAGGGACGACCAACGGACGCGTTTGGCACCAAAGCCATGGCCATCCTGACCTCGACTGTCTACAGCAAGTACCGGCCGGGCGGGGGGCTCAAGATGCTTAGCGGCTCTGTGATTCTCGAGGAAGGGTTAATTGAGGAAGACTTTAAGGAGATGTCCCGAGCAGGGGTTAAACTGGTCGCCGAGATTGGCGGATGTGGAATCTATAAGTATGAGGAAGTGAAGCCGATGATGGGTTGGGCCCGTAAATATGGAATGAAAATTCCCATGCATTTTGGTGCGCCCTCTTATCCGGGTTCGGTTCGGTTTTGGGCAGACGAAGTTATTCAGTACCAACCCGATGTGGCCGTTCACCTTAATGGGGGCCCCGTCACAGCTCCTCTCAAGGAAATAGATAGAGTTCTGGATGAAACGGACATCGTCGTCGAGATCATTCATTGTGGAAACATTAATGCCTCTCAACACATCGCAGGTCGGCTGCGCGAGGAGAAAAAACTAAAGCGGCTGATTATCGGCTCGGATACCCCCGTCGGCCATGGGGCTATCCCCCTCGCGATCCTGAAGACGGTCGTTCAAATCTGCCCGCTGGCTGGAATTAGCGGAGCTGAGGGGATTGCCTTGGCGACAGGGAATTCGGCCAGTGCTTATGGGCTGAAGGATATCGGCATGATCAAGTCGGGTTATGCGGCGGAT
>Ga0210377_10002704_pt1 | contig 15405 bp, 24 predicted proteins | sample PLM4_65_b1redo_FD_155480 | JGI IMG/M metagenome (GOLD analysis project Ga0210377, IMG submission 155480) | Groundwater sediment microbial communities from an aquifer in East River, Colorado, USA - PLM4_65_b1 redo | ecosystem: Environmental > Terrestrial > Soil > Riparian zone | place: USA: East... | reverse complement strand
GGCGGGACGCGGGGCGAGGGTAGTGCGCCCGGCGGCGTAGGGGAAGATGTCCGCTCGCGTTCCAGCGCCGCCACCCGTTCCTCCAGGATATGGGCCTTGCGAGCCTGCTCGCGGGACCGCCGGCGCTGTGGCGCCGCGCCGAACCAGCCGACGCCGCCGCCAATGATGACGCCGACCGCCAGGGTCGCGATCAACAGCAGCCACAAGGGCATGATGACGGTCCACGCCCACAGATCGAGCGCGATGTCCTGCCGGTTGACGATAACGAAGGCGAGCGCAAGCGCGAAAACGAGCGCCAGCAGGGCGCGGGAAAGAAACGTCACTCCCGCCCGTTCAGGCGGTCCCGCAAATCCTTGCCCGTCTTGAAGAAGGGGACGAACTTGCGCGACACCTGCACCGCCTCGCCGGTGCGCGGGTTACGCCCGACGCGGGCATTGCGTTCCTTGATCGAGAAGGCGCCGAAGCCGCGCAGCTCGACGCGGTCGCCGCGCGCCAGGGCGGCGCCGATCTCTTCGAAAATAGTAGAAACGATGCGCTCCACGTCGCGCTGGTAGAGATGCGGATTACGCTCCGCGAGACGCAAAATCAGCTCGGATTTTGTCATTCCGGCCGACCCCCCTGGCGTCGTTTAATTGACCGAAGGGTGCCAGAGCGCCATCAGACCGTCAAGGGTAAGCCGTTCGGAAAAAACGGTTTTTCGGGCGAGCGTGTCCAGGCGGTCGGCGAAGCTGGCAAACCCGCCGCGGAATTTCACGTCGCGCACCGGCAGCCCCTCGGGCAGGCCGCGCTCCTTCTCGAGCCAGCCGATCGCCTCATCCTCGCCGCCGATGCGATCGACCAACCCGTTCTCGACCGCCTGACGGCCGGTGTAGATGCGCCCGTCGGCCAGGGTGCGGGCGCGCTCGGGCGCCATGTTGCGCCGCTCGGCGGTCATCTTCACGAACATGTCGTAGATGTCGTTCACCACGTCCTGGGTCACACGCCGCACCTCGGGCGTCATCTTTTCGAACGGCGAAGGCTGCGCCTTCAACGGGCTCGATTTGATCTCCTCCGGCTTGACGCCGATCTTGGCGAGCAGCTCGGTGACCTCGGCGGTCTGGAACAACACGCCGATGGAACCGGTGATGGTCGATTCATGGGCGAAGATCTGGTCGGCGCCGAGCGCGACCATGTACCCGCCCGAGGCCGCGGTCTCGTCCATTACCGCGACCACCGGCTTTTTGGCCGCAACGCTGCGTAGCCGGCGGTAGAGCGACTCTCCGCCCACCACCGTCCCGCCGGGGGAATCGATGGCAACGATCAACGCCCTTATATGCCTGTCATCGGTGATGGCATCGAGCGCGTCCAGCCGGTCGCGGTCGTTCATGATGATGCCGTCGATCTGGAGCCGGGCGATGTGGTCCTGGCCACGCAGCCCGCCGACGCGGCCGACCACGGCGTAGACCAGCGCCACCGCAACGATGATGGCCGCGGCGCGCCACCAATTCAGGCTGCGCTTCAGGCGCCTGCGATCGACCAGAATGTCGGAGTCGAGCGCCACGACGCGCCTTTACTCCTCGTCGCCGTCCTCGGCGTCCTTCTTGCGCGTGCGGCGCGGCTTCTTGTCGTCGTCATCGTCGGTGGACTGCGCCTCGCGCTCGCGATTGGCGCGGCTGATCGCGGCGCCCAGGATCTCGCCCAGGCTCGCGCCCGAGTCGGACGAGCCATACTCGGCCATGGCCTGCTTCTCCTCGGCCATCTCGTGCGCCTTGATGGAGAGGGTGAGGCGGCGGTCCTTGCGGTCGATGTTGGTGATGCGCGCATCGACGCGGTCGCCGACCGCGAAGCGGTCCGGCCTCTGGTCGGAGCGGTCGCGCGCCAGCTCGTTCTTGCGGATGAAGCCCTTGGCGCCGTCCTGCACCGACACCTCGATGCCGCCGTCGGTGATCGCCGTGACCGTGCAGGTCACCACGTCGCCCTTCTTCATCTCGCCCACCGCGTTGCCGAACGGATCGGCGCCGAGCTGCTTGATGCCGAGCGAGATGCGCTCCTTCTCGACGTCGACGTCGAGCACCTTCACCTTGACGTTGTCGCCCTTCGTGTAGGCTTTCACCGCCTCCTCGCCCGACTTCTGCCAGTCGAGGTCGGACAAATGCACCATGCCGTCGATATCGCCCGACAGGCCGATGAACAGGCCGAACTCGGTGATGTTCTTGATCTCGCCCTCGATCTCCGCGCCGACCGGATGCTTGTCGAGGAACTCCTGCCACGGATTCTCGAGGCACTGCTTGAGGCCCAGCGAGATGCGGCGCTTTTCCTGGTCGACTTCCAGCACCATCACCTCGACCTCTTGGCTGGTCGAGACGATCTTGCCCGGATGCACGTTCTTCTTGGTCCAGCTCATCTCGGAGACATGGACCAAGCCTTCGACGCCCGGCTCCAGCTCCACGAAGGCGCCGTAATCGGTGATATTGGTGACGCGGCCTTTGAACTTCACGCCGACCGGGTACTTGGCGGCGACGCCATCCCACGGATCGGCCTCGAGCTGCTTCATGCCGAGCGAGATGCGTTGCGTCTCCGAGTTGAATCGGATGACCTGCACCTTGACGTTCTGGCCGATGGACAGCGCCTCGGACGGATGGTTGATACGGCGCCACGCGATGTCGGTGACGTGCAGCAGACCGTCGACGCCGCCGAGATCGACGAACGCGCCGTAGTCGGTGATGTTCTTCACCACGCCGTCGAGCACCTGGCCTTCCTTCATGTCGGCCATCAGCTTGGAGCGTTCCTCGGCGCGGCTCTCTTCGAGCACGGCGCGGCGCGACACCACGATGTTGCCGCGGCGGCGATCCATCTTCAAAATTTGGAACGGCTGCGGCGAGCCCATCAGCGGGCCGACGTCGCGCACCGGGCGCACGTCCACCTGGCTGCCCGGCAGGAAGGCGACCGCGCCGGAAAGATCGACGGTGAAGCCGCCCTTCACGCGGCCGAAGATCGTGCCGTTGACGCGCTGGTTTTCCTTGAAGGCGTCCTCGAGCTGGTTCCAGGCCTCCTCGCGGCGCGCCTTTTCACGCGACAGCACGGCCTCGCCGTTGCGGTCCTCCATGCGCTCCAGGAACACGTCGACCTTGTCGCCGACGCTGACCTCCGGATCGCGTCCGGGGGTGGCGAACTCGCGCAGCGAGATTCGGCCTTCCGATTTCAACCCGACGTCGATCAGGACGGAATCGTTCTCGATGGCGATCACGGTTCCCCTTATGACGGAGCCCTCCGCGCGGTCTCCGCCCAGGGTTTCATCCAAAAGCGCGGCGAAGCTCTCGCTGCCACTTTTGCGTTCGTGTGTGGTCGCCATCTGGTTGGCCATGTAACCCTTCGTCCGTCGTTGATCCGTCAAATCCCATTCCGCGATCGGATGAAGGCGAGTGCAGCTTGAAGTGCTTCATCCTCGTCGAGATTGCTGGTGTCGAGGATGAACGCATCTTCCGCCGGCTTGAGCGGAGACACCGCGCGATCACGATCGCGGGCGTCGCGTTCCTTCATGTCCTGCAGAACGCGGCTAGATATAGCGTTCCCGCCTCCCTGCCGCAACTCCCTCGCCCGCCGTTCGGCGCGGATTTCCGGGCTTGCCTCGAGGAAAATCTTACAATCGGCGTCAGGGCAGATGACCGTGCCGATATCGCGCCCGTCGATCACCACCCCTTGTGTCCCCTCGGGGGGGTGGGCCGCGAAATCCCGTTGCAGCCCGACCAACGCCTTCCGCACCGCCGGATGGGCGGAAACCACGCTGGCGGCCGCCGACGTCGCCTCGTCGCGCAAAGCCGGGTCCGAAAGCTCGCCATGGGTGATGCGGCGCGCGGCATCCGCCGCGGTCGTTTCGTCCTTGGGATCGAGGTTTGCGCGCAGCATCCGCAGCGCGACCGCACGGTAGAGCAGCCCGGACTCGAGATGCGCCAGGTTCAGCGCGCGCGCGAGGCGCCGCGCGAGCGTGCCCTTGCCGCTCGCCGCCGGGCCATCGATGGCGATGACCAGAGTCACGATCGAATAACCGTACTCATACCTGCACCCCCTCTCATCTCTCCCCCATCAAGGGGGAGAGCGAGGTGGTGCGCGTCCCCTCCCCCCTTGGGGGGGAGGGATAGGGAGGGGGGTGGATGAAGGGTCGGGTCCGCGCAAGCATCAAGAGATATGTGCGCCGATCTCTCGCATCAGACCGGCGAACTCCGGGAAGCTGGTCGCGATCATCCGCCCGTCGTCGATCGCGACCTCGGTCTTTGCGGCAAGGCCGAGCACCAGGAACGCCATGGCGATGCGATGATCGTCGCGCGCCTTCACGGTGGCGCCGCCGGCGGGTGGCGATCCGTCGCCCTCGACGGTGAGGTCGTCGCCGTCGACCGAGACGCGCACGCCGCACGCCGCGAGTCCCTCGGCGATCGCGGCGAGCCGGTCGCTCTCCTTCACGCGCAGCTCCGACAGACCGAACATGCGCGTCTTGCCGCGCGCGTAGGACGCGGCGACGGCGAGGATCGGATATTCGTCGATCATCGACGGCGCGCGGTCGGCGGGCACGTCGACGCCTTTGAGTGCGCCGGCGCGGAACGTGATGTCGGCCACCGGCTCGCCCGCCTCGGTGCGCCGGTTGTGGAACGATATGTCGGCGCCCATCTCGGCCAGCGTGTCGTAAAGCCCGGTGCGCAGCGGGTTGATGCCGACGCCGGCGATGGTGATCTCCGAGCCCGGCACGCACAAAGCGGCGACCGCGGGAAACGCGGCGGAAGACGGATCGCCCGGCACGAACACGTCGGAGGCGGTCATCTCCGGCTGGCCGGTGACGGTGATGGCGCGGACGCCGGTATTGGTGTCCTCGACCCTCACCTCGGCGCCGAAATGGCGCAGCATCTTCTCGGTGTGGTCGCGCGTGCGCGCGGGCTCGATCACCGTCGTCTCGCCGGGCGCGTTGAGACCGGCGAGCAGGACTGCCGACTTCACCTGCGCCGATGGCACCGGCAGGGTGTATTCGAGCGGCAGGGGCGCTTCCGCGCCGATGACGGTGAGCGGCAGGCGGCCGCCCTCGCGCGCGACGAAACGCGCGCCGATCTTTTCCAGCGGGGTGATCACCCGTGCCATGGGACGCGAGCGCAGCGAGGCGTCGCCGGTGAGCTGGGCGGTGATGTTCTGGCTCGCGATGGCGCCGATCAGGAGCCGCGAGCCGGTGCCGGAATTGCCGAGGTCGAGCACGTCGTCCGGCGCGGCGAAGCCGCCCACCCCCGCACCGCAAATCCTTGTCGTTCCGTCCGGATCGTCGGTTACGGAAGCGCCGAGGGCGCGCACGGCCGCGAGGGTTCGAAGCACGTCGTCGGCCCGCAACAGGTTGGAAACCCTGGTTTCACCCACCGCCAGCGCGCCCAGAATGAGTGCGCGGTGGGATATTGACTTGTCGCCGGGGACGCTGATATGCCCGCGAAGGGCCACAGCGGACCCGGACCGCATTGTCGTCACTGGATCACTCCGCTCGAAGGCCCACTTACCATACACCATCGGGCGCCGGTAGGCGGAGGTGACAGTGGCGAAAGCGGAATGGGGTTTGAAGCGGGTCTGCGCGCACTGTGGAGCGCGGTTCTACGATATGCGCAAGGACCCGATCGTTTGTCCCAAGTGCGGCACGACGCACGATCCCGTGGCGCAGCTTCGGCCGCGCCGCCAGGCGCGCGAGGAGCCGGCGAAGGTGGCGGCCAAGCCTGTGCCGCCGCCGGTCGCCGACGAAGAGGCCCTCGTGGCCGACGTTGACGAGGAGGCCGCCGCCGAGGAAGAAGAAGAGGAAACGATCGAGGATGCTTCCGAGCTCGGCGAGGACGAGGACGACGTGGCCGAGGTGCTCGACAACGTCGATGAGGAGGACGACCGGTAGGCTTAAGAATCAGGAACACGGGGCCATAGCTCAGCTGGGAGAGCGCTTGAATGGCATTCAAGAGGTCGGCGGTTCGATTCCGCCTGGCTCCACCATATGAAGAAAGGGCGGCCGCAGGGCCGCCCTTTCGTTTCACGGACCGTCCCGTCGGCGCCGCAGTCGGAAAAAATGAATGGTGTCGTGCGTCTGGACAGCAAAACAGCTTGACAGCGCCAGCTTCATGTACGGCCGCTCTCAAAATAATTTATGTAAGTCTTGGCCAGATTTCTCATTCGACATCTTTTATTATTAGGTTCATGGCGCGTTCCGCTGTATACTCCGGCATCGCGCGCCCGTTAACGCTGGGCAGCGCACAGACATAGCTCCGCTTCACGGCTGGCAAAAGAAGGACCATTCGGCATGGCGCGTTTTCCGTTCATCGTTCCGCCGCGCCTGCCGCGCACCTCCTCCGCTTTTGCGAGTGAAGACGCGTCGTCGCGCGCCGCGGCCAGCCAGCTCGCCGAGTCGATCAACCGGTACTGGGCGGATTTGGGCTATGACGCCGAGGCCCGGGTCGTCGAGATGAGGATTCTCGACGGAAGGGGAAGCGCCGACGAGTTCGGTGTCGTATCGAATCTGCGAAACGGCGTGCCGGCGCGACGCCTGCCGGATGCGGCCGGAGCGGATACGCGTGAGGCGGCGCCGGATCGCTCCTGATCCGGCGGCGAACGATCGCACCGTTGCCGCGGCAACGGCCAAAGGACACATTGTCGATGGCCCCGTTCGGATTCCGCCTGCGCAGCTGGTGCCTAGGCGTAGCGGTTCTTGCCGTCACCCTCGCCGGCGCCTACTACGCCGTCGCACGCGAACGGGCGAAGGGGCGCAGCGCGCTCGCCACGCTCAACGCGGCACCGCTGCCGGCGGGAACCCAGCTCGCCTGGCAGACCTACGTCGATCGGCGGCTCGCGGCGACACTGCGCCGCGGCGCCGCGGGAATCAGCGTCCGTGCGGATATCGACGGTTTCGTCGGCAACACGACCGACGTTCCGTTCGGCTCATCGTTCGACGTGGCGTGCCCCCGTATGTTCGGCGGCATCGTGCACTTCAGGACGGGAGCCGAGACGGTGACCGCGTCGATTTTTGGTCCCACGGTGGTCGAGCCGCCAGCGGAGCGGCCGCCGCCACTCGGCGTGAGCCCGCGAAGCGTGGCCGCTCTCGGATTGCAGCAGGAGCTGTGCCATCAGATTGCCGTGAGCATCCAAGCTTCGCTGGCCCGCTGAACGTCGTCCCAAAACCATAGGAGCCCGCATGGCCTTCAAGCCCAACTACGGAATGAAACGAGCCGACCGGAACCGCGCCCAGAAGGCACGGAACGAGGAGAAGCTCAAGGAACGGCAAGAGCGTGCCGATCGGCGCAAGGCCGAGCGCGAGCCCACGACGGCCGGCGCGGGGGAAGACGCCGAGCCCACCTCGTGATGCACGTGCCGCGACGATAAAAACGAATCACAGGGATAAATCCGAATGACCAAGGCCATGCGAACCGCGGCGCTGCCGAGTGTCATGCTCGCGCTTTTCGCGATCTATGCGCGAGCGATCATTGTCGGTTTTTTCGGCTGAGATGTGATCCAACGCCCCGGCTTCACGCGTCGTCGATTCCCATATGTTCGATGAAATGAACCTTGCTCAACGCGCACGCCACTCGGCGGTGCTGTGCGCGGTGCTGCTGGGTCGCGCAAAGCTGAATTTCGCCATAGTGCTTCGCGAACGCGGCCAGGATCTCCCGATCCTTCACGAGTGATGCGTGTTCCAGATACTCGAGCGACTCGCGCGAGACATTGCACATCACCATGACCTCGCCGTCCATCGCGAAAAATGTGACGACGTCCGTGTACGGGTTGTAACGCGCCTGTCCGTCTGAAAATGTCAGGGGCATTTCGCCGCTGCCGCACTTTCATTCGGTGCCTCGGCCGCGGCATCGCTTGCGAGAACCGCGTCGAGCTCCGCCGGATTGATCGTCACCGTTTCCGTGACACCGGGACGTTCGGCGCGTCGATGCAACTCGATCCTGATCGCGACCCGCCGATAGGCTGGACGGGTAACGGTGTCCAACGGCTCTTCGTCAATCTCTATGACGTAGGTCCCGGCGGGCTGCGCATCGTCGAGACCATCCAGCGCAAACGGCCGTCGAAAGCTCACCGTCGTGTTGGTCGTACGCATGCTCATGGAGTTCCGCGCTGCACGGCTGACGACGGGGGGAGCGCGCCGCGCTCTCCCCGACGATGATTCAGCCGGCCTTCGGCGAGGGCGCGTCGACGGGCTTCGAGGCAGGTGGGGTGACGGAGGGCGCCACCTTTCCGGCATTTGCCGCAGCGATCGGGGACGGTTGCTTGTTGTCTTGGGCCGCGGCCCAGTCCTTGAAAGACATATTGGCCTCCCGCAAATTGCAGCGGAAATACGCTACAGACGATATATAGTATTTTGTAGAGGATTTATAAGAGCATGAGAAAAATATTTAGTCACGGTCAGAAAAAATATAATTCTTAACATCACGATAGATATCGAATAAATTTAGTCATAGTCTCATTTGTCCAGAATTTCTGTAGACATGTGGCGCATATTCGGCGCGACGGGGCCGAATCTTGCGAGGATGAGAGTTGAATTATTAAGGATATATCGCTTGTCGTTCGGTGAAGACGGGCCCATATATCGTCAGTCAATCCTCGAAGACCCGGCGTATCTTCGCTTCGTCACGCCGACGCAGCTTTCTTACTCCTCGTATTTCGGTGATCTGATGTCGTCCTGCGGTGCAGGTGCGACTACATCTCCATGACGATAAGGAAAATTCTATGATTACCGGAACCGTAAAGTGGTTCAACACGACCAAGGGTTATGGCTTCATCGCGCCCGACGACGGCTCGAAGGATGCTTTCGTTCACATCTCGGCCGTCGAGCGTGCGGGGTTGTCGACCCTCAACGAGGGACAGCGCGTGAGCTTTGATTTGCAGCGTGGTCAGAACGGCAAGACCTCCGCCGAGAACTTGAAGCTCGGCTGATCTTCCGAACCCGCAAGTCGAACAAAGGGGCCCGCCACGATGCGGGCCCTGGCGTCTCGGGACAACGACATGCACGACTGAGCTCGCGCGATTTGCCGCCGGCACCGGCCGTGTGCCTTGAGAAAGACAGCACATGAGCAAGAAGTCCAAGCGGCGCGGCGAGGCGGCGAAGAACGGCGCGAACAAGGGCGCGAACAAGGGTGCCAACAAAACGGATGCGCTCCGCGCGCTCCGCTTGGCGCGCGAAGCTGAAAGCCGCAACGCGGGCACCTGGGGCGAGATCTCGGTCGGCGAGATTCTGCACGAAGACAGCCGGTCCGTCTTCGTCCAAGTCTGGAAAGGCGCTCGGCGACCGGATCCATTCGATGACAGCGCGGCGCGGAACGGCCCGCGCGGTACCGATTGGCCTGCGATGTTGGCCTGGGTGAACGCGCGCAGGTCCGCCGGGTTCAGCCGCAGCATCGTGGCATGGGACCTGAGCGCCGCCGAAGCGCGAAAAATTGCAGACGCCCGCATCGCCGAGCATCGGGCGGCGGGTTACACGGTGATCAACCCGGCCGACGCCCCATCATGATGCCGGCCTGTCTGCCCGGGAGTTGAGATGAGCAAGACCGAATGGGGCGCGAAACGCCGCTGCGCGAAATGCGAGGCGCCGTTCTACGACATGCTGCGCTACCCGATCCTGTGCCCGAAATGCGGCGCCACGTTTCGTCCGGATGCTCCGACCTCGCGACGGTCGGCGGCGAAGCACGCGCCGAAGGCGAGAGCGCCACGTGTTCCCCCGAAATCGGCAGTACCGACCGTGGACTCGGGGCCGGCGGAAACCGAGCCGCGAAGCTACCGGGCGAGCGACGTCGTGGACGATGTCGATCAGGTCGAAGACGAACTCGACGATGACGACGACGACGACGACGATACGCTCGAGGCCGATGATGACGCCGGCGGTGACACCGCGGCGGACGAGGCAGGGATTGTCCCGCGCGAACATTGATAGGGGCTGCTCCGAAGGGTCCCATCAAATGAAGAAAAGGGCGACCTCAAGGTCGCCCTTTCGTTTTGAGGTCGCGGCGGACCGCCGGGCTCGATCGCGACACTCTCGATCGTGAGGGAAAAAGCCGGGTTTGGAACGCAAGCGGATGAGGGGCGGTTCCGCGGCGTCATGCCCCTTGCGCGAACGCGTGCGGGGGTTCAAAAATTGTTCAACCAGAAAGAGGTAAGAGAAGCAGGGACGTCTCGATTCCGTCGGGCTGATCGGGCGCCTCTCGTTGAGGATGCGTAATGAACGAAGCGCCGTTACCGGAGCGCTGGAACTATTACTTCACGCCGTGCGAGGCCGTTAGCGCACGCGGTCCCACGGTGAAGTTGCCCGGCGGGCACGCGATCGTGAGTGTGGTCGAGGCGACCGCCGTGGAGCGCGTGCACTTCACCGCCGCGCAGACGACGTTCGATCTTTTGCCCGGCCAGCTCCAGAAGCTCGAGAGCCAAGGCATGGCGGAACGCCACGGCCGCACCTGGAAGCCCGTCGCTTAGGACTGAGTGCGTTCGTCCCGCGCTTGTCGAACAGCTACGACCTGATGACCAATGCCGATTGGATCGGCTCCGCGGTGCACGCGACGCCACGCTCCATCAGCACGTCGCACGCCGATTCTGCCGCCTGGAGGTTGGGCAGCGGTGCCGACATCAGCGTGTAGCGCAAGCCTGCCTTTGCACCCAGCGACGAGCGCTCGGCGACGACGTAGAGCGCGCCTTGCAGCTCGGGCGATCGTTTCGCCAGCTCGCGCCACGACTGCGTCGCCGCCTCCCGTGAAATGTAGCCGGCGAGGCGGAAGCGGAAGTAAGAGCCGTGCAGCGGCGCGGTGGCGACCGGCGAGCGGAGGGGCACGATCTCATGCCGCGGCAATGGCATCGGTTCTTCCGCGCCAGAAGCCGTTTCCACGACAGAAGCCGATGAGTCCAGCAGCGGCTCCGGTAGCGGCTCCGGCAGCGGCTCAGGTACCGTGACGACGGCAACCGTGATCGACGGTGCGGCGGTCGTCTCCGCCGCGATGGTCTCCGCCATCGTCGCCTTCGCCACCACCGTTCGCGGTGCGACATGTTGGGGCACGACCGACACCGACTTCTTCATCGGTTGCACCTCCCGCATCGGCTGCGGCTCCGACGCGCGCATCGGCGGCGCGACGATCGCTACGCTCTCTTCTGGCGCGGGCGTGGACTCCGACGGCTCGGAAGCGGCGATGTTGGCGGACTTTTCGGCCGCGTCGATCTTGTCCGCCGCCGCGAGCGACTTGCCGTAGTTGTGCATCAGCCCGCGATGATTCGGATCGAGCGCGAGCCCTTCGCGGAAATAGCCTTGCGCGCGTTCGTGATCGCCCAGCATGTCGAAGGCGACCCCCAATCCGTTATAGAGGCGCGCGTCCTTTTTCTCCGCGAGCGCAGCCTGGAACTCGGCCACGGCCCCTTGGGCGTCGCCGAGGGTGAGCAGCGCGTTGCCGAGGCTGCGCCGTGTCTCCGGCGATTTCTGGCCGAGCGCGATCGCCGAGCGGTAGAGCATCACAGCGGTCGAGGTATCGCCGTTCGCCGCCAGCCGGTCGGCGACGCGCGTGAGGGCATTGCCGGGCGCGGGCGTGTCTGACGCGCTCGACGCGCAGCCGGCGAGCGCGATGGACGCGGCGCCAGCCAGCAAGATCGCTCTGAGTTTCATGGTCCCCTCCGTAAATGACGGTGTATTTTCGAGCGAAAGTCTTTAAGGCAGGTTTAAATGGTGCAGCGGAATTTGCTTCGAATTTGCATCGTTTAATATTCAAGATTACTACTATAATATTCAAAGACGATTTACCTGAATTTAAGAAATGGAGACTGAAAATGCGGTCAGATTTTGCAATTGGGGATTGTCATGCAAGTCATCGCGGTCGCGTCGCAGAAGGGCGGATCGGGTAAGACCACGCTGGCCGGCCACCTGGCGGTGGAGGCCGAGCGGCGCGGCATGGGGCCGGTGGCGTTGATCGATACCGACCCCCAGGGATCGCTCGCCGATTGGTGGAACGCGCGCGAGGCGGAGACGCCCGCCTTCGTCGAGACCTACGTATCGCGGCTCGCGCAGGACCTCGAGCGTTTGCGCGAAGCGGGCACGGCGCTCGTCGTGGTCGACACGCCACCCGCGATCACGGCGACGATCGTGGAGGTGGTGCGCCTCGCCGATCTGGTGGTCATTCCCGTGCGGCCGAGCCCGCATGACCTCGGCGCCGCCGGTGCCACCGTCGATATCGCCGAACAGCTCGGCAAGCCGCTGGTGTTCGTCATCAATGCCGCGTCGCCGCGCGCGCGCATCACCTCGGAAGCGGTGATCGCATTGTCGCAGCACGGCACGCTTGCGCCTTCCATCATCCACCACCGCACCGATTTCGCGGCGTCGATGATCGACGGCCGCACGGTGATGGAGCTGCCCAGGGCCGAACGCTCGGCGGCGGAGGTGGCGGAGCTGTGGGCCTACCTCACCAAGCGGCTCGCGCCGCGCCCGGCGCAGCTCACCGCGCCGATCGAAGAGCGGGTGGTGTCGTGAAGTCGGGGGCCTCGCCGTTGACCGCCTCGCTGCTCGCGCGCAAGGGCACCGCCGTGCCGTCACGGCTCTTCGCCGTGGCGCCGCCGCCTGCGGCGCCGCGTATTGCCGAGCCGCGCATCGTCGAACCGCGCATCGTCGAATCGCGCCCGACCGCGTTGGCCGCGGCGCCGAGTACGGCGCTGTCGCGCAAGCACATCCTGAAAAACCGACGCCGCATCACGCTCAGGCTCGATCCCGATCAGCACATGAGGCTCAAGCTGGCCGGTGCCCATCTCGGCATGAGCCTGCAGGACATCATGATCGCCGCGCTCGATGCGCATTTGGTGCGCGAGGCGCCGTGCCCCTGTTTGGCGGAGCCCAAATGATCGAAGAGCCGAAGCCTGCCGCGTCGCTCACGGCGGCGAAGGTCCGGCGAGGCGCACCCGCGGTCCTTGCCGGACCGGCACCGTCCGGCGCATCCGCACTCTCGAACGTAAGCGAGTCGTCGAACGTGCGGCAGCTCGTTTCCTTGGCGCGGGATGTCGCGGCGCGAAGCACGCCGGAGTCGCGCTTTCGCGTATCCCTGCCGGAATCCGGGGGCGGGCTTCTGACATGGCGGCGTGCCGGCCTGTTCGGCCTCGTCTATGTCTGCGCGCTCCTGTTCTTCGCCGCCGCGTTCGACGTCTGGCCGTTGGTGCTGGGTTAGCGCGGCGGTCTGTCTCCGGAATAACCGATAGCTGAGGCGAGGGTTCCTTCGGGCCGCAAGGCCGTCTTGCGCGGCTAGTTCCCGTTCGGCGCGGTGCGCGGGCGGAACTCGCGTGCCTTGACGTCGAGCCGCGAGCGGATGTCGGCGGGCAGCTCGGTGCGCAGCCGCTTGAGATAGACCTCCGCGTCGTCCTTCTCCTGCGCCGCCGCCAGCGTCAGCCAGTAATAGGCGCGCTCCATATCCTTGGTCACGCCTTCGCCCATGTAATACATGCGTCCGAGAAATATCTGCGCGCGGGCATAGCCGTCGCTCGCCGCCGACTCGAACTTCTTCGCCGCCATTTCGAGGTCGCGCTCGACGCCCTGGCCGCGATAATAGAGCCGCCCGAGATCGAACACCGAGCGTGCTTCGCCGCTTTCGGCGGACTTGGCGAAATACTCCGCGGCCATCTCGAAATCCGACGGCAGCCCGTCGGCGCCGAAATAGTACATGTAGCCGAGATTGCGCATCGCGTCGGTGTTGCCGCGCGCGGCCGCCTGCTCGAACAGCTCCTTGGCGCGCTCGGCGTCGGGCTTCACGCCGCGCCCGTCGAGGTAGAGCGAGCCCAAATTGCGCATCGCCTTGTCGTTGCCGGCCTTGGCCGCGCGCTCGTACCAGCGCGACGCCGTCTCGGCGTTCGCGTCGACGCCCTTGCCCAGCTCGTAGAACGCGCCGACGACGCGCGTGGCTTCGGCGTGGCCCGCCTCTGCGGCGGCCTGGAACCATTTGAGCGCTTCGTCGGCGCTGGCCGAGACGCCGAGTCCGCCGTCGTAGAGCCGTCCCATCCAGTAGCGCGCCTCGGCATCGCCCGCCTGGGCACGGGGCCGGAAGGCGGCGAGCGCCGCGGCGTAATCGCCGGCCTTGAAGGCCGCAACTCCGGGCGCCGCATCCTGGGCGCGGCCTGCGCCGATGGAGAGCGCCAGAACCAAAAACGAAAGGAGAAAACGACGCATTCGATCACCGTAGCAAATCGAAGGTTAACTGGCCATGAAGCCGCGCTCTCCTCCTTGGGTGGACCAGAACTTTCCGCAATCCTAGCCGCTGGCTTGCCTTTTGTGGCGAACCGCGAGCCCTTACGGCAAATGCGGACCTGGCCGGCGCGTCTTGTTTTCAGGGCCGGAGCGCTTACCTATCTCTTCGGTGGGATGCCTACGGGGTCCCGACCGAAAGCGTTCGCTCATCGGAGGTTCGCATGACCAGGCTTTCACTCTTCAACAGCCCGTTTTTGCTGGGTTTCGACCAGTTCGAACGGGCGCTCGACCGGGTCGCCAAGGGCGCCGGCGAGGGCTACCCCCCCTACAATATCGAGCAGGTCGGCGACAACTCGCTGCGAATTACGCTCGCCGTGGCCGGATTCGCCCGCGAGGACCTTACCGTGTCGCTCGAAGACCGCCAGCTCACCATCGCCGGCAAGCAGCATACGGACGAGTCTCCGCGTACGTATCTGCATCGAGGCATCGCTGCACGCCAGTTCCAGCGTTCATTTTTGCTTGCTGAAGGCATCGAAGTGACTGGAGCCGAGATGGCGAATGGGCTGTTGCATATCGACTTGGCGCGTCCCGTCCCGGAGCGCAATCGCCAGACCATCGAGATCCGTGGCGGAGAGGATGACGACAAGGCGGGCGCGCGCACGATCGACGTCGCGCCGCGCAAGGTCGTCACCTCCTGAGCCATAGAGAGTGGGAGTTAGGAATCATGGAAAAATCCGTCAAGCACATCCAATACCGCGCCATTCCGCCGGCTGACTTCGCCGCGCTGGGCATCCAGCACATCGCCTATATCAAGCCCGCGCTGACCGCGGCTGAGGAAGGCGGCGTCGCCTATGGCTACGCGATCCACGCTGCCGACGGCACCCAGATGGCGGTGCTGCCGAGCCGCGACGTGGCGATGGCGGCCGTGCTGCAGCACGATCTGGAACCGGTCAGCGTCCACTAACACCCGCGAACGCGCCGCCTGAAGCGAAGTTGAGCCTCAGGCGGTTTCCTCGGGGTCGAGCGTGAACAGCTCCTGCGGCCGGCCGACTCCGCGCAGCGCCCGACCGAGACGAGGCGCGCCTGCGCCGCCGAAAGCCCGTGCGAGTACTTTAGTTGAGACCTGCCAAGGCGCGCAGGACCTCGTCGCGCGCGGGCGATTCCGCCGGCAGACGATCCAACAGCTTTCGCCACGCCTCCTTGGCGCCCTGCGTATCGCCGCGCGCCTGCGCCGC
>Ga0210377_10002703_pt1 | contig 15406 bp, 15 predicted proteins | sample PLM4_65_b1redo_FD_155480 | JGI IMG/M metagenome (GOLD analysis project Ga0210377, IMG submission 155480) | Groundwater sediment microbial communities from an aquifer in East River, Colorado, USA - PLM4_65_b1 redo | ecosystem: Environmental > Terrestrial > Soil > Riparian zone | place: USA: East... | reverse complement strand
ATAGCGCGCCAGGATGGGAGCCAGCGCCTCGGGTTTGAGGAGTTGGGTCGGGCTCTTCCCCAGGCGGCGGATCTCCTTCTCCAGCATGTCCCGGCCCAGGCTGATACTCCGTGTGCGCTCCTCGTTCTTGATCCACTGGCGGATCTTGCCCCGCGCCCGCGGCGTCTTGACGATCTTCAGCCAATCCCGGCTGGGCGTGTGGTTCGGGGAGGTGAGGATTTCGACGATGTCGCCGTTCTGCAACTCGGTCCGGAGGGGGACCAGGCGTCCGTTGAGCTTGGCGCCCACGCAGCGGAGACCCACATCGGTGTGGACCGCGAAGGCGAAGTCGACGGGGGTGGCGCCCTTCGGGAACGGCTTGACGTCCCCGCGAGGGGTGAAGACGTAGACCTCGTCGGGGAAGAGATCCACCTTGAGGGTGTCCAAGAACTCCTTGGAGTCCTTCAACTCCCGCTGCCACTCCATGAGCTGTCGGAGCCAGACGAAGCTCTGATCCGTCGGGTCAATGTTGGTTCGCCCCTCCTTGTACTTCCAGTGGGCGGCGATGCCCTCCTCCGCCACCATGTGCATCTCCCAGGTGCGAATCTGAATCTCGACCGGATCGCCCTTGGGGCCGATGACCGTGGTGTGCAGGGACTGGTACCCGTTGCTCTTGGGCACCGCGATGAAGTCCTTGAACCGATGCGAGATGGGCTTCCACAGGGTGTGGATGACGCCCAGGGTGCCGTAGCAATCCTTCAGGGAGTCGGTGATCACGCGGACGGCCGTCAGGTCGTAGATCTCGTCGAACTCTTTCTTCTGATCGCGCATCTTCTTGTAGATGCTGTAGAAATGCTTCGGTCGGCCGGTGATCTGGGCCTTGATATCCACTTCCGCCAGCTTGCGTTCGAGCAGGCTGAGGACCTCGTTGAGGTCCCCTTCCCGCTCCTGGCGCTTGCGTGCGATGCGGGCCGTGAGATCGTGGTAGGCCTCCGAGTCCAGGTACCGTAGGGCCAGATCCTCCAGTTCCGCCTTGATCCAGTAGATCCCCAGCCGGTGGGCCAGCGGCGCGTAGATGTCCAGTGTCTCCCTGGCGATGAGGTGGCGCTTGGCCTCGGGCAAGGGGTCGAGCGTGCGCATGTTGTGGAGCCGGTCGGCCAGCTTGACCAGGATCACCCGGATGTCCTTGGACATCGCCAGCACCATCTTCCGGATGTTCTCCGCCTGCGCCTCCTCTCGGGTGCTGAAGGGAATGCGGGAGAGCTTGGTGACGCCATCCACCAGGCTGGCGATTTCGCCGCCGAAGTGATCCTGGACTTCCTTCAGGGTGGCGTGGGTATCCTCGACGCAATCGTGGAGCAGACCGGCAGCCACGGTGGCCACATCCATACGGATTTCGGTGAGGATCGCAGAAACCTCGAGGGGGTGGGAGAGGTAGGGTTCGCCGGAGACTCGCTCTTGGCCCTTATGGGCCTTGGCGGCGAAGACGTACGCCCGCATGACGGGGTCAATGTCCGCCTGCGGATTGTACTCGTGAATCCGGTCCAAGATGCCTTCAATACGCACGCTACTGCTCCCGCCGCTGCAGAGCGGTAAGTGCAGTGTAACACGGCACTTTTCGAGCTTTCAAGGATTATCTGGCACGGGGCCGCGGCCCGCCGGAAGGCTTCAGGCCAAGGCAATCTTGTTCTGGATGAGGGTCCGGGGGATGGCGCCCTCGCGCAGGATGCGGGCGGGCTCGGTGGTGCAGTCGATGACCGTCGAGGGAACACCGAGGGCCACGCGGCCGCCATCCAGGATGAGGTCAATCTGGCCGCCGATGGCCTTCTGTACCGTCCTGGCCTCTGCGGGATCGGCCCCCCCGGTCTTGTTGGCGCTCGTACCGATGATGGGTCCGGTAAAGGCGGCGAGCAGCGATTGCGCTACAGAGCCGGCCGGCATCCGCAGCCCCACAGTCCCGGTGGCCGCGGTGAGAACGGACGGGAGCTTCGAAGAGACCTTCACCACGACGGTGAGCGCGCCGGGCCAGAAGGCCTGCATGAGGCCTCGCACCGCCTCCGGGAGCCCGATGGCCAACTCCGCCCCCGCCTCTACCGAGGGCACCAGGACGCTCAGTGGCTTGCCGTGGTGACGCCCCTTCACCGTGTGCACCCGCTCGATCGCCGTGGGATCCAATGCGTTCGCACCCAGGGCGTACAGTGTGTCGGTCGGGAAGGCCACCAGGCCTCCGCGGCGGAGAACCTCGCAGGCTTGCTGGACTACGTCAGGCTGGGGCCGCGTTGGGCTCACCTGGATCACCCGTGTCTTCACAGTCGCTCACTCCATGGAGAAGGATCTGTTCACTCATCCTCTGCGTTCGACGACAGTGCCATCCGCCGCGGTCAACGCTTCACCGGGTGCGCGCGGTTTTCGCTGGAGGGTATCCCGGTGACCTGTTCAAACCATCCCTGCAGGCTGCCGCCTTTCCTGGTCACGTAGACGACGTACGGTGAGGCAGAGAGGTCCCCGTTCTTATCCCAGCGAAGTCGCCCCAGGGTGCCATCGTAGGTGCTGGTGTGCATCACCTTGAGGACTTTGCGCAGCGCCTCCTTGGTATTGGTCAGCGGCTTCGCCACCTGGATCGCGTGCAGCAGGACCCCCGTGGCATCATAGGTGTACAGGACGTACGGACCAATGGGACCGTAGCGCGCCTCGTAGCGCGGGATGAAAGATCGCGCAGAGGTCAGGAGGCGCGGGTCGGGGGCGAAGGTGAGGTAGGCGCCCTGGGCCGCCTCTTCCCCCGCGATCTTGACGAACTCGGAATCCAGCACACCATCGGCGCTCATGAAGGTCGCCGAGAGGCCTCCCTGCCGCATCTGCCGGATCAGGTAGCCCGCCTCGCGAAAAATGCCCCCGAAGTACACGACATCGGGCTCCACCGATTTGAGCCGAACGACCAGCGCGCTGAAGTCTTTGTCACCCTGGGCGATCTCCTCGACGGCCACAATCCGCCGGGCCCCGCGCCGTTCCACGCTGCGGATCAACGTCTCGGCCAGGGTGCGTCCGTACTCGGTACGATCGCTGATCACTGCAATGCGGCGGGCCCGCAACGTGACGAGGATAAACTCTGCTGCCGACAAGGCGTGCTGATCGTCCCGCCCCGACACGCGGAAGACGTTGTCGAAGCCCTGTGCCGTCAGCCGCGGGTGTGTCGAAGTGGCCGTGACCTGGGGAATGCCGGCCTGGTAGTAGACGGCCGAGGCCGGGATGGAAGAGCTGGAGTAGAAGTGGCCGACGACACCCCAGACACCATCCTGGACCAACTTCTCCGCGACCGCCACCGCATGCCGGGGGTCGAACTGGTCGTCCCCGACGACGAGCTCCACCTTGCGGCCGAGCTTCTCGCTCCAGTCCGCGATGGCCATTTCTGCGGCCTGGCGCATGCTCTGTCCCACCCGGCCGGCCTCACCCGCCATGGGGATCACGAGACCGAGCTTGACCGGCGGTAGCTCGCCCGCCCAGGCGGGGGCCACCACGCCCAGGGCCAGCAGGAGCCAGCACCATCGCATGATCCGCGCTCAGGCGCCTTCGCCCAGATAGGCGCGTTTGACGTCAGGGTGCTCTTGCAACTCCACGGCCGAGCCGCTCAGGGCGATGGTTCCTGTCTCCAGGACGTATCCCCGGTGCGCAATGGCGAGGGCCATGGCGGCGTTCTGCTCCACCAGGAGGATCGTCGTCCCTTGACGGTTGATATCCTCGACCCTTTGGAAGATCTGCTCCACGAGGACGGGAGCCAGGCCCATGGACGGCTCGTCCAGCAAGAGGATACGGGGGCGCGCCATGAGGGCCCGCCCGATGGCCAGCATCTGCTGCTCCCCACCGGAAAGCGTCCCGGCCACCTGAACCCGGCGCTCCTTCAGGCGGGGAAACAGGGCGAAGACCTGGTCGATATCCTCCGCGATGGTCCCGTCGGATCGGAGGTAGGCCCCCATCTCCAGATTCTCGGTCACGCTGAGGCGGTTGAAGATCTTCCGGCCCTCGGGCGAATGCGCCACCCCCAGCGCGACGACCTCGTGAGGTGGTAACTCATGGATCGGCTGGCCCTCCAGCAGGATCCGCCCGCTCCGGGGGTGCAGCAGGGCCGAAATGGTCTTGAGCGTCGTCGTCTTCCCCGCGCCGTTATTTCCCAGGAGGGCGACGATTTCCCCTTTGCCGACCTGAAAGGTGATCCCTTTCAGGGCATGGATCTTGCCGTAGAAGACCTGGATGTCCTCGATGTCAAGCATTGGCGCTATCCGTCGCCTTGCCCCAGCGTTTCCGACCCAGGTAGGCCTGGATGACCCGGGGATCCTTCTGCACGTCGGTTGGTTTCCCTTCGGCGATCTTCTCGCCATAATCGAGGACCGTCACCCGATCGGACACCTCCATCACCACGCGCATGTTGTGCTCGATCAGCAGGATGGTCAGCTCGTGTTCCTCGATGAGCTTCCGCAGGAGGGCCATGAGCGAGCGCGCTTCTCCTTGGGTCATCCCGGCCGTGGGCTCATCCAGCAGGAGCAGTGTTGGGCGGGAGGCCAGGGCCCGGGCCAACTCCAGGCGGCGCTGCTCCCCGTAGGGAAGGTTCTTGGCCAGCTCGTTCGCCTTGGCGGCGAGGCCGACCACCTCAAGGAGCGCGGAGGCGCGTTGCAAGACCTCCTGCTCCTCTCGCCGAAAGTGGGGGGTGCGAGCCAGGACGGCCGGCATGGAGAGCGAGATGCGGCTGTGCATTCCGACCAGGACGTTCTCGACCGCGGTCATGTTGGCGAAGAGTCGAATGTTCTGAAAGGTCCGGCAGATGCCGAGGGCGGTGATCTGATCGGGACGATGCCCAAGAATCGGACGCCCCTTGAACGTCACCTCGCCTTCGTCAGGGCGGTAGATGCCTGTCAGGACGTTGAACAATGTCGTCTTGCCGGCTCCGTTCGGCCCGATGATGGAGGCGATCTGCCCCTCCTCCACCTGGAAGTCCACCTGGTTGAGTGCCGTGAGGCCGCCGAATCGCTTCGTGACGGCCCGAGTTTCGAGGATGGCGGTCACCTAGCGACCCCCAAGCTCGCGCGTGCGGCGGCGAGCGGGCAGGATGCCCTGCGGCCGGTAGATCATCATCAGGATAAGGATGAACCCGAAGATCATCCGCTCGTACTTCGCGGGCTCTAGCTGCGTCGGGAGGTTGGCGAGGTTGTAGCCGAGGATGGTGACACCGGCGTTCCGGAGCTCGTTGAGCCAGAGAGAGAGCCCCTTGAGCACCTGGAGGTTCAGCACCGTCACGACGGTGGCTCCCAGGATGGCACCGGGGATGGACCCCATGCCTCCCAGGATCACCATGGACAGAACCCCGATGGACTCTAGAAAGGTGAATGACTCAGGGTTGATGAACACCTGTTTCGCACTGAAGATCACTCCCATGACTCCGGCGAAGGAGGCGCCACAGGCGAAGGCGAGAAGCTTCATCCGGACCAGCGGGACCCCCATGGCCTGTGCCGCCACCTCGTCCTCGCGAATGGCCTCCCACGCCCGCCCGATGTGCGAATCCTCCAGACGCCGATTCACCAGGATGACCACACCGACGATCAGGAGCACCAGCGCGTAGAAATACAGCGGATAGAGCACGGTGGGAGATGCGGGGATTCCCAGCACGGTGAGTAGCGGCTGGAAGAACAGCGGCGGCCGGGAAATGGGCGTGATGCCTTGCGGGCCGTTGGTGAGATTGATCGGTTTATCCAGGTTGTTGGCCAGGACCCGGATCACCTCGCCGAAACCCAGCGTCACGATGGCCAGATAGTCGCCCCGTAATCGAAGCACGGGGAGCCCCAACAGGAACCCGAAGATGGCGGCGACGATCACTCCCAGGAGCACAAAGACGAAGAACCAGGTTCCGGAGAGCGGGAAGCGGACCAGCGACTCGGAGATGAATTTTCCCGCCTGGGGCGATCCGAAGATGGCCCATGTGTAAGCGCCCACGGCGTAGAAGGCCACGTACCCCAGGTCCAGGAGGCCCGCGAGGCCCACCACGATATTGAGGCCCAGCGCCAGCGCGACAAAGATCCCGACCTGGGTGGCCACCTCCAGATAGTACCCGTTGATCGTCCCCAGGATCGGCATCAGGATTCCCAGGGTCAGGAGCCCCAGGGAGCGCTTCAGCCAGGGGACCACCCGGGCAAAGTAGAGGAGCAGGATGGAGCCCTGGAACAGCAGGAAGGCGATCAGCGAGCGCGGGTAATAGGCAACCGCGAAGGACGACAGGCTGATCGTCGCCAAGACGAGACCGGTTGCCGGTCCGGAGCGGTTGAGCAGCGCGGTCAGCCAGGTCACCTAGGCACGCTCCCTCACGACTTCACCTAGCAGGCCCTTCGGCCTGAAGATCAGGATCAAGATCAGGATGGAGAAGGCGAAGATATCCTTGTACTCGGCCCCGAAAGCGCCCCCGGTGAGCAGGGACAAGTAGGAGGCGGCAAAAGCCTCCAGGAGTCCCAGAACCAACCCGCCCATCATGGCCCCCGGGATGTTCCCGATCCCCCCCAGGACCGCCGCCGTGAACGCTTTCAGGCCCGGGATGAACCCGGTATAGGGATTGATCAGGCTGTACTGGACCCCGAAGAGGACGCCGGCCGCTCCGCCCATGGCTCCGCCGATGAAGAAGGTAAGGGAGATGATGCGATTGACGTTGATCCCCATCAGGCTGGCAGTGGCTTGGTCCTCTGCCACGGCCCGGATGGCCTTCCCCACCTTCGTCCGGTTGACGATCAGGTGGAGGGCCCACAGCATCAGGAGTGCGGCCGCGATCACCACCAGGGACTTCACCGAGATCTCGATGTTCTCGGTGAATTGAAAGCGGAGGTTGAGCTGGTCCATGGTGGGGTAGACGAGGTTGAAGGCATTGCGCCAGATGCTCTCGAAGAGGCGGATGGCATCTTGAAGGAAGAAGGAGACCCCGATGGCGGAAATCAACGGGATCAGCCGAGGGGCGCCACGCAACGGCCGGTAGGCCACCCGCTCGACCGTGACGGCCAGGAGCGCGCTAGCAGCCATCCCTGCCAGGAGGAGGAGCACGAGAACCAGGAACGGGGAGAACGCATCCAGCATCCCCCGCGCCTGGAGCCCCAGCAGGATCTCCACTCCCACGAAGGCCCCGAGCACGAAGATCTCGCTATGGGCGAAGTTGATGAACTCCAGCACCCCATAGACCATGGTGTAGCCGAGGGCGATCAGGGCGTACATGAACCCCAGGATGATGCCGTCCAGCAGCACCTGGGGGAAAATCGCGATCAGGAGCGATGTGTCCATAGGATGCAAAGCAAGAAGAAAGGGGAAGGGCCTTGGCTAGGCCCCTCCCCTTTTCGGGTACACGCTTCGCTACTTCTTCAACGGCGGCGGGGCGATCTCTTCCCGCTTCAGCAGCTTGTTGTCTCCCCACTTGCCTGGATCGTCGGAGGATACCTCGAGGATAAAGTAGCCCGCCTTCTTCCGGTCGCCCTTCTCGTCAAACTCGATATGTCCGGTGATCCCTTCGTACTTGGTCTTCCGGATCTGTGCGGACACCGCCTCGCGGGCGGGCGCCTTGCCGCCCTTGCTTGTGGCCTCAATAGCCTTCAGAGCGATGGCCGTCGAGTCGTACGCCTCGGCAGCGTAGGGCTCGGGGTTCTTCCCGAATTTACTCTTGTAGTCCTCGGAGAATTTCTTGGCCTTCGGATACAGCTTCACAGGACCGGCGGCCGTCGTGTAAATGAGGCCGACGCCGGTCTTGCCCATGATCTTGGCCAGCTCTGAGGCGTCCAACCCATCCGGACCCATCAGCTTGGCCGTCACACCCTTTTCCCGCGCCTGCTTGAAGAGCGGGCCTGCCTGGTCATACATCCCGCCGAAGTAGACCAGGTCCGGCTTCTTGGCCTTCATCGGGGTGATGATGGGATCGAAGTTGGACTTCTCCTCGGTGCCCTCGAAAGCCACCACCTCGATGCCCAGCTTCTTGGCGTTGTCCCGGAAGAACTCCGCCACACCCTGGCCATAGGTGGTCTTATCATGGATCACGTAGGCGGTCTTTACCTTCAGACTCTTTGCGTACACCGCCCCCACCTCCCCCTGGACGTCGTCGCGGCCACAGACCCGGCTCACATCCGGGAGGTTCCGGTCTGTGATCTTGGGGTTGGTGTTGGCGGGGGAGATCATCGCCAATTGGGCGTCCTTGTAGACCTCGGAGGACGGAATGGCGACCCCAGAGTTCAGGTGGCCGATGACTACCAGGATGTCCTTGTCCGCAATGATGTTCTTGGCGTTGGCCACGCCCACGTCAGGCTTGGCCTGATCATCGTAGGGGACCAGCTCCACTTTGAAGCCGAGCTTCTCCACAGGGCTCTTGAGCTGCTCGAGGGCTAATTGCGTCCCCAGCTTGATTCCCTCGCCGAAGGCCGCCTGGCCGCCGGAGAGCGGACTCTGGGTGGCGATCTTGATCGTCCCCTTCGACTCGCCAGCCATCACCGCGATCGGGAAGGCTAGTGCGACTACCGCCAGGACAATGCTCACCTTCTGCCACATCGAATACGGTCTCATGTTGCAACTCCTCCTTAACGACGGATCAACCTTCCCACGCAACCCCACCACAAACGCCACAGGTTCTTGTGTGCCCGCACCTCCCTTTCCGCAAATCCTTACGCTGGCTCAGCCGGCCCACGCGCCCGCCGAACCACCCCCAAAGGCGCCCGATCATATGCGGAGCGCCCAGCCCTGTCAAGCCACCTCTGCTGGTCGCCTCGATTCCCCGAGGCCCTTGGCCCGCACCACCCGAGCACGGAATGCCGCCGCGGCGGCGGCGATGTCCGGAGCCCCGACGATGGCCGAAATGACGGCCGGGGCCGTGGCCCCCGCCGCGATCACCTCGGCGACGTTTTCCAGGGTGATGCCGCCAATTGCCAGGATCGGAAGGTGCACCGCCGCCCGGATCTCCCGGAGGGCGGCCGGGGCGCGGGGGGTGTACCCGGTGTTCTTGGTGCCCGTGGCAAACATGGGGCCGAACCCCACGTAGTCGGCCCCGACCTTCTCTGCCGCCTCCGCCTGTTCCCGGCTGTGGGTGGATATCCCCAGAATCCGCTCCGGCCCCAGGAGCCGCCGCGCCGCCTCGGCCGGCAGATCCTCTTGGCCTAAATGTACACCGTCTGCTCCGACCGCCAGCGCAAGGTCCAGGCGATCGTTCACGATGAAGACAGCCCCGTGCGAGCGGCAGAGCGCCTGGATGGCGCGGGCCTGAGGCAGGAGTTGACGCAGGTCCGGAGCTTTGTCACGGAGCTGAATCATATCCGCGCCGCCGGCCAGGGCCGCCCTCGTGACGGCCACGTGGTCCCGGCCGGGGGCCAGCGTCGCATCCGTGATCACACAGAGGTGCAGCGGGCCGAGCACTATTGCTCCTGGAGCAGGCGCTCAAGAAAACGGGTCGATGTCCGACCGGCCAGAAAATCCGGATGGCGCAGGACCTTTTGGTGGAACGGGATTGTGGTCTGGACACCCTGAATGAGCGTCTCGTCCAGCGCCCGCTGCATGCGGGCGATGGCCTCTCCCCGGTCGCTTCCGTGCACGATCACCTTGGCCAACAGGGAGTCGTAATACGGCGGGATGATGTACCCGACATAGGCGTGGCTGTCCACCCGGATGCCGGGACCTCCGGGGGGCCGGAAATTCGTCAGCCTCCCGGGCGAGGGGAGGAAACGGTCCGGGTCCTCGGCGTTGATCCGGCATTCCAGGCTGTGCCCGGTCAGGTGCACGTCGGCCTGCGCCACCGGCAGCGGCTCCCCGGCCGCGATCCGAACCTGCGCCTTCACCAGGTCCAGCCCGGTGACCATCTCGGTGACCGGGTGCTCGACCTGGATGCGGGTATTCATCTCCATGAAGAAGAACTCCCCCCGCTCGTCCAGCAGAAACTCCACCGTCCCCGCATTCTGGTAGCCGGCGGCCTGCGCCACGCTGAGCGCGGCGCGCCCCATGGCCAGGCGAACAGGGTCGGTCAGGGCCGGAGATGGCGCCTCCTCCAGCAACTTCTGATGACGGCGCTGGATGGAACAGTCGCGTTCGCCGAGGTGGATCCCCTGCCCCTGCGCATCCATCAGGATCTGGATCTCCACATGGCGCGGGTCGGGAAGATACCGCTCCAGATACACCGCGGCGTCGCCGAAGGCCGCGGCCGCCTCGGCCGCCGCCGTGGCCAGCGCGGACTCCAGCGCCTCGGGGGCCGCCACAACCCGCATGCCCTTTCCCCCACCGCCGGCACTGGCCTTGACGATGAGGGGGTAGCCGATCTCCCGCGCGAGCCGCTTGGCCTCCTCCAGGTCGCGAACCGGATGCTGGCTGCCAGGCAGAACGGGCACGCCGTGGGCCGCGGCCATGCGGCGGGCGGCGGCCTTGTCCCCCATCATCTGGATGCTTGCGGCGGACGGGCCGATGAACTGGATCCCGCAGCCCTCGCAGGCCTCGGCGAAACGGGCGTTCTCGGCCAGGAAGCCGTACCCCGGATGGATGGCCTCGGCGCCGGTGATCTCGGCGGCACTGATGATGGCGGCCACCTTGAGGTAGCTCTGGGTGGCCTGGGGCGGCCCGATGCAGACCGCCTCATCCGCTATTTGAACGTGGAGGGCGTCGGCGTCTGCCTGGGAGAAGACCGCTACGGTCCGGATGCCAAGCTCCCGGCAGGCCCGGATGATCCGGACGGCGATCTCGCCGCGATTGGCGATCAGAACTTTGGAAAACACTGGAGAGAGTGAATGAAGCGCTGAGCCCGGATCACATCGGCTCCAGAAGGAACAGTGTTTGCCCGAACTCCACGGGCTGGGCGTTCTCCACCAGGATCCTGACGACCCTGCCCGAGACTTCCGCCTCGATTTCGTTCATGAGCTTCATGGCTTCGATGATGCATACCACCGTCCCTTTGCGAACCAGGTCGCCCTCCTTCACGTAGGATTCGGCGCCGGGTGCCGGAGCCCGAAAGAAGGTGCCGACCATGGGCGACTCCAGGGGGACGAGGCCGGCCGTCTCCGGGACCCCCGTTGCGGGCGGGAGCACGGAAGAAGTCTCCGTGATCTGGCGGGCGGCATGCTGGAGGGGCAGGAGTGCCGCCTGAAGGGTCGGGCCTGGCTCCGAGCGGCGCCGAATGCGGATCCGCCGGCCGCCCTCCTCCACCTCCAACTCCTCCACATCGTTTCCCTCCATCAAGCGGAGGAGGGCCTTGAGTTCCTTGAGGTCCATCCCGACCTCCCCTCAGCGTTCGTCGAGAAAGCTCAGGACGAACTCCCAGGTGTCTGCCGGTCCCTCGTGTGGCTTCCGCTGACGTCCGCCGCAGGATCGGACGTGGGCGCCCCGAGCCGGCCGCGCCGATCCCCGGGGACGTCAGGCGCGCCCGATGTAATTCCCCGTTCGCGTGTCCACCCGCACCAGGTCCCCGATATTGACGAAGAGGGGCACCTGGATCATTGCCCCGGTCTCCAGCGTCGCCGGCTTGGATCCGCCCGAGGCGGTGTCCCCGCGCAGACCCGGTTCGGTTTCCGCTACCGTCAGTTCCACGAAGGTCGGGACCTCCACCGCCAGGGCACTCCCCCGGTGGGACACGATCGTGACGACCATTTCCTCTTTGAGATACCCCCGGGCGTCGCCGAGATGGTCCTCCAGGAGGAAAAACTGCTCGTAGGTCTCGGTGTCCATGAAGTGAAATTCGTCGCCGCTCTGGTACAGGAATTGCGCGCGTTTCTCCTCCAGGTCGGCGGGCGGCAGCTTCTCCTCGCTCCGGAAGGTGCGCTCGATGACCGCCCCGGTGCGCATGTTCTTGAGCTTCGTCCGGTTGAAGGCACCCCCCTTGCCGGGTTTGACCCACTGAGAGTCGGCCACGACAAAGGGCACGCCGTCCACCTCGATCTTCATCCCAGGTCGCAAATTGCCGGCGGGTATCACTGGCTCTCACTCCTCCGTCGCCGGACCCCCCCTGCCTCACGGCTGCGGGGCGGATGCTGGGCCAGATACGCGAGCGCGGCCTGCAGCCCCAGCAGGTAGCTGTCCGCACCGAAGCCGCTGATGAGACCAACGGCCACCTCGGCCGTGAGGGAGTGGCGGCGGAACGGCTCGCGTGCGTGGATATTGGACAGATGAACCTCCACAACGGGCAGGCGGATGCCGGAGATGGCATCCCGGAGCGCCACGCTGGTGTGGCCGTAGGCCGCCGGGTTCAGGACCACGGCGTCTGCCCAGCCCATGGCGTCGTGCAAGGCCTCGACCAGTTCCCCTTCCCCGTTGCATTGCAGGAAGCGCACCTCGCAGCGCAGGCGGCGCGCCAGGTTCCGTACCGCCTTCTCGATGGCTGCCAGCGTGGTCGTGCCGTAGACGCCGGGCTCTCGTGTGCCCAGGAGGTTCAGGTTTGGACCGTTCAGAACCAGGACCTGTGCCACCGCTCACCCCAGACCGGGAAACACAGACGGCATCGCACCGTCCTCGCAGGACGATGCCTGCAATGGCCCCGTCCAATGCGGAGCCGCCTTTCGACTTCGCAGGATGCTGAAAAACTCGTTTTCCGCCAGGCTGCTCAAAAAGGCCCAGACGCAAGGCGGCGCGCGATGCGAGGTGCGAGGCGTACTTAGTCCGTACGTCGCAGCGCCGCGCGAGCGTGCCGGGTACCCATCCGGAGGATGGGTGCCGCAGATGGGCCTTTTTCAGCAGCCTGTTACGGGACGCTGAGTTGACCCACCGCCTGGCCGAGCGCGTGTCGCATCTGCCCGCGCACGCCCAGGCCTCGCGTCTCGACCCCCAGGACCAGATCGCCGGGCGCAAAGGCGAAGACCACCTGACGCGTCGTGCCCCGCACGCTGTAGCTCGTGGCCGCGCCCCAGTCCAGCTCCGTCACCAAGGCCTGTGCCTGGCGCAGGAGACCCGCGTACTCCCCGGCGATGGATTCCAGATCCGCGGCAGCGGCGGGCCCCACCTGCTCAATGGGGACACCGTCCAGATCCATGAGGAAGGCCCCGTGTCCTTTCCAGACCCCCCGGGCCAATTCCGCCACCACCCTCGCCAGATCAGTAGTCATCCCTTCCCCTGATCCCTTGTCCCGTGTGTCGTGCCTCACGGGCCTGCCGTGCTGCCTCCCGGAGGGATACCAGCATTACCAGCACCGCAGAGTGCGCAGCACCCGGCCGTGGACGCTCCCACCCGCCCGGAGGAATCGATCGCTCCCCGAGCCCGTCCCCCAGTTGAGCGGAGATGGCCTTCGCCACATCTGTGAAGCCCTGGGACGCGTACAGGGCCGCCAGGGTCGGGCTGGCCAATGGATCCACGGCAGCCTCGCCACCCCGTTGCATGTCTGCGCGAGAAGTCCCCGCGAGGAAATCTTCGCGGGCGGACTTCTCTGTTGTCGTAGCCTCCGCGCGAGTCGCGGCCGCGGCCGGTTCGAGGGCTTCGCGGTCCCGGGCCTCTCCGGTCGTCTCTTTACCCGGAACGGTTGAGGACCCGAGGTTCTCCGGCGCCCGCCAGTCCAATGGGCCGGATTCGGCGGGCGGCTCGCCCGGCGAGGTCCCCCCGGGCACCGCCTCGGTTGGCAGGGCGGCCAGGCGCTCTTGCGTCTCGGGATCACGAGGGTTCACGCGGAGCGCCCGCTCATAGTACGCCCGCGCCTCCGTCGGCCGCTCCCGTCGGACGAAGATGTCGCCCAGGAGTCGGAGGGCCAGCAGATTGTCCGGGACCTGCTCGAGTACGCGACCGAATTCCGCTTCTGCTTCCTCCAGTGCGCCAAGTTCCAGCAGGGCGCGCCCCAGCACCACCCTGGCCGTCGTATAGCTCGGATGGACGATCAGGCCATCGCGGCAGATCCGGATAGCCTCCTCCAGGAGCCCCTCCTTCCGGTAGGCATCGGCGAGCTGGGCGAAGACACGCGAACCCGGGTCCCTCCCGAGCCTGGCGGCATGACGTTCAATCTCATCGGGGAGTTCAGACCGCTGGGCCATCTTGCACCCACATTTAAGATCGACAACGGACAACCGACAACTGACACCCGAAGAGCCCCCTGCATCGGTTTTTCATTGTCGGTTGTCGGTTTTCAATTGAAAGCGAGCTATCAGCGGGCGCCGCGGAGGCCTATCCGCAGTTCATCGCGGTCAAAAATCGGCGCGAAGGTAACACTTCCCACCCCACCTGTCAACACGAATTGAAGCACGCCGTCCCGTGCTTTCTTGTCGCTAACCATATATGTTTCCAGCGATTCCGGCGACGGCAGGGAGCCACCCAGGAGGCCAAAGCGCCCCAGCAGGTCCCGCAGGCGGGCGGCGTCTCCCTCGGGACACAGTCCCCGGCGGACCGAAAGCGCCGCGGCCACCACCATCCCGTGAGCCACCGCCTCTCCGTGAGTGATCACCCCGTAACCCAAGGCGGCCTCCACCGCATGGCCCACGGTATGCCCGAAGTTCAACATGGCCCGGAGACCCGCCTCCCGCTCGTCCGCCTCGACCACCCTGGCCTTGATGACGCTGCACGCGCTCACGATCTCCAGAAGCGTTCCCGGGTCTCGCGCCAGGATCCGGTCCGCCTGCTCTTCGAGCCGATCGAACAGGACCGCGTCGGCGATCATGCCGTGTTTCACCACTTCGGCCAGGCCGGACCGGAACTCCCGTTCCGGCAGTGTCTGCAGGGTCAGGACATCGGCCACCACGAGGCGCGGCTGGTGGAAGGCGCCGACCAGGTTCTTGCCCTCCGGCAGGTTCACGCCGGTCTTGCCTCCGATGCTGCTGTCCACCTGGGCGAGCAGCGTGGTGGGGAGATTGACGAAGGAAATCCCACGATACAGGATTGCCGCCACGAATCCCGCCAGGTCCCCGATCACTCCCCCGCCGAGTCCCAGGAGGGCGGATCCACGATCCAGGCGCGCGCGAACCAGTTCCTGGCAGAGGCGGCGCACCTGGTCCAGGGACTTGCTGTCCTCGCCCGGGGGGACGGTCACGAGGGCGACCTCATGTCCCGCGCGCTCGAGCGATGCGGCGACCACCGACCCGTACGTCGCCTGCAAGGTCGGGTGCGTGACGATCCCCACATGCCGGCCGAGATTGAGCGGCCGCAGCAGATCGTCGACCTGTCGGAGCAGGTCCGAACCGATGTGGATATCGTAGGCTGATTTCCCGAGGTCGAGGCGGACCGTCTGCATAGGTGAAGTGGGCAGTCCAGATCAGGATTCAGGCCAAAAATTTCACCGCCAAGCCCGCGAAGATCGCAAAGAGTCGCCAACTCTCATCAAGTCAGAGGAACTGATGGATCGAAATCTTCCGAACCGTATCTCTGAGTTCTCCTGTGCCCGGGCTTTGAACATGGGGAGTTCCTTTGCGTCCTTTGCGTGCTTTGCGGTTGAACTGCACTATTCGGGTTCAGGCGGCGAGCATCGCAGACGCCGCGATGGACGGCGGGG
>Ga0210377_10002702_pt1 | contig 15408 bp, 13 predicted proteins | sample PLM4_65_b1redo_FD_155480 | JGI IMG/M metagenome (GOLD analysis project Ga0210377, IMG submission 155480) | Groundwater sediment microbial communities from an aquifer in East River, Colorado, USA - PLM4_65_b1 redo | ecosystem: Environmental > Terrestrial > Soil > Riparian zone | place: USA: East... | reverse complement strand
TTGAGTCAGCCCGCCTTTCGCGTGATGAAAGCGCAGGGCTATGGCCGCTTCGTCTTCATCGCCTCGTCGGCGGGGCTGTTCGGCCAGCCGCTGGCGGCCCACTACGCCGCTGCCAAGGCGGGTCTCCTGGGGCTCACCAACGTGATCGCCGTCGAAGGCGCGCCGCACGGGATCCTCGCGAATACCGTTCTCCCCTTCGGCCATTCGCGGATGGTCACCGAAACGGTGAACGACCCGAAGGCCATCGCAGCATCGGGCTTTCTGAGCGCCATCCGGCCGGAGCTGGTCGTGCCGATCGTCGTCTTCCTGGCGAGTCGGGCTTGCGGGTTCAGCCATCACAACTACTCGGCCTGCGCCGGGCGCTACGCGCGGGTCTTCGTCGGCCTTGGCGAGGGTTGGCTGGCGGAGCCCGGCAGCAACCCGAGCGCCGACGACATCGCCGCTCATCTCGGCGACGTATCGACGACGAAGTCGTTCAGCGTTCCGATGTCGATCTTCGACGAAGTCGTCGGCGTCTGCGGCCGGCTCGGCATCGCCGGGTAGCCGGGTCGCAGCGTCACGCCCTGCCCGTCGTGGACAGCCGTAGAGCTGTAGAATGGACCGCTGTGAAGAACGGCAGCGCACTCGTCGCCCGTGTCGGAAATGGACGAGCCGCTGGCACCCGCCGAAGCGAGATCCTCGAAGCGGCGGCCTCGCTGATCGCCTCCTCGGGTCTGCGCACCTCCCTCCAGCAGATCGCCGACGCCGCGGGGATCCTGCCGGGAAGCCTGTATCACCACTTCGAATCCAAAGAAGCCATCCTGATCGAGCTGATCCGGCGCTATCACGCCGATCTGGATCGCATCGGGAAGATCGCCCGGCAACGACTGGCCGAACCGGACTCGAGGCCCGTTTCCGAAAGGATCATCGCGCTCGGATCGGCGATCGCTCAGTGCGCCGTACGCCATCGCGCCGCGCTTCAGCTTTCCTTTCACGAACCGCCGACCAGCGCGAATCAGGAGCTCGTCGAGCTGGCCCGACGGCCGCCGAGCGCAGTCCAGGCGGCGATGCTCGCGGCGCTGCGAGCGGGCAGGCGGAGCGGCTACATCCGGCCCGGAATCGACCTTGCCACTCTCGCGGATCGCATCTGCCAGACGATGCTGCACGTGGGGCTCGACGTCATCCGGAACGACGCCGCCGCCGAGCAGCTCGTCGCGATCCTGTGTCAGATCGTGTTGCACGGACTCGCGAGCCGTCCGCCCGGCGATGCGGCGCTCGATCGCTCGCGCGCCCTGCGCGCGGTGAATGCCGTCATCGAGACGTGGAGCGAGGGGAGCGGATCCGATCCGGACGACAAGGCCGCGCACGTGCGCGCCGTCGCACGCGCGGAATTCGGCCGCCGGGGATACGAGGCCACGACCATCCGCGACATCGCGTCAGCGGCTGGCCTCGGCATCGGCACCGTTCATCGCTTGATCGGCTCGAAGCAGGAGCTCCTCGCGTCGATCATGCGCTCGTTCGGAAGGAAGGTCGCGGCGGGATGGATCGCTGCGCTCCGCTCGCAGGCGACTCCGATCGAGAAGCTCGACGCTCTCGCCTGGGTCGACATCAATGCCCTCGACCAATTCCACGACGAATTCAAGATCCAGCTCGCGTGGATGCGTCAATCGCCGCCGGATACGCCCAATCCGGGCTGGTCGTTCGCCACGCGCTTGCGGCAGCTCGAGACCCTGCTCCGCGAGGGGATCCGGTCCAGGCAGATCCGCATCGATAGCCCCTCCACCGGAGTCCTGGCTCGCTGCGTCCTCGACGTCCTCTGGATCCCGGAGAACATCGTGCGCGCGACCGGGCGACGCGCGGCGCTCATCCACGCCCGTGACACGGTATTGCGTGGGGCCAGCGACCGCAGCCGCTAGTCGGAGCCATGCCGGCGACGACTGCCGGGGCGCGAGCTGCGGATCGGGGAATCCACTTGACTGCCCACGGCGGGGATGGTACTGGAACAGATATTTGGTTCGCTGGACGTGAGGGATGCCACGCGGAGTGACGACGGCAACCGCAACGACTCTCGAGCGATGGGGCCTGCTCGCCTCGGCGATCTCGGGCCGCGCCCTGCAGGTCTCGCCTGGCGAGCCCGGTGAGCCCGCATGGACCGACGGAAGGGCCGTCTTCGTCGGCTCCGATCTCAGCGCGCGTGAACAGGTCGACGCGCTCAGCGTGCAGGCGTCGCTCCTCGCAGCCGGCAGCCTTCATCCCGACGTCGTGCGCCGGCTCTCGCGTCGCCCGGCACTGGCCCGGCGCTACCTCGCGCTCGAAGGGCACCGCGCGCTGGCCAGCGTCGAGCACGTGTTGCCTCGTTCGCTGCGGTCGCTCATCGATTCCGCCGTCGCCGCGCGGGCCGATTCGCCGGCCGCGTCCCTGGCTTGCGCGCGGAGCCGGGAGCGGATCGCCGACCCGCCGGAGAGCTTCGGAGTCATCCGCGCGCGACGGCTGCTGGCGACGATCGACCGCAGCGACCGCTCGCCGTCGGGCGCTCGGCAGGCGCGACGGGAACCGGGTGACCCGGTGCTTTCCGAGCTGGCGGAGGACGAGCACGACAATGGCGCCGCGGCAGATCTCTTCGCGAGCCCCGTCGGCGGTGCAGGTGCGCTGGGTCGCTGGCTGCACCGGATGCTCGAGGCAGTGCGCAAGATCGCCGGGGAGGGCCCGCCGGGCGCCGACGCGCCGACGCACCGGACACGCGCCGCGACACGCAGCGGCGGCAACGCCTGGCTCTGGACGCGAATGACCGGAACCGCGCAAGCGCCGGGGGGCGAAGGCCGGGGAACGAAGTACCCCGAGTGGGACGTTCATCGCCGGCGCTACCGCCCCGACTGGTGCACGGTGCACGAGCTCGCGCCGCGGGCTGCCGACGGCACGCCTCTCATGGCGTCCGACCTTCTCATGGCGTCCGACCGGTACGGCTTGCGTCGACCGCTCGCCCGTCTCGGCCTGGGCCTCGAGCGCTGCCACCGGCGGGCGCAGGGCGATGACATCGACATCGACGCGGCCATCGAGGCGCGCGTCGAGGTGATGGCCGGATCGGCGCCCGACGAGGCGGTCTACGTCGAGAGCCTTCGCCGGCGGCGCGATCTCTCCGTGCTCCTCCTGCTCGACACCTCGGGCTCCGCGGCCGAGCCCGCCGTGACCGGCTCGACCGTTCACGAGCAGCAGCGCGCGGCGGCCGCCGCGCTGACGGCTGCGCTGCACGCGATCGGCGACCGCGTGGCACTCTACGCCTACTGCTCGCGGGGCCGCTCCGCCGTGCAGCTCGTGCCGGTCAAGCGCTTCGACGACGTTCTCGACACGCTCGTGATGCGGCGCCTCTGCGCCCTCGTGCCCGGCGCGTACTCGAGGCTGGGCGCGGCGATCCGGCATGGCGCAGCCGTGCTCGAGCAGCGGGGCGGTACGCCGCGGCGGCTGCTCGTGGTGCTGTCCGATGGGTTGGCGTACGACCATGGCTACGAGCCCGCGTACGGCGCAGCCGACGCGCGGCGCGCGCTCGCCGAGGCCCGCGGCCGGGGCACCGGCTGCCTGTGTCTGAGCATCGGCGCGAGCACCGATCCTGCGACGCTTCGGCGTGTCTTCGGGAGCGCCGCGCACGCCACGCTTCCCCGAGCCGAGCAGCTCGGCCGTGTGATCGGTCCGCTCTTCCGCTCGGCGCTGCGTGCCGCGGAGGTCCGGCCGCGTGTTTCTGCGCGGGGCGGGCGCTGATGGCGGGCGATGGCGCGCGGGCTGCCCGACGGGATGGCGCCGAGAGCGCGGCGCGCGCAGCGCGGCCGTATTACGTGCCGATCGGGAACGAAGAGCAGGTCTTCAAGGCGGCCTTCCGGCGAGGCAAGTCGGTCCTGCTCAAGGGGCCCACGGGCTGCGGCAAGACGCGCTTCGTCGAGGCGATGGCGCACGACCTCGAGCGGCCGCTCGTCACCGTGGCGTGTCACGACGATCTCACGACCGCCGATCTGGTGGGGCGCTTCCTCCTGCGCGGCGGCGAGACCGAATGGGTCGACGGTCCGCTCACGCGCGCCGTGCGCGAGGGCGCCATCTGCTACCTCGACGAGATCGTGGAAGCGCGCCAGGACACGACGGTGGTGCTGCACCCGCTGGCGGATCACCGCCGGCAGCTCCCCATCGAACGGCTCGGGGTGACCGTCGACGCAGCACCCGAGTTCTGCCTGGTCGTGTCCTACAACCCCGGGTACCAGAGCGTCCTCAAGGACCTCAAGGACTCGACGCGCCAACGCATGATCGCCATCGAGTTCGGCTTCCCGCCCGCGGAGGTCGAGGAGAAGATCGTCGCACACGAAGCCGGCATCGATTCGCAGCGAGCAGCCGAGCTGGTGCGGCTCGCTCAGGCGATCCGCCGTCTCGAGACGGCTGGGCTGCGCGAGGTCGCCTCGACGCGCGTGCTGATCGCCGCCGGGCAGCTCGTCGCCGAAGGGCTGAGCCCGCGCGAGGCCGCGCGCGCCGCCATCGCCGGACCGCTCAGCGACGATGCGAGCGTGACCCGCGGTCTCGCGCAGATGATCGACGTGTACCTGGCCGACCCGGCCGGCTGACGAGGGAGCACAGCATGACCAGTCAGCAGACCCATCTCTCCGCCGCCGGCACGGCAGCCTCCCCGAAGCGCTCGCTGACGGCGGCGACGTGCGTCCTCCTCTCACTCGTGCTGATCGGGATCGTCGCCTACCACGCGCGCATGGGCGCCGTCTCTCCTCGCATCGCGAACCCGGAGGTGACGGGCATCCCGCGTCCGGTGGAGTTCCTGTTCGGCTGGCCCCACTGGCTCGTGCTGCATCAGGTCGGAACGGTGGTGATGATGCTCGCGCTCGTCGGCGTGTGCGTGTGGGCATGGCGGCGGCACCCTGCCCACCCCTATCTGCTGATGGTGCTCGCGTCGACCGCGATCGTCTGGCAGGACCCGATCATGAACTGGGCGCCGTATGCGGTCTACAATCCGCAGCTCTGGCACTTTCCCGAAGACTGGCCGCTCGTGAGATTGTCGCCGACGGTCGAGCCCTTCATCGTGATCGGCTACTCGACCTTCTACTTCATCGGCCCGTTCGTCGCGTCCATCTGGATCCTGCGCCGTCTCCAGGCGCGCGCGTCGAGCGAATCGTTCGTCTGGCGCAGCCCGCGCATCAGCCTCGCGCTGCTGCTCTTCGTCGTCGGGTTCGTGATGGACGCGTTCCTCGAGATCTTCCTCGTCCGCACGGGGCTGTACATCTACTCGCAGGTGATCCCCTGGGGCTCGGTCTTCGCCGGAACGACCTTCCAGTTCCCGCTGATCTGGGAATCGGCGCTCGTCACCACGGTGATGATTCCGGCCGGAGTGCTCTGCTACCGGGACGACACGGGACGTACGCAAGCCGAGAAGCTGGCGCAGCGGCTGCGTTGGTTCCGCACCCGGCCCGCCCTCGCCACGTTCCTCGTGATGGCCGGGATCTTGAACCTCGCGTACTTCGTGTACGGCGCCGGCTTCGCCGCCATCCGTGCGTCGAGGCTCGCGACGGCCGTCGCCTGCCCCTGGCCGTATCCCGAGGCCAGGGTCTACGACCCGCAGGCCTTCTACGAGAGCGAGGGGCAGCCAGGCCCCTACTCCGAGGGACACTGGAACCGCTGGATGACCGCCCAGCCGGATGGGCGCCCGACCGTGAACCCCGTGAAGGAAGCTGGGTACTGCAAGCCCGACCGCGCGTGACCCTGCTAGAGCGGTTGGTTCGGCACGCCTTCGAACAATGGCTCGGTCGGCCCGACGGTCTGCAGCTGCAACAACTTCGTGGCGAGATGTGGCGCGAAGACGGAAAGATAGACCCCATGGCCGATGACGATGACAGCCGCAATCGAGAGGAAGGAAGCACGTAGACGGCTCTTCGACTTCGAGTCCGCCCACACCTCGATGACTGTGCGCCCCAGTGAGTCCGTCCGTCCGAGGACGTACGTGAAGACCATCATCTGCACGCCCATCGCGAGAGAGTCATAGAGCGGATACTGGTGCTTCGTGCCCGGCCACAGCGCGAGTCCCTCGATGACGCGGCCATAGTAGACCACGCCAAGCTGAGCCCCGAGGATCGCATTGAACACGAAAGCCCACAGGCAGCCGGTAGCGAGGCCCACGATCAGCAGCGTGATGGGCGCGCGCCAATGGAACGTCGAGCTCAACCAGCGCCCTGTCGAGGCGCCTATTACGGCAGGTAGGACGAAATAGGCGATGTAACCGGGGGGAACCGCTGCTGGCAGGCCACCCCATGTCATGTTCAACGGCCACCAGGACGGCATGCGCGGGATGGCGGGCGGGAACTGTGCATACACCGCCCAATCATAGGGGGCCTCGATCCAGGAGAATGAGATGGCGGATATGCACACCAGCAAGAGCGGGTGCGGGCGGCCTCGGCGGAAACTCAAGAACAAACCAATGGCCACGAAGGAAGCCCCGCCGATGTAGGCGAAGCTGATGGCCGCTTTCAAGAGCGGGGTCAGCTCAGACACCACCAGGCCCCTGGCTCCTCGAAGGACCACGTGCCTCCGGATCGAATCGAAGCACCAATCCGAAGATCAGGGCGATCAGTCCGAAAAGCGTACCCAGCATGATCCATGCGCCCACGGTACTGCCCTCCAACGTTTTGCTCTTTGCCGACCGATGAAACGACGTCGGCCACGCTAGCCGGCGCTCTTGCTTTCGAAGGGCGTCGAAATCGCCTGGGCCAGTTGCTTCATGATGTCGCCGATCGTGGCATAGCCCCGCGAGTAGTCCGAGGGCTGCTTACCGCCACCGCCGACGCGCGGCGTGAGGTCGACGTCCTTCGCCTGGGCGCGCAGGGCGCCGACCGTGCACTGCTGCTTCGGGATGTGCTTGAAGGGGTCGTAGTGGAAGTGCCGGGTCGCGTTCTGCCAGGTGATCTTGTGGATGTGATCGTCGGGCAGGCCTTTCATGAACGCCCACAGCTTCTCGGGCGCCTCGGGCCAGGTCGAGTCGGAGTGGGGGTAGTCGCACTCCCAGGTGATGTTGTCGATGCCGATCAGGTCGCGATTCCGGACTCCGGCCGCGTCGTCGATGAAGCACGTGATCACGTGCTCGCGGAACACGTCGCTCGGCTGCTTGCCCTTCGGAAAGCCGTGCAGCGTCCAGCGGTGATGGTGCTGGTGCACGTAGTCGATGCGTTCGAGGAGGTAGGGGATCCAGCCGATCCCGCCCTCCGAGAGCGCGACCTTGAGCCCTGGGAACTTCGTGAAGACATCCGAGAACACGAGCTCCAGGGCGCAGTTGAAGAGGCTGATGGGCGTGCCGGCGATCATGACCTCGACCGGGGCGTTGACATCCTGCATGTTCGGGCGCGTGCCCGAGCCGATGTGGATGCAGACGACCATGCCCTCGTCGGAGCAGGCCTTCCAGAACGGATCCCAGTACCTGTCGTGCAGGCTCGGATAACCGAGGGCGCCGGGGTTGTCGGCGAAGGTGATGGCGTGGCAGCCCTTCGCGGCGACCCGCCGGACCTCGCGGGCCATCTCCTCGGGGTTCCAGATGGGCGGGATCGCGAGCGGGATGAAGCGGCCGGGATGCCTGCCGCACCAGTCGTCGATGTGCCAGTCGTTGTAGGCGCGCAGCATGGTGATGGCGAGCTCGCTGTTTCCGGCGGCAGCCTGCCGGCCGAAGAGCTCGCCAACGAAGCCCGGCACCGACGGGAAGCACAGCGAGCCGAGCACGCCGTTGGCGTTCATGTCGCCGATGCGCGCGTCGACGTCGTAGCAGCCGGGCCGCAGCTGTGAGAGCGCCGTAGGCTCCAGGCCGTACTCCTCCGGGGGGCGGCCGGCGACAGCGTTCAGCCCCACGTTCGGGATCTGCGCGCCCTCGAACACCCAGAGGTTGGTGCCGTCCTCCTTCGTGAGGAGCCGCGGTGCCCGATCCTTCCACTTCGCAGGGACGTGGTTCTTCCACATGTCGGGCGGCTCGCACACGTGGTCGTCGACGCTCACCAGGATCATGTCGTCCATCTTCATGCGGGGCTCCTCTTCTCGTGGATCACTTCCCGAACAGCACCGGCAGCGACGTCGGTGACCGGAACACCTGCCCGCGAATGTGCGGGTCCTTGCCATCGGGATCGAGCCGCAGCTCGGGCAGGCGGTCGAGCAGCCGCTCGAGCGCGACACGCATCTCGAGCCGGGCCAGGTGCATCCCGAGGCACATGTGGACGCCATGGCCCCACGAGATGTGGGGCTTCGGCGCGCGGAAGATGTCGAAGCGGTCGGGATCCGGGTAACGCTCCGCGTCCCGGTTCGCCGCGCCGAGCAGCGGCATCACCGTCGAGCCCGCCGGGATCGGCACACCCGCCAGCTGCGTGTCTCGTGTGGCCACGCGCGTGATCAGGAGCAGCGGCGCTTCCCAGCGAACCGCCTCTTCGATCGCTTGCGGGATCAGCGAGCGATCGCGGCGGACGGCGTCGAGCTGCTCGGGGTTCGAGAGCAACCCGAACAACAGGTTCCCGAGCGAGCGGTACGTGGTCTCGACGCCGGCCGGGAGCAGCAGGCGCAGGAAGGAGAAGATCTCCTCGTCCGAGAGGCGCTCGCCGTCGATCTCGGCTTCTGCCAGGCGACTGATGAGATCATCCTGGGGCTTCGATCGCCGGGCCGCGAGAATCGGGGCGAGGTAATCCCGCAGCGCCGCCGAGGCCGCGACGGCGCGCTCGCGATTGACGGTGATGCTGAGCAGCGAGATCGACCAGCGCTGGAACTGCGGGAAGTCCTCGCGAGGCAGGCCGAGGAGGCCCGCGATGATCTGCGTCGGATACGGGAAGGTGAGCTCACGGACGAGCTCGGCGCGGCCGCGTCCGGCGAAGCGGTCGATCAGGTCGTTGGCGACCCGATCGACGAGCTCGTTCTCGCGGCGCGCGAGCGCCCGCTGCGTGAACGCCGCGGAGACCAGCGAGCGGTAGCGACGGTGCGCGGGCTCGTCCATCCCGAGCATCACGTGCTTGCCCAGCGCATCGCCGAAGAACGCGATGATGATCGACGACGAGAATGTTGCGTTGTCTCCCAGCATCTGCGCGATCTCGTCGTAGCGGTACACCATGAAGACGGGCTTCGAGGCGTCGTGCGGCATGCCCGACAGGTCGAGGCGCTGCACGGGGCCCTCGCGCCGTCTCAGCGCCAGCTCGGCATACGGGTCGCGCACGTCACCGGAGACGGCGTCGTCGAAAGAGCCGAAGTCTTCGAGATCGTCGAATAGCTGCATTCAGTTCCCCTTCAGGCTGCCATGACGCGGGAGCGCCATCGCCAGGCGGATCGAGTGATGGAGGAGTCGGCCCGACAGGAATCGGCTGCCGAGCAGCAGCAGGCGGGCGTCGAGGCCGACCGCGCGCCGCGAGAACGGACCCTTTTCATCGAGGACCCTCGCGAGCGCCGAGGCGAAACGCTCCGGCGGATTCGCCAGGCGGCCCACCATGAAGCGACCCCTGCGATCGATCCCCGCGTAGTGTCCGGCGTAGGGACCCTTCAGGTCCCCGTAGTGGCGGGTCTGCTCGGTGATGATGTCCGTCTTGAAGGTGCCGGACACCAGGATGGTGACGCCGAGGCCGAACGCCGCGATCTCGTTCGCCAGGGATTCGGCCCAGCGCTCGAGGGCGCCCTTGGAAGCGGAGTAGGCGCTGATCGATGGCATGCCGCGGATGCCGCCCTGGCTCGACACGACGACGATCCGCCCACGCCCGGCGGCCCGCATCGCTGGCAAGAGCGCGTTGGTGAGCCGCACGGGTCCGAACAGGTTCGTGCGGAACACCTGCTCCCACACGTCGAACGGCAGCTCCTCAGCGCAGCCTACCGCGGCGACCCCGGCATTGTGCACGAGCGCGTCGGGGGGGCCTACCGCCTCCTCGATGGCCTTGGCGGCAGCAACGATCGACTCCGGATCCTCGAGGTCGAGTCGAACGGCGATCAAGCGTGGATCGCCGGAGGCAGCACCGGTCGCCTCCCGCAGGCGCTCGAGGCCTGCATCGGGCGAGCGCATCGCTCCGACGACGCGCCACCCCAGCCCGTAGAGGTGGGCCGCGGACGCGAGGCCGAGCCCGCGCGACGCACCGGTGATGACGATGCTCCGCGCTTCACGCCCGCTCGCAGCTGCCGCGTCCATCGATCAGCTCGGGAGCTGCTTGCGCCCCATCAGCAGGTCCATGATCGGCTTGTCCGCTTCCCACGAGCCGCTCGTGCACGACATGACGTGGCCGGAGTCGACGAGCAGGTTGACGCCGCTGATGCCGCTGGCGGCGTCGCTGGTGAGGAACACCATGGTGTCGCCCATCTGCTCGGCCGTGTGGTGCGAGGTGCCCGTCGCCTCCCGGTAGCCCTGTCCAAAGGAAAGCCACAAGGCGGCATTCGCCCGGGCGAGCGGGGTGTCGGTGGGACCGGGGCAGATGGCATTGATGCGCACGCCCTTCTTCAGGAACGGGAACGCCTGCCGCGCCACGTAGGCATTGATCGCCTGCTTGGCGAAGCCGTAGTTGTTCGTGCCCTCGTGGCGATCGATCCATGCGGCGGCCGACTCGAAGTCGGGGGTCGCCAGGAAATCGAGCAGGGTGGGCAGATTGCCCTCCCACCCGATCCCGGCGACCGAGGAGATGAAGCAGATGGCCGAGCCGCGGCGCAGCGTGCCCTCTGCGAGCATCCGTTCGATCAGGTGGCGGTGCGCGATGAAGTTGACCCGCATCAGCGCGGGCCCGCCCGCGATGCCGGCTGCGGAGAAGAGCGCGTCGATGGGCCCGCCCACCTGGTCGATGGCTGCATCGACGGCGGCCCGATCCTGCAAGTCCACCTTGATCGCCTTGGCCACGGTGTACTCGACGGGCGCGTAGTCCATGACGACGACCTCGGCGCCGAGCGCGGCCGCGCGCTTCGCGGCGGCTGCACCCATACCCGTGGCGCCGCCCACGACGAGCGCGCGCTTGTTGTCATATCGGAACGGGTCGGTTCTGGTCATGTCATTCCTCTCCTCAGGCGACGGGGTAGGCGACGGACTTGATCTCGGTGTACTGGTCGAATCCGGCGGTGCCGTTCTGGCGGCCGACACCGCTGGCCTTGTAGCCGCCGAACGGCGCATCGGCGCCGTAGGCGACGCCGCCGTTGACGCCGACAAACCCGGCGCGCAGCCGGCGCGCGACGGCGAGCGCGTGCTCCAGCGAGCCCGACATGACGTTGCCGGCCAACCCGTAGATGCTGTCGTTGGCGATGCGGACCGCGTCCTCCTCGCCATCGTAGGGGATCACGGCCAGGACCGGACCGAAGATCTCCTCCTGGGCGATCGTCATGCGGTTGTCGACGTCGACGAAGAGCGTCGGCTTGACCCAGAACCCCTTGTCGCGGCCGGCCGGTGCGTCTGCGCCGCCGACGAGCAGCTTCGCGCCCTCGTCGATGCCCTTCTGGATGTAGCCGAGGATGCGCGCGCGCTGCTTCTTCGAGATCACGGGACCGCACAGCGTGCCCGGCGCCTGGGGGTCGCCCGGCGCGATGTTCTCGTACATCGCCCGCAGGATCGCCACGCCCTCGGCGTAGCGCGAGCGCGGGAGCAGCAGGCGGGTCGGGATGGCGCAGCCCTGGCCCGCGTGCACGCAGGGCGCGATGCCGAGCAGACAGGCCTTCGCGAATTCTGCGTCCTCCAGCACGATCGTCGCCGACTTGCCGCCGAGCTCGAGGAACAGGCGCTTCATCGTCGCCGCGCCCTTCTCCATGATCCGCTTGCCGACGGCCGTGGAGCCGGTGAACGAGATCAGATCGACCTTCGGCGAGAGCGTGAGCTCCTCGCCGACGAGATGATCCGATGCGGTGACGACGTTGACGACGCCGGGCGGGATGTCGGTGGCCTCGAGAATCAGGCGCCCGAGGCGCGTGGCGTTGAAGGGAGTGTCCGGCGCCGGCTTCAACACCAGCGTGTTACCGGTGGCCAGCGCCTGGGCGAGCTTGTGGATGCTGACCTCGAACGGAAAGTTCCACGGCGTAATGGCGCCGACGACGCCCACCGGCTCGCGCCAGACCTTCCGGGCCGTCTGCATCCCGGTGAGCGTCACGAACTTGTCGCCGAGATCGCTCTCCCACGGGTACTCGTCGATCAGCCTGGCGGGGTACGTGAGCGCGTCGGCCAGCGGGGCATCCAGCTGGGGGCCGTGCGTCAGCATGCGCGGGCAGCCGGCCTCGAGGATGAGCTCTTCGCGCAGCGTCTCCCGCTCGGCCTCCAGCGCCGCGTGGAGCTGCAGGAGGCAGCGCTTGCGCAGCGCGCGATCGGTCGACCAGTCGGTTTCGTCGAAGGCCCGGCGTGCGGCGTCGATGGCTCGCTGCATGTCGGCCTTCGACGCGTCGGCGACTTCTCCGAGCACTTCTTCCGTGGCCGGATTGATGTTGCTGAACGTGCCGGACTCGCCGTCGACGAGCTCGCCGTCGATCAGCATCCTCGGCTCGAAGTCGGGTTTTCCGGCCATGGTCCTCGCTCTTCTTGCACGATCTCGTGTCGCTCGACGGTCGGAGGACGTCAGTCCTCGCCAAAGCGACCGACGCGGTGGGAGTGGACCCCGTCCGGGTCCAGCCTTCGAGCCACCAGGTAACCGGGGCCCATCCACGCGCGCCGCGTCCACTTCCCGAGCGAGATCCTGGTGCCCGGAGCGCCGGACGCGGCGGGAAGCATCTTCACCCGCTCGAGAGCCTCCTTCACGCCTCGGGGGCTCAGGGGATGGGCGTCGGCAAGGGCGCGCAGGAGCGTTGCGGCGATGTCGCGGTTGACCACCGGCACGCAATACTCGGGGCGTCGACCGTATGCCGCCTCGAACTGGTCCAGGAAACGCTGGCCGACGCGATTCTCTTCGTCGTACTGGTCGAGCCCGGTCCATCCCAGGAGCGCCTTCCACATGATGGGGTGGAGCCAGGCATTCTGGAACGCGGTGCCCGTGAACCGGGGCGGGTCCCAACCGAGCGCCGCGAGGACCGGACTGGTCCTGACCACGCCGAGACCGAATCCGCAATGCACGATCGCGGCAGCCTTGGCCTCGTACAAGCTCCTGACCGCCTCGCTGACGTCCTGGGCCGTCTGCGCGATCGACGCCTCTGCGACGATCCGGATGTTCTTGTGCTTGCAGGCGCGCCGGAAGTTCCGGAGGTAGCTCTCGCCGACCAATGACTGCTCGACCAGCACACCGACCTCGGTATGCCCGCCCTTCGCGAGCAGGTCTGCCCAGAAGATCGGCTCGTCGGTCATCGATCCCATCGAAAACGAGAACGTCCACTCGCCCAACCAGTCCTCGCTGCCGGTCACACTGATCGCCGGGACACGGAAGCGTTCCTCGATCGCCTCGCGTGTCGGCACGGCGTTGTCGGTGATGTGCGGGCCGAAGACGAGCAGGCAGCCTTCGTCGACGAGCTCGGCGTAGGCGTCGATCACCGCCTTGATCGTTCCCTTCGGGAGGCCCTCGACCTCCCGGAACACGACCTGGACGGGCCGGTCGATGACCTTCTGCTCCAGCCCCTCGTTGAACACCAGCTCGAACGGCTTGGTGAGGTCGTCCCGCAACTCCTGCGGGTAGTCCGGCGGAAGTCGGAAATCCATCATGTAGCCGATCTTGATCGGCTCGGCGGTGCTCACGTACGACATCTCGCCTCCGCTGCGCGACTTCCGGTGGCTCAAACCTAATATTTGTTCAGACGCTAGCCCGGCGCCCCCGAGCGTCAATGCCCGTCGGGCGCCGGGGAAGGCACGCGGCTACGCGCGGCGCCGGAAGCGGAGCGGCAGGTCGTCGAGGCCGCGGATGATGAAGGTCTTGGCGTACGAGAGCGCGCCCGGGTCTAGCAGCCGAAAATCGTCGAGCCGCGCGAGCAGCCGCTCGAAGCTGATGCGCGCCTCGGCGCGGGCGAGACTGGCGCCGGGGCAGAAGTGCTCGCCGTGACCGAAAGCGATGTTGCGCCGGGCGTTCGAACGCTTCGCATCGAAGCGGTCCGGATCTTCGAAGACGCGCGGGTCGCGGTTGGCGGCGCCGATCACCGCCATCACCATCGATCCCGCCGGGATCTCCACGCCCGCGAGCGCCGTATCGTGCAGGGCCAGGCGGAAGGAGCCCTTGATGGGCCCCTCGAGGCGCAGGCACTCCTCGACGAAGTTCGGGATCGCCCCCGGATTGCCTCGAAGCTCCTCGACGAGGGCGGGCCGCTCGGCGAGGAACCGCATTCCCGCGCAGAGCAGGCGGGCCGTGGTCTCCTGCCCGGCGGCGAAGACGATGGCGGCGATGCGCACGACGTCCATCACCGGCGGAAGCTCGCCATCCGGGAATCGGACGTTCGCCAGCTGGCTCAGCACGTCGTCGCGCACCGCGGCGCGGCGCTCCTCGATGTAGCGGGTGAAGTAGGGATGCAGGTTCGCGAATACGCTATCGCCAGCATGCCGGCCTTGGGGGTCGCCGACGTTGCCGTGCTGCCCACCGAGCCAGCTGCGGAACGTCTCGTGGTCCTTCCGCGGGACCCCCAGCAGGTCGGCGATCACCAGCAGCGTGAAGGGCCTCGCGTAGGCGTCGCTGAACTCCACCTCGCCGCGGTCGGCGAGCTCGTCGATCAGCCCGTCGGCGAGGGTCCACATGAACTCCTCGTTCTCCTTGAGCCGGTTGGGCGTGAAGAGCTTGCCGATCAGCGCGCGATGCCGGGTGTGCTTGGGCGGATCGAGCGAGGTGATCTGGTCGCCCAGCGGGATCTCGTGGCGGCGGCGCTCGATGACCTCGGCCAGGCTCTCACCCTGGTCTGGCTCGGGCAGCTTCACCAGCGGGCCGAGCGGTCCCACGATCGCGGAAAAGCGTTCGTGATCCCCGTAGACTTCGAGGATCTCGTCGATGCCGGAGAGCATGAAGACGCCGCGGTGCGGCTCGCGCACGACCGGCCCGCGCGCGCGCAGCGCGGCGTAGTACGGCGTCGGATCCTGGAGGATCTCGGGGTCGGTGAAGAAGTCCCGATCGAGGACGTTCATGCGTCGAGAGCGGCCGAGGTGAGCATGGCGATCCGACCCATCGCGTTGGCTGCCTCCGGCTTCCAGGCTGCGAGTATGCACGCCCGGACACCGGCTTGCAATAACGCTCTCATCCTGCGAGAATCGCGTTTCCAATCGCTCGTCGGTCGAACGGAGTTGCAGGCGATGGCTCGCGTTCCCGTGGCCAAGGGCATCTTCACGTGGCCCTCGGACTCCCCCGAGCTGATCGGAAGCCGGTGCTCCGCGTGCGGGATCGTCACGTTCCCCGCGCAGGCCTCATGCCCGCGCTGCGCGTCGACCGAGATGGCGCAGCGCCTGCTACCTCGGCGGGGCCGGCTGTGGGCGTGGACGACCCAGGAGTTCCCGCCGCCCTCGCCCCCATACGCAGGGCCCACGGGAACTCCTGGGTCGTC
>Ga0210377_10002701_pt1 | contig 15409 bp, 20 predicted proteins | sample PLM4_65_b1redo_FD_155480 | JGI IMG/M metagenome (GOLD analysis project Ga0210377, IMG submission 155480) | Groundwater sediment microbial communities from an aquifer in East River, Colorado, USA - PLM4_65_b1 redo | ecosystem: Environmental > Terrestrial > Soil > Riparian zone | place: USA: East... | reverse complement strand
AATTACATATTGGGTCGGGATACAAAATCCCGGCGATTCTCCACAAACAATAAAACAAGCTAATTTAGATTTATACTTTGATGGTTTTGTTATAGATAAGGGTATCTTGTTTGAAAATAGTGTTGGAAGTGTTAATGAAAAGGATATCCCATTTATGCAAATAAAAAATAATAACGAATTCATAGATTATCGGGCACACAGCCTAGTTGTCGAAGGCATGATGCCAGGAAGTGCCGTTGTAGAGATTTTTGCAGTTGAACCAAATAATAGCGGTAATCATTATTATAGGATGGGTCAATGGGACCTTAAATGGACTTGGCAATTAAATGGTCAAGATAAAATTGAGAGTAATACTTCAATAATAAACTAAGAAATAATTTTGTGAATATGATGCGTGGACACAAACACTAAATAATGTTAGCAAACTCCACGACTTTTATCAATTTAATGATTATGATTTTGGGAATATAACCCTGGGAGATTCTTCAAGCCCGTTCAAAAGAGTAGACTTGAAGGCTCTCCTGGGGAAAAAGAGGTGATAAAAAGTAGACAAATAGATTATATTTAAATGTTTCGGTTTTGTTACTCTTTAAGGATGACGATAAGTAGTCAACCTTGAGTGGTTATTAAAACCATAAATTATTAGGCACTACTTAATGATTTTAGGCACTACACATATTTATAAAATACAATAAAGTACCATTTATATGAATAGCGGTGATGGAATTGCTGATAAAGATGATGCCATAAGCCCGCACCAGGAGCAGGTTCACAGCATAGTTTTCAGCAGAGAGGTTGGATGGCAGGAGATTATTTACGACTTAATCAACTCGGAACAGCTTGACCCTTGGAACATTGACATCATTGTCCTGACAAACAGTTATATGCAAAAATTGCAGAAATATGAGGAAGAAAGCTACTTTATTTCAAGCAAGGTCCTTTTAGCCGCCGCGCTTCTCCTTAGGATAAAATCCGAGATTTTGCTGAATAAATACATAAAAAGCATAGATGAAATTCTCTTCGGAAAAAAGGACGAAAAGAAAAAAATCATTTCCGATCTGATTGAATTTGACGGCGTCCCCGAATTGATTCCAAAAAGTCCGTTGCCAAGATTCAGAAAAGTCACAATGCAGGAATTAATTGAATCATTGAACAAAGCGATAATAACCGAGAACAGGAGAATAAAAAAAGAAATCACCGACAGAAATGTTTTCAGGGAAGTTTCAATTTCCCTTCCAAAAAGAAAATATGTTTCCAGAGACAAAATAAAGGCAATTTATGAAATCATATTCAGGCATTTTAAAAAAAACAAAAACGACTTGTACATTCCGTTTTCCGTGCTAATCGGCGGAGACAAGGAAGAAAAAATTTTCTCCTTTTCATCAATTCTTCATCTTGAAAATCAGAAAAAAATATGGATAGAGCAAAAGGAGCATTTCGGGGAAATCAACATTTGGATGAAAGACAAATATTTTGAATGCAATCCGAATCCTTTTGCCGATTTGATGGAAGAGGCTTCTGAAGAAGATTTATCCAATCAAGCGCTGGATGAAATATCCGACGAAGAATGAGACAATGGCGGCTGTTCCTCCGATGAACAATGTCTGCAGTGAAGAATAAGTTTTATTCTTGCCAGTTATTTCTCCCTTAAACCATCCGACAAACAAAAAAGCAAATCCCGTGAGAGCAATTGAATATGTGAATTGATTTTGGACAAGATACGGAGATTTTATTGTTGCCGCCAGAACAAAAGATAAGAGCGGAACGAATCCAATTAAAATAAATGCAACAAAAGTTGCAATGGCGGTTTTCTTCGCATTGTGCTGGTGGCTTTCCAAATCATTTTCAGATTTAACAGAAAGATAATTTGAAATTGCCATTGAAAATCCGTCGGCAAAAAGATTTGCAAAACCCAAAATCAAAACTATCGCCGGAGCGAGCGAAGCCCCCATTACTCCTGAAACAACGGCGAACGTCGTGACAGAGCCGTCAATTCCGCCATAAACAAATTCCGGAAGATATTTATGCACGAGAGTTTCGCCCCTTTTTTTCATTTATTTATTAAAGAAAGATGTTATATAAAATTATTCAGTCAAAGAAATTTTGAAGGATAGAAATTTTTCGCAGCCATTTTTAAATCAAAAATATAACCGCCCATTGAATGCGGATGATATAATTCCGGGTCAGAAAATAATCCAATGTTGTCAAGCAATGGATGTTCAGGAGCCAGTTTTCTTAAATCATTATAAGAGTTTAAAACCATTTCAATATGAGTCACATAATCATCGCCAAATTTAATTGCCATACCTTTACAAATCATCAACATTTAAAAGAATTTATATAACAAAACCTGCATTTTTATTCATGAAACTCGGCGTTTTATTTTCGGGAGGAAAAGATTCCACATTTGCAACGTGGATTGCAAAAAGGGAAGGCTATGAAATTTCCTGCCTTATATCAATAGCGTCGGAAAACAAGGAAAGCTACATGTTTCACACTCCTTCAATTGAAAAAACAAAAATTCAAGCCCAAACAATGGAAATCCCATTAATTTTTCAAAAAACAAAAGGCAAAAAAGAAGATGAATTGAAAGACTTGAAATCCGCAATAAAAAAGGCGAAAGAAAAATACAAAATTGAGGGGATTGCGACGGGGTCTGTTGAATCTGTTTATCAGGCGTCAAGAATCCAAAAAATATGCAATGAATTGAACATTGAATGCTTTAATCCGCTTTGGCAAAAAGGACAAATTGAACTGCTTGAAGATTTGCTGAAAAATAAATTTGAAATAATTCTAACCGGGGTTTTTGCATATCCTCTTGACGAAAAATGGCTTGGAAGGAAGATTGACAAAAAATTCATTGAAGAAATGAAAAAAATGAATGAAAAATACAAGATAAATCTTGCGGGGGAGGGCGGAGAATTTGAAACCTTCGTTCTTGATTGCCCTTTATTCAAAAGAAAACTTAAAATTAAAAGCTGGAAAGATTTTGGCGAGGGAAATTCTTGGGCGAGGGAAATAGAAGTTTTATAATGCTCTCATTAGCATAGATCTAAAATTTTCTTTGTCTCTTCTATCCTTGTAAACTTCATGCACATCCATCAATCTGCGAATAATTTCCACATCGCTTTCAGATTTAACATCTCCAAAATCTCTGTTAAAGGCCTCCAAAGACAATTGTTCGTGTTTTTCTTTTTCAGACCTATTCATCCCATTAGATTCCACGGGAAAATAATCTATGTTAAATCCATTCGGATATAATTTATTCCGTATAAATTGAACTCTATCCAAATGAAAATCAGATGAAACCAACGCCAAAGAATTCCATCCTTGATGTCTTCTTAAAAGAAGCTCCAATGCAACTATGTTACCGACGGTGTCTCTGGAAACATTCTCATGGATAATCCTTTCTTTCTGAATTCCATTGTTCGTCAAATATTCAAACATTTTATCCGACAAACTGCCCAACAATCCTATTTGTCTCACTCTTTCCGCATATGCAATATCCAATCCAATTTCTAGACGTTCCGCGGCTATTGGAGTTAACACCTTTTGATCCGGATAATTTGAAGACAAAACAATCACCGCATCATATTTTACCATAATTTTTTAATTTGGAATTGATTTAAATATATAATTGTTTTAGTTTTCATATGATTTTGATAATAAATGTCTGTAGGGAAAAATTGCATCATTATGAATTTGTAAAGCCGATTGAATATATTTTAAGAAAAAATAAAATAAAGTTTTTTACAAGAAATTATTTGGAATTAAATGAAAAAGATTTGCAGAAAGCCGGCAAAATAATAATCTGCGGAACAAGTTTGAAGGATTTTGATTATGAGAAATATTTTGGAAGATTTTCTTGGCTGAAAGATTTTGACAAACCTGTTCTTGGAATCTGCGCCGGGATGCAAATAATTGGTTTTATTTTCGGAGGAAAAGAAAAAAAAGCTACAGAGATAGGATATTATTTTGAAAATTTTAAAAATGAATTTCTATCCTTAAAAAACGAGCATGAAGTTTATCATTTGCACAACAATTATGTGACTTTGCCAAAAGATTTTGAAAATTTTACCTATGGAAAAATTCCTCAAGCCATAAAGCACAAAGCAAAGCCGATTTATGGCGTTCTCTTTCATCCGGAAGTCAGGAACAAAAAGATGATTGAAGAGTTTTGCAAGATTGTGAAAGTTCACGACTAAATTTAAAAAGAAGTTGTTTGTTTTTGGCTGATGGAAATTGAAACGGCCGTTTTTCGGATGTTTTTGACTTTTTTTCTTGCAATTCTGTTCGGATTTGAAAGCCAAAGGTCGCACAAGCCCGTCGGATTTGGAACATTCGCTTTTGTTGCAGTAGGCTCGTGCGTGCTTGCCATAATCTCCCTTGGTTTTGGGGGTGAGAGCAATTTGCCTATTTTGGGCGCGATAATTTCAGGTATAGGTTTTCTGGGCGCCGGAGCGTTGATAAAAACATCAGACAAGGTTTTTGGATTTATGACAGCCGCGAGCATATGGCTTTTTTCAATATTTGGAATAATCATCGGGCTCGGGCATTATTCTCTCGGCGCGGTTTTATACTGCTTTGCGTGGTTTTGCGTTCTGGTGGACAGATATCTTGAAAAGGAGAACATTGGCGGCTACCAAAAAAAGCTGAATGTGAAAATAAAAAATGAAAAAAATGAAGCGGAACTTGATAATTTGCTCCAAAAATACAAGATAAAAAAATACAGGCTTATCTCAAAGGAAATTGACAAAAAAGAAAAAACGGTTATTATAAGCTATTTAATTGAAGGCTCTGGAATAAGTATAAGAAGATTTTTTTACGAGCTGCAAAGAAGCCCAAATTTCATAAAATTCTCGCTGCAATAAAAAATATAAATATTTAAATATTCAATATTATTATCACATATTAGGTGAGTCAAAAATGGGGAAAATATTAACATTAATTGTTTTGGCCGGGATGTTGGCTTTTGGTAGCGCCGGATGTTCTCTAAGCACAAGTTCACGAATTTTACGGGTTGACCATTCTAAATATAAATATGATGGGAAAATTGGCGAAGACCAAGTGAAGTTTACAGAAACTCTTGAGTTTAATGCAGAGGATGATAATATGCTAACCGTAACAAAACCAGATGGACGAGTTATAACATATGTTGACCGATTAGGAGATGATTTAAAGTTAGAATATGTTGACATTACCAAGGATAATCAGACGGTTAGGTATACTCCAGATAATGAGATTGGAAAGCCAATTTTGGAAGAAGCCCAAAAACAATTTGATGCTTATATGAAAAAGGTTAAGGAAATAAAAATCAAGCAAGGCATTGAAAATTTAAAATAAATTTCTATTCTCATTAATGGACTCGCCGTGAATTGAACACGGTTCTCTTGACTGCCAGCCAAGCGTAATACCGGTATACTACGAGCCCTTTCAATAAATATTTGCAAGAGCATATTTTAAAGTTATGGAAAATGTTCTCACTTCGCTCGCACATTTATTGCTCCGCATCGGAATTCTTCACGATGCTCCGTTGATAATTAAAAAGTTTAACTCCCAAAATTTGGGCGACATTTTATCATAACACTCAACGGCAGTTTTCACATTAACACTCGTTTTTTATTTCAATTCTGTAGGGCGAACGGGTGGAAACATGGACCCATCGAGAATCGAACTCGAGCTTCATCGTTGCGAACGATGTGTTTTACCACTGAACTATGGGCCCAAAAGACACCAAAGGTTCACCCTTATCAACCCTCCCTTTAAGAAGAGGTTTTCCACTTAACTTTCCCTTGAAGAAAGGCCAAAGTCCCCTTACACTAATCCTTCCTTTTGAAAGTATTACAATAATCTTTATATATTTAATCTGAAGAAAAAACATATGACAGATAAATCACTTGAAGAATTAGCAAATATAAAATTCCCCGTGCCATTAAGCAGGTTCAAATCAGTTCATCTTCTTCAATTCGTGCAGAGGAGTGGGAATTATAGAATTCATCTTTCAGGGGAATTTACCGGAAGACTCGAAAATGGAAAAAGGAGCATTTATACCACCAAAATGGGCGGGGAAATAATCTCCTTAAACAAAAGTCTTGTGACAACTTCTTTTGAACTTAAAAGAAATGATGAAAGATATAGAGAATTTGATGCTTTAAGATTGAGTTCAATCGGAAGAGATTACGACGAAATTGAACTTGATGAGGCAAAACTCTGGAGAGATATTAATAAATATGTTTCAATGGCATTTAATCAAAAGCTTAAATCTTAAGCACACTTTCCTTCCCGCTATTCAAATTCTTAACTTTCAATTTTCCAGATTTGATTTCTTTTTCTCCGACGAAAATTGCGTTTTGAATGAAATTTGAATTTGCGTACTCCAACGCCTTGCTCGGCTTCCCATAATAAATCATGCAACTTTTTCCTTTTTCACGAAGTTTCTGCGCGAGTTTTATTGCTTCCTTGTCTTGATTAAGAGAAATGATAATATATTGCGTTGCGTTGTCCATAATATCAACGCCATCATAATCAATCAATGTTCCAAATGAAATTCCGACCGCCGGAATCTGCCTGCCGATATATTTTCCAACTTTGTTGTCATATCTTCCGCCTCCGGCAAGAGATGCATTTTTATCCTTGCTCCAAACTTCCCAAACATTTCCTGTGTAATATGAAAATCCGCGCATCAGCGTCGGTGAAAAATTTATCTTGAATCCATAAATTTTTCCAAGTTTTTCAAGCTCCTGAATTTCATCCGCCCCTTGAAATCCATTTTTAACAAAGTAATCTAAATCTTTGCCTAAAAATAAAAATATTTTTTTAACCGAATCCGCGGAAATTATTTTTCTCAAGTTTTGCTCAACTTCCCTTTGCGGGATTTTGTCAAGCTTATCTATTTCTCTCAAAACTTGCTGTGAATTTTTAGTTATGTTTGCTTTTTCTAAAATTGAATTAAGCAATTTTCTGTTGTTAACTTTAATTTCGCATTTTATTTTTAATTCATCAAGAACGGATTTTGCAAATGCAATGCATTCCGCGTCGGCTTTAATTGAAGCATCGCCAAGAATGTCAACATCAAATTGGGAAAATTCCCGATATCTGTCTGGACGCAAAGGTTCGTCTCTGAAAACGCTTCCAAATTGGTATCTTCTCCAAGGAAGTTTTATGTTTGGAAATTCCTTGAAAATTCTCGCCAACTGAACTGTGAATTCAAATCTCAATCCAAGCTCGCGATTTCCCTTGTCTTTCAATCTGAATCTGTCTGAAACCGCCTCATCGCCTTCGTTGTTTCCTTTCAAAACTTCGTCATATTCCATCGTCGGCGTTTCAACCGGCATAAATCCAAACAGCTTCGCCTTCTCTTCCAAGATTCTTCTGATTTTTTCGCGCTTCAGGCTTTGCGGAGCAAAAATATCGCGGAAGCCTTTTACTTTTTCAATTGTCATTTTTTATTTCCTCTTTTTATTTTGTATATTATTAATAATTTATTTCTCCGAGGTATAAACCCTTCTATAAATATTACTAGACTCAAAAATATAGATACAATGGATAAAATAAGTAAAATTCCTTTTATAGCTAGACTTAAATCGGATAATACTGATAGAGCAAGAGCAAAACCAAATCCAATCATTGCTAATCCGAGAGTTAATGATAAATCCATATTCAATTTTAAAACATTTTCGTCGTCTTCAGGCTCTATTTGCCAAGCTAATGAATTAGCACGAAAAGCTACAAAAAAAGTTAATATTAATAGAACAATTATGGAACCTGAATAGATAATTATGGAATACTTAATTAATGCCTCTAAACCAAATAACATATAAGCTAAAATAAACCCGCCTCCGAATGTCATTGCTCCAAAAATAATAATATAATTTCCAAATTTCATTTTTTATTCTCCATGCCACTTAATTGTCTTGCAAGTTCATCAACTTTTTTCATTATCTCTTTAATATCATTCGATATAAATTCGTCTGCATCTTTCATCCCAAAGAATATGTCTGGGATTTTCCATGTGATTACCTGTAAATCAGGTTTTAGATAAAATTTATTATCAAAAATATTTGGAACGTCATCGGCTACAATAATTATCCAATCCTGTTCTGACAATAAACTTATTTTTAAAGTTCTTGAACCATCGATTATCTTTATTCCCAGATCTTTTGCAATTTTTCTTTGCCGTTTTACTATTGATTTTTCTACTTTAGTTAAATAATCTGCTTCTATTACTCCGGCGCTTCCTACTTCAATATATTTATTTTTGTTTATTTTTTTAAAATAAGCTTCCGCCACCTTGCTTCTAAATACATTGTGCCTACAAACAAATAATATTTTCATTTTTCCTCTTTGATTTTCAGGACGACCGGAGACTCAAACCTTGCGGTTTGGTCGCCCAGCGCCTTCACTTCATTCAGGACGACCGGGGAGAATCGAACTCCCTTCTCAAGAGCCACAGTCTCGCGTCTTACCAATGGACCACGGCCGTCATTGTTATTTAATTCAGTTGAAGACGATATAAAAAGTTTATTAGAACGTGGGGCACCGAGAGTTCCCCTTACGATAACCCCTCCTTCAAGAAAAGTTAAAAAATAGACATCAAAGTTACAACTAATAAAATCCTTGCTTCGGATTATGCCGATAACTCGGAACTTTAATTGTCATAAAAAGTAAAGAAATAACGGGTTTTTAAAAGTAATTAAAAATTAAAATTCATAAATTGTTGAAGTTGAACAAAGTTGCTCGTTTCCAGAGGCATCTACAAAATATGGAACTATTTCAACCTGTGTTGCTTCAGTTATTGTAATGCCAGTTGCATTGACAGTCTTTGTCTCCAAAGGAGCAATGTTTCCAACCGCATTGTATATGGAATTTGTGTCTCCTACATCATTGGTGAAGATAATTTTTACTCCCCCTATATCGCCTCCCCCTGCACCTCTCGACAAAGTTACATTATATTGCACAGGGGCTGTATCCGGAGTATTGTTAACAACTTTTATCGCACTTAAATCAAGTTCAAAGCAATCCGAGCCAAGATTAACCTGCCCTGCTCCCTTGTCCAAAATTCCCCTCACTATGAACCAAACTATGCTTATCGCGACCAAAACCAAGACAATCATTATCAAAGAAATGACAATTTCCGAAAGTCCGTGTTTGTTGTTTTTGCGAATCATCTTTCCTCTTTTGATATTTGTATTAATTAAAAGTTGTTTAAAAAGCTTTTTATGATTTATTGAAACTATCCAAAAGGGTGAAAAATTCTTTTTTGTCCATTATCTTGTCGCTTTCGGACAATCCAATCTGCTCTGCAAATTTCCAGAACGCCCGCGGCTTGTATTTTTTCTTCATCGCTTCCAGCGTCGGCAAACGAGGGTCGTCCCAGCCGGAATATTTGCCTTCTTCAATCGCCTGTCGCATTTTTGTTTTTGAAATTTCCAAATCTGTGAATTTTATTTTTCCCAAAAATCCCGTCCAAGGAGATTTTTTTCCAAGAACTTTGAAAATCATTTCCTGCCTTCTTGCATTGTCAATGTGGTCCTTCGCCCTTATAATATGCGTTATCTTCATCTCCAAATCGTCAACAGCGACGGCAAAATTCATCAACGGCCAGACGCGATATTTGTTTTTTTGAAGAGGATGTTTTGTGAGATTTATTCTTGCAAGAGGAAAATCTCTCATCGCAGGATTCGGATGCCTCATATCCGACTTGAATCTTACAACGGCTTCGCCAGGTTCAAATCCGTTTTTATCAAGCATTTTTTTCCATCTTAAAAGATTCAATTTTTTATCAATGCTTCTGCACGGACAATCTTTTTTTTCAAGAACGCATTTTTCAAAAGAATTTTGGCGGCATGTGCAAACATAAATCGCATTTTTTTTCAAAAGCTTTTCAACATAATCGTAATAAATTTCCATTCGGTAAGATTGGATGTGAAACTCAACTTCTTTTTTGAACAGCCAGTTCATTTCGTTCTCAATCATTTTGTATGCGGGGGGGTAAATATTCTCAGGGTTTGTGTCCTCAATTCTAATTATTAATTTTCCGCCGTATTTTTTCACATACAAATAGGAAAGAGAAGCCGTCATCGCATGCCCGATATGCAAAGGTCCCGACGGAGACGGGGCAAATCTCATTGTAACGCCTTTTTTACCGACGTTTGGCAATTCCTGCAAACCCTCGCGCCCTTTTCTTTCACTTACTTCATCGTGCAAATTTTCAAATTCTTTTTCCTGTTTTTCCAAACTGAGAGAATTAACTTCGGAAACAATTTTTGAAATTATTTTTATATATTTTGAAACCTCATCTTTTTTCAGCCCTTCATGAAAAAGCGATGAAATTACCGAGCCTTGATTTGCTTTTCCTTCATGGGCAACGGCATTTTTCAAGGCATAAGCGCGGGCTTTTTGTTCAAGAGATTTCATTTAAGAAAAAAAGAAGGGAGATTAATAAATTTATCCAGAATTATTCTGTGCGGTCACTTGATTTGGAGTTTCTTCCGCACGACTTCGCATTTCTAAAACTTCAATTCTCTGCTGAAGGAGGAAAATCTGATTAGATAATTCTTCCATTTTAGTTGACATTTCCATTATCCTGCTGGCGAGCTTTCTTCTTCTTTCTTCAATGCTTTCATTCGCATCAATCGAAAAGCTTGACGAAGGCACGGAATTATTAATATTGATTGTCGGCTGGACTTTTGTTTCATTCAAAGCCTTGTCCTCGTGATACTTCTGCGACAAGTCCACTATCTTCTCCTTCTTTCCGAATCCAAAAAAACCCATTAAAGATAGAGAAATAAATTGTTTTTAAGTTTTATCAAAATTTATAAGCTAATAAGAAATATATGCTTATGGCAATAAACGGGGCTGTTGCACTTGATGACCTCTCGCCGATTCTTGAATCGCAAATAAGCCAGATCAGCCTTTGGATAAAAGGTCTTGGGATTGTTGCAATTGCATGGGTTGCTTATTCTGTCGTGATGTTTTTCATAAATCAAAAGAGGGCGAGAAACATTGAAGAGCTTAGTGCGAGCGTCAAGAGAATTGAGGGGAAAATCAACAAGCTGGTTTCAAAACGATAAAACATTTTTTAAATCTCAGTTACATCAGACAGGCATGGCTTCAATCAAGCAAATTTTTGGAAAAATTAATCCGTGGCTTTACGCTGAGAACTGCGACGAACTTCTTGCAAAATACGGTTCCATAGAAAATATTAAAGAAGATGATGTCAAGCCGAAAAATCCCGGCGAACACAAAATAATTTACGATTCCTCTTCGGAGACTCTTGAGCCGTTGTATTTCTGGATTTTGGATTTGCTTGAAAACAGGGGGATGGCTCCCGAAAAAATAATTGACAATTTTGCGTCGTCTCCCGGAAGCGGACATTTTGCCGAGCTTGGACAAAGAGCGACGATAATGCAACAGCAGGGAAGTAAAATTCTTGGAGATGTCAACACGGTCTTGAGAAGCGTTTTGAACATAATTTATGACCTGAAGGAATTCAGAATAAGATTGGAATATTATGACAATCTCAAAAGCAAAGACAAAGACACGGCACAATCCGCGATGCTTTCCTTGAAGCAAATTTGGATTGACAAGGTCGACATAACAAAGGGGAACTCCAGCGTCAAGGCCATGGCTTTTCAGGGCGGATTCCAGACTTTACTTCATGCATTTTTGGCAGCCAAGGACGAAAAAGATGTTGATGCCATGGATTTGAATGACGTCGTAAAGAGAATACTAAAACCAAGGATTCAGGAATTTAACATTTGGCTTTCGCAAAGTGAAATGGAGTTGAGAAAAAGATACGAACTTGAGAAAACTTATTTGAGAAGCCAGGTTAATTCGCTCAAGCTTTACGCAAGATGGGCGAAGCCGTATTTGAAGGCGGCTCAACAACTTGAAATGACAGGCGAGGGCAGAGAAACAGAAGCCGCGCTTGTGAAAACGTTCAACACAATAATTCTTGAGTTGGTGCTTCTTGGAAAAACAAAACTCAATGTCCGAGAGGCGGTTCTCGGTGGAAAATTGCCCAAGGATTTCATGAATTTTAAAATAATAAGGGATTATTACTCCTGCACGCTTGTTGAATTTAGATTCAGAGGAATTCCTCAAAAAGTCAGCCAGCAATCGCACTACGCATTTGGAGGAAAAGCAGAAATAGTTTTCAGCGCTTACGCGCTCAATAAAGACGAACTTGACATGTTTAATCAATTGATGCAAAAGTCGGACATGGAAGATGTTTTGAAAATGGTGGAGGGCGTGACAACGGAGAGTCTTGGACCATTGCAGGAGGAAATTAATTTTTTTCTTGAAGAAAAAAGCAAAGAGGCAAAAAAAAGCGAATTGAGAAGGTCGGAAGAAATAAATCCGTTCCTCGCGGCGTTTGGATATTACAACATTTCGTCGGAGGAAAGAGGAAAAATGCGCGACTTGCCATTGAAAGAAAGGATGAAAAGGATTTTCGGATTCGGAGGAAAATCCGAAGAAAGAAAAGAGAAAGAAAAGATCAAAAGCGTGAGACGCGACAGCTGGATTGAAGAAAAGCATTTGAGGGAAGTGGCGATGAAGGACGCGGCTGAAACGACCTTTGACATCTTTGACATTTACAAGAAGCAGCACGGAATGCAGAGTTATACTTGATAAGAATTTCTTTTAGAAATTAGGTCTGAATAATTTTCACGTATGTGCTTGGAAATGCTTAATAAAACAGAGTTCGGAGAGTCTCTTCCCCTGCACCCTTTAGAAATAACTACTGCCTTGCCATATTGCGTTTCCACGGGTTGAGCGTCAGGAGAATAAACGATAAAATGGTTTCCTCCCGATTTAACTTGATATCCTGCAGAATTAATCATCCGAATAATTTCTTTGTCGCTGAAGCGGCCATTTTCTTCAAGAGATTTTAATATTTCAACCATTCCCTCAAGATTTCTTTTAGTAATTTCTCTGGGTAAAACTTTCACATTTTTCCTTTTTGCCATTTTAATTTTCAAAAATTAATATTTATATAGATTTATGTCTTGACTTTTAACATGAAGAAAAAAGGGAAAAAGAAAGCACAAAAGAGAAAACCTGAAGAAAAAAAGAAGCTTGAAGTAAAAACAGAAAAAAAAGCAGGGGTAAAAGAAGAATCAAAGCTTGAAGAAGAAATTGTGGAAGCCGAAGGGAGAAAAACAATTCCCGAATTTTTTCAACAATTTCCGTCGATAAAATTTTCTCCCGTTCTTGAAAAAGTTGCAAGAGTTCAGGAGGCAAATCTTGAACAGATTTCCAATGTGCAAATAAGAAAAGATGAGGAACAAAGAATTGTCAGGTATGGCGGGGAAAAATCAGATTACGAAACCACCAAACCGGATGACAGAAGAAACTTCAAATATTCTGAAGTTCCAAAATACGACGCGCTTTTGCAAGACAGAAAAAAAGAAACTTTCGTCAACTTCGGCAAAACAAGGCAGGAGTGGGAGAACAAAGAAAGAAGAAGAACCATGACTGAAATGGAAAAGGCTGGATTTGAAGAAATAGAAGGCGAGCGCAAAGGCAAAAAATATTTAACCAGAGGAAGCTACTGAAAATAAAAAGATGGCGGATTATAGTATTTCAGACATTTATCAGGGAGGGTACTCCACTTTTAATCAGGACTTGAACAGAAATTACAGTTCGGTTTTTACAGGGTATCAAATACCTATTATGAAGAGAGGAGATCTTGCTCCCGGAAGCGGACTCGGAGTTTCAACGGATCCGAGAACTGCAAACATTTTGAAAGAAGTTTCCGAGAAGATTGCACCCGGACAAAAAGTCATGGAACTTTCGCTGATTGATTTGGGTTCCCCAATTGAAGCAATTCCAAAACAGCATTTTGACGAGGTAAGAAGATTGTCAAAACTTACCGGCGTTGAAATTACTCTTCACGGTCCCATCACCGATGTTTCGGGCGTTGTTGAAGGCAGGGCATTTAGCGAAGAGAGAAGAAAACAAGTTGAAAGAAAACTTCTTCAGGCAATTGAAAGAGGACATCAGATAAATCCTGAAGGAAATATTCCTGTTACGTTCCACACTTCAAATCAGCTTCCCGGACCGACGTGGGAGAAAACAAAAACCGGCGAAGAGGTTGTAATCATGCCAATCGTGAATCGGGAAACCGAGCAGATAAATCAAGTAAAAAGCGACAAGGTATATTATCCAACTGCTTATGATAAAAAAACTGGTGAGATTAAAGGTCAAGATTACAGCGTTTACAAAAAGCTTGAAGTCCTGAATCATACAGAGTGGGATAATTCCACTTCTCAGATAGAAATTAACAGGGAACACGCGGAAAGAATCATGAGGGATATCGCTCCAATCTTTATCGGTAAATATATTGAATCTGAAATGGCCAAATATCAAGGAAAGGAGATAAACCTCTTGCCTGAAGAACAGGAAAGAATTAACATAATACATTTTGCAAAAGAATACATAAAGCAAGCCGAGATGAAAATGAACTCTTCCTTTGAAATGGCGTGGAAATTTGGAAATGACGAAGAGAAAAAAATTCTTGCCAAGGCGGCGGAAGATTATAAGAAGAACATAGGTTTCAGCGAAGGAAAGCCAATTGATGCCCAAAAATACTTTGATCCGAAACGGCAATCCGCAGCAATCGGGCATCTTGTAAAAACTTTGGAAGAGGTTCATCCCGAAATTAACGTTCCCGTCGCTGAATATGCCTTGAAAAAAACCTCTGAAAGTTACGGGAATGTTGCACTCGAAGCGTACAAAAAATTCGGATACAAAAAAGACAAGGACACGACGCCAATGGTTTTGATTGAAAACCCACCTGCAGGAGGAGGTTTGTCAAGAGCCGACGACTTGAGGAATGTTGTCAAAGGAGCAAGAGAGGAATTTGTCAATAAGGCGGTTCAGGAACTTGGAATGTCAAAAGACGACGCCGAAAAACAAGCGGAGAAAATGATTGGCGCGACGTGGGATGTGGGACACATAAATCAGCTTAGGAAATTTGGATTCACTGGAAAAGATATTATCAAAGAAGCCGAGACAATCGCGCCGTTTGTAAAACATGTTCATCTCTCAGATAATTTTGGACAAGATAATGTTGAGTTGCCCATGGGAATGGGAAATGTTGACTTCAAAGAAGTTATGCAAAAGTTAGGCAAGCATGGAGAGGAAGCAAGAAAAATTGTTGAGGCGGCGCACTGGTGGCAATTTCAGCAAACTTCCCCCGTCGGAGTTTCCATGGAAGCGCTTGGAAGCCCCTTATATTCAATGAAACAGGCCCCGTATTGGAATCAACTTCCGGGAATCAGCGGAGGATATTTTGGAGGATACGGCGCATTTTTACCCCAGATTAATTATGAAACTTTCGGGGCGGGATTTTCAAATCTCCCTTCGGAACTCGGCGGACAAAGGGGCGGAGGAGTAACCGGCG
>Ga0210377_10002700_pt1 | contig 15417 bp, 9 predicted proteins | sample PLM4_65_b1redo_FD_155480 | JGI IMG/M metagenome (GOLD analysis project Ga0210377, IMG submission 155480) | Groundwater sediment microbial communities from an aquifer in East River, Colorado, USA - PLM4_65_b1 redo | ecosystem: Environmental > Terrestrial > Soil > Riparian zone | place: USA: East... | reverse complement strand
ACCTGGTGAGCCGGTTCCAGATCTATCTGAACGGTGTGATCCTGGTGTCGATGACCGGGCTGGACCAGCAGCGCGGACCCGACGTCACCAACGCCACGCAGCTGCCGCACCTGGCCGCGACCGCCTGGTACCACCGGCAGCTCGGGGCCGACCTCCAGGGACGTCCCCTGCGGGCGGTGCTGGACGAGGTCGAGGGCTTTGCGATGGGCGACTACCTCGGGGCGCTGGTCCAGGGCGACCGCCTGGGCGACGCCGACCGGACGGCCATGGCCGAGCGGGTGGCGCGCTACACCGGTCTCACGCCTGAGTACGTGCGCTCCGCCAACCTCCGCGTGGATACCCGCCGATTCTGGAAAGAGCTGTTGCGCGATCAGCGGCTCACGGTGGGACGGCTGGACAGCCGCTACCTTGGTGTCGACCGCGACGCCGCGGGCGAGAACCCCGAATACGACCCCGCCATCGCCGACTGGAACGGGCCGTTCGCCAACGCGGTGAACCGCTACCTGCGCGAGGAGCTGCGCTACAACCCCGAGCTGCAGTACAACGTGTGGGGGAGCGTCCGCCCCTGGGCCCAGGACGAAGGGGCCAGCGTCTCGGAGCTGCTGCGGGAGGGGATGCGGAACAACCCGTATCTCAAGGTGCTGATCCAGGGCGGCTACTACGACGCGGCCACGGACTACTACAGCGCCGCGTACACCATTTCCCATATCCAGCCGGGGGGTGAGTTCCGCGACCGGTTCCGGTTCGCCTGGTACGAAAGCGGGCACATGATGTATCTCCGCAAGCCCGACCTGGCCGGGGCGAACAACGACCTCCGCGGCTTCATCCGCTGGGCGCTGGAGGGAGTGCCGGACTATCCGAGACGGGCGCTGTAGGGGGACGTTCTGCGGTAGGGGGAAGTTCTGGTGAGAGGGTCGGCGCCCCTGCCGCGGATGTCCCGGCTTGAAAGCCGGGCTCGGCGGCAGCGCGCCCTTAAGGGCGCACGCGCGCAGCGCTCGCCGAGCCCGGGCTCTCAGCCCGGGACATCCCCGCGGTTATCATCCCCCACGTGCTGCTCGACGACGTCGTCCAAACCTCGACCCGGGTCACCGCCACCGGCAGCCGGCTGGACAAGGTCGCCCAACTGGCCGGGCTGCTGAGCCACGCCTCGGCCGACGACGCGGTGCTGGCCATCCACTACCTCTCGGGAACCCTGCCGCAGGGCCGGGTTGGACTGGGGTGGGCGGCGCTCCAGGGCGGGCTCGACGAGGTTGCGGTCGAGGCGCCGGCCCTCACGCTGGGCGAGGTGGACGGGACGTTCGCCCGGATCGCGACCGTGCGCGGTCAGGGGGCCGCCCGGGAGAAGGCGCGACGGCTCGGCGAGTTGCTGGCGCGCGCGAGCGCGGAGGAGCGCCAGTTCCTGGGCCGGCTGGTGATGGGCGAGCTCCGGCAGGGCGCCGAGGAAGGCCTCATGCTGGAAGCGGTGGCCCGCGCGGCCGGCGTGTCGGTGGACGCGGTGCGGCGCGGGGTGATGACCACGGGCAACCTCGCCGCCGTGGCCCGGGTCGCCCTGGGAGAAGGCGACGCCGGCCTGGCGGGTCTGGCGGTGCGGCTCTTCCGGCCGGTGCAGCCCATGCTGGCCCAGACCGCCGCCGATTCGGATGAGGCGCTGGACCAGCTGGGCGAGGCGGCGCTCGAGTGGAAGCTCGACGGCGCCCGCATCCAGGTGCACAAGGCGGGGGACGAGGTCCGGGTCTTCTCCCGGCAGCTTCGCGAGGTCACCATCGCCGTTCCCGAAATAGTCGAGCTGGTGCGCCCGCTTCCGGCCCACGACCTGATCCTGGACGGCGAAGCCATCGCGCTCCGGCCCGACGGTTCCCCGCATCCATTCCAGGTGACCATGCGCCGGTTCGGGCGCCGGCTCGAGGTGGACCGGCTTCGGGCCGAGCTGCCGCTCACCGCGTTCGCCTTCGATCTCCTGTACCGTGACGGGGCGTCGTTGCTGGACGAGCCGTACGGGCGTCGGATCGCGGCGCTGGGCGAGGTGTCGCCGGTCGAGGCCCTGGTGCCGCGGACGGTGACGGCCGACCCCGCGCAGGCGCGCGCCTTCCTGGACGACGCCCGGCGGCGCGGCCACGAGGGCATCATGGCCAAGCGGCTCGACGCGCCCTACGCGGCCGGGAGCCGGGGTTCGGCGTGGCTCAAGGTGAAGCCCGCGGCCACGCTGGACCTGGTGGTGCTGGCCGCCGAGTGGGGTCACGGGCGGCGGCGCGGCTGGCTCAGCAACCTCCATCTGGGTGCCCGCGACCCGGTGACGGGCGGATTCGTGATGCTGGGCAAGACGTTCAAGGGCATGACCGACGAGATGCTGGCCTGGCAGACCGATCGCCTGCTGGCGCTCGAGGTGGCACGCGACGCGCACACCGTGTACGTGCGGCCCGAGCTGGTGGTGGAAGTGGCGTTCAACGACGTCCAGGCCAGCCCGCAGTACCCGGGTGGCGTGGCGCTGCGGTTCGCGCGGGTGAAACGCTACCGGCCAGACAAGGCGGCCGGAGCGGCCGACACCATCATCGACGTCCGGCGGCTCGCACCGCCGCCATGAGGCGTTGGCCCACGTCGGCGTTGGTGAGCAGTCCGCTGAAGCGCTCGGCCCCGGGCCCCCGCGCGAAGAGCGGCACCAGCTCGGCGGTGTGGTCTTTCGTGTGGTAAGACAACTGGAGCGAGTCGCGCGCGTGGGTGAGCGAGAGGCCGCCGGTCTCGTGGTCCGCCACCACCACGATGAGCGTTTCCGGATGCCGGTCCTGATACCGGACGCCGGCGCGGACGGCTTCGTCGAAGGCCCGCATCTCCGCCGCCAGGATCGGGAGCGGAGCGTTGCCGTGCGCCTGGGTGTCGGTCTCCTCGTTCTCCACCAGCAGGAAAAATCCCAGGGGATTGCGGTCCAAGACCGTCAGCGCCGTTTCCGCCAACTGCGCGAGCGACGGACTCCGGTCGGGTGCGAGCGGCAGGTCGCCGTCGGCCAGCAGGCCGAGGAGCGCCGTCACGGTGTCGAGGCCCACGGCGGCGAGCTCGTCGGCGGTCGTGACGACCGTGTACGCCTGCCGGAACCGGTCGCCCACCGGCGTGCTGTCGGGTGGCAACCGGCGCGCCAGCGCGCGACGGCCCCCCGCGAGGACCACGGTGGGCCGATTGGCGAGATACCCCTCGAAAATCCGGGCCAGCGCGCGGCGCGAGGGGACGTGGGCCACGAACGCGGCCGGGGTGGCGTCGAGGAACGAGGTGGTGGTCACGAGGCCGGTGCCGAGCCCGCGCGCGCGGGCGGCCTCGAGCACCGACTCGCGGGGGAGCGAGTCCGGCCCCACGCTCAGCGCTCCGTAGAACGTCCGGACGCCGGTGGCCAGCGCGGTGGCGCCCGCGGCACTCTCGGTGACGACGTGGTCGGCGCCGCGCGTGTCCACCAGCCCGCTCACGGGGAAGTCCGCCACGGCCAGGTGATCCATCACCGACGCCGCCAGACCCCAGTGGCCGGCGCCGGCGCCGTCGGCCACGAACAGGATGACGCGCGTGGGAACGGCCTGCGCGACCGCGACGCCGGGAATCAGCGCGGCGAGCAGCGTGGCGGTGGCGGTGCGGTCCACCAGCTTCACGAACCCGACGGTGATCAGACCGTGGAGCGCTTTGCCGACGTGGAACTCGCTCATTCCTCGAGGCTTCCGTGGATTGCCACCGCGCCAGCTCCTGGACCAGCGGCTGATGAGGCCCCCGCGGGAGCGAGTCGCCGGCCCACCATTATGGGGTCGGGGCCCGCCCATCGGCAGCCCGTCCCCCGACGAGCTCCGGGGCAAGGGGTGCAAAGTTCGCACCACAAGCGGGTTAGGTCGCCAAACCCGCCTGCCGGTCTTTCCGGGCGGGGGAGCGAAATGTGAGCCTCGTCACCAACCGGCGGCCTTCATACAGCCCTTTTTCATTGAGGAAGGGAACGAGGGGGGGAATCGGTTGTCCGGTTTTCGTCGAGCCCACCTGCTCGAACAGGTGGTCACGGTCGTGCTGCTCACGGCGATCTACGTCATCGCGGGCAAGCTCGGGCTCCGCCTGGCATTTCACCACGCGAGCGCCAGCCCGGTATCGCCCGCCACCGGGATTGCGCTCGTCGCCGTGCTGTTGCTCGGCGTGCGCGTCGTTCCGGCCATCTTCGTGGGCGCGTTCCTGGTCAATGTCACCACCCTCGGCACCATCGCCACGTCCTTCGGGGTGGCGGCCGGGAACACCCTGGAAGCCGTGGTGGGCGCCTACCTGGTGCAGCGTTGGGCGGGCGGGCGGCGGCCGTTCGCCCGGGTCCGGACGGCGATCGCGTTTGCCGGGCTGGCGGCGGGCCTCAGCACCACGATCAGCGCCACCATCGGCGTGGTCAGCCTGTCGTTGGGGGGCTATGCCCCGTGGCCCGACTTCGGTCCCATCTGGACCACGTGGTGGTTGGGTGACGCGACCGGCATCCTCGTGGTCGGCTCCACCGTGCTCCTCTGGACCACCCAGCCGCGGCTCAAGTGGTCCAAGGCCCGAATCGTGGAAGGCGCTGCCCTGCTCGCGGGCCTGGTGCTGGCGGGCCAGGTGGTGTTCGGCGCGTCTTCGCCGATCGCGGTCCGGAACTACCCGCTCGAGTTCCTGTGTATCCCGGTGCTGCTGTGGGCGGCCTTCCGGTTCAGGGCGCGAGAGGCGGCGACCGCGGTGCTGCTCCTCTCCGCGATGGCCATCCGCGGCACGCTGGCCGGGTTCGGCCCCTTCGTGCGGGGCACGTCCAACGAGTCGCTGGTACTACTGCAGGCCTTCAACGCGGTCGCCGCGGTGGTGAGCCTGATCGTGGCATCGGTCGTGGCCGAGCGCCGCCGGGTGGAGGGGTGGTTGCGCGAGCTGTCCGTACGCGATCCGCTGACCGGGCTGGCCAACTACCGGCGCCTGGTGTCCGTGCTCGAGCGCGAGATCGAGCGATCCGGCCGAACTCAGCGACTGTTCGCGCTGGTGTTCCTGGACATGGACGATCTCAAGGTCATCAACGACGCGCACGGCCACCTGGTGGGCAGCCACGCCCTGTGCCGGCTGGCGGACGTCCTGCGCCGGACCTGCCGCGCGCTCGACACGGTGGCGCGCTATGGGGGCGACGAGTTCGCCGTGGTGCTGCCCGAAACCAGCGAGGCCGCCGCGTGGGAAATGGCCCGGCGGGTGATCGCGCGACTGGCGGACGACGCGGAAACGCCGCCGCTCACCGTAAGCCTGGGCGTGTCGGTTTACCCCCGCGATGGGGACACGGCGGAAGCCCTCCTCGGGCGCGCCGACCAGGCGCTATACGAAATGAAGGCGCGCCGATCGGCCCGGGTCAGAGCCTAGCCGGCTCGACCGACGCCCCGGGCGTGGATCAGCGGTGCCGCACGCCCCGCCGGATCACGACATCCACGTCGCGGAGGACGGTGATGTGCCGGAGGGGATCGCCGCGGACGGCGATCACGTCGGCGTACTTGCCCTCCGTGACCGTGCCGACTTCGTTGGCCACCCCCATCGCCACCGCCGGCCAGTAGGTGGCCGCGCGGATCGCCTCCATGGGGGCCACGCCCATCGCGTTCACCCAGACGTCCAGCTCCTGCCAGGTCGATTGGCTGTGGAAGTTGCCCGGGATGCCGGAATCGGTGCCGATGAGCAGGATGGCGCCGGATTCGCGAAGCTGGGCGAACTTGCGCGCCAGCGTGGGCTTTCGCTGGGGCGTCATCTGGAAGTACGGGAGCCGGTCCCAGTGGGCCAGCGAACCGCGGATGTCGGCGATCACGTCGTCGGGCAGGCCGAGCTGCCACGACGGGTCGTCCAGCGACTCGGGGTTGTCCCGCACGTAGTCGTAGTGGTAGAGCGGGCTCACCGTCGGCGTCCAGTAAAACGGTCCCCGGTTCCCCTGGGCGGCGCGCTCGTGGAGCGCGGCCATGAGGTCGGCCGGATACGCGGGGGCCGTCTGGAGCCCGGTGTGCTCGAAGTCGTCGACGCCGGCCGCGAGCCCGCGGCGGATCTCCTCCGGACGGTGGGCATGGGCGACCACGGGCAGCCGGTGGCGGTGCGCCTCGTCCACCACCGCGCGCACCTCCTCCACAGTCATCTGGTCCTGGTCGATCAGCTTGATGACGTCGACGCCCGCCTCCGCCAGCCGCCGCACCTTGGCGCGCGCGTCGGCCTCGCCCGTCACGCCCCAGCGGAAGAGCGCGGTGCCGGGGTACGGCTCGTGCTGAATGAACGGCCCGGAGACGTACAGCGTGGGGCCCGGAAGGCGGCCCGCGCGGATCGCGTCGCGGACCGCGAGCGAGGCTTCCAGGGGACCACCCAGGTCGCGCGCGCTGGTGACCCCGGCCATGAGGAGCTGGCGCGCGGCCGCCGGCATGATGGTGGATTCGAGGATCGGGGGATAGGTCGAATCCCAGTGGGCGTAGTCGGCGTGGCCCAGGATCATCAGGTGCACGTGCATGTCCCACAGGCCGGGCAGCACGGTCATGCCTTCGGTCGAGATGGTGCGGGCCCCGGGCGGGACGGGGACCTCGCCCATCCGCCCCACCCGCGCGATGCGCGTTCCCTCGATCAGCACGACGCTGTTCCTGAGGGGCGGGCCGCCGAACCCGTCGATCAGCGTGCCGCCCACCAGCGCCGTGGTCTGGGCGGCGAGCGGGCTCGCCAGCAGGCCGGCCGCGCAGAGCAGGGCCTTCATCGGGCCGCCGCGCGCTCGACGTCGGCCCAGGGCATGACGTCGCCGTGGCCTCCCGCCACGCGGGTGACCGCCAGCCGGTGGCCGCGGGCGAGCGCCATGACTTCGCGGCTCCCCGCCGCCACGCTGGCGGCGTTGCCGGGCAGCACATCGCTGGTGAAGAAGATGCCGCCGGCGGGGACGAACGCCGCCAGCATGCCTTCCCCGTGGGCGGTCGGCAGGACGTACACCACCACGCGGCGCTCGCCCGATCCCAGGACTAGGCTGTCGGTCACCTCCCGGAGCAGGGCATCGCGCCCGCGCCGCGCGAGCGCGTCCGGCGCGACGGTCTTCCGGGCGGCGGCGACCCCATGGATGAAGTCCGCGTTCCGCTCGTGCGTCACGATGGGGATCCCGGCGACGATGACGGCCCGCAGGCCGCCCGCGTGGTCCCAGTGGTAGTGGGTGTTCACCACCGCGCCCACGGGTTTGCCGGGGAATCGCGCCCGCAGCGTGTCGAGCACCGCCTGGACCCGGGCCGGGCTCAGCGGGGCCTCGATCAGCACCAGCTCCCGCTCCTGCTCCACCACCAGCGAATGGTGGGACGCGCCCTCGGCGCGCCACACGCCCGGCGCCAGCTCGGCCAGCGTCACGGTGATGCCGGGCGGGGTGGCTGGGCCCCGGGGGGCGCGCGCCGCGATCGAGTCCGGGATGGCGAAGAGCGTCTCGTCCAGCGGGGCATTGGCGGTGACGGCCGTGAACACCCAGTGCTCCTGCGCCTGTCCGTTGAGCGTGACGTCGGCCTGTCGCGGCAGGCGCACCCCGCCGCCGGCCTCCTGCCACCGCGTGTACCAGGTGGCGGTACGGCCGTCGCCCAGGATGGGGTGGTCGCCCAGAGACTCGACTCCGGTGAGCAGGCCGGTGTAGCGGTCGAAGAAGAGGGTGAGGGTGTCCGGGCCGAAGGCGATGCCCACGGCGTCGAGCGTTTCCCCCCGCCACCGGGTGGTGCCCGCGGCGCTCAAGGCTTCGGGATGCGCCAGCGCGGTGAGCAGGAGCCGGTCCGGCTCCCGCCGCATCGCCCGCTCGGCCGCCGCCACCGGGCCGACGCCGTCGGGCGCGAACCGGCCGTCGGTCTCGAGCAGGCCGATCCCCCCGGCGGTGACCCGGCGGCTCCGCACCGGCGCGCCGGCCGCGGTGCGCCCGTCCTGGACCCGCACCCGCCGGTGGGCGCTCCAGTCGGTGAATACCCGGCCGGTCACCACCGACGACCGGGGTGGCGACTGCGGGGACTCGGCCTGGCCGAGCTGGTAGAGCACCGCGTGATAGTCGGCCGCCACGGTCGAAACGCCCCGGACCGCCGCCGCCCCGCCCATCGCGTCCAGGGCACGGGCGACGCGCTCCGCGGGCGTCTGGCTCGCGAGGCTGGCCGGAACCGCCAGGCCGGCCACCAGCGCCAGGGACCGGAACTCCCGGTGGAACAGGAACATGGCTGTCATCCAAGTGGGGGAACGAGGGCCGATTCTACCGCTCGCGGTCGCCAGGGGGAAGTCCGGCCGGTGATGTGATCTTCGTCACACTGTGATGCCGGGCACGGAGCCCGGAGCCGGCCCGGGTGACGTTGCCCCTGCGCCTTTTCCCAACGACAGGACACTCTGGCGTCGCCGCCTTCGCGGCGCCGCCCCGCCGTATTTCTGAAGGAGGACGAGGTCATGTTCGAAACGATCCGCACGTATCTCCCGGTCGAATGGCAGCGGACCGTCGAGTTCGCCGGCGCCCCGCTCTGGTGGGTGCCCGACTGGCAGGCGCGGGTGCTCGGGTTCACGCTGAGCGGGCAGTCGGCGCTCGAGATCGCGGTCAAGGCGATCTTCCTGCTCCTGCCGCTCTGCCTGCTGGTGCTCGGCGTGTGGGCCACGATGCTCTCGCTCTACACGCTCCCCTTCCGGGCGGAGCGCACCCGCTACGTGAGCGTCCTGACCCTGACGTGGTGGGACGCCGGGCGCAGCGCCTGGTTCTTCTGGGCCGGCGTGGTCCGCCTGGTGGTGGTGCTGGCCGGCTGGGTCTGGGGGCTCATTACGCTGACGGGCCGCTACCTGGTGGGCGCGCTCAAGGGGACGGCCCAATCGCCGTTCGTGCTGCTCGACTGGACGTCGCGGCGCTACTTCAAGCCGGGCGTGCCGTGGCTCGCGTTCCTGCTGACGCTGCTCTGGTCGGGCCTCGAGGCCACGGTGTTCACCTATACGCTGCTCCCCACGATGTCGGAGGTGCTGGGGGCCATCACCGGCTTCGATCCGAACCCGGCGGTGATCACGCCCATTCTGTGGATCCTGCTGTTCCTGCTGATCGCGGGCTCGTTCGCGTGCGTGCTGGTGCTGGCCGACGCGATCCGCTCGCGGGACGTGGGCCGGATTTTCCAGATGGCGTTCGTCGAGTGCTTCGTGATGTTCTTCGAGGTCGTGTTCCTGTATCGCGAGCTGATCGACGCGGTCACCCCGTGGATCGCCCAGCAGACCAGCGGCGGCGTGCAGCTGGGCCTCTGGTCCACGTTGGCGCTGGCCGCCTTCGGGTGGGTGGGCATTCGCGGGATGACCTGGTTCCTGTTCGGCCGGTTCGGTACGCCTGCGCTGATCGCGGTGCTGTCGCGCGAGACCATCACCCAGGGCGAGCAGGGCGCGCCCGAGACGCCGATGGTGCCCGGCCGGGTCTTCCAGAGCGCCGTGGACGCCCTGAAGACCGAGGTCGCGTGGTTCAAGCGCGAAGGGCGGCACGTCTTCGAGCTGTTGTCGCTGCCGGTGCTCCAGCTGGTCGCGGCCGCGGTCAACTTCGTGGTGGTGCTGGTGCGCTCCGAGCCGGTCTTCCGGCTGCCGTTCAAGGAGCTGGACGAGGTCCTGGCCGCCACCGCCCTGGGCGTGCCCCCGGGCCTGGATCGCCGGCGCGCCGGGAAGGCCACCCCGTCGCTCCCGGCCGGGACCGCCGTTCCCGGAGGTGGCTCGTGAAGCGCGTCCGGGCGATGGCCCTGGCGGCCCGGGCCGCCTTGGCGCTCACCGCCTGCGCCCCGGCGCAGTCGGGAGAGCCGCCCCGGAACACGCTCGTCGTCGGGATCGACGTGAGCGGATCGTTCCGGGGGCACTACGAGGACGCGATCGATTTCGCGGCCCACTACCTGTACGGACACCTGAACGGCCTGGGCGGCCTCCGGCCGCCCACGGCCGTGTTCGTGGGCTCGGTGGGGGGCGAGCGGGCCGGCGAGGTGAAGTCGTTCCATCCGATTCACGACTTCCAGGGGAAGAGCATCGACGACATCGCCGCCAGCCTGCGGGAGTGGTTTCCCCAGCAGGATCAGGTGACCGATTTCAACACGTTCTTCGACCGCGCGGCGACGCTGGTGAAGCGCCAGAACCTGGTGCTGGCGCCGCTCGAGGTCGTCATCCTGACCGATGCGCTGCCGGACATCCCGGCGACGCCCGGTGACACGCTGGGGCCGTACAAGCAGGTGAAAGTGACGCCGCTCGAGTTCCTGTCCCGGAGCACCACCGTGCGGCTGCTCTATCCCACGCCCACGGTGGCGGTGAACTGGGAGCGCGGCGTGGACCGCCGGCGCGTGCGGCTCTGGACGGTGGACGCGCAGGTGATGGCCGGGTGGCGGGCCCAGCTCACCCCCGGCGCGCCGCCCGAGGCGCAAGCCGACCTGTGGAAGTGGATCAGCGACAACGTCGACTTCCGGGTGCGGGCGCGAGTGCTCTGACCCGCGGGAAACGGGAACGGGGAAACGGGAAACGATCGGTCGCGGTCGTTTCCCGTTTTCCGTTTCCCCCGCACCATTTCATCCCGGGTTCAGCAACTTTTCACGACCGACGCGCTACTAGACCTTATCCGGGCGCCGTATTCCGGTCCGGCAGTGCGGCGAGTAGCTTGTTCTCGCCGTCCCCTGGTGAAGGAGCCTTCCCAATGAGCACAGGCATGATCGACGCGGCGCCCGCCAAGTCCTCGGGCGGCAAGAGTTACACGGCGGCGGTAATGGACATTGTCCGGGCCAAGAACCCCGCGGAGCCGGAATTCCACCAGGCGGTCGCGGAGGTGCTCGATTCGCTGACGCTGGTGCTGGACCGGCATCCCGAATACCGGGCCGGCCGGATCCTGGAGCGGGTGGTGGAGCCCGAGCGCGTCCTCATGTTCCGGGTGCCCTGGATGGACGACACCGGGGACGTGCAGGTGAACCGCGGCTTCCGGATCGAGATGAACAGCGCCATCGGCCCGTACAAGGGCGGGTTGCGCTTCCACCCGTCGGTGAACCTGGGCATTCTCAAGTTCCTGGCCTTCGAGCAGGTCTTCAAGAACTCCCTGACCACGCTCCCCATGGGTGGCGGGAAGGGCGGGTCGGACTTCGACCCCAAGGGCAAGACCGACTCCGAGGTCATGCGGTTCTGCCAGAGCTTCATGACCGAGCTGTGGCGCCACATCGGGCCCAACACCGACGTGCCGGCGGGCGACATCGGGGTGGGCGGCCGGGAGATCGGCTTCCTGTTCGGGCAGTACAAGCGGCTGGCGAACGAGTTCACCGGCACGCTGACGGGCAAGGGGCTGAACTGGGGCGGCTCGCTGATCCGGCCTGAGGCCACCGGCTACGGCTGCGTGTACTTCGCGGACGAGATGCTGAAGAGCCGCGGCCAGTCGCTGGACGGCAAGGTCTGCCTGGTCTCCGGCAGCGGCAACGTGTCGCAGTACACGGTGGAGAAGCTCCTCGACCTGGGCGCCAAGCCGGTGACCCTGTCCGACTCCAACGGGGTGATCTACGACCCCGACGGGATCGGGCGGGAAAAGCTCGCCTGGGTGATGGAGCTCAAGAATGTCCGGCGCGGGCGCATCAAGGACTACGCCGACCGCTTCAAGACCGCGAAGTATCTGCCGCTGGATCCCCGGCTGGACTATAATCCGCTGTGGAACCTGAAGGCCGACTGCGCGTTCCCCAGCGCGACCCAGAACGAGATCAACGCCAAGGACGCGGCCAACCTGCTCCGGAACGGGGTGCTCGTAGTGGCCGAAGGGGCGAACATGCCCTCGACGGTGCCGGCCACCAAGGCGTTCCTGGATGGCGGCATCCTGTATGGGCCGGGCAAGGCCGCCAACGCGGGCGGGGTCGCCACCTCGGGCCTCGAGATGTCGCAGAACAGCATGCGGCTGGCGTGGACGCGGCAGGAGGTAGACGACCGGCTCCACCAGATCATGGTCGCCATTCACAAGAGCTGCTTCGAGACCGCGGAGCGGTACGGCACCCCGGGGAATCTGGTGAACGGCGCCAACATCGCCGGGTTCCTCAAGGTGGCCGACGCCATGCTGGATCAGGGCGTGGTCTGAGTCTCCAGACGAAGGGGACGACGCAGGCCAAGAGGACGAAGGGGGTGCGGCTTCCCCCTTCGTCTTCTTCGTCTTCCTCGCCATGACGACCGAGACGGGCGACTCCTACCAGGCGTTTCAGCGCCTGATGCCCTTCCGGGTGCAAGACATCCTGCTGGTCTCCAGCCTGTACGACTCGTTCACGCTGCAGGAGGACGGGCGGCTGAACGAGCTCATTCTGGGCGAATTCCTCGAGCTGTCGCTGCACCACACGCCCGGCCTCACCCACGTGGCGAGCGGCGCCGAAGCGCTGCGGCTGGCCCAGGCCGAACGGCGCTTCAACCTGATCATCACCGCCCCGAATCCGGGCGACATGAGCGCCACCCACCTGGCGCGCGCGGTACGCGAGGCCGGCCTGGACGTGCCGGTGGTGGTGCTGGCGTTCGACAACAACGAGCGCAAGGAGTTCGTGGCGCGGCAGGACTTGTCCGACGTCGAGCGCGTCTTCCTGTGGCAGGGGAACGCCCGGATCCTGGTCGCCATCGTGAAGTACGTCGAGGACCGGCGGAACGTGGCGCACGACACCGCCCTGGTGGGCGTGCCGGTCATCCTGGTGGTGGAGGACAACGTCCGGTACTACTCGTCCTTCCTGCCCACGATCTACACGGAGATCATCAGCCAGTCGCACCGCCTGATCAGCGAGGGCGTCAACCTGTCGCACAAGCTGGTGCGGCTGCGGGCCCGGCCCAAGATCCTCCTGGCCAGCACCTTCGAGGAGGCCTGGGCCCTGTTCACCCGCTACCAACCGCAGCTGCTGGGGCTCATCTCGGACGTCGAGTTCCCGCGCGACGGCACGCCGGCGCGCGACGCCGGCTTCGAGCTGGCCCGGATGGCGCGGGCCGCCGTGCCGGACCTGCCCATCCTGCTCCATTCCAGCCGGAGCGAGTTCGCGCCGGGGGCGCATGCCGTGGGGGCGGCGTTCCTGCGGAAGTACTCGGACACCCTGCTGGCCGACCTCCGGCGGTTCATGGTCGAGCAGTTCGCGCTGGGCGATTTCGTCTTCCGGATGCCCGACGGCACCGAAGTGGCGCGGGCCCAGGACCTCAAGGAAATGGAGGCCCTGCTCCGCACGGTGCCGCCGGCCAGCATCGCTTTCCACGGCGAGCGGAACCACTTCTCGCGCTGGCTGATGGCCCGCACGGAGTTCGCGCTGGCCCACAAGCTCAGGCCCCGGAAGGTGTCGGATTTCGCCACCATCGAAGACCTGCGGCGCAATCTCATCGAGTCCATCGCGGAGTATCGCCGGGAGCAGAGCGAGATCCTGATCGCGGATTTCGACCGGCACACGTTCGACGGGGTGGGGAACTTCTTCGCCCGGGTCGGCGGCGGCTCACTGGGCGGCAAGGCGCGCGGGCTGGCGTTCCTCCGCTCGCTGCTCAACTACCACAAGGCGGGCCACCGCTTCGCCGGCGTGCGCATCGCGGTGCCGCCGGCCGTCGTGCTGGCCACCGACTGCTTCGACCAGTTCCTGGCGCGGAACGGTCTGCTGGAGCCCGCGCTGCGCGGGGACGACGACGGCGAGCTGCTGGAGCGGTTTCTCGCCGCCCCGCTGCCGGGCGAGGTGGTGGACGACCTCACGCGGTTCCTCGAGGTGGTGCGGTGGCCGCTGGCGGTGCGGTCGTCGAGCCTGCTGGAGGACTCCCAGTACCTGCCGCTCACCGGCGTGTACCGGACGTACATGCTCCCCAACACCCACCCGGACCCGGAGGAGCGGCTGATCCAGCTGGTGCAGGCGATCAAGCGGGTGTACGCGTCCACCTTCAGCCAGCACGCCAAGGCCCATCTCCGGGCGACGCCGTACCGGCTGGAAGAAGAGAAGATGGCGGTGATTCTTCAGCGGGTGGTCGGCACCCGCCACGGGAACCGGTACTATCCGGACTTCTCGGGGGTCGCCCGCACCCACAACTTCTACCCGGTGCCGCCGCTCCGGGCGGAAGACGGGGTCGCGGCGGTGGCGCTGGGGCTGGGACGCACGGTGGTCGAGGGCGAGCGGTGCCTGAGCTTCTGCCCGCGCTCCCCGCGCCAGATCCTCAACTTCTCGTCGGTCGAAGACATCCTGGCCAACTCGCAGCGCGAATTCTGGGCGCTCGAGCTGGATCGCGCGGACGACGCGGGGGACGGCGAGGACACGATGCGCGAGACCCGCTTCGGGCTGGCGACCGCGGAAGCCGACGGCACGCTCGCGGCCGTGGGCTCCACCTATTCGGCCGAGGATCACGCGGTCCATGACGGCCTGTCGCGCGGCGGAGTGCGGATGGTGACGTTCGCGCCCATCCTCAAGCACGGGGTGTTCCCCCTGGCCGACATTCTGTCCCAGCTGCTGGCCCTGGGCGGCGGGGGCATGAATCGCGAGGCCGAGATCGAGTTCGCCGTCCGCTTCGGTGAATCGGAGAGCGAGCCGGCCGAGTTCGGCTTCCTCCAGGTGCGGCCGCTGGTGCTGAGCCGGGAGACCGACGGGGTGGCGTTCGCCGAGGCCCGGGACGAGCTGCTGCTGTGCCGGAGCCCCCAGGTGCTGGGGAGCGGGGTGGTGGCGGACCTCAGGGACCTGGTGGTGGTGGACTTCCACCGCTTCGACCGGGCCGAGAGCCGCGGGGTGGCGCAGGAGATCGCGCGGTTCAACGCGACGCTGTCGGCCGAGGGGCGCCCCTACGTGCTCATCGGGGTCGGGCGCTGGGGATCGGCCGACCCGTGGCTCGGCATCCCCGTCACCTGGGACGAGATCTCGGGCGCGCGGGTGATCGTGGAGGCCGGGTTCCGCGACGTGCGGGTCACCCCGTCCCAGGGAAGTCACTTCTTCCAGAACCTGACCTCGTTCCAGGTCGGCTACTTCACGGTGAACGCGGAGGCGGGCGAGGGGTTCGTGGACTGGGAGTGGCTCGCGTCCCAGCCGTCCGAGGTGGCGCTCCCCTTCGTGCGGCATCTGCGGTTCGACCGGCCGCTGGTGGTCAAGATGGGCGGGAAGAACGGCCGCGGGCTGATCTTCAAGCCCGGGATGGGGGAGTAGAAGGGTCGCGGACCGCGCGGTACCTTCCGTCGTCCCGGCTCCAGAGCTTCCCGTGATGCCTCGTCGCTTCCCGTGTTGCATCGCCGTGTCGTGGGTCCTCGCCGTCGCCCCGCCCGCCGGGGCGCAGCAGGGGCCGCTGACCACCGCCGAGCGGAGCCGCTTCACCGAGACGGCGCGGCACGCCGAGGTGCTGGCGTTCATCGCCGAACTGCAGCGCCTCTCGCCCAGGGTCCGGGTGGAGCGGATGGCCACCAGTCCCGAAGGGCGCGAGGTGCCGCTCATGGTGATCGGCGATCCGGCGCCCACGTCGCCCGCGGACCTGCGCGGCGACCCG
>Ga0210377_10002697_pt1 | contig 15421 bp, 6 predicted proteins | sample PLM4_65_b1redo_FD_155480 | JGI IMG/M metagenome (GOLD analysis project Ga0210377, IMG submission 155480) | Groundwater sediment microbial communities from an aquifer in East River, Colorado, USA - PLM4_65_b1 redo | ecosystem: Environmental > Terrestrial > Soil > Riparian zone | place: USA: East... | reverse complement strand
GCCGGATCGGTTGGTTTTGTTGAGGATACGTCAGGATCGGTCGGGCTGGTCTGGTCGGGAGGTGGTTCGTAATCAGCAGGTCGTCGGTTCAATCCCGACCGCCGGCTCCAATAAAATCAGCAACTTAGATGAAGTGGTTGGTGACCTGCTGATAACTGGCTATTAGTCAGTTGCGGGGAGTTGCGATTTTCCCCTGCTCTGCCCTTAGACGTGTCCCGATCTGCGGTCACGGACAATCAGTTCGAGCCAATGCCGCGTGGCGCTTGACGCCCAAGTTTTGGGTATGCCTTAAAAAAAACCGAAGGCTGACTCTCGCGAATGCGAATGAATGAATGCGAACGCTGTGTGTGCGGAACGGCTTGACAAATGGGGGTGATTATCGGTATCTGTGGTCAGCAATGCTGAGAGTAAACCGTTTGGATTTGTTGCATTGTCCGTTTTTTAGTGTCCTATAGCTTCCTCTTGCCTCCGAACTTGAAAAACACTGAGCGATGACACAACGGTTTGAACCGATTCGCAATCTTTTCCAAAGATAAGCTAAAAGTAGACCACTTCAGCAGCAACCAAGTAGAAAGGATGGCTACCGTGGAGAGTAGGTCACCAATAAGTCCGAGTCCGTTGATCTCGCTTGAGCTCCGTTGGTTTCTCGATGGCAAGTTTCCACCCACATTGGATAAATGGTTCCGCGAATCGTTGCCAGGCTCAGAAATCAGCCCGGTCGACGAACGCGACGACATCTATCTGTCCCAATCTCGGATCGATGACTTCGGAATAAAGCTTCGCCAAGGCAAGTTGGAAATCAAGTGGCGTGAATTCGCGAGACCATACAAAGGCGCTCATGGTATGGCCGGGCACGTGGAGCGGTGGCTAAAGTGGGGCTGGGAAGATCCGAAGGGGCCAGGACCCAGTGACATTTCCGCTTTCGCTATCCCCCGGGGGCCTTGGATCACGGTGGCGAAGGAGCGTCGGCAGCGCAAATACCGATGGGACAACTTCAAATTCGTCCCAGCACCGGCCGAGGACATTCTCGACTTCGGAGCCGCGGTGGAGTTGACGGCGATCGAATTGCATCGTCGTTCGCACAGCACCGTGTTGGTCGAGACGTTTGCCCCCGACCAAAAGATGCAGGAGAAACTGCTCGACGCCGCGGTCGATTACCTGTTTCGCGATTTCCCGAAGCCTCGCCCGGGTCCTGCACGGTCCTACGGGTACCCGCATTGGCTTGGGAAATTCGGCGCCACATGAGGACGTCTGCATCGGTGGTTGCATTTCCAAAAATGTTGGCCGCGGGAGGGGTGCCATGTCCGACAACGCTCAAAACCAAGGTCCGGCGCAAAGCCTGCGCGACAAAAAACTGCATGAACTGATATCGGCTGAGTACAAATACCTTACCGAGCAGTTCATCGCCAACGAGGAGATGGGCGAAAAGCGCGTCGCCTTGTTCGTAAGCCTCACCGCAGGATTGGGCGCAGCAGCAGTGCTGGCGCGGGAAAAGTTGGCCAATGGTTCCTCCGTCTCGTTTCCGGAGGTCTTCGTTGCGGTGAACGTCGCGTGGCTGCTGTTCGGCTACTTGACGTTTCTGCGTATCATCCACCGTAATGTCACCACAGATAAGTATAAGAGGCAGTTGCGCAAACTTCGCGAATGGTTCGTGGAGGAGGGCGACGCCGCGGCGCGGGTCCTGATCCCGTACGATCCATACGGCCCACCAGACAAGAGACGCAAGGGGTTGACGTTCTGTGGCACCAAGGGCGGCAACGGCGGGTACGCTGAGCTGGTGGGCCTTATCAATTCCGTCATTGCCGGGACGTTGGGCTGGCAGGTGACACATTACGCAATCGATCTCGTCAGCGCTGTACGCACCGGTGCAGCACGGGAAGGCAATCTCTTCGCACTCGTCATCGCGATGCTTGTCGCGTGGTTCGCGTGGAAGTGGCAGGGTCGGCACGCCAAACAGCGGTATCAGGAGTAAGCAGCCCGGAAGGCGCGTTCCGGTTGACGCTCCCTACGGGGTCCTGAATGTGGACTGACCGCTTCCTGCGCATACTGCTCGCTGGAGACAGTCTTGACTGCCATGCATTTGTGGGACTGGACTTAATCGTTTATCGACCGTAAATGTCCTTTGCCAATCTTCGGATGCATTCTGATGAGGTGCTGGCGGGAGCTGGCCTGGAGTTTGCCGAGCGCTCGTTCAATCGGTACGCGCCACGGTTTCCGTTTCACAAAACGTGACGATACCAACTAGGACCGGCGCGTTGACTCCCCGTGCGATTTATGGCACCGCGACTTCGACCGACGTGATTTCGTCCCGATCGCTCCCCATCCGCCGGAGGATAGGTTCCTCGGGAAGAATGTTGCGGCGGAAAGTCCACGAGAGCCGAACCGTCCCTGACGGAACCGGGCTGACTGCGGTGGCTGCCTGCCTGAAGAACAGCAGTGCGCGGGTACCGTCGCGGCTGCGAAGAATTCGGAAAATGCGAGTAGTAAGCCCTGCCCGAACGAATACGCGCTCGTGAAGGACCTGCGCGGCGGGATCGAGCAGCCGAACCCGTGTGTCTGCACTCCCGAAGCGACGTTCAACGGCACTGCCGGCGTCTTGTGCGTAATAGTGGTTGATTTCTGGCGCCGGATTCGCATCGGCGGCAGCTGTGCCCGTGTGAACGCGGAGCACGGTTCCCTCGGGCGTGACCTCATCTTCTGGGAACGCGAAGTAATCCTGCCACGTGCCGACATCATCCTGCACCTGAATTTTCGTGCCGGCCAGATCGAGAGACTCAAGGAGGATGATGTCGACGAACTCTTGGACCAGATCCGCCGCCGCGTCGGATGGCGCGAAGCCCGCGGCGATGAATTTGACGGGCGACATCGGCGTGAGCAGGGACTCGAAGGCGGCCGCGCGACGCCTCACAGTGAGCTGAATCCGTTCCCAAGCTAGCGGCTCCGGGCTTTCGATGAGGAGTGCGTAGGAGCGATTCGCGTCGTCGAGCACCGTTACCTCGACTCGTTTAGGCAGCGCCTTCCCCTCCATGCCGACCAGAGCGAAGACGCGGTCGAACTGCTGTCCCTCCTCGTCGCGCCGCTGCTGCCGTTCCTCCGGATCCGCGTAGGCCGGGACGCCGAGCGGCCTTGCGGCAACGAGCGCCTCCAGCCAGGTCAATTGCTCCGCCGTCAGCAGGTCGCCGGCAGGCTGGCCGAGCTCGTCGTGCAGGCTGTGGACATCATCCCGGAACGACTGCAGATGATGGACGAACGTGGCGAAGCGCGAGGTGGTGAACGTCCAGTCGTATACTCGAACCAGTGTCTGGGCCGGCGTGATGAGCTCGAGCGCGATGCCATCGAGCATCGCTAGCTCACCGAGGTGCCCGGCGTCAAACGCCACGACTCCCTCTTGCGCCCCGAGCGACGTCTCGATGATCACGTTCGGCCCGATGAGCAGCTTGTTAGCGTCGCCTGACGAGTACATCTGGTTGAGTTGATCCGACGCCGAGCCGGCGAGCTCGATCACTATTGGCAGACCCGCCGCGGTTCGTGCAATCATTCCGTCCGGCGCAAGTGGTACGATGGCGACAGGTGTGAGCGGACCCAATACCGCGCGATAGATCGTGTCCGGCGCGAGCAGCAGTCGCGGGTGAGCAGCCCACATGCCCTGCGGGTCCGGCGGTCTGACACCGGCGACATCCGCGCAACCTCCGGCCGCGAGCCGACCGATCCACGCTGCTTCCTCGGGTCGCTCGACTTCGCTGAGTTGCTCCGGCTCGATCGGGCGCCACTGACCCATCAGGTTGAGCGGTTCGCCCGACGGATCCGACACCGGCTCGCCATTGGAATCGTGCAGCTGCAACACGAGCGGCGTGCCGTCGAGGATGTACATAGCCTCGACGTATGATTCGTTGAACTCGACGCCCACGTCGTACGCGCGGTACACGGGTCGTGCGCCGTTTCCCGGCACCGTCCGGTGCACGTACGGACTCAGGTCCTTCAGAGGACCTCGTGCCGGGTAATGCTCGCTGTCTTTGGATGGCTCGAGCTCGTTACCGCTCGTGGCGGCTGCGAGACCGGGCGCGGACTGTGTCTGGAAGTACCCCGTGTCGGTGAAGCTGCCGACGTCCTGCCAGGAATCCCCACCATTCGCGGAACGCTCGACCACCGTCTGGACAGTCATCCGATATTGTCGATGTGGCTGGAGAAGCTCTGCGGTCGCCGTCATCGCATCGATCGCTTCCGAGCCGACCGCTGCCGTGGAGCGCTCACCGTCTTGAACGCGATCCCACTCATCCCGTGCGACCCAGCACACGCGGAGCAGGAGCACGGTTCCCATCAGGTCAATGTAGGTGAGGTTTCCGGGCTCGGCGTCTACCTCAATGGGTTTCTCGACGTACGCGATCTCACGCGGCTCTCTGCCCGGTTGCGCGAGAACCCCCTTTGTCCCGCGACCGACGTACAGGAGGGCGACTGCGGCGTGAGGCGGGAAGACGATGCGAAGTGCTGATTGACGCGGATCACGCGAATGTTTCTCATACGTCTTGACGGTCGTCTTGCCATCGATCACTGCAGCCCGGTCGACGTCGATCCAATCATCGCCCCACTTGATGATCTGGGCCTCGCGCGTTGCAATGACCATACGGTCCAGCGCGGAGAACGGCGGCATCGGTCCTAGGGATCTGTCCTCGAAATCCGCGCACTCAGCGATCGGAGTCCAGTCGTAGCCGCACGGCCACGCCGGATTCTCGTCGAGGAAGCCGTCCTGCGTCGCCGTGCCCCCGGTTTCGCGGCCGTAGTCGAAGGGTGTCCGGCTCCACATCATCAGCTTGGTCATCGGCGGGACGCTCTGCGGGCTGGGATCGCTGGAGGTCGCCGGCACCGCCAGCCACTGCGTCCAGATGTTGCCGGCAGGGAGCGACGGGGCGGATGGGGTCGTGGCATCCACCCACGCCTCTCCCGAGGAGGCGCGCTTCTCCAAACGAACCTCGTCCAGCCGATAGCGGAATCGGAACCCACCGACGCGCTCCGACGCCGATGGCAAAGCGTTCGTGGCGAGTCCGGTGTGGTCGGTCATCCGGCGCTGGAAGGAGAGCACGGGGCGAGCGTCGAGCGGAACCACAGGAGCGTTCTCCAGGCTCGACGCCATGAGCCATTTCTCGCTCACCTTGAGGTGCTCTAGGCCGAGCACTTCGAGCGGGCGAGGGGTCGGCGGCGGAATCTCTTCTTCCCACGTCAGCTTCACTTTTGCCTTGGGGTCGGGGAGCGGCCAGGGGAGATTCATCTTAACGCTGAACTCGGCGTGGACGCGATACGGATGCGGCGCCCTCACTTCAAGCAGGGAGAAGAGGTTGAGGCTCGCGCCAATGCCGAACGCTTTCAGGCCGACATCGCCATGGAGCGTCAGGCTCCCCTCGAACTGCTTAGGCGCCCAGCTCACCACGGCCGCACCCTCAATCCACGCCTCCAACGTGACGCGCAACGGGCCGTATTTCCATTTGCGGTCCAGGCCGAACCACGCGCCCATGCGCGCGCTGGTGTGATCCAGCATGAAGTAGGAGTTGGCCTCGAATAGCTCGATGATGTTGGCGCGGATCCGCTTCGATTCGGGCGCGTCCATGCCGAGGTAAATATGAAAGTTCTTCGCGTTCGCGAAGTCGAAGAACACCTCGGCGAAGCCCGTGATGTCGATCAGATCGCCGGTCTCAGTGTACGCGTAGTGCGCTTGGACATTGAAGAGGAGCGTCCTGGCGCGGCCGTCGAAGACCGCCAGGCTCAGGAAGTTTGGCTCGCCGCTGCCGCGAGCCTGAAGGAACGAGGCAATACCGTCAAGGAGTATCAGCGGGCCAGGGAGGACGAGTACCAGAAGGAACCTTCCATTGAAGGTATAGCCGTTGTCGGACCCTGTTCCGATGGTCGTGCCGACGCCGAGGGCGAATGCGTCGCGCTCATCGCGCCACTTGTCGACGCCAGAGACCCCGACCGGCGGCTTCAGATACCAGCCATCGAACCACGGATCGTCCGCTCCCTTCGCAGGGGCGACATTGTAGCCTACCAGGCCAGCGAAGCCGAAGAACGAGAGCCCTGTATTGAGAAGCGGGATTCCGACGGGGAGTTCGGCGGCGACGAAGATGTAGGCGAAGCTGTAGGCGGGACTCTGGGAGTTTCTGCCGATCAAAAGTTGCGCGTCAATGGTAAGGTTAATCGGGATGATTTGGAGTTTGACGCCACCTTTGAACCCCTGAACGGTTCCCTCGTCGATGAATGCGATCTTTCCGTCTAGCCGCAAAGTCTCGGGGATCAATAGCTGAACGCCAACGCCACGGACTTCGAGTGAGATGTCATCCTCTTTCCACTTGATCTTGAGTCCCTCGACGCTGCCGCCCAGCGCGAAGCTCTGGACGAACTGAATGCCGGCGGAGAAGCCGATCCAACGTGTGCCGTCCTCTTCTGTGCCGAAACCGATGCGCGAGACCTCGGCGCGGAAGCCGTAGAGCTCGAAAGAGATTGGAGACGTGAGGTCGAGCCAGCCCCCGTCGAGCTTGACATGGCCCTTCGAGTCGATAGACAGCTCGCTGATCTGGAAGGTGGGCCAGGCGAGCCCAGCCACAGTGGGCGTTATGCTTCCCTGGATCGACACCGTGACCAAGCCCTCGACTAGCTCGAACCGCAGCCCCGCGATGACCAGGTCGAGTAGGTCGGGGATCGATAGCTGGGCCACACCGCCTGGCGCCGATAAGCTGGCCGTGAGTCCGCCCGCGGCATCGAAGCCCACCACCACGTCGATTGGTTGATCGAAGTACGGCAATACTACGCCGGCCCCAATATCGAACGCAGTGGGGACGTTCTGGACGAAGGCGAGACGAACCGAGCGGATACCGCCCTGCAGCCCGAGGACCGACGTGGCGAGCGGGCCCGCAAACGTACCCGTGGCCGCGTCGAAGCTAAGGGCGAAGTCCGCGTTCAGCTCGCCATAAAAGCCACCGGCACCGATGCCCAAACCGTTTGCCCCAATTTGGCCGTCGAAGAGCGAGGGGACGTAGATTGTGACTTGATCGAGATACAGGCCCTTCCACCCAGCTGGCGCGCCAACCGGCCGCGATCCTGTGCCAGCGAAGTTCAGTGAGATACCGGCGGCCTCGAAGGCCACGCCCGTGTTGCCGATCATCGCTGGCGGCACTGACAGCGACGTTGAGTCACCCGCAGGCACGTCAAAGTCAAATGACCACTCTTCGTTCTGATAACGGAGTAGCAGGTCGAAGGGGAGAGGTATACCGACGTTCCCCTCTATCGGCGTCACCACCACATGGCCGTCGGGCCGAGTAACGGTCACTGGCCGGAGAAGTTCCGGTCCGAACGATAGGCTCAGCACCGTGGTCCTGAGACGGAACGTCACATCTGGCGGGTCATCGGGATGTAGCCGCACCGAGAGCTGCACATCGACGAGCCCGGTGTCCTCTGAGTCGCCCTTGCCAAGGACGATGGACGCACCCTGGAGAAACGGCAGACCGATGCGCGCCTCGGCCATCACTTTGCAACGCACGAACACCTCGAAGCCCTCGTCCGCCTCCCCTAACGGGTCCTCTGCAACCCCCCGGTCGTCGTAGATGAGGCAAGCGAGGTCGTCGAGGAATCCGAGCGCCCCTCCATCAAAGATGCCCTCTGGTACGAGGGACCGGGGGAGGACTGCGGACAATGGTGTGTAAGGGAGCGACATGGGCTCACCGTCTCCAGAGCCGAACGGTGGGTTGTTGCTGGCCCCCAGGAAGGGCGTTGAAGAGGGCCACCGCCGCATTAAAGAACCGCGTGCCGTGCTGCGGGTACTCACCTCCGTAGTACCGGAGTGCGAAGAGCCGGAGCCATTTGGTGGCGTTGTTGTCTCCGACGACTGCGGCGGGCACACCGTTTGCGCCGTCGTTGTAACCACTCGCAACTGTCGGAAAATCAAAGTCGCAGATGAAGTTGTTCGGGTTCGCGGCCGACCCCGCTACTGAGTTATAGATTCGCTTTACGTGGGCCGCCCCTGCAATGATGTTGTGGAGCGCCCGCTTCATTTTCGTAAGAGTGGCCTCAACGTTTGCGGCCGCGTTGGTGTTAGCTCCAGCAGCGTCGACTGAAACGCCGAACCAGTCGGAGAAAAGGTCCCCTCTGCCGAGGGGAGGTGCGTCGACCATCAGAACGACACCATTGTGGATAATGCTCAATGCGGGGATGGCAGCAGTGCCGTAGACGTCCTCCAGCCATCTGATGTCACTGCGAGCAGTTTCGACCAGGGTCTGCATGATGCCTGGTGATACCCGCACGTTTCTCGGGAAGTCATTGATGAGTTGTCGCAGGTCTGCCCAAGTGAGGGGATTCCCGGCTCGAACTGCGGTGGCCGCATCCCAGGGCACGGGGATCTCAGCGTTGGCTCCGTTCGCATGAGGTGCCCCCGCCACGCCCGCACCGCCACCCGCTATGTTGAGGTAGTTCGTCAAGCGAGCCTGCTGGGCAGCCACCGCGGAGATGGCGTTGGGGTTGGCATTGAGAGGCTCTATGCGGATGATGTCCATCTCACGACTGTTGGCAAAGGTGCCCGCGTTATACCACGCGCCGCCGGCCGTTTCCTTACAGGCAATGGCGACGAGGATCTCGCACGGCATCTCGAACGCATCTGCAACCAGATTGAAGATGTGAGAGTACCGGTTCCAATAGGTCGCGACCCTGTTGGTGTCGTTCGCAGCTGGAGCGTAGGTATCGTCGAAGGCAGCACCGCCCGGCAGCAGGTTGATCATGCCGGCCTTAACCTCGCTCCGGAACTCGCACCACTCGATACGGTTCACGTCGCCCACCTGTGACCCGTAGAACCGCCACCGTACGGGTGCGGCGGTCGAGAATGGGTTGGAGGCGTTCCGGGACTCATGCCAGTCGCCGAGTGAGTTGATGGGGAGACCTCGCCCGGCTATCGCGTTGCCCCCAGCGTCCTCCACGGGGACCGTTACCATACGCGGCTTTGGCGGGTTCACAATCGCGTGGTCGAGCACATGGTCGGCGTTGCCGCCGCCGGCAGCGACTACCGCGGCTGACAAGAGGTGGTCGAGTGGGTGGGTCTGATTGAGTGCCGCGGGGGCAGCGGCCAGGCTGGTACGCATGTTCACCTGGGCTGCGTTTCTCGCTTCTCGAATGATGTGTAGGTAGTAGGACGGGCTGAGGGGCCGCCCCGTCGGCCTGATGGGGCCGGCAACCCCAATGGCTGGGTTCATGGCGCCGCACGAATCAAGGAAGTGGAGGTCGACAACTTGAGCGCGGAAATTGCCGATCACATCTCCGGCTCGCACGAACAGCTGAGCAGTGCCGTTCATGAAGGCCTGAGCGACAATGTCAATGTTGCCAGGGGCCGCGGCCAGAAAGGCCTGGAGAGTCATGGTGCCGCCGGCTGGGTTGACGACGCGGCTGATTGTCCGGCCGGGATGAGCTGCATCTGCGAGCAGGGCTCGGATCTGCGACTCCACGTCGACACCAGGTGCGGCATCGAAGACATACTGCACATGCCGCAGCTGAGGGCCAGTCGGTTGGAGGCGAAGGAACTGGCGGCCGGTGTTGTAGGCGTTGGCCGGAGCTGCGTTGAACTCCCTGGGAAGACGAAGGGAAAGAACTCTATTGTCGAGTAGCGAGATGAAGCCGTGGGTGAAGGCGTAGAGGTTCCACTGCCGGTCGGCTAGCGGTGCGGGGGCGACGGGGTTCGCCCTTAGCTGCAGTCCCTCTGAGGTGCCCTGCCCGAAGTAGTGGACCACCTCGAAGATAGAAGCGGCGCCGTCGTAATAGCCGGTGTAGTCAACTGCGCCTGTCTCATGCGCGATCGGAAGTGCGATATCGATCGGCATATCAGTGTCCCGCGATCTCTGTGATGGGCCCTAAAGTGCTGTTACCGTTTGTGCGCCGAACTCGCAACCGATATCGGTACGAAACAGTCTCGTCTACCTCCTCGTCGCGAGATGTCAGCGCCCCGGGCTGCCAACCGGTGATGGCTGCCCATACCACCTGGCCCGGTCTCAAGCGCTCGATCAGGACCTCATCGTTTGCTTCCGGCCCTGACCAGGCCAGTCTGATCGCCGAGATGGCAGAAGCTACCGGGTCATCGTAAGGGTGCTCGACACCGTCCTCACCGACCTTGACCCATTCTGAGCGCTGCCACTCCGGCACGGCAGGGACGGACAGGTCATAGGCTCGGCCGACGGCAGGTGCCGACGGTTCTGAGCGCAGGCGCCGAACCTCGCCCCCGACCTGCGTGTCGCGGGCGGCAACGGCCACGTACCATGTATCCACCGCTCCCGGCCTATTGCCGTCGACCCATCGTAGGTGCCCGCCGGGTAGAACTGTGTATTGAACGCGCGCGGCTGCGTCGGTGAAGACGACCACGACCGGAGTCCCATCGGGGGCGCCCACGCCCCCAACCCTCCCGCCCGCGATCGGCGCTGGCGCGGCGAGGAGGTCAGATCCTGGTGCACCGGCCAAGGGGTCATCGGCGGCCTCGAGGTCGGCCAGCCGGTACACGTGCTCAGCGGTGACTCCCCCGGTGTCGCTCCCGAGGTCAACTTCGCCGCCCGTTACGACCGGTGGTACCGCCGGCAGTTCTACGATGGCGGGACCCAGGAGACTGAGATCGCGCGTGTCGTCTCGCGTCCTCCCGCGATAGACGAGGAAGCGCGTCGCCTCCGGAACGGCCGTCCAGCGCAGTTCAATCCAGCGGTCACCATTAGTCACGGGAGCGAGAATCGGCGTGCGGGGCACCTCGAGGTCGCGGAGCCAGATGGGCGGCGTACTCACCGACACGGGCCCCACATTCCCCAGCGAGTCCACTCCACCAACGCGGTAGAAATACGCGTTCTTTCCCAGTCGCGGCAGCGATCGATCGATGTACAGCCGCCGATTCGCCTGCGGCGCATACGCTCCCTCCCCCGGTCCCGCCGTCTCCGTTGGCCGATCGGCATACTTCGCGTCGTCCCACGCAATGAGTTCAGAGTTGAGTCGCGTGAACGCGTCCACCAGCACGTCAGGGAAACTCGCCAGGATGTGCAGCAGACGGTTCTTCGGATTCAGGCTCGCGTAGTCAGGTGGATTCGCCTGCGTAACAAACAAGTCGAACGCTTGGTCCCGCAGCGTGCCTTCCGGATCCGGGAACTGATCGAGGAATGCGTTCCAGTTCGCGCGAACCTTGGAGCGCGTGCCGCGCACCCGGCGGTCGATCGCGAAGAGTGCCTCGTCGAGCGCGCGGTACACGACGTACCCCAGCCCCTCCGCATGCTGCCAGCGATGCGCGTAGGAAGCATTCCCCTCATAGGGCGCGGGAAGTGAGGCTTGGAGTGGCGCGATGTCGCCAGGCGCGTCGGCGCCGGGCACGGGAATGGCGGCCGGTTCGTTCGGTTTCGTCCGATCGACTCGTACGAAGCTCGCCGGAGACGATGCGGCGCCTAAGGTGCCGGCCGTGGCCGTGGCGAGTGCGGCCTGTCCGTACGCCGTCCGCGTCGCATCCAGTAGCGCGGCATCGGTGAGTATCCGATGACGGCGCGGTTCGACCAGTGTGCGGCCGACTGCCTCCCCGAGCTCGGTCTGGCGAATGAACACCTCGTAATCCCCTGGGCCCTCCGAGGGCACGGGGCCGACCGACATGTCCCAGTTCGCGGGATTGCGGAAATCGGTGTAGGGAGGGCTCAGTGGCGGCAGCTCGACCGTCACGCGCTGATTGGTGAGCGCAAACATGAACCACGGCAAGGACTTTCCCTTTCCGCGGTCGATTTCGACGGTCACCCGTACGCCGTCTCCAGCGTCCACCGCGCCCGCACTCGCCAGGATGGCCCAGCGTTCCTCTCCGGCCAGCACCGCGCCGCCAACGAACCCGGCCGGAGGTACTGCCCGAAGATCGCCAATCAACAGTCGCATCGCTCTCCTGCCACCGGGCGCTGGCGTGACCTGTTCGACCACTGCTCGGACGCTCGGGAGCAGCGGCACGGCGAGGTCGGTGCCGGTGCGCCATCGCGGCATCCCTGAGTTCGGCAACGTGCAAACGAGTGTCGAGACAAAGGGCTCGACCATTGCGGTGGCCGTGCTCGACCGAATGTGGTACGGCACGCCCCCACGGGACATCGTCATTCCCGCGAGGACGTTCGCGTTCAGTTCGCGCCCGAACTTTACGTCTACGGTGAACGCGTCGGCGCCGGTCGCGACCGGGTCGGTTTCCGCGGTCCCCGTCAGGAGGTTGAGCCAGCCGCGCTCGATGAGCACGTGGAACTCCTCGGCGAACGGCGACTGCCGCTCCTGGGAGTCGAGCCACGCCCAGCGCAAGAGCAACCCGGCCTTATCGTTGCCGTCGATCCACTCGCGCTCATCGTCTGTGAGGAATCGATCCGCGGGATCCAGCCACTTTGCCGACACGGCAGAAGGCGGCGGCGGTGCGACCGCCTGCACGTTCACCTTCTCCGACCACGGGCCGAAGCCGCTTTGTCGGCCGAAGATGTCGATCCCTTCGACGTGATACCGATACCTTCCCGGGTATGGCACGATGTCGACCACGTGCTGCCGCTCCGTCGGCCAATCGAGTGGCGGACGACCCTCAGAGTCAGGGTCGGGTGGGACGACTGTCACGGGGTCATCGCCGCCCACGAGCACACTGGTCGCATCGGGGTTCTCGCGCTCGACACGGAATCGCACCGGGTCCTTGGCGAGGAGCGTTCCATCGGGCGCGGCCGGCACCGCCCACCGCACGCCGACGAGATGTCGTGTGTCCGCGATCGCTCCTTCACCCAGTGGCTGGCAGTCGTTCTGCTTACGCGTGACACCCCGAAGCGCTACGCCTTTCACATTGCCAGGTGCCGCGAGCGCCGCAGGCGAACCGGCCACACGTCCGAAGGTGATGTGGCAGTGTCGCCCGTGCGAGATGTAGTCCTTCTCGTAATCGATCTTGAAGAGCATCCGGAGGTCTCCATACACGAAAACGGTGTCGATCCCCCCGTCTGCGTGCGTTGCGAGAATAGCGTCCGGGCTCGCCGATTCCGCTGTCGCAACTTCGTCTCCGTTTCGAAACGCGCGCATCTTGAGAACTTCGCCACTGTGGCGCGCGTACAGTTGCACCTCGCCAACCGGCTCAGCAAATCGAATCGCGACGTGAGGCGTGTCGACCGCACTGCCGGGAAAGAACGAGGACCAATCGAACGTTTCCGGCTGGAGCGCGACCGCCTGACGGGTGCCCGCGAAGTTGGTCGGCACCGTGATGACCCGCGACCAGCGGTTGAAGACGAAGGCGACGTTCTCGTGCGACCACGCTGGCGGCACGATCTCGCCCGGCTCGCGCTCATCGAACCCGATGGAGTTCTCGAGCGTCCACAGCGTCCCCTCGGGCCAGATGCCGACGATCTTATAGTCATACTTCTGCCCTTCAATCGCCGTCGTGTCCACGTGATAGAGGCCGAGCACGCGGGCTACCACCGGATCGACCGATGTAATGAGGAGCGCATCCAGCGCCGATACCCCTAACTCCGGCACCTCGGTGCCGGGTGGTGGGCAGTCGTCCGCGGACGCCGGAAGATCCGGGAGCCGCGAGCCCATCGTGGGGCCGCGCGTCGGATCGACCGCGGCGCGGATGACGTCAAGGAGATCGTCGAGGTTCGCGCCGTCGTATTTCCCACGCACGCAGGGGTCCTTCGGGAGTCGATCGCGCGCCTCCTCTTCATCGCACCCTGGACGCCGGTGTTTGCATCCGTAACCGCGGTGACTGATGGGAAGACACATCGGGCAGATGCCGATTTGCTGCCATCCTTCCATGTCGTCACATGGCTCAGGCCGAGCGAAACAGATCCGGACTAGTCGCAGATTTGGGCCCGCCACCTCGACGGCGTCGATCAAGTCGGCGCGGAGGAGCAGTCCGATCGCCCCGCCGATACCAGATTGGCCTGAAGCGTTATCCACTTTCCGGTCCAGCGCATACGCGGACGCGCGGGCGCGCTTACCCCGCGGCGCTATGACCTCCACCAGCACCATTGAAGTCGGCGGGATGGCGATGCGAATGGGCTCGGGCGCGCGGAGAACAGTCTCTTGATTGTGCCGCGGTGCGTGGAGTCCAAGCTTCCGTAGTACGTCGAGCGCTCTGTCCGGCCTGGCTACCGACACCCGTTCAGCGCGGATCGGCTGGGCCGACTCAAGGCGAACATCGAATTCGGAGTGCGGCAAGACCACGCGCCCGTGGACCCCGGCGCGAACGTGGCCGAAATCAACGCACTTCATCGGAGGGATCTGAGCAGGGCGCCGATGCAGGCAGAACCCCCCGGGAGGAAAGCCAACCTCGCGGCGGAACGCCCAGCGGAGGTGAATTCCGCGCTCGAGGCCGTCGGAGCCGTCGGTTCCGTGACCGATGAGTCCTAAGACAGGTCGGCCCACTGACACCGCCCTCCCTCGCCTGGTGCTGCGGCTGAACGACGGCCGATGGTGAACCGAAAGACCGTTATCCGGAGGACTTCTTTGTCACCAGCGGTCGTCTTTTGGTTTGCCATGAGTACTTCCGTGACTCACGGTGGTCTGGTGTCTTGCTGGGTTTGATCGTTCCCGTCAGCTTACTATTCGAGATCCACGACTTCAGGAAGGATGTAATGATTCAACGGGGTCCCACTCGATAGCTCTTTAAGCCTTCGCAAAGCCTGATGAACCTCGGTGGAAGCAGGACGATTGCCCCACGGAATGAGCGCTCCGAAGAACTCCAAGCTGCCGATGAACAAATGGCTCGGTTTTAAATTCCATCATCAGCTCTGTAGATCTGGAGTGTGCTGCCTACCTGTGCTAAGCGTCCGGACAGGCATCTATTATTAGAAACCGCATCTGTATAACAGAATTCCTATGTAGAGTCAATTGGACATGGACACACTATAAACACGCACAGTCCTTCGTGGACTCGCCAAAAACCCGACAGGTCCGGCCGAAACCCGGCATCTGACCTCAACGCTGGCTTTGCTACGATTGTGCAAGATGATTCCGTTAGTGGTTCGTTTCTTCGTTTTCAAAACCGCTTTCAAGATTTTCATTTATTATGGGACTCCGTCGGGACCGCTGAAGCAGCGCGCTCCCGGCATTCTCGTGTCGTTCCAAAAGTCTAGTAGGGATCTGTCGGGCAATAGACGGGACTTAGGACACCTTCAGGAGGCGATCAGGGCAGATGGTAACTGCGATCTTTTCTCGTGGGCAGGCGGCGGCCCTCGACTTGGTTGCGGATAGTTGCGTGTTTGCGTCCTGGATGTCACGTTCTGCCGAGATTTGCCCATTGATTCTCCTCATCATTTGGAGTGTATTGATGATCTGCTGCAATTCGTAATCAGCAGGTCGTCGGTTCAATCCCGACCGCCGGCTCCACTTTCCTCAGTAGATTCAGTCTCTTGCAGAGTGGCCGCGCTCTCGGTTGGCGCCTCAGTTATGGTGTTTG
>Ga0210377_10002696_pt1 | contig 15424 bp, 15 predicted proteins | sample PLM4_65_b1redo_FD_155480 | JGI IMG/M metagenome (GOLD analysis project Ga0210377, IMG submission 155480) | Groundwater sediment microbial communities from an aquifer in East River, Colorado, USA - PLM4_65_b1 redo | ecosystem: Environmental > Terrestrial > Soil > Riparian zone | place: USA: East... | reverse complement strand
CTTGTTCCCGACCGGGCGCACGATCGGCGCCGTGCCGGTCAGCTCGGCGACGGCGATGCACGCCTCGGCGGTGTCGACAGTGATCGAGCCGTGCTCGTTGTCGAGCAGGATCCAGTCGAACCCGAGGTGACCCAGCATCTCCACCACCGGCGGCGACGGGAAGGTGCACATGACGCCGAAGGCCGCCTTCCCCGCGTAGAGCCGTTGCTTGAGCGTGTTCTCACGCATGCTTGCCCCTCCACGAAGGAGAGTCTATCCTCGTTGTTCGCGCCGTATCTGACCAGATCGGAGACGACACATGGCAAACGCTGACACAGTCACTGGCCTTCAGCTTCGCTCGACGGCGAAGAAGGAAGGCATCCTCGAGATCTCGCTAGCGACCGTCGCGACGCCGGAGCCGAAGCCCGAAGAGGTGATCGTGCGGATCGAGGCTTCTCCCATCAACCCTTCCGACCAGGGGCTTCTGTTCGCCGGTGCCGACCTGAGCACGGCCAAGGTCTCCGGCACCGCCGAGCAGCCCGTGGTCACGGCGAGCATTCCGCCGGCGGCGCTGAGGGCGGTGACGGGGCGCGTCGATCAGTCGCTACCCGTCGGCAACGAGGGGGCCGGCGTGGTGGTCCGCGCGGGGACGTCGGCGGCCGCCCAGGCCCTGCTCGGCAAGACGGTCGCCATCGTGGGCGGCGGCATGTACGCGCAGTACCGGTGCATCAAGGCCGTGGCGTGCCTGGTGTTGCCGGCGGGGACGACGCCGGCGGAGGGCGCCGCCTGGTTCGTCAACCCCCTCACCGCGCTCGGCATGGTCGCCACCATGCGCGCGGAAGGCCACAAGGCGCTGGTGCACACCGCGGGCGCCTCCAACCTCGGCCAGATGCTCAACAAGATCTGCCTCAAGGACGACGTGGCTCTCGTGAACATCGTGCGCAAGGCCGAGCACGTCGCCCTCTTGAAGGGGCTCGGCGCCACCCACGTCTGCAACTCGAGCGCCCCGTCCTTCACGGACGACCTCACCGAGGCGCTCGTCGCGACCGGCGCCACCGTGGCCTTCGACGCCGTCGGCGGCGGGAAGCTGGCGGGGCAGATCCTCACCGCCATGGAGGCCGCCTTGAACCGGACGGCGAAGGAGTACAGCCGCTACGGTTCCACCACCCACAAGCAGGTCTACATCTACGGAGGCCTCGACCGCGGGCCGACCGAGTTCACCCGCACCTTCGGCACGGCCTGGGGCATCGGCGGCTGGCTGCTGACGCCGTTTCTGCAGCGGATCGGGTTCGAGGCCGCGCAGAAGCTCCGCGAGCGTGTCGCCGCCGAGATCAAGACGACCTTCGCGAGCACGTACACGAAGGAGGTCTCGCTCGCCGAGGCGCTGAAGCTCGAGGAGATCGCCGTCTACGCCAGGCAGGCGACGGGCGAGAAGTACCTGATCGCCCCGAACAAGGGCCTCCGCTGACGCCAGCCGCGACGAGGCCGCCGGCCTCCCGCGCGCCGATGCCGCTGCGCGTCTCGGATCCGGGCGCGGACCCGCGCGTCATCCGCCGGCGCGCCGAGCGCGAGGGATACATGTTCTGCCGCGCGCTCGTGCCGCGCGATCGGATCGACGCCCTGCGCGGCCACGCGCTGGCGGTGGCGAAGGACCTCGGCTGGCTCGACGCCGCTGCGCCCCGCGGCGCCGCCCTCGCCATCGCCGGCGCGCGGCTTGGCGCCTACGACGATCCGCGGTGGATCGCCTTCCTCGAGCGCGTGCTGCCCCACCCCTCCTTCGCGGCGCCGCGCGTTGCGCCCGCCGTGGTCGCCGTGCTGACCGCGATCCTGGGCGCGCCGCCCGAGTCCGACGCGGGCGATCTCTGCCGGGTCGTGTCCAGCGACGACCCGGCCCATACCACGGTGGCGCACCAGGATCGCTTCTACCTGCCGGGCGGCGCGCCGCGATGGTCGATGTGGGCGCCGCTGGGCCCCTGCCCGCTTGCCCTCGGGTCCCTCGCCGTCCTGCCCCGCTCGCACGAGCGCGGGCTCCTGCCGCACGCCGGCGACGTCGCGTGGCGCCGGGGCGTGGATGTCGCCGACGACGCGGGCTGGGCGGCGTCGGACCTCGAGCCCGGCGACGCGATCTTCTTCAGCTGGCTCACCGTGCACCGGGCCCTGCCGAACGTGAGCGGCCGCGCGCTCCGGCTGTCCGCCACGTACCGCTACCGCGCGGCGGGCTGAGGGTAGCCGACAGCCGTGAACGTCGTCGTTCACCAGCTCGACGGCGTCTCGACGCTCCCCGCACTGCCCCTGGCCGCGGGCCTCCTGGTGGCCTCCGCTCGCCGAGACCCGGCGATCGGCGCCGTGGCCTCCCTGTCCATCCACACGGCGCGGCTCGATCCCGACGCGGTGGCGGCGAGTCACCATCGGCCCGACGTGCTCGGGTTCTCGGCGTACGCGTGGAACGAGCGCCACTCGCTCGAGGTCGCCCGGCGCGCGCGGGCACGCCGGCCCGGCGCCTTCATCCTCTTTGGAGGGCCGTCGGTGCCCCGGCGGCCCGACCGCGCCGCCCGCTTCCTGCGCGAGCACCCGTACGTCGACGCCCTCGCGTTCGGCGAGGGCGAGCTGCTCTTCCGCGAGGTGCTCCACGCCCTCCTCGAGGGCCGGCCGCTCGACGGCGTCGCCGGGCTCGCCCTCCGGGCGGCCGCGCGGCCCGAGGGCGCCTTCCTCACCGCGCCCCGCGCGCGCCTGGCCGACTTCGCGGAGACGGCCTCGCCCTATCTGGACGGCACCTTCGATGATCTCGTGGCCGCGGGCGCACCGCCCCCCGCGGCCATCGTCGAGACCAACCGGGGCTGCCCGTTCTCCTGCACGTTCTGCGACTGGGGCCAGGCCGTGCAGAGCCAGGTGCGCGAGCTGCCCCTCGCGCGCCTGCAGGGCGAGCTCGGTTGGATCGCGCGGCGGCAGATCCCGTACCTCTACATCGTCGACGCCAACTACGGCATGCGCCGGCGCGACCTGGACGTCGTGCACGACATCGGGCGGCTCCGGGCCGCCGTCGGCTTCCCGCGGTACGTGTTCTTCCACCTGACGAAGAACGCCACCGAGCGCCACCTCGACGTCGTGCTGGCGCTACGGGAGGCGGGCATCGAGACGCACCTCGCCCTGTCGGCCCAGGACTTCGAGCCGCGCGTGCTCCAGGCGGTCCGGCGCGAGAACATCCGGCTCGACCGGGCGCTCGCGCTGCGCCGGATCTGTCACGAGCGCGGCATCCCGACCTTCAACGAGCTGATCCTCGGACTGCCCGAGCAGACGTACGCGTCGTTCGCCGACAGCGTCGCGCGCGCGGTGACGCCTTTCTCGCTCGACACCTTCAACCTCTATCTCGCGCGCGTCCTCGAGAACGCGGAGATGGGGTCGGCCGAGCAGCGCGCGCACCATGGGATCGAGACCCGACAGGTGCCGATCCACCCCGCCCGTCCGCCCGGGGTGGCCGAGGTGGAAGAGGTGGTGGTCGCCACGCGCACCCTGCCCGTGGCCGACTGGCGCCGCGCGTTCGCGCTCGGCTACCTGCTGACCGCCGCGCATGGGCTCCGCCTGCTCGACGTGGTCTTGCAGGTGGCGTGGCGCGCGGCGGGCGTGCCCGTGCGCCGGTTCGTGGAGGCGCTGCTCGCCCGCATGGCCGAAGCACCGCCGGCGAGCGCGCTCGGCCGCATCCACGCCGTGCTGGAGCGCCACGCTGACGCCGTGTTGGCCAGCGAGGCGATGGCGCTCCCGCTCCCCGAGACCGGCGATCACCTGTGGGCGGTCGAGGACGCGGTGGTGGTGACGGCGCTGGCGGCCGGTGTGGCATTCTTCGACGAGGTGGCGGGCCTCGTGCGCGAGGATTTCCGCGACGCCGACACCGCGCTCCTCGAGGATGCCGTGCGCTATCAGCGCTTGGCGACGCCGGCGTTCGGGAGCGCCGCTTCGAGACGCGACGTCCTCGCCCACGACATTCCCGCCTGGCGCTTGCTGCCCCCGGCGGAGGACGGCCCCGCCGTGCCGCTCCGTCGCACGCGCGTGGCGTGGAGACCCGCGCCCGCGCTGGCGGCGGCCGGCGACCTGCGGGCTTTCGCCACGGCGTACCTGGCGGCGGTGCACGCGCGGACGCCGACCGGCCGGCTCACGGCCTCGCGCGGGTGAGCGAGTACCCTGGAGCTCGGCGCCGAGCCGTCGCCGCGCCGTACCGAGGGGACGGTCACGAGCGCGTCACGGGCCTGATGAGGCCGAGGTGGTAGGACACGAAGGAACGGGCGACCTTCGCTCGGGACGAGGAACATGATCGAGACATTCGGGTCGTAACAAAAGGGGAGGAGCCGATGGCCGAGAAGAGCACCGGGAAGGGCCGGCGCCTGTCTCGCTGGCGAGACATCGCTGGCATCGTGAGCAGCCTCAGCATCGTTCTCGGCGTCGCGATTTCGGTGACACAGCTGGTCGGCTTCGTCGAGAACTCGAAGCGAGCCAGCGTGACGCTGCGCCTCTCGGCGTTGCAGCAGGTCAAGGACTTCCTCACGCGGGATGAAGAGGTGCGACGACTGGCCCAGGAGTTTCTCGCCAGGAAGCTGCCGGCCATTGAGGCCAATGTCGGCGAGCGAATCAAGCGATACGGAAGCGGCGAGGCGTTCTACCTGTCGCCGGAGATGAAGGACTTCGCGGCGGTCCACTATCACTATGAGCAGATGGGGGCGCTGGTGAAGCTCGGGTACGTCGAGTTTCCCTTGATCTTCGAGATCATCGCCTACCCGGACGCGTACATGCAGCGAGTCGAACCCCTGCGCGCCGCCATCGCCAGAGATTGGAAGGGCCCCGGACAGCCGCTGCCCGACCTCGGGTCGAACATTCAGTACCTTCGCAACTGCTACGAGGCCAGCCGCAGGGACTATTCGAAGACGCCGAGGTGCCCCGGGTAACTCAACGCGCTCCTGAAGCCCGTCAGGCCGAGGCGGCGCTGGCCGGCGCCGGCAACGCCAGCGCCAGGTGGTGCGCGCCGTCGCGGTGGACCAGGCGCGCGTCGACGCACTCGTCGAGGAAGTCCTCGAGCGCGCCGGCGGCCAGATCGAACCCGCCTGCGTGGAGGGCAGCGTCGATCCGGGCCAGCGTCGCGCCGTCCTCGCACGCCAGGTACGCCGCCGCCTCGGCACCACCAAGCCGGTACTCGGTGGCCGGAAGCCCCGGCCGGCGGTCGGTCACGGTGATCCCGCGCCGGTGCCGCCGGTAGCGCAGCGAGCCGAACGCCGTCTCGCCGCTCGCGCGCCAGGCCTCGACCACCTCGCGTAGGGGGCGCACGTACGTCGCGGGCTCGCGCCCGTCGGCGTGGCGATACTCGAACGTGTAGGCCAGCGCCTCGAGGGTGGCCGCGTCGAGCCTGGGATGGATGAAGCCGTAGTCACGCCGAGGCCCCAGCGGCACCAGCCCGAAGGCTTCCGGCCGCTCGTGATACGGGCTGAAGCGGTCGAGCGCGAGCGGCACCAGCCGCGGCGGCTCCAGGTGCACGAGCGAGCGCATGAGGTCGGCCATGCGCGCATACTCCGCCGGCGGCTCGCCGGGCAGGCCATAGAGCACGTTCCAGAAGAGCCTCACGCCCACCTCGGCGCACCACTTGAGCAGGCGCACGTTCTGGAACGCCGTGACGCCCTTGCGCATGGACTTCAAGATCGGATCGCTGAGGCTCTCGACCCCGGCCTGGATCGCGACGAAGCCCGCCTCGCGCAGGAGGCGCACGTCGGCCTTCGTCATGTTGGCCTTCGTCTCGCAGAACATCCGGAGACCGCCGCCGGCGTCGCGCAGGCGAGGCAGGACCTCACGGAAGTAGCGCCGGTCGAGGATGTAGTCCACCACCAGGACCTTCGTCGTGCCGTACCGACTGGTGAGATCGAGCAGCTCCTGCACGACTCGCTCGGGTTGCTTGCTCCGGAACGCCAGCGCCTGCTCGCTGATCCCGCAGAACGTGCAGTGCGAGCGCGCGCCCCACCAGCACCCGCGTGCGCTCTCGTAGAGCAGCGTCACGCGGGGCAGCAGCTCGGCGGCCGCGGGCGAGGCGCGGAGTCGCGCGAAGTACCCGTCGTAGCGGGGCAGCGGGACGTCGTCGAGCGCGACCGGGTCTCCGCCCTCGGGGACGGCCACCGAGCGCTCGCCGTCGCGGTAGCACAGCCCCGGCTGCGGGCGGCAGGGGCCGCCAGCGAGGAAGTCCTTCACGAGCCCCGGCAGCACACGCTCGCCCTCGCCGCGGACGACGGCGTCCACCCAGGGAAACGCGCGGTGCAGCGCCGCCCCCATCTCGCCCTGACAGTTGGCGCCGCCGAAGACCACGCGGAGGGCGGGCAGACGAGCCTTGAGGCACCGGGCCAGCGCCAGCGAGGCGACGGTCTGGTCGGCGCCGGTGGTGAAGCCGACGACGGCGGGCGCCGGGGTGGCCAGCGCGTCGGCGCACCGATCGAGAAACGACGGCACGAGCGCGCGAAAGCGCCGCGCGACGTCGATGTCGTGCTCGGAGATGGAGTGCTCGCCTAGCCATCGCTCGTAGCCGGCGTCACTGTCGGCCGCGGGCTCGGCGAAGATCCAGTCGCCGAGCCCGACGTCGCGTGACAGCTCGACGACGAGATCGTAGTCGGCCACGCCGAGCCGCTCACCGGCCGGTCGATCGGCGGTGGCCGCCATGCAGTGATCGAGGAAGTCCAGCCCGAGACAGCGCACCTCGGCGCCGACGCCGTCGCGCTCGAGCACCCCTTGCAGGATCGCCAGCTGGATCGGCGGATGCTCGAGCTGATCCCAGGGCATCGAGATCAGCAGCACGCGGCTCATTCGCGGCGACTCCCGGGCGCTTACCGCGGGCGGGGGGTCTGCAAGCCCGGTTGCACGGGGATGTAGGGGGGAGCGAAGGTTACCGTCGGCTTCTGACTCTGTAACGCGGCCTGCTGGCTCGGCGTGAGGGTCGACCCGCCCTTGACCTTCGTCGATGTCTTTTTTGCCGGCAGGTCCCGCAGCGGCTTCTTGCGGAGCGTGAGCGACTTCTTGGCCGGGCTCTTCTTCGCCTTCTTCTTCGCCATGCGCGCCTCCCTGGACGGTGTTCCGGCGATCCTAGCAGGGTCGCTGCGGTATTGTCATGGCGTCCCATGGAGCCCCGGGCCGCGCTGTCGGCGATGCTGTCGGGACACCTCGTCGCCCTGGCGATTTCGCTGGCGACACGGCTCGGCATCCCGGACCTGGTGGCCCGCCGGCCCCGCCGCGTGACCGCCCTGGCGCGGGCGACGCGAAGTCACCCTGACACGCTCTATCGCGTCCTCCGCGCGCTGGCGGCAGCCGGGGTTCTCATGGAGCACCGCGGGCGGCGCTTCGCGCGCACGGGCCTGAGTGATCTGCTTCGTGCCGGCGTCCCCGGCTCGCTGCGCGCGCCCGCACTGCTCGCCGGCGAGCCCTGGCGTCGCGTCGCCTACGATCTCCCCGCCGCGGTGCGCCGCGGCCGGTCGCCCTTCGCACGCGCGCACGGCGCCGGCTTCTACACATACCTGGCCCGTCACCCGGCCCGCTACCGGCTCTTCCTCGAGGCCATGGAGTGCCACTGGCCGGGGCTGGCGCACGCGGTCGTGCGCGCCGGGCGCCTGGCGCGGGCCCGACGCGTCGTGGACGTCGGCGGCGGCCCGGCGACACTGATGAGGACGATTCTGGACATGAATGCGACGGCTACCGGCGTCGTGCTCGAGGCGCCCGCCGCTGCCGCGCGCGCACGACGCAGCCTCGCCGCGACGGGACTCGGCCGGCGTTGCCGGGTCGTCGCCGGTGATTTCTTCCGCAGCGTTCCGCGCGGCGGCGACGCGTACGTCCTCGCCTTCGTCCTCCACAACTGGGACGATCGGCGCGCGGCGACGATCCTGACCCGTTGTCGCGCGGCGATGGCCCCTGGCGCGCGGCTGCTGGTGGTCGAGATGCTGGTGCCCGCCGACGGCCGGCCCGCCCCGGCCCAGGTGCACGACCTCGAGATGCTCGTGTTCACGGATGGGCGCGAGCGGACCGAGGCGGAGTATCGCGCGCTGCTCCGGGCCTCCGGCTTCCGCCTGCGGCGAATCGTGGCCACCGCCGGCGGGGCCACCGTGCTGGAGGCCGTGCCGGTCCATCCCGGCTGACGCTTCACGGGATCGCGGCGGCGGTGAGGTCGGGTATACAGTTCCTGGCATGGCGATACTCATGACCGAGACCACTGAGACCGTGCTTCCCGACGCCCGGGTCGAGGGCGAGCGGCTCTGGCTGTCCCCCGTCGAGCTCGAGCGCGCCACTGGGTGGTCGTCGAGACCGGAGGGCCTCTGCCGAGGGAGCATCTGCGTGCCCATCCCTCCGGGCCGCGAGCGCGAGTTCCTGCGCGGCGACCAGATCGATGCGGCCGCGCTCTGGCGGCACCTGGGCCAGCCTCTCGTCCACAGCGCGGATGGCGGCGCCTGGGTGCTCGGGACGGCCGCCGCGGACCGCGTGGCGGCACTGCGCTCGCTGGAGGCTCCGGACTTCTCGCTGCCCGACCGGACCGGACGCCGGCACTCGCTCTCCGAGCATCGCGGCAAGAAGGTGCTGCTGGTGTCCTGGGCCTCGTGGTGAGGGTGCCGCCGCGACCTGCCCGTGTGGCAGGCGCTCTACGAGGAGCTGAAGGATCACGGCTTCGTCGTGATCGCCGTCGCCCTGGACAGCCGCGAGGGTGATCCGCTGCCGTGGATCGAGGCCGCGACGCCGAGCTACCCCTGCCTGATCGACCGCGACCATCGCCTGGCCGAGCTCTATCACATGGTCAACGTGCCGCAGGCGGTGTGGATCGACGAGCGCGGCACGATCGTGCGACCCACGGAGCCGGCCGGCGCCTACGAGGGATTTCGCCGCATGGATCGCGTGACGCGCGAGGTGCCGGCCGACGCCGCCCGGATCACCGCCGAGGCCAAGGCCACCTATCTGAACGCCATCCGCGACTGGGTGCGCCTGGGGCAGGCGAGCGACCATGCCCTCGATGCGGAGCGCGCCCGGGCGCGCGCCCCGCAACCCACCGAGGAGGTGGCGCGGGCGCACGTCTTCTTCAAGCTAGGACAGCACCTGATCCGTCACGGGCAGCCCGAGGAGGGCGACCGCTGGCTCTCCGAGGCGAGTCGCCTGCACCCGGACTCCTGGGCCATCTGGCGTCAGCGCGCCCCCGTGACCGAGCTCGGCCTCGCCGCCCAGCCGGATTTCTGGGCGCGGGTCGACGCGCTCGGAGAGCGGCGGTACTACGCGCCCGTCGACATGAAGGGGATGCCCTGAAGCTGGTGTCACATGGCCGTGTAGCCGCCATCGACGAACAGGAGCGTGCCCGTCACGAACGACGCGTCGTCTGACGCGAGGAACAGGATGCACGCGGCGACTTCCTCGGGCGTGCCCGGGCGCCTGAGCATGGTGCCCTTGGCGGCGTCCTCCCGATACTGCTCGAGGGTCCGACCCAGCTCACGAGTGCGGCGCTCGTGAAAGGGCGTGAAGATGGGTCCCGGGCACACGGCATTCACCCGGATCCGGTCAGGCGCGTGATCCGCCGCCATCCCACGCGTCAGCCCGGCCACCGCGGCCTTGGTGGTGTCGTACTGCGTCGTCTTGCCGACGGACGTCACGGATCGCACCGACGCGACGTTGACGATGCTTCCCCCGCCGCCCCGGCGGATGATCGGGATCGCCGCCTTCGCACAGAACGCGTAGCCCTTGAGGTTCACGCCCAGGATCTCGTCCCAGCTGTCGGCACTGGCCTCGACCACCGTGTGATACAGCCGGATCCCGGCGTTGTTGACGAGGACGTCGAGTCGGCCGAAGCGATCCGCGGCGTGCTGGATGAAGCCCGCCGCCTCGGCCTCGCGCTCCATGTGCGCTTCCACGAACAGCGCGTGGCCGCCGCTCGCCTCGATCTCCGCCGCGACGCGCTTGCCCCGATCGACGTCACGGTCGGCGAACGCGACCTTGGCCCCCTCCGCCACGAACCGTCGCACCGTGGCCTCGCCGATGCCCGACGCCCCGCCGGTGACGGCGGCGATCTTTCCGCTCAGTCGCTCCATGTCCCATATCTCCTTCCGCGCGTTGGTTAGATCGCGCTACCTGCGCGAGCGCCTCGATGCTGTTGCTCGAGCATGTTCACGCACGCTTGCCGTCCGCGAGCCGGCTCAGCGCCTCCTGGATGCGCCGGTCGATCTCGATGCCCTCGCGCGCGAGGCGGGCTCGCTCGCGATACGCGCGCTCGCCCGGAATGCGGATCTCGTCCACGCCCTCCTGCCGCGGCGTCGCCTTGATCGTGGCGATCTCGGCGGCCAGCGCGCGCCGATAGTCCTCCAGCGGAACGAACAGGTCGGGCCTGAACGCGATGAAGAGGTACCCACCGCCCTCCCGGTCGGCCATCCCGCCCCCAAGCACGCCGAGCGCGTGCATCGCGAGCGCCAGCGCGTAGCCCTTGTGCCCGCCGAACGGCAGGATCGCGCCGCGCCTGGCCGCGCCGGCGTCCGTGGTGGGCCGGCCGTGCTCGTCGATCGCCACGCCCTCCGGCAGCGGGATGCCGAGGCGCTGCCGGAACTGCAGATCGGTGCCCATGAACGCAGAGGTGCCCAGGTCGATCACCAGCGGATCGCCGTCCAGCGGGAAGCCGAAGGCGATCGGATTGGTGCCGAGGGCCGCTCGGGCCCCGCCCAGCGGCGCGACCATGGGCGGCGCCGCGACCGTGTGGATCCCGATCAGGCCGGCCCGCGCCGCCATCTCGACGTAGTAGGCGCTGCGGCCGCTCATCCAGATGTTGCGGACCGCCACGAGCGCCAGGCCGTGCGGCTTGGCCCGCTCGATCACCGCGCGCGTCGCGTGGTACATCCCCAGCATGCCGCTCTGGTTGCCACCGTCGAACAGGACCGACACGCCCGTCTCCCGCACCACGCGGAGCGGGCTCCGCGGCGCCTTGAAGCGGGGGTGCTCGGCGACGTTGAGGAGCTTCGGCAGGCCGGAGTACTCGTAGCCACACAGGGCCGCGTCGATCACGTGGTCGGCGAGGATACGCGCCTCCTCGGGGTCGTACCCGATCCCGCGCATGGCCCGCTCGGACAGGGCGCGGGCCTCGGCGACGCTCAGGTGCACGCGTTCGGTGGTCGCGGCCGGCATTCTGGATCAGGTGGCCGGCGTGACGGTTCGATCCACCACGCTCAGGCCCTCCAGCGCGAGGCCGTAGCCCAGGTAGTCGACCAGCTGCTTCTTGAGCGGCTGGGTGAACAGCACGCGTGTGTAGCGCAGGAGCAGGGCGGGTTGCTGCGCGATCTGCTCGGCCAGCGCCCAGGCGCGCGGGAGTAGATCGAGGCGAGGCAGCAGCTCGCTGACCAGGCCCAGCTCCAGCGCCTTGGCCGCGTCGAGGACCTGCCCGGTCAGCAGGAAGTAGCGGCCGCGATTCCAGCCCAGCAACAGCGGGTAGATGATGTGCATGCCGTCGCCCGGCACCATCCCGTTCGGGAAGTGGGCCGAATCCTGAAACTGGACGTCATCGGCGGCCAGCACGATATCGCACAGGAGCGGGATCTCCGAGTGCCTCCAGGCCGGGCCGTTGATCGCGCTGATCATCGGCACCTCGATGTCGAGCAGGCTCATCAGCAGGTGCTTGCCCTCCCAGTAGACGCGATCCCACTGCGCCGGCGTGCTGCGCATGCCGGTGCCCCCGGCCGCGCGAGGACCGGAATAGGTATCACCGGTGCCCGTGATGATGACGACCTTGTTCTCGGGATCGCTGCCCACGTCGCGGAAGGCCTGGGGAAACTCGCCGTGCGGCAAGAGCCCCCACTGCAGGGGTCCGCCGCCGGTGTGAAACGTCATCTGGAGGATGCCGTCGCGCCTCTCCATACGGACCGTCTGGTACTTCGTGGCGTAGTCGTCAAAGCGCGCCATCAGTGCATCACCGTCCCCCCGTCGACGTTCCACGCTTGACCGGTGATGTGGTCGCTCTGCTCGGACGCGAAGAACAGCGCCAGGCGGGCGATGTCGTCAGGACGAGCGATGCGACCGGTGGGAGGCAGAGCCAGCATCGGGGTGTTCGGGTCGCGCTCGGCGAGCGCGCGCTCACGCCGTGCGGTCGATTCGCGCCGGCTCGTGTCGACGCTGCCGGGGCAGATCGCGTTGACCGTGATGCCGTGTGCCCCCAGCTCCTGGGCCATGGCCTGGGTGAGGCCGATCACGCCGAACTTCGACGCCGTGTAGGCGCCGCGCCGGGCGGTGCCTCGCTTGCCCGACACCGAGGCCATGTTGATGATTCGCCCGCTGCCGCGCGAGAGCATGTGAGGGATCACGGCGCGGCTCATCAAGAACGTGCCCTTGAGATTGACGTCGATGACCAGATCCCACGCTTCCTCGGGCACTTCCCAGAGCAGACGACGATCCGCCCCGTGCGGGGCGGCGGCGTTGTTGACGAGCACGTCGATGCGGCCGAACTGCGCGAGCGCGTCCGCGACGAAGTGCTCGGCGTCAGTGGCGCGGCTCACGTCGCCGACAAGCGTGAGGACGCGACGCCCCAGACCCTGGATCTCCCCGGCCAGGCTCTCGAGGCCCTTCCACCCGAGACGTATTTCCTCGAGTCCCTCCTCGTTCTCGTTCCGCGTCCCGCCAACCGCCACGTCCGTCACGACGACATCGGCACCCGCGCGGGCGAAGGCGACCGAGATCGCGCGGCCCATCCCGCGCGCCCGCGCACATCCAGTGACCAGCACGATCTTGCCGTCGAATTCGCTCACCGGACAAACCTCCTTACTCGAGCCAAAGAGCCATCCACCATAGCGGTGCTCGAAACCCTAGCCGTAGCGCTCCGCGTGGTCAAGGCGCTCCGGGGTATCATCCAGGCGGCAACGCTTTGCCGCGGAGGAGCGGCCATGCAAGCCATGCTGATCGTCGATTCCCAGATCCACCTCTGGCAGAACGGCAAGATGAGCGCCCACCATCGCCAGATTCCGACCTATTCGGTCGACGATGCGGTGGCCGAGATGGCCTCGGCCGGGGTCGATTGTGCAGTGATCCATCCACCCAGCTCGCTCGGCGAGGCGGTCAACGTTCTCGCCGTCGAGGCGGTACGCCTTCACCCCGACAAGTTCTGCATCCTCGGGCACTTCGACCTCGAAAGCCCGGATCGCGAAAAGATCGTCGCCCGCTGGCGCGAGCGGCCGGGGATGCTCGGGTTTCGATTCACCTTCAACCAGCCGCGTCAGAAGGCGTGGTGGACCGATGGCTCGCTCGACTGGTTCTGGGCGGCGTGCGAGGCGGCGGGACTGCCCGTCGGGCTCCTGGCCGGCGGGAACATGGCGGCGCTGGCGAAGATCGCCGAGCGGCATCCTCGTCTGAAGCTGCACATCGATCACCTCGGGCGCCACGGCGGGGGCACCGGGGGAACCGACGACGCGGCCTTTGCCGACCTCAAGGACATGCTCGCGCTCGCCAGGTTCCCCAACGTCGGGGTCAAGATGTCGGGCGCTCCGAGCTATTCGAGCCAGCCCTACCCGTACAAGAACATCCACGGCTATCTGCGCCAGATCTTCGAAGCGTTCGGGCCCGAGCGCTCGTTCTGGGGCACCGACATCACCCGCATGCCGTGCTCCTATCGGCAATGCGTGACGATGTTCACCGAGGAGCTGCCGTGGCTCCGTGGCCGCGACCTCGAGCGGGTGATGGGCGGGGCCATCGTCGACTGGCTCGGCTGGAAGCGCCCCGCGGCGGGTTGATCGCGTACGGAGCCGCGCGTCAGGCCGGCTGGAGCGTCGACGCGTCCGCGAACGCCGGCCGCACCTCGTGCGCGAAGCGCCGCAGGGACGCCGGCCCGCCCGCGCTGTTGAGCAGCACGTACTCGGCGCCGCCGACGCGCAGGGCCTCGAGCTTGACGGCGATCTCGTCGGGCGTGCCGTAGAGCGCGCCGGCGCAGATCGCCTCGTCCGAGATCACGCGCTTCTCGTTCTTCCCGTCCGGACGCAGCGTCAGCCGGTCGATGCGCCGGCGCGCCGCGATGCGGTTCTCGAACGCCTTCTGCAGCTCGGCGGGGGTCCTCACCACGTTGATGGACCGCGTGACCGCGACGCTCATCGGATCGAACGTGCGCCCTTGCTTCTCGACCTCCGACTTGAAAAGCGCGATCCGCTCGCCGATCTCCCCGATGGAGGCGTACTGATCGAGCAGGAGCTTGTAGCCCTGCGCCGCCACCTTCTTGATGGACTCCGGGCTCCCGGCGCCCATCCACAGCGGCGGATGCGGTTTTTGGGCCGTCGGCGGCTCGACGACCACGTCCTCGAACTGCCAGTACCGGCCACGGTGCGACCACGGTGCGTCCGACGTCCAGGCCTTGAGGATGACGGCCAGGGATTCGTCGAAGCGCTCCGCGGCCTCCTCCATGGGCATGCAGAAGCCGGCGAACTCGCGGTAGCGATAGCCCATGCCGATCCCGAAATCGAGCCGGCCCTGCGACAGCAGGTCGAGGGTGGCGGCCTGCTCGGCCAGCAGCACGGGGTTGTGCCAGGGCAGGACGATCACCGCCGTACCCAGCCGCAGGGTCGTGGTGCGCGCCGCGATGAAGGTCAGGAGATTCAGCGTCGCCGAGATCTGGCCGAACCCCGTGAAGTGGTGCTCGACGAGGAACGTGCTACAGAAGCCGAGCGACTCGGCCTCGACGTTGTAGTCGACGAATTCCCGGAACCCCACACCGCTATCGACGTCCGGGCCGCCTCGCTTCGCCTGCGCGCTGCCGAAGAGTCCGAATCGCATCTCGTCACTCCCTGTCTCGCCCGGGGGCCTTTCGCCGCGGCGATCACACTACACGGTAAGCGTCGGACGTTCCGGACTTTTCCAGTCTATGCTACGTCACGGGTTCACCGGGAGGAGAGAAGGTCAGCATGGACGAGCACGCCGCCGAACGCCGCGACTTTCTGAAGCAGGTGACTGCACTGGGCGCCGCCGGCGTCGTCGCGGGCTTGCGGCCGGGCCTCGCTCGGGCGGCCGAGGCACAAGGGAGGTCCGGAATGAAGACGTCCTACGATCCCGCGGCGAAGTTCGATCTCAAGGTCAGCGAGGTGGAGTTCTACCGCCCTCCGGGCGGGCGGCAACTGATGGCCCGCATTTATCAGCCGCAGGGCCCGGGGCCGTTCCCGACGCTGCTCGATCTGCACGGCGGCGCCTGGCGCCGCAAGGACCGTCTGGCCGAGGAGCCGATGGACCGCGCCATCGCGGCCAGCGGCGTCTTGGTGGTGGCCATCGACCTGAGGCTCTCGACGGAAGCGCCGTACCCGGCTTCGGTGCAGGACGCGAGCTACGGCGTGCGCTGGCTGAAATGGAGAGCCGCCGAGTGGAACGGCGACCCGTCGAAGATCGGCGTGTACGGCAGCTCCAGCGGCGGCCACGTCGCCCAGTTGCTGGGCATGCGCCCGCGCGATGCGCGCTACAA
>Ga0210377_10002695_pt1 | contig 15429 bp, 12 predicted proteins | sample PLM4_65_b1redo_FD_155480 | JGI IMG/M metagenome (GOLD analysis project Ga0210377, IMG submission 155480) | Groundwater sediment microbial communities from an aquifer in East River, Colorado, USA - PLM4_65_b1 redo | ecosystem: Environmental > Terrestrial > Soil > Riparian zone | place: USA: East... | reverse complement strand
GTACCGGTCTACTGCCTCGAGCGAGGGCTGTCTCCCCAGGAGGGTGCGCGGGAAGTACGGTACGATTTTTTGCAACGGGTGGCTAAGACGATCGATGCAGCTCACATCGCGACAGGCCATACGGCAGACGATCAGGCCGAAACCTTCCTCATGCGGCTCTTGCGCGGCGCCGGTGCCTCCGGCCTCTCGGCCATCCCCGCGGTGCGGGAGAACATTGTCAGGCCGCTCATCGAAATCACACGTGACGAGGTGCTGGAGTACCTGAAGGAGACGGGTCTTTCGTTCGCAACTGATCCATCGAACGCGAAACCCGTATATACCAGAAACAGGATCCGGCTCGAGATCATACCTATCCTGAAGGGATTCAACCCCCGCATCGTCGAGACGCTCGCTGCCGAGGCTGCCCTTCTTCGGGACGAGGACGAAGCAATCGAGTTCCATTGTGCAACACTCGCGGAAAGCATCCTGGAACGGAAAGAGAATGACCTTTTTATCAAGAGGAAGGAGTTCAGTGCACTGCCCATTGCCTTCAGGCGCAGACTGCTGAAAAGAGCATTGGACCTTGCCGGCGTGGAATCCTCGGGGCTGTCCCAGGTCCAAATAGACGAGGCCCTCGCGTTCACGGCGTCGGCCCAGACGGGCAGGACCATGGATCTGCCCCACGGCCTCACCGTCGGACGCGAGTACGACCGCTTCGTTCTCAGCGCCCGATCGAGAACAGATAATTTTTCCTATCCGATCAGCATACCGGGCATTACCATGATACCGGAACTCCCCATGATGGTCGAGACGTTGATCACCGACCGCCTCCCGGTGGAGCCGGAAGATAAAAATTATGTCTGGCAGGCCCTGTTCGATTATGATAAGATGGGGTCGTTTCTGACATACAGGAACAGGCATTCCGGCGACTGGTTCTGCCCAGCGGGGATGGGCGGCAAAAGGAAAAAGCTCCAGGACTACTTCGTGGACGAGAAGGTCCCTCGCAGGATGCGTGACACAGTCCCCCTGCTCTGCTCGGGAGAAGACATCCTGTGGGTCGTGGGGCTCCGGACGGATGAGAGGTTCCTGCCGGGACCGAACACAAGAAAAGGTCTGATGGTGCGATTTCGAATCGCGAAATAACGGAGAGGCAACCCTGCACATTCATCTTCGACCCGATTGTCATTATGGAGGGCATCAATGGTAGGCATCGATTTTGGAAAACCGCTTTTTACCCGTGAGGAGATCCAGCGGAAGATACAGGAGATAGGCGCACGCGTCTCTACAGACTATGCCGATAAGGACCTACTCGCCGTCGGGGTACTCAAAGGCGCGCTTTTTTTTATGTCCGACCTGCTCCGTTCACTCAGGATCTCCGTCAGGATGGACTTCATCCACTGCACCAGTTCCGCCACCAAAAGCATGGACGGCAATCCGGTGCATATGCTGTGCGACATGAAAGAAGATATCAAAGGCAAACACGTCCTGCTGATCGAGGATATCATGGATTCCGGCGTGACCATAGATTATCTCAAGAAGAGGCTCCTTGAGCGGGATCCGGCTTCACTCAAGGTGTGCGTGCTGCTCGACAAGTCCGACCGCCGGCTGGTCCCGATCGAGGCGGACTACGCGGGTTTTCGCATCCCGAACAAATATGTGGTCGGTTACGGACTGGACTACAAAGACCGCTACCGCAATCTGCCCTATATCGCCGTGCTTCCTATGGAGGAGCGCCAGGAACCGTAACCGGCCACACGTGAAGAACCGGGAGTAGGGCCCATTTGATCGGCAATTCGCCGCTACAACTATCAGACAGTTGCCTAAGGATTGTCTCGGGTCAGGGTAAAGAGTGGATAAATTGTTGTCTTGAACGAAGGAATATGTTACTATTAACGGAAATGAAGGTTGCCTGTTGAATTTTCTATGGTGATGAAATCGCTCGATTTTCATTGTTCAATCTTCAATTTATAATTTACTAATGCGAAATATTGGAGGTTTCTCCTAGTGAGTGCATTCTATAAAAATATGGCGCTGATCATGTTGTTCGTGGTGGTCTCGGTTCTCGTCTTCAACCTGTTCAATCCCGTCAGCCAGACAGCGGTGCAGATCCCCTTCAGCGACGTCATGGACAAGATCGCGAGCAACGAGGTGAACGACGTCACGATCAAGGGCGCCGAAATGTTCGGCAATTACAAGACCGGCAAGTCATTTAAGACCAATCTGCCGGACTATCCCGACCTCGTCAAAGACCTCCGCTCCAAAGGCGTGAAGATCAACGCAGAGCCGGTGAAGGAATCGGCGTGGTACAGCTTCCTCGTGGTCTGGGCGCCGCTCATCCTCATGGCGCTCTGGTTCCTGTTCATCATGCGCAACATGCAGATGGGCGGAAACAAGGCCATGTCCTTCGGCAAGAGCAAGGCCAAGCTCCTGAACGAAAACGCGAAAAAGGTGACCTTCAACGAAGTGGCCGGTATGGATGAGGCCAAGGTGGAGGTCCAGGAGATCATCGAGATCCTGAAGGACCCGCAGAAGTTCCAGAAGCTCGGCGGCAAAATCCCCAAGGGCGTACTGCTTGTCGGCCCTCCGGGGACCGGCAAGACGCTCCTGGCGCGCGCCATCGCGGGCGAGGCAGGCGTACCATTCCTGTCGATCAGCGGCTCGGACTTTGTTGAAATGTTCGTGGGCGTGGGAGCGTCGCGCGTCCGCGACCTCTTTGAGCAGGGCAAGAAGAACGCGCCCTGCATCATCTTCATCGACGAAATCGACGCCGTGGGCAGGCACCGCGGTGCGGGACTGGGCGGCGGCCACGACGAGCGCGAGCAGACCCTGAACCAGCTCCTTGTGGAGATGGACGGATTCGAAAGCAACGAAGGGGTGATCCTCGTGGCTGCCACGAACCGGCCCGACGTGCTCGATCCGGCGCTCCTCAGACCAGGCAGGTTCGACCGGATGGTCGTGATACCGCGGCCTGACTTGAACGGCAGGATCGGCGTGCTCAAGGTGCATACCCAGAAGATCAAGCTCGGGCCGCACGTGGACATCGAATCCATCGCCAGGGGCACCCCGGGGCTCTCCGGGGCGGAGCTGGCGAACCTCGTGAACGAAGCGGCCATCCTCGCTGCCAGGATCGGCAAGACGCAGGTGGAGAACGACGATTTCGAGCGCGCCAAGGACAAGATCCTCATGGGCCTCGAACGCAAGAGCATGCTGATCAGCGACGATGAAAAGAAAAACACGGCGTACCACGAAGCCGGACACACCCTGGTCGCCCGGCTCATTCCCGGGACCGATCCGGTGCACAAAGTATCGATCATCCCTCGCGGCATGGCGCTGGGCGTCACGCTGCAGCTCCCCACGGCTGACCGGTATTCCTACGACCGCGAACACCTGCTGAACAACATCGCGATCCTCCTGGGCGGCAGGGCCGCTGAAGAGATCGCGCTTCAGCACATGACCACCGGCGCAGGCAACGACCTTGAACGCGCGACAGCGCTCGCCCGGAAGATGGTTTGCGAGTGGGGCATGAGCGATGCCATGGGCCCGTTGTCCTACGGCAAGAAGGAAGAGGCGATATTCCTCGGGCGCGAGATCGCGCAGCATCGCGACTACAGCGAGCACACCGCCGTCGAGATCGATAACGAGGTAAAACGCATCGTCATGGACAACTACCACCGGGCCAAGACCCTGATCCAGGACCGGGTGGATGCACTCCATGGCCTTGCAAAGGGCCTGCTCGAAAAAGAGACCCTCGATGCGGCCGATATCGACACAATCATCAATGCTCAACCTGCGGCGGCATAGGAGGGCGGTATGGCGCCTGTCCTCCGGATCTCCGGCCACGGGGCACTCACCATAACCCTGAAGGGCCTCAATGCCGGACAGGCGGCCGCCCTTTCCCAGGTCTTGCAATCATCAACAATCGGAGCAGCCTTACACCCTGCTCCGATTTCTTTTCAGCGGGATCGATCAGCAGATATCGTTCCTCACGAGATCATTGTGACCGGCACCCCGAACCAGCTGAGGCGCCTTTCCCTGCTGCTCGCTGAAGATCAACGCATCCCTTCCGGTCTTGCTGATACATGCCACTCTTTGCTTGACAACTACCTGCGCTCAGACTATAAGATTAACTGCGGAGGCAAGGTCCTCGACCTCGGCAGCCGCACACACATCATGGGCATCCTGAACGTGACCCCTGATTCCTTTTCCGACGGCGGGCACTATGCCGATGCCGTGAGGGCTCTGACGCATGCCCATGTAATGGCTGCCGCAGGCGCTGATATCATCGATATCGGCGGGGAGTCCACCCGGCCCGGAGCGGCGCCTGTGGCCGAAGAGGAAGAGCTCCGCCGGATCATCCCGCTCATCGAGCACCTTTCAGCCGAACTTGCGGTCCCGATATCGGTCGATACCTATAAGTCATCGGTAGCGAAAAAAGCGATCGAGGCGGGCGCGCGGATCGTGAACGACATCAGCGGGCTCAGGTTCTCGCCCGACATGGCGAACGTAGTGGCTGATTCCGGCGTTGCCGTCGTCATCATGCACATCAAGGGTACTCCGCGTAATATGCAGCAGAACCCTGTCTATGACGATGTAATCGGCGAGATCATGGCCTATTTCGAGGAGGGGATCGAGATCGCCGTAAATGCAGGCGTGGACCGGGAAAAGATCTTCATCGACCCGGGCATCGGGTTCGGAAAGACACTTGAACACAACCTTGCGATCCTGGACCGGCTCGATGAATTCCAGGCGCTCGGCAGGCCGATCGTGCTCGGCACGTCGAGGAAAAAGTTCATCGGCACGGTCCTGGATGTCCAGGCGCCCGAACAGCGGGTGGACGGCACGGCGGCCACCGTGGCACTCGGGATCGAGCGCGGCGCCCGCGTCGTGCGGGTCCATGACGTGGCGCGCATGGCACAGGTCGCGAAGATGACGGATACAATTCTCAAAAACAAATAACATACTTTACCATGGAGATACGGAGTCACGCAGGAAACAGCAGGATAGCAGGAAACATGAAAGTGCTGGTTGTGATTTCCTTTTTTTGTTCCTTTATTCTGTATTGGCTGTTCTCGGCGCCTCCGCGTCTCTGTGGTTTTCAATTTCGATCCTTTGATCTTTTATGACAACCTTTACTGAAATACGCGAATCCCTGGCGCACTATCGCTGGTTCAACGATACAGTGGACATCGTGCTCGTCTACTATCTCTGTTACCGGCTGCTGCTCATCATCAAGGGCACGCGCGCCTTTCAGATGCTCATCGGCATCGGGCTCATCGTGCTCGTGCTCATCGCATCGCAGACCTTCGAGTTCTACACCCTTGACTGGCTCATCCACAGCTTCTGGTCCCAGATCGTGCTTGCCCTCGTGATCCTGTTCCAGCCCGAGATCAGGCGTACGCTGGCCCGGGTCGGCGAACGCCACCTGTTCCGGTCGCTCTCGGAGGTCGAGGGCTCAAAATTCATTGAAGAGACGGTCAAAGCGGCCGTCAACATGGCCAACAAGCGCATCGGCGCGCTCATCGTGCTCGAACGCGACACCGATCTATCGACCATTGTGGAAATGGGGACCGAACTCGACGCCAAGGTCACCAAGGAGATCCTCGTGAGCATCTTCCTTCCCTACTCGCCGATCCACGACGGCGCGGCGATCATCCGGAACGGCAGGATCACCGCCGCGGGGTGCTTCCTACCGCTCACGCTTTCGTCAAACCTGTCGAAGGCGCTCGGCACCCGCCATCGCGCCGCTGTCGGGCTGACGGAAGAGAGCGATGCCGTGGCGATCGTCGTGTCCGAGGAAACGGGGGAAATTTCGGTGGTCATGAACGGCGCGATCGCGCACAATGCTGATGCACCCGCGCTCAGGAAGACGATCTCCGATATTTTCGTCAAAAAAAAGGGCCGGTGATCATACCATGAACCTTCGAAGCATGCTTGTTGAGAACTGGGGCATCAAACTCATCTCGCTTGGACTTTCCCTGATGCTCTGGTTCTACGTCACTTCAAAAGGCAAGACCGAGATGACGCTGACGGTGCCGCTCGAGCTGCGCAGCATCCCCCAGAATATGGCCGTGGTCGGGCCTGTGGCCAGTTCACTGGAAGTGCGTGTGCAGGGCCAGGAACGGTTGCTCCGGGACATCACGACAGGCAAGAAGTTAGTCGGCATCCTCGACCTGTCCATGACCAAAGAGGGGGAGAATGTCGTGCGCCTGTCTCCAGACGATATCAGTCGTCCTTCAGATGTAGTCGTCACCCATATGTCCCTGTCGGAGGTCAAGGTAAGGCTCGAGCCGCTCATCCGGAAAACATTCCGTCTTAAGCCGGTTGTCCATGGCGCTCCCGCGAGCGGCTATCGACTGAAGAATATTATTATCACTCCGCCGAAGATAACCGTTGAAGGGCCCTCCAGCGTCGTAAAAATGCTGGATAGTCTCCAAACCCTGCCGATCGACATTCAGGGGGCTGAAGAGAACAGGTCAATCGAGCCCAAGATAGATTATCAGGGACAGTCGGTGAAGCTCCTTGAAAAGAATGTTGAGGTACGAATTATCATCGAGAGGATAAACAGATGAAAAAGCTTTTCGGAACAGATGGCGTAAGGGGTGTAGCGAACCAGGACCCCATGACCTCGGAGATGGCAATGCGCATCGGCAGGGCGGCGGCGCACGTATTCCGAGATTCGGCCCGCAGACACCGCATCGTGATCGGCAAGGACACGAGGCTCTCGGGGTATATGATAGAAAGCGCGCTTACTTCCGGGCTGTGCTCCATGGGCATGGATGTGCTGCTGATCGGGCCTGTGCCGACGCCGGGGATCGCGTTCCTCACGCGCAGCCTCAGGGCCGATGCCGGCGTCGTGATCTCGGCATCGCACAACCCCTATGAGGACAACGGCATTAAATTCTTCGGCAGGGATGGATTCAAACTTCCCGACGAGATGGAAAAAAAGATGGAGGACCTGATTTTTTCCGGCGCCATAGACTCCGTCCGGCCTACGGCAAGCGAGATCGGCAAGGCCTTCCGGATCGACGACGCCATCGGCAGATACAACGAGTTCGTGAAGTCCTCGATCCCCCGCGGAATGGACCTTGCGGGGCTGCGCATCGTCGTTGACTCCGCAAACGGCGCAGCCTACAAGATCGGTCCCCGCGTCCTGACGGAACTCGGCGCCGACGTGATCTCGCTCTACGACCAGCCAAGCGGCATGAACATCAACCAGGGCTGCGGATCGCTCCACCCCGAGGTCATCTTCCGTTCCGTGGTGGCTAATAATGCGCAGATCGGGATCGCCTTTGACGGCGACGCTGACCGTATCATCCTGTGCGATGAGAACGGTGTCATGGTTGACGGCGACGTGGTCATGGCCATCTGCGCTCTCCACATGATGAAACACGGCAATCTCAACCACAATACGCTCGTGGCCACGGTCATGAGCAATCTCGGGTTGGAGCTGGCAATGCGTCAAGCAGGCGGCAAGCTCGTCCGCGCTGCGGTAGGAGACCGGTACGTCATGGAAAAAATGATCGAAGGAGGCTACAACCTCGGTGGAGAGCAGTCGGGCCACATCATCTTCCTGGACCACAACACCACCGGCGACGGCCTCATCTCAGCGCTCCAGGTCCTCACGATCATGAAGCAGGCCGATAAGCCGCTGTCGGAACTCGCGGCCTGCATGAAGACCTATCCCCAGATACTCGTGAACGTGAAAGTAAAGGAGCGGAAAGACCTCGATTCAATCCCCGAGATCGCGAAGCGGATGTCCGAGATCGAGAAGAAGCTGGATGGTACCGGCCGCCTGCTCGTGCGGTATTCCGGCACCGAACCCAAGGTACGCGTGATGATCGAGGGCGAGGACCAGAACGAGATCAAGACGCTTGCCGATGGTCTTGCAGGGATCATCAAGGAGAAGCTGGGGTAGAAGACTGATCAAAGATGCACCCATCTATCCCTCCTCTCCCCTTGAGGGGGAGGGCCGGGGTGAGGGGGGACTTCTCGATTGGTGTTCTTGAAACGTTCGCTATGAATAGAATTATATTTTCATACAGAATAAATCGCGTTGTCGTTGCAGCGCTCATCCTTGCCCTGCCAGGATGCACCTTCACTAAACTGATGACCAGCCGGTTAGAGAAGCCGACCTTCACCTATGCCGGATCCGAACTGGTCGAGACCTCGCAAAACGGGGCAACCGTGAATTTTCTGTTCACCGCGCATAATCCGAATGAAGCAGGATTGAAGAACGTAACCTGCTCGTATGATCTTTTTGTTGAAGGGAAAAAGTTTCTGACAGGGAAAAACATTCCTTTAGCGCTTAACCCGAAAGGAGACACGGAGATCAAGGTCCCTGCAACGATCGCTTATGCGGACCTCTACCCCGTTCTGGGGTCCGTCCTACGGCGGATTTTATCAGGGCAGAAAACAATACCCATAACGATCGACGCCGTTTTTTCCGGTAGACCTGCCATCTATAGCGAAGCAGGACAAGATAACCCGATTTCCTTCGAGAGGAGATTGATCAAGTCCGCCGACATTCCTCTGGCGCAAGAAAGAAGAAACAAGGGACAGTGAAGAAATTCGATTGAATATTACGGCAAAAGATAACTTCATGAATTTTGCAAATGAGCTGTGATTCCTGTGAGTTTCTGTTTCATTATGATCTTGGTGGAATGAATCTTCTTTTTGGATGCATGACTGGTGCGTGGAACAAGCTCCTGTTTCTTCAACTAATATTTCGGTTATATCCACTGTGCCGTTTGCGTAACTTGGAGGTCATTGGTTCTTTCGGTGCATAACTATATTAGAAACAGTTCAACCATCTTTTCTTTACTGCACTCCTGAATATAACATCTTGACCTTTATGCGCAAACCCATCATCACCCTCACTCTGGCATACATCACTGGCCTCCTGCTCGGTCACGAGTTTCTCTACTTCCCCTATTCGATCGGCTTCCTGATCATTTTCAGCATTCTGATATCAGGCTTACTCACCTGGTTGGATAAACTTGCCATCCGCAGTACGATGCTCGTCATTCTCCCCTGCCTTGTGGGTATGGCCGCATACCTCTCCTCGGCTGCGTGGTTTCCATCCGATCATTACACCCGCCATTTCAGGCCAGATAAGGAGACCCATGAGATCATCGGTAAAATCATCTCTCCTCTTGATCGTGACCCGGAGAGGACCGGCTTTGTTGTGGACATTCATGACATCGACGGAACCCGCGTTTCGGGGAAGGTCCGCGTCAGCGTACGCGAAGAGATGTCGTCCGTTGGATATGGCGATATCATTCGCATCACCGGCAAGCTGTTCGAACCAGGCGGATACAACAATCCGGGAGGTTTTGACTACCCCGCATCCCTTGCCCGAAGCGGCATTTATTACACCGTAAACGTAAAGAGCGCGGATACGATCGAGATCCTCAGCCATGGCACAGGTCTGTTCAGGACCGTCCAGGACTGGCGGGAACGGATCCGTCAATCGTTTCTGGCGTCAACCTCAGGGGATGGATCTGCCATCCTCCAGGCCATGGTGCTCGGCGAGGAGGGCAGACTCACCGACGAGCTGCGAGACCGGTTCATGGCGGCAGGCGTCACACACATCATCTCCATCTCCGGATCCCACCTCGGCATGGTGGCGGTCCTCTGTTTCGGCCTGATCAGGTGGCTGCTGTTCATGCTGCCGGAACGGTTCTATCACCGTTTGACCCTGCACACGGACCCAAAGATCATTGCCGCATGGCTCACCCTCCCGCTCGTGGTCTTCTATACGCTGCTTGCAGGGGGGCAGGTGGCAACGGTCCGCTCGCTCGTTATGATAACCGCGGGGCTCTTCGCGATCATCCTCGACCGCGAGAATGCGCTCATGCACTCCCTTGCCCTCGCAGCGCTCCTCATTCTCATCTCAAACCCGCAGGCGATCTTCGACATCTCGTTCCAGCTTTCGTTTCTCTCCGTCCTGGTCATCGGTTACGTCGTCTCGCTCTGGAACGAGCTGCAATTAACGGCAGAGACCCGTTTCCGGAAGATCAGGAACAGCGCCCTGCTCCTCATCATCATATCCCTTTCCACGGGTCTCGCCACCGGACCACTTGTCGCGTACTACTTCAACCAGATCTCGTTCGCCGGCATCGTCTCGAACCTCATCATCGTCCCTTTTGCGGGTATGGTGGTCGTTCCGCTCGGACTGTTTTCAGGGATACTCTCTCTCTTTACTCATCACCTGCCGCTGGCCGGGCTGGACCAGACCGCAGCAGACGCCTTTATCAGCGCTGTGTCATTCTTTTCACAACTCCCCTTCGCTGAATTTCATCCGCCCGCGCCCGATGTCGTGTGGCTTATGTTCTATGCTGTTCTCTTTGTCTCACTGTTCATGCACACGAGGACGCGTCTGCTCTCCCGGTTCAAGCCGTTCGAATCATCATCACGGGTTTCAAAGGCACCGGTCATCGGCATGGTTTTCGCGGGAGTGTGTTTGCTGCTTCCACTTGCCCTCTCCTTCATACCCCAACAACACACAATGATCAGCTTCCCCGACGTGGGCCAGGGAGACTCCACGCTCATCGAATTTCCCGGGGGAAAGACCATCCTGATCGACGGCGGAGGCACCCGCGACAACCGCTTCGATATCGGGCGGCGCGTCCTTGCCCCCTATCTCTGGAACAAAGGCATCCGCAGGCTGGACCTCGTGGTCCTGTCCCACCCGCATCCAGACCACATGAACGGGCTTATCGCGATCCTGAAAAAATTCGAGGTCGCTGCAGTCTGGGAGAGTGGAATGGATACGGACCTGCCGGGACATGGTGAGTTCAGCCGGGCGATGGAAGACAAAAAAATACACTGTCGGTTGGTGTCCGCTGATGATCCTCCGGTGATGCTCGGCGAGGCGATGGTCTCCGTGCTCCATCCGCGCAGGGGATTCGATGCTCATGATCGGCAGGCATATGCCGCTGAGAACAACCGCTCTCTCGTCCTGCAGGTCAGGTCGGAGGGCAAGGACATGTTATTCACCGGCGATATCGGGATCGAGGCGGAATGGGACATCATAAGGACCATGCCGGGCATGAAAGCCGACCTTATCAAGATCCCGCACCACGGAAGCAAAAGCTCGAGCAGCGACGCCTTTGTATCGCAGATACGGCCCGACGTAGCGATCGTGACGGTGGGCAGAGGGAATCCATATCATCATCCTTCCGATGAGGTCCTTGCGCGATACGAGAAAATCGGGGCCCGGATCTGCAGAACTGATATGGACGGCGCAGTGACGATCGGGGTGAATACGGGAAAGTTTGCACTACAAAGATGGAATGATCTGATCCTGCGGAGGATCGATCTCTTTGATCGCTCGAAGTGGAGCGCACAGGAACGAGGAAACTGGGGCAGGCTCCGGATCAGGGCAGCGGGGCCTTGATGGGGTAGACCTTAAGGAAGCCCAGAAACTCCTTGGCAGTATGGGTGCAATAATTGCGTTTGGGCGAGATGATGCTGAAGTTCCGGTGGAACTTGACGTCCTTGAAGGTCATGGCCTTCAGGATTCCATGTTTGATGGCCTGGCGGGCGGCCCAAGCCGAGACGATCGAGACACCGACGCCTTCTTCCACGGCACACTTGATCGATTCGGTACTGCCGAGCACAAGCGAGATTTTGAGGTCGGCCAGCTTGATCCCGTGCTCTTCGAGATGTTTCAGGATGATCTGGCGGGTGCCCGACCCCTCCTCGCGCAGGATGAGCGGCTCTTTGATCAAGTCCATGGCTGGAATATTGCGGCGCTCGGCCCAGGAATGCGCCGGAGACATGATCACTACGAGTTCGTCCGACAGCAGTGTATCAACGGCAAAACGCTGTTTACTCACATCCCCTTCCACCAGGGCAATATCTATCTCCCCGGCATTCAATTTCTCGGTGATGGTCTTGGTGTTGCTCACCAGCAGCGAGATATTGACCTGGGGTACCTTCTTCTTGAACGCCGAGATGATCATGGGGAGCAGGTAGTTGCCGATGGTCGAGCTGGCGCCTATCGAGAGGGAACCCTTTATCGATCCGGTGATCTCACTTATGTTCTTCTGGGCCTCGGCGTAGAGCGCAAGGATCTCTTTCGCCCGCTTATACAGGATCTCTCCGGCCGGTGTCAGATTGATGGAGTTGCCGGAACGATCGAACAGACGGGTCTCGTAGAGCTCTTCCATGGCCTGCACCTGAAGGCTCACCGCGGGCTGGGTCAAGTGGATGAGCTCCGAGGCCTTGGAAAAGCTTTTGGTATCTGCGACGGCGCAGAACACTCTTAGTTTATGATCTTCCATAGTTAATAATTAAGTTAACACAAGCAAAGTAGTAATGATGAGAAATGGCATGAGAACGATCGTACATCTGTTAGTACGTTTGTATATATAATTCAAACCCCTAATATTGTCAAGGAGTTTATCATGAAATGAATTTGCCTGTCTCCTGCAGCAAGAAGGTGAACATGCAAAATCTTCTTGACATTTTTCCATTTACAGTTAGAATGCACGGGTTTCGAACTATCAAACCGGAGGTGAACGTACCATGGCAGAAATGAGTAAAACCGCTAAAGCAGCCACAAAAAAGGCCATTGTGAACCTGAATGTGCCCCAGTGCTGCGCCAAACCCATGCTGGCGGCAAAGATGATGACCACAAGCGGCAAGGTCCGCGGCATGATGTGGTACTGCGATAAATGCAATAAAGAAAAGGCGCTGTAAGCCGGTTCTTCAGATATCGTCTCGTTGCACAAGGCGGTGAGCACATCACCGCTTTTTTTTTGTACAGACCCGCTTCATGCGTTCCTCAGCCGACGATTCCCCCATCGTTATCTTGTTTTGAAACCACTGTTATGGGACAAAGCATCATACCCGCCATGGTCTACACCGCACTAACCCGTTGTTTTTTATAAAGCTCGTGAATGGCACATTATGTTTACTCTTCTGCTGAAAATAAGAGTTCACAAGTCAGGCAGAATAAAAATGTGCGGTTTTTAACCCCTATCCAAGTATCTCGTATTCAATCAGGACGTCAGTCAACTAAAGCTGTATCTATTCCATCTGATACATTGTGCGGATTATTTGGATATACGAGCATGTTCCACCGTATGTGCTATGCTTTTAATTAGTAAAAAACTTTGGCGTTTAAGTAAATGACTAGCATCTTTCATTTGAGGATCACTGCCGCTGCAGCGGTCGATGGTTTGGCCTTGAAGTCCGCAATAGTTAATAAGGACATTACAACAAAAAATCGACAGAGGTGGCCATGAAAAAGCGCAAGCTCGGGAATTCAGGGATAGAAGTCGCTCCGCTGGCACTGGGAGGCAACGTATTCGGTTGGACCGCGGATGAGCCGACGTCATATAAAATATTAGACGCCTTTGTAGCGGCAGGCTTTGATCTCATTGATACCGCGGATACCTACTCCCGGTGGGTCCCGGGCAACAAGGGTGGAGAGTCTGAAACCCTCATCGGCAAGTGGCTCAAACAGAGCGGGAACCGGAAAAAGGTCATCATCGCCACAAAAGTCGGAAGTGAAATGGGGCCGGACAGGAAGGGACTCACAAAACCCTATATTCTGCGGGCGGTAGAGGAGTCCCTGCGACGACTCCAGACGGACACCATCGATCTCTATCAGTCACATAAGGACGATCCCGACACACCTCTGGATGAGACGCTGGAAGCATATTCACAATTGATCAAGCAGGGAAAAGTACGTGCGATCGGCGCTTCGAACTACGGCGCAAAACGGCTTTCCGAGGCGATGCAGATCAGCACGCAGAAGGGATACACCGGTTATCAGAGCCTGCAGCCCCGCTATAATCTCTATGATCGGGTGGAGTATGAGAAGTCGCTTGAACCGATCTGCATTGAGAAGGGAATTGGCGTGATCACCTACTCCTCGCTGGCCAGCGGATTTCTCACGGGCAAGTATCGGTCGGAAAAAGATCGATCAAAGAGCATCCGGGGCCAGGGAATAAAAATATATCTGAATGACCGCGGATTCCAAATCCTTAAGGCACTGGACCAGGCTGCGGAACAATACGCCTCAACTCCCGCGGGCGTGTCACTTGCCTGGCTGATAGCGCGCCCAAGCATCACTGCCCCCATCGCGAGCGCCACGAGCGTGGAACAATTGAATGCTCTGATCGAAGGGACAAAACTCAAATTAGATCGGGCGTCAATAGATCTGTTGAATAAAGCGAGTGCCTACTGATACAAACGAAATAATAATTGTTGTATACCTGCGGAATCCCCCTCTCCCCCCGGGGAAGAGGACAAAGCATGCCCTGAGCACTGACAAAGGGGTGAGGGGCAAGGCTGCATCAATGTTTAATACGTTTGTAATTAGATCGTAGTGCCGGTGATACCATAAGCGACGCATCAAAATATTTCTCACGCATCATTTCCAAGAACGTTGGACTCCTGAGCGCATGATCGATGGCAATAAAAAGCGGAGCCGTCATCGTCCCGGCCCCGCTGCATTAGCTGCCCTCTGCGAGATTGATTGTCCGTACTGCTACTTGATCTGACCGCGGACCTCTCCATCCGGATACTTGTCTGTATGGACGTTAACGTAGGCCCCGCCACTTTTGATCATATCTACAAGGTCACCAATCGTTTTCCCGGCAAGAGGACCGACCAGGCCTTTGTCCGTTATGGTTCCCTTGGCGATTTCTCCGCTGAACTTACCTTCTTTTTTCGGGCCTGCGAATAAGCCCGCGACCGGGCCGCCGTTTTTCCCCATCATGCCCGCATGGATATGCGCTGCAGTAACATTTTCAATATCCTTCAGCGTGAGAATGTAGGTCAGTTCTTTTCCGTCTGTACTCATTCTGAAATCGGCCTCTCCTATCGCCTTTGTCTCAACGGCCGGGACAACCTCTTTGCCCGACAGTTTTGCCTCGAACGCCACGCCGAGTGAGGCGGTCAGAAAGATCGTGAATACAACGAATATTATTGTTTTGAACGTTTTCATACGTTATTCCTCCTTCATCGTTGAATTGACAATCCTACCACTAATTTAATTATAGACACCAACATGAGACAATGTCAAGGTACTGAGATTGCACCAGGTACGACAATAGCTGCAGAGTGTTGTTACGACTGTCTTTTGTCGCGGATCAGAGTGATGGAAAAATTGAGTTAAACAGTGCATCAACATACTGGATTTTGAAAAACCGGGATTCTTCGCGGAGTTTATCCTGAAGTACGCAAATAAAGATCCGTCGTCGTACTCAGGATAACTGTGCTGAAGGACTCAGAATGACAAATTGGGCGTTTTAGGGCTTTCCTAATGGATGGTTTCTGTTTGGGGTTGACAAAAAAAGAGTTAATAGTGTAATCCCAAAATGATAATGTCCTAATTCGCCAAAATAGAAATGTCCTATTCCCAGTTACAATGCCTGACGTTCATAGGAGGGCATTGTGGCAGAAAAGGACATGATTACCATGAGCAGGGAGGAA
>Ga0210377_10002694_pt1 | contig 15432 bp, 13 predicted proteins | sample PLM4_65_b1redo_FD_155480 | JGI IMG/M metagenome (GOLD analysis project Ga0210377, IMG submission 155480) | Groundwater sediment microbial communities from an aquifer in East River, Colorado, USA - PLM4_65_b1 redo | ecosystem: Environmental > Terrestrial > Soil > Riparian zone | place: USA: East... | reverse complement strand
TGTCGGGCGCGAAGGAGACGGGAGACACGGCTCCAGAACGCGAGACGACGTGGATGATCACCGCGCGGTCATACAAGAAGCCGGGGTGGAAGAACTGCACGCTGAACGGGAGATTGCGATCGCGCCACAAGGCGCGTTCCGGTCGAAACCGGATGTCGCGGTACTGATCGTAGTTGAGATCGAGCAGCCACTGCGGAACGCCGCCGCGCGGGTCCGCGTAGGCGCTGGCAGCGAGCTGCTTCGCGCGCTGTGCGACGTCTCCGAGACCGAAGGCGCCGGCAGTCTGGGCAGCGCAAGCGACGAGCAGGCTGCTCAGGAGGATCTGCTCGAGCGCCGCAAATCGAAGGGGGCTTCTCATGGGCGAGAGGGTCCCCATGGGAGCCCGGGTGGGCAAGCCCCTGCCGCTCGCACGCTTCCGCAGCTCGCCGCCTCTGGGGAGCTCTCCGCGAGCGATCTCAGTGCCACGGCGACCAACGCGCGGTGCGCAGCAGCTTGCTCTGCCAGCGGTCGCGAAGCTCGAGCGCGTCGTGCATCCAGGTGCCCGGCTGCTTGTACTCGGGTGGCACCTCGCGCGTGAGCAGCGCCGTCACCAGACGCGGCTGCACCACCTTCTGCCAGAGCACCACCTCGCGCCGCCGGTGGCTCCCGAAGGCCGGTCGGAAGCCCGCCTCGACGCGCAACAAGGACCGGCCGGCCGCGCCGGCGCGAGCCATCTCGGCCGCGTAGTGCGTGCCCGACCGCTGCACGTACTCCTCGAACCGGCCTTCGAAGGGCCAGACGGTGTCCTCCATGAACAGCGCTGGCTCGTGCTCCTCGCCGCCGACCGGCACACTGTCGAGCTCGACGTCGCGCAGCGGGGACCAGGGCAGCGCCACCAGCAGCTTTGCCGTGACGTCGTGGCGGAGCTGGTCGATCTCGCGCGCCCACTCTGCGAGGTCCCCGCTCGCGACGCGCTGCGCGAGCCGCTCCCAGGCGGAGCCGTCGCGGATCGCCGTGAGTGTCACCACTTGATAAGACGGGCCGCTTCCGTGCGCGTGATGCAGGAAGTAGAGCAGCCGCGCGTCGGAATCCCCGGCCAGCGCGGGCAGCCAGATGCGTCGGAAGGCGTCCTCGAACGCATCCTCGCGCGCGCCGACCACCTCGTGGATCTCGTGCAGAAAGAGCAATCGCGTCCCCGCCCGGATTCAGGACACGATGTTCCGGGAAACGGGGGGGGCGCGTCAACCGCGATCCGCCGCCTCCAGCTCGGCCAGGATCCGCGCGCGGCCCTCGTCCAGCGCGGGCGCGGCGGCGCGAACCGCCGGATCCGGGAATCCCGAGAGCTTCACGGGATTTCCGGCGACGCGGAGCCCGGTCTTTTCGACGGCGACCAGCATGTTGCGCGCGGCGACCTGGGGATCGGCCGCCACCTGCGCGATGTCGTTCACGGGGCCACAGGGCACCCCCGCGGCCCCCAGCTTCTCGAGCCAGACGGCCGAGCCGTGCAAGGCGAGCGCTGCCTCGAGCCGCTGCGCAAGGGCGTCGGCGGAGCGCGTGCGCAGCTCGTTGCTGGCGAACTCCTCCGCCTCCGCGAGCTCCGGCCGATCCACGGCCCGACACAGCTTTGCAAAGAGCGCATCGTTCCCGGCCGCGACCACGATGAAGCCATCCCCGGTCGCCAGCGCCTGGAAGGGTGCGATCGAAGGATGGCGCGAGCCGAGCGGGCCGGGCACCACGCCGCTCGCGAGGTAGCGCACGATCGCGTTCTCGAGCGTCGCCACCTGCGCGTCGAGCATCGAGACGTCGACGCGAGCGCCCCGGCCGCTGCGCTCGCGCGCGGCGAGCGCGGCGAGGATTCCGATCGTCGTGAACAGGCCGGCCGTGATGTCGCCCGTCGAAGTGCCGACCCGCGTCGGCCCCGAGCCCGGATGCCCGGTCAGGCTCATGATCCCGCCCATCGCCTGCGCGATCACGTCGTAGGCGGGGCGCTGGGCGTAGGGTCCCGTCTGGCCGAAGCCCGAGAGCGACGCCATCACCAGCCGCGGATGGCTGGCTTCGAGATCCTCCCACCCATAGCCGAGCCTCTGCATCACGCCCGGACGGAAGTTCTCCGCGAGCACGTCGGCGCGCGCGACCAGCCGCTCGAAGATGCGCCGATCGGGAGGGCTCCGGAGGTCGAGCGCGAGGCTCTCCTTGCCGCGGTTGAGCGAGAGGAAGTAGGCGGACTGACCGTCCACGAAGGGACCGATCCGGCGCGCGTCATCGCCGGTGCCGGGCGCCTCGACCTTGATCACGCGCGCGCCCAGATCCGCGAGCAGCATCGTGCAGAAGGGACCCGCCAGGACGCGCGTCAGATCGACGACGAGGATCCCCGAGAGCGGACCCGCGGCAGGCATCCGCTAGCGGCGGATGCTTTCGAGGCCTTCCTTCATGGCGCGCAGCTCCTCGCGCAGCTCGCGCGGCATGTGGTCGCCGAACTGGTCGTAATGTTGCGCGATCATCGGCGCCTCGGTGAGCCATCCCTCGACGTCGACGCGCAGCAGCTCGGCCAGATCCTCCGGCGTCACGTCGGACAGCCCGTTCGTGTCGATCGCGTGCGGTGCGGGGAGGTTTCCGATCGGCGTCTCGACGGCCTTGGCCGTGCCCTCGCAGCGCTCGAAGATCCACTTGAGCACGCGGCTGTTCTCGCTGTAGCCGGGCCACAAGAAGGCGCCGTCCTCGCCCTTGCGGAACCAATTGACATAGAAGAGTTTCGGGAGCTTGGCGCCCTTGCGCTTGCCGATCTTCAGCCAGTGCGCCCAGTAGTCGCCCATGTTGTATCCGCAGAACGGCAGCATGGCCATCGGGTCGCGGCGCAGCTCGCCGATCTTGCCGGCGGCCGCGGCCGTCTTCTCGCTGCTGATGATCGAGCCCAGGAAGGTGCCGTGCTGCCAGTCGCGCGCTTCGTTCACGAGCGGCACCACCGTCGCGCGGCGGCCGCCGAACAGGATCGCGTCGATCGGAACGCCGTTCGGATCCTCCCACTCGGGCGCGATCACCGGGCACTGGCTGGCCGGCGCCGTGAAGCGCGCGTTGGGATGCGCGGCGGGGCGGCCGCTCTTGGGCGTCCACTCCTTGCCCTGCCAGTCGGTCAGCTTCTCGGGCGGCTGCTTGGTCTTCTCCTCCCACCAGATCTCGCCGTCGGGTGTGACCGCGCAGTTCGTGAAGAGAACGTCGTGCCCGAGCGTCAGCATCGCGTTCGGGTTGGTGCGCATGCTGGTGCCGGGGGCGACGCCAAAGAAGCCGGCCTCGGGGTTGATCGCGTACAGCCTGCCGTCGGTGTGGAACTTCATCCAGGCGATGTCGTCGCCGATCGTCTCCACCTTCCAGCCGGGGAGGCTCGGCTTCACCATCGCGAGGTTGGTCTTGCCGCAGGCGCTCGGGAAGGCTCCCGCTAGATAGCGCGAACGGCCTTCGGGAGAGGTGAGCTTGAGGATCAGCATGTGCTCGGCGAGCCAGCCTTCGTCACGCGCCATCACGGAGGCGATGCGCAGCGCCAGGCACTTCTTGCCGAGCAACGCGTTGCCGCCGTAGCCCGAGCCGAACGACCAGATCTCGCGCGTCTCCGGGAAGTGCACGATGTACTTGTTGTCGGCGTTGCACGGCCACGCGACATCCTGCTGGCCGGGGGCGAGCGGCGCGCCCACCGAGTGCAGGCAGGGAACGAAGGGCCCGTCGCCGAGGGCATCCAGCGCGCTCTTCCCCATCCGCGTCATGATGCGCATGTTCGCGACGACGTAGGGCGAATCGGTGAGCTGGACCCCGTTCTGGGCGATCCGGGACCCGATCGGTCCCATGCTGAAGGGGACCACGTAGAGCGTGCGGCCGCGCATGCAGCCGTCGAACAGCCCGCGCAGCGTCTTCTTCATCTCTTCGGGATCGCGCCAGTTGTTGTTCGGTCCGGCGTCCTCCCGCTGCTTCGAGCAGATGAAGGTCCGATCCTCGACGCGCGCCACGTCGGCCGGATCCGAGAGCACCAGGAAGCTGCCCGGGTGCTTGTGGGCATCGAGCGGACGCGCGGTGCCGCCCGCCACCAGCAGCCGCAGCATCTCGTCGTACTCGGCCTGACTGCCGTCGCACCATTGCACGCGGTCCGGACGGCAGAGAGCCTGGATCTGCTTCACCCAGGCCTGCAGGGCTCGATTCGTCGTCATCGGTTTTCCCTTGTGTGCTTCCGTTCGGCTCGATGGGCCGCCCCGGCCCGGGTTCCCGGGCGGCTCGGCCGAGAGGATCGGAATGGACGCATCAGTATAGTCGCCCGCGCCGGGGATGGCGTGACGATTTCAGATTTCATGATCGAAATCAAATAGTTACAGGGGAAACGCGCGAGCCATCAGCGGGCGCCGTGCTCCCGGAGCCAGGCCAGCATGCGCTTCCAGCCCTCGGAGGCGGCCAGCGGCCGGTAGCTGTCGCGGTAGTCGGCGTGGAAGCCGTGCGGCGCGGCCGGGAACACCACCACCTGCGAGCCCGATTTCCCGATCGCCAGCTTCTCGCGCATGGCGAGCACGCTCGCCTGCGGGATGCTCGCATCGTCGGAGCCGTAGAGGCCGAGCACCGGCACGCTCTCCGTGGCGGCGACGTCGATCGGGTGCTTCGGCGTCTGCTCGCGCGGCTCGCCGACCAGGCGCCCGTACCAGGCGACACCGCAGCGCAGCTTCGGGGCGTGCGCGCAGTAGAGCCAGACGATCCGCCCTCCCCAGCAGAAGCCGGTGATCGCGGCGCGCGAGACGTCGCCGTGTCCATCCGCTCCCGCCCAGGCGAGGGTCGCGTCGAGGTCGCTCATCACCTGCGCGTCGGGCACCTTGACGACCACGCTGGAGAGGATCTGATCGACGCTCGCCAGCTGGGTGGGGTCGCCCTGCCGCTGGTAGAGATCCGGGGCGATTGCGAAGTAGCCGGCCTTCGCGAGGCGGCGCACGACGTCGGTGACGTAGGCGTGCAGGCCGAAGATCTCGTGCACGACCAGCACCACCGGGAACGGGCCCCCGATGGCGGGATACGCCCGATAGGCGCCGATCTCGACGTCGCCCGCGGGCACCCGCACGCTGCCCGCGACCAGCCCCTCGTCGCTGGTGACGATGGCCTCGGCGCGCACCGGCCGCGCGGCCAGCGCGTAGCCGGCCGCGACCGCGCCCGTGATCAGCACTTGACGCCGGGTGAGGCGGTCCTCAGGCGAGCTGGCCAAGGATCGCTCCGATCAGGCCTCCGAGCAGGAGGATCAGGTTGGGAACGAAGCTGAGCATGAAGCCCGGCCCGCGCTTCGCTGGGTCGTCGATGTAGCCGCGCGCGTAGACGATGCGACCGAAGATGAAGACGAGCCCGAGCGCCGCAGCCACGTTCTCGCTCACGAACGCTGCGAACAGGTAGAGCGCTGGGAGGAAGATCACGAGCTGCTCGATCGTGTTCTGCTGCACGCGGAAGTAGCGCTCGAACGATGGGTTCCCGGTGGTGGCGGGCGCCGGCACTCCGAAGCGCCCGCGCGCCTGACCCGTGAGCATCAGGATCACGACGTACTCGATCAGGGCCAGGGATGCGACGATGGCGACCAGGCTCATGCAACGGTCCTCCCGAGCTGCCGGTCCGGAGCGGGTCTCGCGCGCACGGTCTTACCACTCCGCAGGCGGGCTTACAATGAGCTACCTGGGCTTTGCGCGCCACGAGGTGGGGCATTCTCTCCGACGCAATCGTCACGGCGTTTCGTCTCCAGGCGGGGGCCTGCCGGCTCTTCGGCTCGCCGCTGTACGCGGAACTGCTGGAGGCGGCCCTCGCCGACCTGCGCGCCGGGGGGCCGGTGGCGCGCCTGGTCGAGGGCTTCGACGGCGATCCCGTGCGCGGCTTCCTGCCGCTGCGCGTGCTGGGCGCCGTGCACGAGCGCGTGCTCGCGGGCCAGTCGCCCGAGCTGGCGCGCTTCTATCCGACCCTGAACGGCCGGCCAGAGTGGCCCGCGGTCTGGGAGGCGTTTCGCGAGGTGGTGAGCGCGCAGCGCGATGCGCTGCTCCCCTGGCTGACGAGCTTCCCGCAGACGAACGAGGTCCGGCGTTGCGCGGGACTGCTGGGGGGGTTCCTGCAGATCGCACGCGAGACCGGGCTCCCGCTGCGGCTGCGCGAGATCGGCGCCAGCGCCGGCCTCAACCTCGCGTGGGATCGCTACCACTACGCGCTGGGGCCTCACCGCTGGGGCGATCCGGATTCGCCGGTGCGGATCGACGCGGAGTGGCACGGGTCTGCCGCGGCGTTCGAGCAGCATGCCGAGGTCGAGAGCCGCGCGGGCTGCGACCTCGCACCGGTTCGCGTCGAGGACGCCGCCCAGGCGCGACGGCTCGAGGCCTACATCTGGGCCGACCAGCCCGAGCGCCTCGCTGAGCTGCGTGCCGCGATCGGGCTGGCGCGCGAGAATCTGCCGCGGATCGCCCGGGAATCGGCCGCTAGCTGGCTCGAGCGCGAGCTGCGGGAGCCGGCCCGGGGCGTCGTGACCGTCGTCTTCCACTCCTCGGTGTGGGGCTACCTGGCTGCGAAGGAGCAGGCGCGCGTGCGCGAGCTGCGCGCGGCGGCGGGCGCCAGGGCGCGCCCCGATGCCCCCCTCGCCTGGCTCTCTCACGAGGACGAGGGCGGCTACGGGCGGGTCACGCTGCGCCTGCGGCTCTGGCCCGGCGGAGAGTCGCTCGCGCTCGCCGAAGGGCATCCCCACGGCCGGCTCGTGCGTTGGGGAGAGCCCCCGCCCGGCGCGCCGAGCAACTTGGCTTGACTCGCCTGCGCGCGCCGGCATAGGTTGGGCAAAAGAGGAGTACGACCCCATGCAGCGACTGATCGTCTCGATTCTCGTCTCTGGCTTCGGATTCGCAGTCGCCGTGGGTTGCGCCTCGAATTCTCCTCCGGCCGCGGGGCTCGCGACCTGGGACCAGGCCCGCGTCAGCGAGATCGCAGCGCAGCTCAGCGCCGCCACCGATGCCTGGCAGCTGACCGTCCGGCAGGAAAACGACGACCGGCTCGGATCGGGCACCGCCGAGGAGGGCTTCGATCTCAGGAACAAGGCTCAGGTGGTCAGCGAGCAGGCGAGATCCCTCGCGGGTCACCTGAAGGCGGGCGAGGGCCGCGACCAGACCTACAACCCCTTCCGGTCGCTGAAGGAAGTGGTGGACGACGCCGACGTGGATCAGTCGCGCGCGGAGCTCGACCAGCCCACCATCGCCGCCTGGGCCAAGGTCACCAACCTGATGCGTCAGATCAAGCCGTACTACGAGCGGTAGTCTTCTCCGCTGCGACGCAGTGGTGCAACGACGTAGACGAGATCCCGGGAAGCAGCCGGATGCTGAGGCCGCGCTGTAGCGTGGCGCCGGGGAGCGATCGCAGACATGCCGCGAGCTCGGCCATCCGGAAGCGCTGGACACCGGAGGTGAGGTTCGGATCTCTACGGCGGCGAAGGATCGTCGTCTCGAGCTCCCCGATCTCCGCAGCAGGCTCGATGCAGAGGATCCGCCCGCCGGGCCGGAGGCTCTGCCAGAGCACGGAAAGCACCTTCGAGCGGTCCGCTTCGGACAGATACAGCAGCACCGTGACGATCAGGATCGCGTCGTAGCCGTGCTCGGGATGGAATTCCTGGATCGGGACGCGGTAGCAGCGGCCGATCCGTTTCTCGAATTGCTCGGCGAAGGCCGCGCAGAATTCGACGCCTTCGATCACGGCGCTCGGGCGCTCCCGCTGCACGGCCAACGAAACGCGACCGTACCCGCAGCCGACGTCGAGGATGCGCTCGGCGCGGGGCGGCAGGTTCGCCAGCAGGAAGCCGACCTGACGTCGATGCAGCCAGGCGTTGAGCCAGCCCGGAAATCCCTTGAACAGCACCGCTCGCGGGGTGCAGCCCAGCGCTCGCTGTCGCTCGTCCCAGGCCCGTGCCGATTCCTCCACGAGACCCTTCACGAGACGACGCTCCGGCTCGCGCGAGCGCCGATCCCGACCCCCAGCTGATGAAAGGCCGGCAGCGCGAAGACCATCAACAGCACCAGCGGCACCACCCGCAGCAGGGCCTGGATCATCAACGCCTGCGAGATGTCGTAGCCGAGCGCCGTCCCCAGGTAGATGCTGACGACCTCGGCGATGCCCAGGGCGACGGGGGTGAGGGCGCCGAGCACGGCGAGATTCTGGCCGGCGGTGTAGAGGAGCACGCCTCCCCAGGGTAGATCGACCGCGACCGCCGAGGAAGCCAGCTTCACCTCGAGAGCGGACAGCGCCGCGAACACCAGTGTCGTCAGCAGGAGCTTCAGGAAGGCCGATCGCTTGCGTCGCAGCAGCGTCCAGCCGTCGAGGATCCGGACCAGCTGCCGGAGCGGGAAGACCCGCCAGCGCGGCAGAGGCACGCGCACGAACATCAGTCCGGCGGCGACCGCGGCGCCCGACGCGAGGATCGCCAGCGCGATGCGATCGCAGCCCGCCCCCTGCCGCCAGAGCAGCGCCTGCCCCGCCAGACCGAGCAGCCCGTATGTGAACACGTACATCAGATACATCGCGCTCAGCGTGCTGAGGAAATCGACGTAGCCGAACCGGTGGTGCGACTTGAGATACACCGCTCTCACGACCATTCCGCCGCGCAGGGGCGTGACGTAGTTGAGCACGGAGGTCGCCACGGTCAGCGAGAGCCACTCGCGGGCGGGCAGATCCACCTGGAACGCCTGGAGCGCGAACTTGATGTAGAGGCCGTTGCAGATCACGGTGGCGGCGGCGATCGCGAAGAGACCGGCCAGTGTGCGGCCCGGGACATCCGCCAGGATCGAGAAGTCCGACACGTGACGGTGGACGTACCAGGCCGTCCAGACCGTGAACGCCGCTAGGATGACGATGCAGACGACGAGTCGTGAGCGCCTCGCTGCCGCGGAGAGGTCCCCGGGCTCGACGGCGACTGCACTCGTCTGATCCACGCTGCGGCAACCCTGGTGATGTCGAACTGCGCTGCAAGCCGTTGAATGTGCGGAGTGTATCCGCTCCGATCTCGAGCGGCCATTTGCAGCATGGCCGTGCACAGCGCCGAGGGATCTTCCGGCGGAACCACCAGCCCCGCCGGATGCTCGCGCAGCAACGCGCCCATGTCGCCGACGTCGGTCACGATCAGCGGCCGGCCCATCTGGAGGGCATCGGAGAAGATCACGGGGATGCTCTCCATCCGGGAAGGGATCACGACACAGTCGCAGGCCGACAGCCAGGAGACCGCGATCGCTTCGTCGGCGTAGCCGCCGACCGTGACCCGCCCTCGCAGATCGGAGCGAGCCGCGCGCCGGCGGATCTGCGCATCGAGCGGTCCGCCGCCGAACAGGATCAGGTGTCCGTCGGGCTCGCGACGGGCGAACTCGGCCATCGCTTCCAGCAGGACGTCCACGCCCTTGACCGGCGCATAGCGCCCGATGAAGAGGAATCGCGGCCCCGAGCCGGGAAGGTCGAGAGGCCTGGCCAGCGCGCGATCGAGCCGCCGACTGGAAGGCAGGAACTCACACGCCCGGCCGCCGAGCGCTTCCGCGTCCTTCGCGAGCTGCACGCCATCGGCAAAGACCAGATCGCTGGATCGCAGCGCCCGCTTCACGACGCCGCGAAGGATCGGGTACCTGCCGAGGGTCCAGATGTCCGATCCGAGACACCAGATCGTGACGGGAACGCCCCGCCGGCGCCCGAGACGGGTCGCCAGGATTCCGCTGGGAGCGGCCCACATCGCGAGCACGTGATCCGGCGCGGAGCGCTGGTAGAGCTCGTCGAGCGCCCGCGCGCCCCGCCGAAACAAGGAAAACATCGCGAGCAGATCACCCGGGAGATACGGCTTCAGGCTGGAGAGCGGCTTGCTGCCGCCGCGCCAGGGGAACCAGTGGACCCGAACGCCCGGCGGATCGAGCTTCTCCCCCGGCGGTTTGTCCGGCGTGATCACGCGGACCTCGTGGCCGGCCTGCGCGAGCGCGACGGCGAAGTCCGCGACAAAGAGGCCGGCGGCCGCGCGGGCATCCTGCGGACTCGAGGGAAACGAGCTGGTGAGGATCCAGATCTTCACCGCTGCGCGAGGCAGCGCTGGACGGCCGCGATCACGTCGCCCACGTCTTCGTCGCTGAGCCCGGGCGAAAGCGGAAGGCTCACGGTCTGCCGCCCGATCCGCGTCGCGTGCGGCGTCTCCTCCGGCTTCCATCCGAACGATTCCCGATAGAACGGATGCTCCGGGATGCTGAGATAGTGGACGCCGACACCGATGTTCTGTCGCGTCATCGCCTCGAGAAAATCGTCGCGCTTCACCCCGGCTCGCTCCTCGTCGATCAGCAGCGTGTAGAGGTGCAGAGCGTGGCGCGTATCCGGATCGGGCGGAGCCGGGCGGCCCACCGGCAGACCGGCGAACGCCTCCTGGTAGCGCTGCCAGATCTGCTGGCGTCGCTGCCAGTTCGCTTCGACGCGCTGGAGCTGGTGGATCCCGATCGCCGCCTGGAGGTCCATCATGTTGTACTTGAAGCCCGCCTCCAGCACGACGTAGTGCTTGTAGCCCTCGTCGCTGAAGCGCTTCCAGGCGTCCCGACTCATGCCGTGCAGGGCGAGGGTCATGATGCGCGCGGCGTCTCGTTCGTGCCTGGCCAGCACCATCCCGCCCTCGCCGGTGATCACGTTCTTGGTGACGTAGAAGCTGAAGCAGCCGAACGAGCCGAAGCTGCCCGCCGGGCGGCCCCGATAGCGGGTCTCGATGGCGTGCGCGCAGTCCTCGATCAATACCAGCTCGCTCCGCCCGGCAATCTCGATGAGGCGATCCATCTCACAGGGCCGGCCCGCGAAATGGACCGGAAGCAGCGCCCGGGTTCGGGGCGTGATCTTCTCCTGTACGCGGTCCGGATCGATGTTCATGGTCCGGGGATCGACGTCGGCGAGCACCGGCGTCGCGCCCGCGTGGATGATCGCATTCACCGTTGCGCAGAACGTGAGCGGCGTGGTGATCACCTCGTCGCCGGGCCGAAGGCCGCTGGCGAGCAGGCTGAGATGCAGGGCCGCCGTGCACGAGCTGACCGCGACGGCGTGCTGCGCCTGCTGGTAGCGCTTGAAGTCCTCCTCGAAGCGATGGACCTTCGGCCCCGTGCCGAGCCAGCCCGACCTCAGGCTGGCCACGACTTCGGCGATCTCGGCTTCCTCGATCGCGGGTGCGCCGAAGACGAGGAAGCGATCGGACGGGCGGATCGGCGGCTGCGTCATGCCTGCGGCCCTTCCAGCCGCCGGAACAGCCCTTCCTGGACCACCGACACGACCAGCGTACCGTCGCGCGCGAACAGCCGGCCCGTGGTGAAGCCGCGCGCGCCCGCCGCAACGGGACTCTGCTGCTCGTAGAGCAGCCACTCGTCGGCGCGAAAGTCGCGGTGGAACCACATGGCGTGATCGAGGCTCGCGATCTGCCAACCGCGTCCGATCCAGGAGATGCCATGGGGCAGCGCCGCGGTGTCGAGCAGCGTCAGATCGGAAGCGTAGGCCACGACACATTGGTGCAGCAGCCGGGATTCCGGCAGCGGACCGTCGGCCCGCACCCAGAGGAGCTGGCGCGGCGGAAGCTTCTCGGGATCGATCGGGTCGAACTGGGTCACGTATCGCAGATCGATCGGCCGATCGGATTCGAGCCACCGCTTCACCTCGGCCGGCGCCTTGTGCGCCAGCGGCTCCACCCGCTCCCGGAAATCGGGCAGCGACTCCGGATCAGGGGCCTCGGGCATCGGATCCTGATGCTCGGGCCCTGCCTCGTGCTGCTGGAACGAAGCCTCCAGATGGAAGATCGCGCGCCCGTGCTGGATCGCGATGATCCGGCGCGTGGTGAAGCTCCTGCCGTCGCGCGTGCGGTCGACCTGGTAGAGGATGGGGGTCTTGGGATCGCCGGGGCGAAGGAAGTAGGCGTGGAAGGAGTGCGCCGCCCCCCGCTCGACCGTGCGGCCAGCGGCGATCAGGGCCTGCCCCAGCACCTGCCCCCCGAAGACGCGCTGCGAGCCCTCCTGCGGGCTGCCGCCGCGGAACAGGTTCACCTCCAGCTCTTCGAGATCGAGGATGCCGAGCAGCCTGTCGAGCGCTCGGGTCATGCGCGCCTCCGGAGTCGGATCCGCTGGTCGGTAGCACGCCGCGATCGCCGCGGCGATCCGCGGCGAATCGCGAGCCGGCGCGGGGCGCTCGCGGGGCTTCTGCCTTCAAGAGGCATGGCGGTTCTTCCGATGCGAGCGCACGGAGCCGCAACCACGTGCACCCCGTCGTCCTGATCCCGCTCGCCACCGCGTTCTGCGCCGCAGCGCTCGCCGCCGCGATCGCCGCGCGCGAGCCGAGCCAGCGCGCGAATCGCCTGGTGACTGCCGTGCTGCTGTGCGACGCCTGGTGGGCGCTCTTCGAGGTGCTCTGCTTGACGGCGCCCGACGCGACCGCGGCGGTGGGCTTCGCGCGGCTGGCGTCGGTGGGCAGCATCCTGCTCTCGCCGGTCGCGCTGAACCTGCTCTTCGTGGTGGTGCCAGAGCCACGGCTCCCCAGTCGCCGTCTGCTGACCGCCCAGTACGCGATCGGGGCGGCGCTCGCGCTCGCGAGCCTCGGCAGCCCCTGGTTCGCGCCCGCAGTCGTGCGCGAGAGCTGGGGCTTCGCGCCGGTGATCGGGCCGCTGGTGCCGGTGGCCTACGTGGCCCTGCTCCTGGTGCCCGGGATCGCGCTGCTGCGCGTGCTGCGGCTGCGCACGCTGGAGCGCGTGCCTCGCTTGCGCGCGAGCCCGTGGGTCGAGATCGCCATCGGCTTCACCGTGCTGGTGGCCTCCATCACCGATTTCCTGCTGCCTAGCCTTGGGAGACCGGTCCCCCGGCTCGGCAACGCGAGCGTCGCCCTCTGGGGCCTGGCCACCTGGTGGACGGTCTACCGCTTCCGCGACAGGGGCCTCTCGCCGCGCCAGTTCGCGAGCGAGATCCTCGCCACGCTTCCCGACGGCGTCGCGCTGGTGCGTCTCGACGGTCGGATCCGAGCGGTCAACGCCAAGCTCGCGCAGCTCGCGAAGCGGGCCCCGGACGATCTCCTCGGCCGCCCCCTCGCCGAGCTGGTCAAGGAGCCGGCGGAAGTCGAGGCCGGCTCCGAGCGGGAGAGCGAGCTGATCAGCGCCTCGGGCGCGCGGATTCCGGTCTCGCTCTCGGATGCCTGGCTGCAAGACGACACCGGCTCCCCCATCGGGCGGGTGCTGGTGGTGCGCGATCTCGAGGAGCTGGTCTCGCTGCGCAGCCGCCTGCTCACGTCGGCGCGCCTGGCGGCGGTGGGACAGCTCGCGGCGGGCATCGCGCACGAGATCAACAACCCGATCGCCTACGTGCGATCGAACGTGAGCCTGCTCGAGCGGCATTGGAAGGATCTCTCCGCCGAGTTCGAAGCGCGCCAGGCGGCGCCGGCCGTGATCGCCGCGCTCGCTCGCTCGCGCGAGCTGCTGCACACCGCGGCGGCCGGGATCGACCGGATCGCCTCGATCGTGCGCGACGTCGGCGGCTTCTCCTGGAAGGGCGGCTCGGAGAACGAGCCGACGGACGCGGTCGAGCTGCTCGAGACGGCCGTGCGCGTGGCGGGGCCGCAGCTCCGCCGCAAAGCGAGCGTCGAGCGCAGCTTCGTCAAGCTTCCGCTGGTGCCCTGCCGGCCGCAGGAGCTGATGCAGGTCTTCCTCAACCTGGTGCTGGCGGGAGTGCACACGATCGAGGAGCACGGCACGCTCGGCTTGTCGGCCGGCATCGAAGGCGCCTTCGTGTGGGTCGAGATCGCGGTCGACGGCGCCGGACTCGCTCCCGAAGACCTGGAGCGGATCTTCGACCCCTTCTCGCCGTCGCACGGCAGCGTGGCGCAGGCCGGGCTCGGGCTCGCGATCTCGCGGCAGATCGTGGAACGCCAGGGCGGCAGGATCCAGGTCGAGTCGCAGCCGGGGCGCGGCATGCGCTTCCGCGTGTACCTGCCGGTGACGGTCGCGCCGGCGGAGGGGAGCGACTGATGCACCCCTTCGCGATCGTCCAGCTCTTCGCGAGTCTGGCCGCGGTGATGCTCGCGACGGGGCTGATCGCGACCGACTCGCGACAACGCGCGAACCGCCTGGTCGCCATCGTGCTCTTCTGCTCGGCCCACTGGTCGCTCTGCGAGGTGTTCTGGAGCCTCTCGGACGACCCGCGCAGGGTCGCGCAGTGGATCCGGATCTCTGCGCTCGGCTGGATGTGGCTGGGCCCGCTCACGCTTCAGATCATCTCGGAGCTGGTGGGCGGTGCCAACACCGGGCTGCGCCGCGCGCTGCCCTGGACGTACGCCTGCGCGATCGTCTCGATCGTGCTCTACATCGCCACGCCCTGGTGTCTCGATGAGCCGGTTCGGACCTCCTTCGGCTGGGGCGTCCGCTTCGGCCCGCTGTTCCCGCTCGTCTACTTGCCGACCATCTTGAGCGTCAGCTTCGTGATCGCGCGCTGGACGAGCTTGTTTCCGCGGACGGTCTCGCCCGGCGAGCGGAGGGAGGCGCGCTGGCTCTTCGCGGGCGTGCTGGTCCCGCTCACGGTCGCGTCGACCACGGACGTGCTGCTGCCCTGGGTCGAGATCGACGTGCCGCGGCTGGGGAGCATGAGCCTGCTGGCGCTCGGCGTGATCGTCGCGGGGAGCGTGCGCCGCCACGGCTACTTCCTGCTCGCACCCGGCGCCTTCGCGCGCCCGATCCTCGAGGCGCTACGCGACGGGGTCGCGCTGCTGCACCCGGATGGCGGGATCCGCACCTGCAACCAGGCCTTCTCGCGCCTGGTCGGCGCCGCGCCGAGCTCGCTCGCCGGCGCCGCCGTGTTCGAGTGGCTGCCAGGCCTGGTCCGCGATCCCGCGGCCCTGTCCAGCGGGACCGAGCTGGAGCTGCGGCCGCACGGCTCGCCGCCGATGCCCGTCTCGGTATCCGCCTCGCCGCTGCGCGACGAGCAGGGCGACGTGATCGGCCGCGTGCTCGCGGTTCGCGACATGCGCGAGGTCGCGGCGCTGCGCAACCGACTGGTCACCTCGGGGCGGCTCGCCGCGGTCGGTGAGCTCGCCGCCGGAATCGCACAGGAGATCGACGAGCCCGTCACCGCCGTGCGCACCAACCTGTCGGAGCTGCGCGAACAATGGCGAGCGCTCGCGATCGGCGTGGACGCCCGCGACGAGGTGCTCGCCCCGGTCCTGATCGAGGGCGCCGACCTGATCGAGGAATCGGGCGAGGGCGTCGAACGCGTGGCCGTGATCGTGAAGGAGGTGGGCGCCTTCTCGCAGGCCGGCCTCGGCGAGCCGCAGCTCGCGAACGTGAATGATCTGCTCGAGAATGCGGTGAACGTCGCGGCGCTCTCGTTCTCGGTGGTGGTCGAGCGCTGCTACGCCGAGCTGCCTCCCGTGCGCTGCGACGCGCAGCAGCTCCGGCAGGTGTTCCTGAACCTGCTT
>Ga0210377_10002693_pt1 | contig 15432 bp, 10 predicted proteins | sample PLM4_65_b1redo_FD_155480 | JGI IMG/M metagenome (GOLD analysis project Ga0210377, IMG submission 155480) | Groundwater sediment microbial communities from an aquifer in East River, Colorado, USA - PLM4_65_b1 redo | ecosystem: Environmental > Terrestrial > Soil > Riparian zone | place: USA: East... | reverse complement strand
GTGGCTCCTGGCCGCGCTCCTGGGACCGGCCGCCTACTTCGGCCTGGGCCCGCGTCTCTTCGGGGAGAGGTTCATCTACTACACCTGGGAAGTGCCGCGCGCCTACTCGCAGTTCAGGCTGCGCGGGACGCTCCACGCCGGCTACTTCGTCTCGAGGTACTGGGCGATCCCGGCGGCGGTGGCCGCCTGGGGAGTCCTCAGCCGTCGATGGCGAGCCTCGCCGGCCGACATCTGGACCTTCACCTTCCCCTTCGCGATGCTGATCGGTCTTCTGGGCTCGATGGACTACTCCGAGCACAACGTCTACATCGCCGCGGCCACCTGGTTCATCATCGTCGCGCTGAGCACCCTGGCGCGGATGGCGAAGACGGCCGCGAGCCGTCCGCCGGCGCCGCGGCGGCGCGCCGTGGCGGCGATCCTGGTCGCGGTCGCGCTGTCGTTGGCGGCCAACCTCTACCACCCCCGCTCCGTCATGGTGCCGCGCCGCGCCTGGCAGGACTACAACGCCCTGGTGACGCAGGTGCGTGATCTCGGCGGAAACGTCTACATGCCGGGGGTGGGCCAGCTGCCCGGAGAGGTGCGCCTCCCGGTCCCGGTGCATCGGGTTCCGCTCCACGACCTGGTGCGCGGCCCGGGGAACAACGGCGCCGAGGATCCGCTCGTGCGCGCAGTCCTGAAGGACGTCCTGCGGCCTGCCGGGGAGGCCTTCATCATTGCCGATCGGCCGCTGCCGGAGGAGAAGCTCTTCGCCTTTCTCGCCCCGCACTACCAGCTCGTCGAGGACATGGGCAACCGCTACGAATCGCTGCGCGCGCTGCCCGGTTGGTACAACGGCACGACGTGGCCCCGGTACCTCTACCGCCATCGCGCTCCGGCGCCGGAAGGGGCGAGCGGATGACCCTCGGGCTGCCCGCGCGCGTCGCCGCCGCGCGCCGCGTTTGAACGACTGTCCTTGACGATACGACCTCCGGATCTATGTTTCTCCAGGGGGGGCCACATCGTGTCCTGGCCGCGCGCGGCGCTTCTGGCGATTCTCGGCTACTGGACGCTCCGGCTCGGTTCCGGGGGCACGACCGGCTGTCCGCTCGACCTCGTCAACCTCGCCTTCCATGAGGCCGGGCACCTTTTTCTGACGCCGTTCGGCGAGACCATGCACTTCCTCGGCGGCACGCTCGGCCAGCTGGTCGTCCCCGCCGGCCTGGTCGTCTATTTCCTCATGGTGGCGCGGCAGCCGTTTGCGGCGGCGGTGTGCGGCTGGTGGATCGGCGAGAACCTGATCAACATCGCGGTCTACATGGCCGACGCGCGCGACCTGGCGCTGCCGCTGGTCGGCGGCGGCCATCACGATTGGAACACCCTGTTCTACACCTTCGGGCTTCTGGGCGAGGAGAGCGTCCGATTCGTCTCGGCCTCGACGCATGTCATGGGCGCCGGCGTCATGATCGCGGGCCTTGCCTGGGGGGCGTCGTTCCTGCTCAGCGGTGACCTGCGCGAGCGCTTCGAGACGTTCGTCACCGACCGCGCGCCGGCGCTCCGGGTGATGTTCGTGGCCGACTGACCGTGGACTACGGTGGCGGTATCGGCGCCGGCGCATCCCCTTCGATGGCCGACGGCATGATCGGCGTGGCCGGCGGGCGATGGTCGCCGCCCTTGCGGCTCCACTTGTCGAAGGTCTTGAAGAAGACGACGCGCAGGTCGCCGCCACCCCCCTTGTCGGGGATGGTCGACGCCAGGGCGGCACTGATGCGCACGGTGACGAAGGTGCTCCACGGCCCCGAGAACTCGAGACTGAGACCGCTGCCGATGACCCGCTCGTAGCCATCGCCGAAATCGTCGCCGCTGTGGACGAAGCCGTCCTGCACGCCGAGATCGGCGCGCAGACTGCGGCTGATCGGGAAGCTCCACGCCGCGTCGACCACGAGACCGCGGTCGAAGTGGATGCCGGAGCCGTTGAAGCCGCGCACCCGCGCCGCCCGGAAGTCGCCCAGCTCGAAACGCGAGAAACGGTCGAGGCTGCGCCCCTCGAACCCGCTCACCCCGACGCTGAGTTTGTTGTAGATCCCGAAGTAGATCGACTTGCGCGCGTCGGCGCCGAGACGGGTGAAATCGATGTCGTCCGGCGACCAGCGCTGGCCCGGCAGTCCCCACTGGTCCCACGCGCTGCGCTTCCCCCACTCGCCCCAGACATCGAACAGATAGCCCAGGCGTGAATACTCGAGGCGCCCGGCGGCGACCACCTCGATATCGGTCGACGGCAGGACGAAGTCGACGCTGGTGTCCGGCTGGCGGTCGAAGTTCTGGTACATCCAGCGCGTCTCGACCGAGAAGCGGAGGAAGTCGCCGACCGGTATCGACATCGTCGCCCGGGCAAGCTCGCGCAGGATGTCGACTTGATCGTCGGAAGGGGTGCCGGAGAGGGTGGCGTTCTTGTCTTCCATCTCGAGGGCGTTGAGGGAGGTCTGCAGCGCCAGCGACCAGGGGCGGCGCCCGGCGGGGGTGTCGAACAGGTTCGGCTGGTTCCACGAGATGTCGGCGAACGGGCCGGCCCAGGCGAGGTTGAACTGGGTGCCGGTGCCGTGAAAATCGAAATCGAAGAAGTTGACGCCGGCGAACGGGAACCCCAGGTCGCCGTCTTCGCCGACCGACATGCCCATGACCAGCAGGGTGTTGCGCGGCGCGTCGAGCCGCTGCAGCGATTCCTGGTCGCCGTCCTTCTCGAGACGATAGAACCCGGTGTCGGTCTCGCGGAACAGCGGCTTCCCCGAGTCGTAGGCGGTCGCGCGGCGGGTTTCGAAGCCCTCCTCGTTGGTCTGGTAGTCGGTGTAGGTCGCCTCGCGCTCGACCGCCAGCGAGTATCCGAGCAGCTCGAAGGTCAACTGTCCGGTGATCGTCCGCGGCAGCCAGACCTGGCCGCCGGAGGTCTCGACCGGCCCGAAGCGGTAGACCACCTCGTTCGAGCGCAGCGGCTCGCTGACGTTGGTCTGCACCGCCGACATGCGCACCCGGGTGAACAGGCGTGTGTCGATGGAGACCCGGCCCTTGTACAGGCTCTCGGTCGTCTCTTCGGCCGGCTCGAAGGAGAGGACGTAGCACTCGCGCCCGTCGACCCTTTCCCGTCCCTCGAGCGTGTAGCGGTAACGCTCGTCGAGCAGGATGTTGAGCGGCACCTCGGCGACCGTCTCGGGCTGCAGATACGGAAGGTACGGCGGGTCCTTGCCGCGCCAGAGCGAACCGTTGACGTACAGCGCGGTCTGCTGGTAGTCCTGCTGGCCGTCGGTCACGAACAGGCGGTTCTCGGTGACGAGATCGACCGTCTCCCCCAGCGACGCGAGCCGGTAGTGGATGGCGATCGTCGCCCCGGCCTCGTAATGCCTGAGGCGCGCGTCCTGGATGCCGCGCACCTCGCGCTCGCGGGCGATGATCTCCTCGGCGGTCAGCTCGGCGATGGCGGCGACGCCCGTCGCTTCCTTCACGGGAAGTGTCGCGGCCCCCACCCGGTAGCGCAGCAACAGATACTCGTCGCGCACCGGCAGCTCGATCACCGCCCCGGGGGGGGCGGTCTCCGCCAGCCGGCGTGTCCGGCCGGTCGAGGGCGCCACCAGGTCGAGGGCCTCGATGTGCGAGCGGAGCGTCAGCCGGATCGCCACCGGGGCAGGTGGCGGCTCGCCGGCCGGCGTGGGCGGCTCCGCCGTCGATGGCTCCGCCGCCGGCGCGGGGCGCAGCCGGTAGGCGGCCATACCGTCGCGGCTCTCGGCGTCGAAGAACGGCAGCGTGTCGATGACGACCGGCGCCGGCTTCTCGGCGCCGCCCCCTTCGCTGGCGCCTGTCGGATCGAACGGCAGCGACCCGAGGGACGCGGGCCGCAGCGCCGGCGGGAAGAGCGCCCGGGCGCTGACCAGCGCGGCCGCGACCGCATCGGTTGCGGCGGCCGGTTCCGGCGGCGCGACGAACAGGATCACCTCGATCCCCGCCGCCATCGCCTCGAGGGCATCGCGGACGGCGGCGCCGGCGGGGCGGGTGGCATCGATCGGCGCGTCGGTGATCCAGATCGGCACGCGCGCGTGCAGCCGGTCGCGGAGTGTGGCGACCGCCTCGAACGAGGCCCTGTCGGCGGCGGCCACCACGTCGATATAAGGGCCGGCGTCCTCGGCGAACAGCGCCTCGGTCCAGGCGACGTCGCCGGGAAGCGGCAGCGACACCACCTCCCCCTGCGCACCGGCGGCGCGCAGCGCCACGCGCGCGTTCTTCAGCACGTAGGCATATTCGCGCGGCGCGAGCACGGCGCCCTCAGGCCCGAGGATCTGCCAGGCGTCGACGCGCGCGCCGACGGCGGCGGCGAACGCCTGCACGCGGGCGAACCAGGCGGTGATCGGCTGCCACCCGGCATCGGCGATCCGCACCACGACGCGCAGGCCGCGGGCGCGCGCCGACTCGATGACCGGGTCGATGAGCGACGGGCTCTCGAGCGTCGCCCGGTCCGCGGTCAGCAGCACGTAGCAGGGGGTCGATGGCGAGGGTGATCTCAGGCCGGCGGGGATCTCCGGCCCCGTGATGGCGAGACCGGCCCCGCCACGCGCCGCCTCCGGGGCCACCGGTGCTCCGCCGGGCGGGGCGCCGTCCGGTTCGCCGGCGATCGCCGCTTCGCCCGCGGCCGGCAGCATCCCTCCCGGACCCATGGCGAAGGCGAGACTCAGGACGGCGATGGCAGCGTGTTGGAGTCGCATGGAGGCCCTTCCGGGCCACGGGAAAATCTATCACCCGGCATCGAACCGGGCCACCCCCCCGACCAGGTACCGAGCCGGGGTGCCGGACCGTTGACAGGGGGGCCCCGGCAACCTATTTTGCAACCGCCCGGGAGGTGTGTGCGCCCACCGGCAGGAGGAGTCATGGAGTATTCAATCAGCCCGGAAGGTGAGAAGTTCCCGCTGCCGACACCCGAGGAAGGCGCGCGGGAGTTCGCCCGCCTCGAGGCGCTGGCCGCCGCCGAGCGCGCCAGGGGGCGCGAGATCGTCGTGGTGGTCGGCGTCGGGTTCGTCGGCGCCGTCATGGCCGCCGTCATCGCCGACAGCACCAGCAAGACGACCGGGAAGCCCGGCAAGTTCGTCATCGGCATGCAGCGTCCGAGCAGCCGTTCGTACTGGAAAATCCCGCTCCTGAACCGGGGTGTCTCGCCGGTCAAATCGGAGGACCCCGAGGTCGACGTCCTGATCGCCCGCTGCGTGCGCGAGAAGAAAACGCTCGCCTGCACCTACACCGAGAACGTCCTGGGTCTCGCCGATGTCGTCGTGGTCGATGTGCAGTGCGACTATCTCAAGGAGAGTCTCGGCGACCTCAAGACCGGCCATGCCGACATGGAGGCGCTCGAGAAGAGCTTCGTGTCGATCGGCCGCCTGATCCCGGCCGAATGTCTCGTGCTGATCGAGACGACCGTGGCACCGGGAACGACCGAGTACATCGCCTACCCGATCCTCAAGAAGGAGTTCGACAAGCGCGGCCTGACATCGCCGCCGCTGCTGGCGCACTCCTACGAGCGGGTCATGCCGGGGCGCGACTACGTTCGATCGATCCGCGACTTCTGGCGCGTCTGCGCCGGTGTCAACGTCGAGAGCCGCCGCCGTGTCGTCGCCTTTCTCTCCGAGGTCCTCAATGTCGAGAAGTTTCCGCTCACGGTGCTCGATCGACCGCTCGAGAGCGAGACCTGCAAGATCGTCGAGAACTCGTACCGCGCCACCATCCTGGCGTTCCTCGACGAGTGGAGCCGCTTCTCCGAGAAGAACGGCGTCGACCTCGTCAAGGTGATCCAGGCGATCAAGGTGCGCCCGACCCACAGCAACATCATCTTCCCCGGCCCCGGCATCGGTGGTTACTGCCTGCCGAAGGACGGCGGCCTGGGTATCTGGGCCTACCGCCACCTGATGGGGTTCGAGGAGGACCTGTTCAAGATCACCCCGGCCGCGATCAACATCAACGACACGCGCGCCCTGCATGCCGCCGAGCTGACCCGCGACGCCCTGCGCAACATGGGCAAGGTGGTCGCCGGGTCGCGTCTGGTCATCCTGGGGGCCGCCTACCGCGAGGACGTCGGCGACACGCGCTACTCCGGCTCGGAGCTGATCGTCCGCAAGCTGGCCGAGATGGGCGGCGACATGGCCGTGCACGACCCCTACGTCCGGCACTGGTGGGAGTTCGAGGAGCAGGAGACCTACCCGCGCCCCGGCTACTCGTGGTCGCGCTTCTTCCGCAACCAGGAAGGCCTCAAGGCTCTGCGCATGGAGCGGGATCTCCCAGTTGCCCTCAAGGGGGCCGATGCCGTCATCCTGGCGGTGCGGCACCAGCAGTATCTCAAGCTGCCGCCCGACGATGTCGTCACGATGACCGGCCGCCCGGCGGCGATCATCGACTGCTTCGGCATCCTCGACGACGCGACGATCCGGCGTTATTTCGAGCTCGGGTGCGAGGTGAAGGGGCTCGGACGCGGGCACATCCAGCGGATCAAAGAGGACGTCCGCGGCAAGCGCGCCTGAGGCGCGCCGGCCGCACTCGTTGGCGCCGGCGACGGAGGCGACGGCCGGCGATCAGTCGGGCGGCGCCTCGCCGGTGATGCGGCGGAAGCCCGCCGGATCGGTCGCCCCCTCGGTGTTGATCAACAACGCCACGGTCCTCCGCCCCAGGCGCAGGCGGTCGCGCGCCCCGCGCAGGGCCGGCTCGCGGCACAGCGCCAACAGGCCGGCGAGACCGGCTGCCCCCGACTCGCCCGACTCGATGCGCGGATCGCCCGCGGCCGGCCGCCAGAGTCTTCGCACCGCCTCCTCGGCGTGGCGGTCCTCGACGCTCAGGAAGAGGTCGACGCCGCGCCGCAGCACGGGCCACGCGGCCAGTGATGGCAGTCCGCAGTTGAGCCCGGCCATGATCGAATCCTGCCGGCCGCGCGCCGGACTCGGCCGGCCGCCGGGCGAGGCGATCGACTCCAGCAGGCAATCGGCCGCATCGGGCTCGACGACGGCGACGAGCGGCTGCGGCCGCAATGTGTCGGCGTGCTCGACCGCCGCCGCCGCGAGCGCCCCCACTCCTCCCTGCACGACGACGAGATCGGCCGCCGGCCAGCCGCGGGCGGCGCGTTCGGCGGCGGTCTCGTGAAACAGAGTGGCGTACCCCTCCGCAACCCGGCGCGGCACGTCGAGATACCCCGCGTAGCCGGTGTCGGCGATCACCTGCCATCCGGAGGCGCCGGCCTCGGCGGCGCAGCGGGCCACGGCGTCGTCGTAGGTCCCGTCGACGAGAACCACCCGGGCCCCCTCGCCGCGGATCGCCTCGACCCGTGACGCCGCGGCATGTGACGGGATGAAGACCACCGCCTCGAGACCCAGACGGCGTGCCGACCAGGCCACCGCGCGGCCATGGTTGCCATCGGTCGCGGTCGCCACCGTCGCCGGTGCAGGCTCGCCGGCGGCGCGGCGCGCCTCGACCACCGAGCGCAGCGCCCACGACGCCCCGAGCGCCTTGAAGGCGCGCAGCCCGAAGCGCCGCGACTCGTCCTTGACGAAGACATGACCGAGGCCGAGATCGGCCGCCAGCCCCGGCAGGGAATGCAGCGGCGTCGGCGCGTAGCCGGGCAGCGATTGGTGGAAGGCGAGCACCGCATCGGTTCCGGATGCCGGGGTGCCGGTCGGCGCGCCGGGTGCGAACTCCAGATGGGGGTTGAAGATGTACCGCATACGTCGCTCAGGCGGCCCAGCGCACGACGACCTTGCCGAACTGCCGGCCTGACATGACGCGTCTCCTGACCGCGAGATTAGTCGGGCCGGCCGGCGATCGTCAAGGCGCCCCATGATCGCTCTCGGCGCCCTCGCCGCCTTCGAGCAGGTCGGCCTCGCAGGCGGGGAAGTCGCGCCAGCAGCGCGCCACCCAGGAGAAGAACCGGCCCGCCACCTTCTCGCGTTCCTTCCACGACGGGCTGTCGGGTTCCGCGGCGCCCTCGAACACCGGCAGGAAGACCACGGTGTCGCCGGGGCCCTCCAGCCTGAGGGTGACGGCGCCGAGGCGACGGCCCGGGGCGATGGAGGTCACCTCCGAGCGACGGAACGCCACCGGTTCGTGCCCGGTCCCGAACGGCGCCATCGTCTGCATCGGTTCGAACACGATCCGGTTGCGGCACAGGTAGAGGAGCCCGGACGACATGGCGAACGTGTGCTTGAGGGCCGGTAGCCGCAGGCAGGTTTCACCACCGTGGGGCACCAGGAGCGCCGTCAGGTAGATCCCGCCGCCGGCCGCGAACCGGCGACCCGGAGGCCCGGAGGCGGGTGCGGCGCCGATGGCCCCGGCGACCGAAAGCCGCGCCAGGCGGTAGGTCGCGGCCGCGGTCAGCAGCGCGTCGAGGGTGTCGCCCCCGGGCCCGGCGAAGAGGGCCGTGGGCGCCGGGCCGCCGTCGCCCGATCCGGGCTCGGTGGCGGCGACCGTCTGCGCCACGATTTGCGCGGGGTCGGTCGCGCCGCCACCCGCCGCGTCGCCGTGCGCAAGAAAGAGGATGTCGGCCGTCCCCTGCGTCGACGCCAGGGCCACGACCCGGTAGGCGCCCGCATCGAGGCGGCCACCGGGAAAGTGCGCCGCGCGGGGGAGATCGATGTCGAATCGATCCCCTTCGCCGGCCGTAAGACGGCGCACGAGGTGGCGCCGCATCTCCGGCAGGTCGTCCCACGGGCGGCCCTGGATCTCCGCCAGGGCGTTGAGGATCTCCAGTCGATCGTCGCCGTCGACCTGCACGACGAGGTCGAGCGGCTCGCCCTGTTCAAGCCAGTAGATCTGCACGTAATGGTGCGTCGTCTGCACGGGGATGAGGAAGAACGCCCCGACGACCATGACGGCCAGCAGCGGGATCAGGACGAAGCCGGCGCCGGCCGCCGGCCCGACCACGTAGAGCGCCTCTGCGCTCCCGCCGATCCAGCCGGTCACCGGCCGGTAGGGCGCGGTGTCGTAGGCCACCCGGAGAATGCTGCGGGTCGGGATCGAGAAGCGCTCGCGACCGAACCGCGTGCCGCTGACGCCCCGGCTGGTCACCGATAGATCGAGGTTGGCGTGGGGATTCAGCGGCACGGCGCCGGCCGCGAACTCGACGTGCCAGGCCGACGGCGGCGCCACGGCCGCGGCGGCGAGCAGCGCCGCGACGGCCCTGAAAGGAGCGCGACGGGGGCGCGCGGGCGGCAGGGCGGATCTCCTTTCCGGGTCGCTTCTAGTCCGCTACGGGGTGGGCGATCGCCGCGATGAGACGCGCGGCCTCGTTCTCATCGAGCCCGCCGCGCGCGGCGGCCTCCAGCAGGGGCGCGATCCGGCCCAGTGCGACCGGGTCCGTGATGGTGCGTGGCGACGTCTGCCCGGGCGCCTTCACGAGGAGGGGCACGTGGCGGACGCGCGTGCTGCCCGATTCATGGAGCACCGCCGGGTCGTTCCGCCAGGCGTGATCGGAGGTCATGATGATGAGCGCGTCGTCGTAGCGCCCGGCCGAGCGCAGCCGGGCGACGATGCGGGCCACCACGCGGTCGAGGTGCCCCAGGCTCTGGCGATAATCGTCCGGCGTGCCGCCCATGATGTCGACGTCGACATCCTCGGCCATCCGGCTGTTTATCATGAATGGGCCGCGGTAGGCGCCATCGGCGTCGTAGATGAAGGGCGCGTGCGGCGCCGGGTAGTGCAGGAAGACGATCGACCGCGACGAGATACGGCCCACGAGCATCTCGAAATCGGCCAGCAGGCGCTCGTTCAAGCGCAGCCAGTGCCGGCTGAAGACCAGGGCATAGGCCCTTTTCCAGAGCCCGCTGATGCCCGGCAGGCGCCAGTACTGCGGCGTCTGGGCGACGTTCGTGAGGAGGCGCTCCGCGAATCCGTCGCCGCGCGGATAGTCGGAGTAGGTGCGCACGATGTCGACCTGGTCGCCCAGGATGAGACGGTAGGGAAGGTAGAAGCCGAGCAGGCAGGCTTTGTATCCGGCGCGCCGGGGCGCCGCGAACATGGATTCGGGGGCGCGCCCCGGTTCGGCGGCCGGCGTGACGGACTCCTCGCGCAGCCCGAGCTCCCCGGGGAAATCCCGCCAGCTGTACATCACGCCCGGCAGCGAGCGGTAGTCGTCGGTCTGAAACAGGAGCCGCGGGAGGGAGATGTAGGTCGTCGTCGCCGGCGACGCCGCCCGCGTGAAGAAGAACGACTCGGCGCGCAGGGCGCGCAGCGCCGGCAGATCGGCAAGAAAATCCTCATCCGTGGTGCTGGCCTCGTACGACCATTCGTCGAACACCACGAGGATGATCGGCGTCCCCCCCGCGGACCTGTCGGCGGCGGCCGCGGGGATCGGGTCCTGACGGATCGCGTAGCTCTCGAAGAAGAACGTCTGGCCCATCACGATCGGCACGAGCGGCGACAGGATGAGGCTGGCGGTGCGCGCCGCCCGGATTAGAAGCGGCCGCCGGAACAGCTGGAGCCAGAGCCACATCCCGACCAGCAGCGCCAGCAGGCTCTGCAGCACGACGATGGCGACGTCGCGATGCGGGCGCAGGACCCCGAGCATGAACGGCGCGCTCGCGAGCCGGGGGAGGTTCACGGCGACCGCCAGCAGGAACAGGATGACGAACACCTGGTCCCTGGCGGCGCGCAGGCCCGGGCCGCCCATGCGATCGATGAGCCCGCCCACCGACAGGCCGACCGCCGCCAGCAGCAGCACGGCGACGCACAGGCTCAGGGTGTCGGCGGCGCCCCAGAACAGGAAGTAGCGGTTGCGCGTCGCCTCGAGAGCGGCGAGCTGCGGCGCGAAGAGCAGGAACGCGACGGTCAGGCCCGGCAGGATCCGGCGGGGAAGCGTCGCGTCCGCCGGCGCGTCGCTCATGTCGCGGATCTCAAGCGCATGTGAAGGAGCGTGCGTGGTGTCCCGGGAACGGGCGCCTGGCGCACCAGATCGAATCGTTGTCCGAACACCTCGAGGCAGCGCGGCAGCACCATGTCGGGGTAGTCGTCGAGCCGGAAGCGGGTGATGCGCCGGAACTGCGGGTCGTCGGGCGGCACGAACTCGAGGATGAGGGTGTCGCGTGTCAGGGCGCAGAACAGGTCGCGGATCGCGGCGAGCGGCAGGTTCCCCGCCACGTGCAGGTGGTGGATCAGCGCCAGGCAGAGGACGGTGTCGGCGCGGACGCGATCGTGGAACGAGGCCCGCTCGCGGTTCATGAAGCCGATCGCCGGGCTCGGGTTGCCGATGTCGACCACCATCGGCGCGATGTCGGCCGGCGCGCCGCGCAGTCGTCGATACAGGATCTCGACGGCGTCGTGATCGCCGTCGGCCGCGATCACCGACGCCCCGGTCGCGGCGGCCAGGAACGAGTAGTCGCCGGTGTTGCAGCCCAGGTCGAGAACGCGTTTCGGCCGCGCCGCCTGGATCATCTCGCGCACCAGGGCCTTCTTGGCGTCGTCGGCGCCGCCGGTGTAGGTGCAGGTGCGGGTGTAGTCGTGCCAGGCGCCGCCCGGGTCGTAGCGCGCCGCGAGGCGGGCGATCTTGCCGCGCAGCCGGCGCAGGTTGATCGCCTGCGGGCCGCTTTCGGCGTTCGGGCGCGTCAGCATCTCGCGTCCGCCCCCCTTGCCCGAGTCGCCGCGCCGGTTCAGCCACAGCGGCAGCGTCAGGTCGAGGAGCCGTCCGGGGCGCAGGCGCTGCAGCCGGGTGTACGACCGCCCCACCTGCTCGACCGACCGTCCTCCCAGGCTGGCCAGGAAGTAGGAGCGCAGGTCCCAGCCGCGATCGTTCACCAGCATCAGCGGGAAGGTGAACATCTGCTGGAACTGGCCGAGGGCCACCCAGATGTCGAGACGCGCCGGCTTTTCGATCGACGCGAGATCGATGAACACCGGGCGGCCCTTCACGAACTGGATGTTGTACGCCGTCGCGTCCTTGAGCGAGTGTCCGGTCTCGAGCAGACGCAACTGCAAATCGAGGGTGCGGATACCGGCGTCGGCCAGCATCGACACGGTCCAGCAGTAGGGATAGGTGATCGGATCGATCGGCGCGTGTTCGAGGAACCGCGACCAGCCGGGATGCGCGGCCGCCAGGCCGTCGACGACCGGCGACGGTTCGAGGATCGAGGTCCCGACGACCAGTCCGTCGGCGACCAGCCGCTGCAGCGCGCCGGTCGAGGCAAGGCGGTCGAGGATCGCGGCGCACCTCGCGTCGATGGCCCGGAACACACGATCGTCGTGACGGAAGACGAAGCCGGAGGGGTCGCGGAAGGAGCCGGCATCCCTTGCGGTGCCGGGCTCGGGGTCCATGATGGGGTCAGCTCCCCTCGTGGTCCTTGTCGGCGGGTGGCGTCGGCGGCCCGGGCGGTTCGGCGCCCGAGAAGCGTCGAATCACGCGCCAGATCGATTTGCGGAAGAAGGCCACCGTGCCCGCCACGGCCGCCACGATCGCCTGGATCAGAATGGATCCCGACACCGGGTCGATGTAGGCGAGCGACACCTTGAATGGCATGGGCCTCCATCCTTCCACGCTGCGACGGCATCCAGGCAAATCGAAGGCTTAATCTATGGCACAAGGAGAGTTCCGTCAATGGAACGGGCCGATCAGCGACCGAGCAGGCGACCCAGTCCGAGTGTCATGTCCGGCAGGTAGGTGATGAGCAGGACGGCGCACGCGAGAACGAGGATGAACGGCAGGGTGTACCGGAACACGCGCATGACCGGGTGACCGAACCGGTACGACGCCAGGAAGAGGTTCTCTCCCATCGGCGGCACGATGTAGCCGAGCTCGAGATTCGCCAGGAAGACGATCCCCAGGTGGACGGGATCGACCCCGTACGCGGCGGCGACCGGCGTGATCAGCGGCACCACGACGAAGATGGCGGAGTAGATGTCCATCAGCGCCCCGACCGCGAGCAGGAAGAGATTCAGCGCCAGCAGGAAGACCATCTTCGAGGCGATGTGCGTCCGGACCCAGTTCAGCACGTGCAGCGGTACATCGGCGTCGATCAGGTAGTTCGTCAGGCCGAGCGCCATGCCGAGGATGATCAGGAATCCACCGACCAGCGTGGCGCCCTCGAGGGTCACGCGCGGCAGGTCGCGGCGGATCGACAGGTCCCTGTAGACCCAGCACTCGACCACGAACGCATAGAGGACCGTCAGCGCCGCCGCCTCGACCATGGTCGCGAGGCCGCCGAAGATCCCCCACAGAACGACGACCGGCAGAAGCATTTCCCACTTGGCGTCCCACAGGGACGCGCCCGCTTCCCTCGGCGTGAACCGTGGCCGGGCCGCGCGGACCTTGAGATCCTGGCGGATGCCCAGCGCCGCCACCGCCATCACCAGCAGCAGCCCGGGCACGAACCCCGCGACGAAGAGGGTGTCGATCGCCTGCTGTGAGTAGACGCCGTAGAGGATGACCGGCAGGCTCGGCGGGAAGAGGAGACCGATCGAGCCCGACACCGTCAGCAGACCGATCGCGAACGGCTCCGGATACCCCGTCTTCAGCAATACCGGCAGGAGCAGCCCGCCGAGCGACAGGATGGTGACGCCGGAAGCGCCGGTGAACGACGTGAAGAAGGCGAACACGAAGGTGGTCACGATCGCAGCACCACCCGGCAGCCAGCCGACGAGGGCGGTGAACACCCGCACCAGCCGCCGGCTGGCGCCGCCCGCCGCGAGGATATAGCCGCCCAGCGTGAACAGCGGCACCGCCGGCAGCACCGGGAACGACGTCAGGCGGTAGGTCTCGACCGGTACGGCGGCGATCGGCGTGCCGTCGCCCCAGAACAGGAGCAGGGCTAGACCGCCGATGATCGCGAACAGAGGCAAGCCAAGGAACGTCGCCGCCACCAGCGCCAGGATGAACGGCCAGGTCGCCGGGGCCGCGACCGAGCGGTCGCTCGTCGGCGCGCCAGACCAGGCGGGCGGCGATGATCAGAAGCCCCGCGGGAAGGACGCACAGGACGATCCAGATCGGGATCCCGAGGGTCAGGATCTCCCCGGAACCCCGCTCGGCCCGGACCAGGTCGAGGCTGGCACGGGCGAGCCACGCCGACACGCCGGCGCCCGCGGTGTGGGCGACGATGCGCGCCGGCCGGCGCAGCCGCTCCGGCACGAAGGTGGCGGTCGCCAGCGTCAGGTGCTGGACCACGAGGATCGAGCCCGGAACACCGACGCCGAAGAGCCGCCGTCCGGCGATCTCGACGAGCGGCAGCAGGGCCATGGCGAAGAGGACGGAGATTGAGAGCCCGTCCTCGACCCGCTCGAAGGCTCTCCGTGCCGCCGCCACGACCCCACGGTCGCGCAACGAGGCCGCGAGCCGCGGTGCGATCCGGTCGCGCACGTAGTCGAGCTCCTCGTACGAATCGAACATCAGCGGCACCTGCAGGACGGCCACCCCGGGCTCGAGGTGCGACAGGCCGACCCCCGACATGGCGACGGCGTGCAGCTGGCCGATGCGCATCTTCTTGATCATGTCGACTTCGCCGCCGAGGGTGCCGCCGGCGTAAATGTGCAGCCGGACCTCGCCGCCGGTCGCCGCCGACCAGTCCTGTCCCATCTGCTGCAAGACCTCGTGCCACAGCGACCCCTCGGGCGCGACCGTGCCCATCTTGATGACCGTGACGGCGCCCGCCGTCCAGGGAGCCGCGGCGGTGAGCGCCGCCGCGACGAGAAGGCACCGGATCAGGTGGCGCGGGCTGAAATGGCGCGGGTTCATGGTGTCGTTTCCTCCGAGGTGGCCCCGCCGGGGTCCAGGAACATGGCGTCGATCCGCCCCAGCAGCCAGCGCGCCCGGCGCTGGGCCAGCAGGTTGGCGAGCCGGACATCGAGGTGGGCATCGGGGTCCATCGCCAGGGCCTTGTCGACCGGGGTGCGGAACTCGCCGGCGTCCTGCCGCCGCACCGACACCGTCTCGGCGTAGGTCAGGTACAGGCCGGCGCGTTGCCGCCGCTCAGGGCCGGCGCCCGCTCGTAGTGCCCGCGGATGCCGTCGATGTCGTGAATCGTCGACCCGGGACTGGCGCCGACGAGGATGATCTCGAACTCGTGCAGGGCGCCTTCCTGCCAGGCCTCGTCCAGCGCCAGCGCCCTGTCGATCATCGTGTCGACCTCGGGGAGGCGGGCCAGCATCTCGGCGTCGTTGCGCGAAGCGGAGATGCCGAGCCCGAGCGGCGCCGCGGGCCAGCACCGGCGTTCCGGGTCCGGATCGTGGCAAGATGTCCGGCCATGAGCCTGCGTCTCCGGCTGGTCCTGGCGATGACCTTCGCGGCGCTGGTGCCGCTCGCGGTCGTGGCCGGTCTGCTGCTGATGCAGACGGAGCGGCGCGCGACGGCCGACGCGGCCGGCCGGCTCGAGCGGGCGAAGCGCCAGGCGGCGCTTCTGGTTGACCGCGAACAGCGCGGCCTGCGCGAACGCGTCGGGCGCGCCGCCGCCGACCTCGCCGCCGACC
>Ga0210377_10002692_pt1 | contig 15435 bp, 16 predicted proteins | sample PLM4_65_b1redo_FD_155480 | JGI IMG/M metagenome (GOLD analysis project Ga0210377, IMG submission 155480) | Groundwater sediment microbial communities from an aquifer in East River, Colorado, USA - PLM4_65_b1 redo | ecosystem: Environmental > Terrestrial > Soil > Riparian zone | place: USA: East... | reverse complement strand
ACGTTGTCCGGTTTCCCGCCGCCCTGATGTTTCTGGAGCGCTTTGGCGGCCTGTTCCTGCCCGTGCTTGGACGCCTCAATGGCCCGTGAAATGCCGGGGCGGGCGGCTTCCGGCAGCCGCGCCAGCAGCGCCTCCAACCGCGCCTGATGGTCGGCCAGTTTGGCGTTCAGCGCTTGCAGAGCGATGTCCTCGCCCGGCGCGCTGGCGTCCGCCATGCTCGCCATCTCGTTCGCCAGTTGGTCGTAATGATCCAGCGCAATCGGAATATGCGTGTCGTCGCCTTTATCAGCCAGCTTCTCCGCTTCGCGCAGGCGTTTGTCGGCGAATTCCAGCTTGAGCCCCAGCGCCTTCCCCGGCGGCGTGACGCTCAAACGCGCCTGCTCCACCGCCAGCTCCACCGGGTACAGCGTCTCGCCCGGCAGCGAATTGCCCGCCGCGTAAATCGTCCCTGTTGTGGTGGCCGCCAGCCCTATCACAATCGCCAACGCCGCCAGCGCGGGGGCTAATCGCCAGCGTGGGGCTGGCCGCGCTTTCGCTTGAGTCATAGCGGGCCGCGCCGTCAGCCGGGCGCGCAGCCGTGTCGCCGCCTGCTGGCGGAACGCCGCCGATGGCCCGATTGATCGCGCCTCGCCAAGCCGTTGCGCGACCGCCAGCAGCGGGATCAGGCGTTCACGGTCAGCCGGATAGCGCGCCGCGCACGCTTCGACCGACTGCCCCTGAATCGCCATCGCTTCAAGGCATTGGTCGAGCATCGTTTCCAGCCCCATCGATTGATCTGCCATAACGCTACTCCTGACCCTTCAACAGCCCGCCCAGTTTAGCCAGCGCCCGGTGCTGTATCACGCGCGACGCTTCCAAACTCTTGCCAATGGTGGCGGCGGTGTCTTGATGCGACAAGCCTTCAACAAACCGCAAAATAATCACCATTTGCTCGATGTCATCCAGTTGTCGAACCGCCTTCGCCAGCGCGCCCGATGCCTGCCGGGTTTCGGCGATTTCTTCGGTTTTCTCGGCGGCGGCCATCCGGGCGAAATGCGGCTCAGACAGCGAAGACGCTGGCCGCTTGCGGTAATGATCGACGGTCATGTTATGGGCGATGCGATACAGCCAGCTGGCGAACCGCGTCTGCCCGATTCGATAGCCGGGCAATTGCTCCCACGCCCGGACGAACACTTCTTCGGTCAAGTCTTCCGCTTCATGCGTGTCGCCGATCCGAAAATAGATATAGCGATAGATCGCGTCAAGGTGGCTCAAATACAGCGCTTCAAACGCCGCCTGATCGCCCCGCTGCGCGCGCAGAATCAGGCTCTTTTCGTCCGGCGCGCGTATAGAACTATCGTCATCTCGATGTGGCGTCAATACGTGCGCTTCTCTGGTTTGTGGGCAGCTTCATCCGGCGGCGAGGGACAGCCTATCGTGGTTGTCCCTCGCCGCCGCGCGACCTTAAGGTTCGTCGTCCAGCGTGTCCGCCGAGCCGTTCAGATCGTCCAGTTCCTGCAACGCCTTATCGATCTCGGCGTCCAGCGGATCAGTCGTGGCGGTGGCCCCCCCCGGCCCCGTCACGGCTGGCTGCTGGTCGGTGGACGGGGCGGCGCTGTCGCCTCCGCTCGTTGGCGCGCTTTCAACCACGCCGCCGGTTGGCTCGCTGCCCTGATTATCGCGCTGCCAGTTGCAGCCTGCCAGCGCCCCGCCGATAGCGACCACCGTTATTGCCATCAGAACTGACCGTGTGTGATGCTTGAGTATAACCATAGTTCCACCAGCCTAAGGCGTGGCCGTCGCAGTCGCGTCATCGTCGTCACCCTGGCCTTGACCCTGGCCCTGTCCCTGACCTTGGCCTTGACCACCCTGACCCTGGCCCTGTCCGCCTTGTCCTGCGCCATCGCCTTCGCCGCCCTGCGCCTGACCGCAGTCCCGCGCGCCATTAGCGAAAGAAGCACGCAGTTCCTTGACCGCTTCGACAAATTCCATGTGCGCGGCGCGGACCAGTTCACGGGCGGCCTTCATCGCCTCTCGCATCGCTTGGCGGTCGATCACATTGCCAGCGCTGTCAACGCCGGGATGCGCGGCGATAAATGCCGCCATCTGGCTCTGGGCAGACTGAGCGGCGGCGAGTCGCAGGTTCCAGCGATCCAGCGCCATTTGAAGCGCGTCAGCGCTGCACCCCTTGCCTTCATGCGAAGCGACCAGCGCTTCCAGCTTGGCCGACACTTTCTGGGCAATCTCTACCCGGCGATTCAGTTGTTCGGCTGCCAATTCCAGCCGCTTGTTGTAGTTCGCCAGCGCCTGATCAGAGCCCTGGCCTTGTCCGTCGGGCGCGCCGGGCGTTCCACCGGGCGCGGCGGCGATGGCCGGAGCGCTGCTAGCCCCAAACAGGCCAAACACCAAGATCAGGCCCAACAGGGCCATGACCGTGACAACAAACCATCGATGCTTCATTCCTATTGTTTGTGATTTCATTCGAGAATATCTCCTTTTCGTGGCGTCTCAGCGCGCCAATACAATATGCTTATACAACGAATGAGGCCCCCAAATGTTACAAACTGGTCGCCACGCGCGGCACGGTGATCATCTGGCAAGTCAAATAACTATCATCATCCGCGCACGCCTGCTCCCCGGACTATGCTATAATTGGGCCTGCGGCAGTGGTCGATAAGTGGAGGCGCAAGGCATGACACAATTGGTGATCAACCCCCCTTTGGCCGATCAGCTTCGGGCGCTGGCGGAGCGCGAGAAACGCCCGGTCGATAAGGTGTTGGCTGATTTGCTGGCGCGCTACCCTTCGCCGCTTCCTGACGACGAGCTAAACCAACGGCTGGTGGCGTCCGGCGTCACGTTGCCCTTGATGGATGACAGCGCTCCGCCGCCCATTAGCCCTGAAGAAGAACTGGCTTTGGCCGATGAGATAGGCCGGGCCGGGCCGTTGTCTGCGCTGATCATCGAAGAGCGAAACGACAGCCCCTGATGGCTAACTTTTATCTGGACACCAGCGTGCTGCGCAAACTGATGGTCGATAACCCCGAAGCCCACTAAACTTGGGTCTTCCTCATGCCCACTAAAACGCCAGAGTTGGGTCTCGCTTTGCCCCCCGCGAACCGAACCGCGCCCTCCGGTGTAAGATCATCACAACAGCAACACGCCATCCGCTATCCAGCGAGCGCCAGCGAGCGCGCCATAGGCTATAGGCCATACGCTGAACCCCTGTATCCCGCGAGGCGGGAGAAAGGGGATACGCCATCCGCCATCCGCTGTCTGCTCTACAGAAAGGCGTCTGTGTCCGAACCCGACCTGATCCGCCGCGCCCGTGATGGCGACGCGGCGGCGTGGGAAGCGCTGATTGCCGCCAATCAGGAGGCCGTGTTCCGGCTGGCCTACCTGATGCTGGGCGATCCTGCCGAGGCTGAGGACGCGGCGCAGGAGACGTTTATCCGCGCCGCCCACGCCCTGCCTCGCTTTGACGAATCGCGCCCGCTGCGCCCGTGGCTGCTCAAGATTGTGTCGAATCAGGCCCGCAACCGGCGGCGCTCGGCGGGTCGCTACGTCGCGGCCCTGCGCCGGGCCTTGCTCGCCGAGCCGGAGCAGGTGGTTCATCCGGCGGCGGAACACGCCTCGCGGGCCGAAGCCGAAGACCTGTGGGCGGCGGCCCGCCGTCTCGACCCGGTCGATCAGGAGATAATCTATTTGCGCTACTTTATGGAACTGCCCGTCGCCGAAACTGCCGGGACGCTGGGCGTGCCGGAAGGCACGGTCAAATCCCGGTTAAACCGGGCTTTGGGCCGTCTGCGCGCCGTGATCGTGCGCGATTTTCCTTGGCTGCATGAGGACGCCCCGGCATGACCATCCCACCTGTCGACGCCGCCTTTGAAGATCGTGTCGCGCGCCTCGCCCGCCAGATGGCCTACCCGCCCACGCCTGACTTCGCGGCGCGGCTGCCTGTTCGCCGCGTCCCCGCCCCTGCCCTCCGCCGTTGGGCTGTCGCGGCGCTGGGCGTGATCCTGACGGTCGGCGCGCTGATGGCTGTCCCGCCCGTGCGCGCCGCCGTGCTGGAAATCATCCGTATCGGGGCCGTGCGGATTCTGGTCGGCGAGCCAACGCCAACGCTGCCGCCCAGTCTACCCCTGAAAGGGGCCGCGCCCACCCCGACCGAATCGCCGCGAATCATTCCCACCGATCAACTGGCGGTCTTCAGCCGTCTCTACGGCGAGACCACGCTGGACAACGCCCGCCGTGACTTCGGCTACCCGATCAAGCTCCCGGCTTACCCGTCCGATCTGGGCGAGCCGGATCACGTCTATCAGCAGGATGTGGTGGGCGGCCCGATGATCGTGCTGGTGTGGGTTGACCCCGACGACGCGGGCCGCGTGCGTCTGAGCCTGCATCTGTTGTCCGACGACGCGATTGTTTACAAGGGTGAACCCAAGGTCATCGAGGAGACGACGGTCAACGGGGAACAGGCATTTTGGCTGGAGGGCCCCTACCCGATTTTGGTGACCGGGCCGGGAGGCCGCGATCTCATCTTCGCCCGCCTGATGGATGGTCACGCGCTGGTCTGGTTCGATCCATCGACCCGGCTAACCTACCGCTTGGAAACCGATTTGTCGTTGGAGGAAGCGATCAGGATCGCCGAGTCGATCCGTTGACGCGCGGCGCGTCAGTGGCTGCCGTCATCCGACGGGGGAGCCAGGGGCGGGACGCTGGTATACAGCGACATCCGGTAAAGCTCCTGCGGCTCGTCGATGCCTTTCAGCGTGACTTTGCCCATCGCCTCATTCGGCGGGGCCGCCGACCCAATAGCTTGGCGCACTGGCTCAGAGAGCACTAACTGGCCGTCGCTTGCCAGTTCGACCAGCCGGTGGGCCATGTTGACCACGCTGCCCATGACGGTGTAGCGCGTCAGGGTGTCTGACCCCACGTTGCCCAGCGTCACTTCGCCCGAATGCAGCCCGATCCCGATCCCGACCGCGTACCCGGCTTTGGCCCACTCCGCTTGCAGGGCGTGAAAACGCTCGCCCATCGCCAGCGCCGCCTTCACCGCCAGCGCCGCGCTGCCCGGCGTTTCAACCGGCACATTGAACCCGGCCAGAAACTCGTCGCCAATCAGGTCGAACACCGTGCCGCTGTGCTCGTCCACAATTTTGAGCATCGCCTCGAAAAATTCGTCCAGCACCGCCATCATCGCGTCCGCGCCGATCTGCGAGCTCAGATGCGTGAAGCCGCGCATATCCGCGAATAAGATCACGGCGTCGCGCTGCTGCCGCTGCGCCAGCGTCGCGGGCGTCAGCCGGGCCTGTTCGCGCATCACCCGGCTGGTATACCGCGCCAGCAGGGTTTCGGTCTGTTGCGTTTCCGCTTTGACCCCGGCTAACATGCGCACATGGGCCAAGAATTCCTGCAAATGATACGGCTTTGCCAGAAAATCGTTGGCCCCGGCCTGTATCCCTTTGATCCGCGCTTCGACCTGGTCTCCCAGCGCGCTCAACATCAATATCGGCAGGGCGGTCACCGCGTAGCGCAGCCGGATGCGGCGGCATATCTCATAGCCGTCCATGCCGGGCAGCATCAAATCCAACACCACCACGTCGGCCTGATTCGACTCAAGCCATTCCAGCGCCGCCTGCCCGGTGCCGTGAATGACCGGTTGCGCCGGGACGAGTTCAAGCTGCTGTTCAATCAAGAACTGCAAATTAATGTCATCCTCGACCACGAGGACAGTCGGCGGGGGACTCGCCCCCTCATTGGCAGACATGCCAGACCCTTTCGCAGGTTGTTCTAAATAGTGCGGTGATTATACTCCGCGCCTCGCGCAAAGCGGAATCTTGTTCCGCTTTGCGATTCAGGCCGCCTTCATTATACACAGGACTTACGCAAAATTACGCCGGATCGTGAGGGACAAGGGGCTTGAAGCCCCTTGCCTGTGTGAGAAACCGCGTAAGCCCTGATACAATCATCCTCATTGACACCCTTGCCATAAGCTATCAGCCATCAGCCACACGCCACCCGCAAAGGACCTTGCATGAACGACCTCTCGTATTGGGCCGCCACTTCGTCCCGCCAAAAATCCTACGCCGACACGCCCCTGCCCGATTCGGTCGATGTCGCCATCATTGGCGGCGGCTATACCGGGCTGTCGGCGGCCCTTCATCTGGCGCAGGCTGGCGCGAAGGCCGCCGTGCTGGAACACGAGCATCTGGGCTGGGGAGCTTCCTCGCGCAACGGCGGCATGGTCTTGCCGGGTTACAAGGCCGGCCTCGACACGCTGATCAAGCGCTACGGCATGGAACGAACCCGCCGCCTGCACGATTTCACCCTCGAAGCCATCGCGCTGGTCAAGTCGCTGATCGCCGACCACCAGATCGAGTGCGAGTTGGAGGAGACCGGCTACATTTACGCCGCCTACAAGCCCGCCCATTACGGCTGGCTGGCCGATCACCAGCGCGATCTGGAACACGCTTTCAACCACCCCACCCGCGTCATCCCCCGCGAACGTCAGCGCGAGGAGCTTGGCTCGGATTACTTTCACGGCCTGCTGGTCGATGACTCGGCGGCGGGGCTGCACCCGGCCAAATACGTCAACGGGCTGGCGCAGGCCGCCGACCGCGCGGGCGCGTCGCTGCACGAAAACGCCCCCGTCACCCGTGTCAAACGGGCTGGCGACCGTTTTGAAGTGACCACCGCGCGCGGCCAGCTTTCGGCCAAAGACGTGATCGTCGCCACCAATGGCTACACCGGCGGAGTCATCCCGTGGCTCCAACGCCGGGTCGTCCCGGTAGGAAGCTATATCATCGTCACCGAGCCGCTGGACGCCGAGATTGCTCACCGCCTGATCCCGCACCGCCGGATGGTGTTCGACACCAAATCGATGCTGTACTACTGGCGAGTCTTGCAAGACAACCGCGTGATGTTCGGCGGGCGGGCCTCGTTCGTGCCAACCAGCCAGCAGCGCTACGCCGAGATTCTGCGCAGGGGAATGGTGGACATATACCCCGAACTGGCGAACACGAAGGTGGAATACGCGTGGGGCGGCAAGCTGGGCTTCACGGTTGATCTGATGCCGCACACCGGGCGGCACGACGGCGTGTTCTATTCGGTCGGCTATGGCGGTCATGGGGTGGCCTTCGCCACCTACATGGGCAAGCGCCTCGCCGAGCGCGTGGCGGGGAAAGACAGCAGCCTTCCTTTAGAAGACCTTGCCTTCTGGCCCGTCCCGCTGTATCAGGGATTCCCATGGTTCCTGCCCTTCGCCGGGTGGTATTACGAATTGAAGGATCGGATGAGCTGACATCCTTAGAAACGCGGAGCGCCGGATAATCGGATGGCGCGGAAGATTTCCGCGTGATCCGCCCTTCCGGTTTTCCGCGTTTAAAAACAACGGCTGCCCCTACAATGGCGGCGGCTACACCGCCAACCTCAACCGGAACCCGTAGGGGCGACCTGCTGCTGGCCCTCACTTCGGGGGGGGCGCCCAATGGCGCGGGGCGGATCACGATGATCCGCCCCGTTTTTGTTCGCTTTCTATGTCGGCGGATGCCAGCCCACTTTGACCCACTCACGCCGTGTGGCGATTGCCCGCGCGTTATTCAATTGCAAGGCGACTATCGTGGCCCGTCCAACCGGGGAGATTCCTAGCGCCTGAGCGCCGTCACCGCTCCACTCGAAGTGATCACGCCAGCTTTGCAGGCGCGGGTTAAATAGCAGCGCCCTCTGGCCTGTCTGCGGATCGATCCCCTGCGTTTGGGAGCCTTTGTAGCTGTTGCATGTCCGGCAGGCCAGCCACAGATTAGCCTCGTCATCAGAGCCGCCTGCGGCCTGTGGAATAATGTGGTCGATTTCAAGTGAAGCGTAAAGGTATTTTTGCTGGCTCAGGCAATAGCCGCATTGGTTGCCAGCCTGCTCGCGGATGTGAGCGCGCAAAGTCTCGGAAATGTCAGGACTCACTGGCCCGGCTCACGCAGCCCGCGTTTGACCGCTTCCGCCATCGCCTGCGCTTTGCGCAGCTGCCCCACTTGATAAACATTTAGCAATCCTTGAAGTTCTACGTTCTCGGCTTCCGTCAGCAGCCCCGCCTGCTGGCGATCCAACAGAACGCGGTGGCGTTCGGCCAATTCGTGATCCATCACAGAATCAGCTTGCGCCAGAACTTCATCGCTGCTCATGTCGTTGACAGGCAGCCTATCTTCCAAGGATGGCTCAAATAGAGATAGACTGCTGTCGAGCGTCTCGGCTAACACATCCGCTAGGCTGCGCCCCGTTGTGCGGGCGACTTGCTCCGCTTTCCGCAATGCCTCGTCCGAAACATTGATCATGATTGGTGTGCTCATCGTCAGTTCCTCTTTCCTAATTCTATCACATTGCCCCTAACCGTGTTGAGGATTCCCTTCTCCCTCCGTCTATAGACCAAGGGTGGCCGAAAAAGCAGGACGACTTGCTGCTGGCCCTCACTTCGGGGGGGGGCGTCCGCCTGCGCGGGGCGGATCAGGTGATCCGTTCTTCCGACCTTTCCGCGATTCAGGCGCGGTGGTACTACGAGTTGAAGGATCGGATTAGCTGACGGCGAGCTATTTGTCCACAAAATACACGAATTTGACCCGCAATTTTGTAGATGATTTCACTATAATAGTTGTGCTATACTATGATTCATTCCTATTTGAGATAATAACGTAATGAGCGCGTGACCTATGGCTAACACAAAAACGAGTCGTTTAGCCCTTTCCGATTGGCAAGCACAGACTCTTCGCCTAACAATATTCCCTGCATCGGGTTCAATCGTTAGCCCACACGAAAAGTGGTGGGAACAACTCGTGGGCGAACCTCCTGTTGATGTTTTGTCACAGCCAAGACTAGGTAGCTATCAGGCAGGTGGCCCATTTGAGAATGGCAAGCTTGTGCTAGTCGTTGAGCCGTTAAAAATGGACTGGGTTTATACGACGCTAGATAATGAGAGCGATGACGCGGTTTCAGTCGGTCGATTAGACACTGGTCTTGATGTTCTTCGAGATATTGCGAATCGCTGGTTTAAGAACGCTTCTGTGCCTTCCGTTGCTAGAATAGCATTTGGCGCAGTTCTTATCTCTCCCATTGATTCACGCGAGACCGGATACGCGCTTCTGTCATCCTATCTGCGTTTTGAGGTTGATGCTAACGATACATCAGACTTCCTTTATCAAATCAATCGGCGGCGAGACGCACTTACTAACATAGTGGGCCTAAGAATCAATCGGCTTACAAAGTGGTCACTGATGACTTTGTTCCGTACTAGGATGGCTCTTAACCCAGAATCTTCGAGGTTGATAAGCGAGGAAAAACGAGGCGCGTTTGCCCGTATTGAGTTGGATATTAACACTTCCCCGGATTTTCAGGGCGAGCTCAATTTACTGCAACAAATAACTGTGTTTGATGAGTTGATCGATCTCGGTATTGAGATTGTGCAGCAAGGAGATATTCCATAATGGGGACTCTCGTCGATAAAGCTCCTAAGAAGCATATACTAGAATTCCTATTTCAAGCGCAAGAGGATATTGAGCGAGGCGCGAAGCTTTTGCTTGACCGACCTATCTGGCGCGCGCCAAATTGGACGCTTATGGACAAGGAAAACTATTCTTGGAAGGATAGTATTGTGGAGAGTGTGAAAGCTGATTACAGCACGCTCACGCTGAATGCCCAGTTGTTAGAAATTGCTACGCAACAAGCGCGCCAGCTTTTTGCGTCTGCCAGATACGAACTATTCGAAGACGGCATGGATTCCGCGTTCTCTAATGCTGTCTTGTCGCTGATCGAAAAATATGGCGAGATAGCCCTCGAGGCCATAAGCAGCCTGATCATGAGCCAATCTGTGGCCACTGAAGCGGCTGGTGAAGCCCTAAAGTGCGTAGCGCACATCCGAGATAGGGCGACGGTTGAGACTCGCATGCGGTTGCTCAAACACGCCTTGCGCCACAAATCCGCGCTGGTGCGTGACAGTGCAGCCCTTGGTTTAGCTTCCATTGATGACCCACGCGCCATGCCTGACATTCAAAGAGCCATAGCCCGTGAAAGCGTTGATGAGCTTCGCCGCGCTATGGTGCAGGTCTTGGAGCAATTGAAGGAGACTGCGCGCGAGCCGATGTAGAAAATGTCATTCTATCTCCGGGTTATCAAATTGCCGCGTTGGTCTAATGAACCCCAAGAACTTGCTTGGCTCAAGCAAGGGGAGATTCCAAGCGATCCGTTAGCAGATTTGAATACCAGCAAAAATAGCTTGTCACTCTATTATGTGGAAGATGAGTCAAACCATTTCATCTTGAAACACATTGCAGCTGCCTTAGCGGCCACCAGGGATTCTTTCGACAAACTGGACTTTCAACTAATCGATGCGCAGACTCTTGCCCGTCTTGAATTGCCGCTTTATCAAACATTAGGCGACACACCCGATCAGCATGTCAACTCACTCCACTACGATTTGCGAGAGTTGTCCGCCCAAAAATTGCTGAAGCTTGCTGAAGAAATGCTCCCGCAATCCGCCCGACGAGACCGCATTTCGGAAAGAGAAATACAGGCTTTGATCCAAGCACAAGTTGAGTCGGGCAGGATCGATATTGAACATAAATCAGTCAAGCCCAAAATGAAGAAGTCTTTAGAGCATTTCATCCCTCGCAAGTGACGCCTACCGCGCTCAACCATAAAATGAGGCCTGCTTGATCTCGTCCCCCCTATAGTTTGTAGACCAAACGTACTACAAAATACCCTTGACAAATCCAAATCCCCATCTATAATACGCGCATAGTTCTACGCAGATGCCTTTGCAGTTGCTTTTGACCTTACTTCTGCATTCTGCGTTCTCACTTCTAACTTTCTTAACGGGATGCTCTTCGCCTCCCCGTCCGAGCGAACCTCGATTCGCCTATCCACCCTACCCCTGAAAAGGGGCATTCCAATTTCATATCACACAGCGCCAGCAGGCCGCCCTGCGCGGCAGCGACTCCAGAGAGGGGACTATGTCGTCGCTTCTCTCGCTCCCGCCCAGCGTCTCTACCACCCTCCTGACTCCCCCTCTCCGTGAATACGGAGAGGGGGCCGGGGGGTGAGGTTGGTGAGGCCCGCTTGGAACGCCACATCCGCATCCGCGCGCCGGGGACTATGTCGTCGCTGGCTGTCGCCTTGCGGATGGAAAGGAGAGTTGCACATAGTCACCCAGGCATCCCCTTACGCAATTCCGGCTCTCAGGACTGCCCAGCGCAAGATCGCTCTGCATCCCGCCCGATTCAAAGTCGTGGCCTGTGGACGGCGCTGGGGAAAGACCACCTTGGGGATGGCGCTCGCCGTCGGTCAGGCCCTCGACGGCAAACGCGTGTGGTGGGTCGCCCCCACCTATGGCTTGGCCTTCCACCCTTGGCGTGCCTTCAAGCGGCGATTTGCCGGTATGTGGGAACAAAAAATTGAAGATGACCACCATATTGATCTGGACTCTGGCGGCTCGATCACCGTCAAAACCGCCGAATACCCCGATGGCTTGCGCGGGGTCGGCGTCGATTTTCTGGTCGTGGATGAAGCGGCCTTTGTCGATGAAGAGGTCTGGACCGGGGCGCTGCGCCCTGCCCTCTCCGACACCGATGGTCAGGCGTTGATTCTCTCGACGCCGCGTGGCCGCAACTGGTTCTATCACGTCTACCAGCGTGGTCAGGATGACCTGATCGCCGATTGGCAATCGTGGACGTTCCAAACCAGCGAGAATCCCCGCATCAAATCAACCGAGATTGACGAGGCCCGTAGCTCCCTCCCGGAACGTATCTTCCGGCAGGAATTCGAGGCCCACTTTCTCGATGATGGCGGCGAAGTGTTTCGCCGGGTTTATGCGGCGGCGGTCGCCCCTGTTGTGCCTGCCCCCATCGCGGGCCATCGCTACGTCATGGGCATTGACTTTGGCCGCTATGTGGATTTCACGGCCTGTGTCGTCATCGACCAGAACGAAAAGGCGATGGTCGCCATTGATCGTTTCACCGACGCCACGTGGGATTTGCAGTTGAAGCGTATCGCAAATTTGGCCCGCAAGTGGAATGTCGAGTCTATCCTTGCCGAGCAGAACGCAATGGGCAGTCCTAACATCGAGGCTCTGCACCGTCAGGGTCTCCCGATCAGCAGTTTTGTCGCTACCGGGGCGTCCAAGCCCCCGCTGATCGAGAATCTGGTCGCGGCTATCGAAAACGTGGACTTGATGCTGCTGCCCGACCCGACTCTCCTGCGCGAGTTAAGCGCCTATCAGTACCGCACCTCGCGCGCGGGCCATACGGTCTACGAGGCTGCGTCAGGCTTGCACGATGACACCGTGATTGCGCTGGCGCTGGCCTGGAAGCTCGCCTCCGCCCCGCGCCTCCTGTTCGGCATCGTCGATGAAGACGGCTTTCGCATCTGGAGCTAATAAGGAGTCAACCGACCGCCCTCCCGAACCCCTGTAAGGGGCCTGTAGGGGGAGGGATAACCGAGCGTAGCGAAGGTTTGGGTGGGGTTATGGCGCCGGATAGTCCGAGTTCCACGGCACGCCGCTCAGGTCAATCGCCAGCGTGACCAGCTTGGTTTGAACCCAGCCCTGCGTCCCGTTGATCGTGATGACTTGCAGCCAACTCGCGTCGCCATTGACCGCGATCACCCGCATGGTGTCGCCTTTGACCAGCACTTCCAGCACGGGCGATTCGGCGAACGGCTCAAAGCGCACGTTCAGCTCGTTGGAGGCTGCCACCGCGTCGGGCGGCCTTTCGCTGATCGTCACTATCGCCGTGCCCGTGATGGCGCTCTGCTGGCCGATCACCAATAAATCGTAATCGCCCGCCGGAAAGTCGGCCAGATCGACCCGGTAGACCAGTTGGCCGGATGCGTCGGCCTGTGGCAGGGCGTCGCTGAGGCGGCGGGCCGGCCCGTTGAGTTCCACCAGCGCCCGTTCGCCCGCCTCAAAACCGGTCACGGTGATGATCAACGTGTCGCCCGTGCGGGGCTGATCCGGCTCAACCACCAGCGATTTGACGGGCGGGCCAGACGTGGGCGTGGGCGGCAGCGTGACGACCTCAAAGGTCAACGCCCGCGTGACGCGCTGCTCGATCAGGCCCACCGTTTCGTTAAACGGCTGGATGAAAATGGTCGCCGAGTAGATGCCCGGCGCCAGTCCCTTGCGGTCAATCGACAGCAAAATCGTCTGAGCGGGATCGCCGGGCGAAATCACGATTTTGGCGGGCGTGGGCGTCACTGCCGGATTGTCGGACGTGATGAACAGCGTCCAGGGCGGAGGCGGATCAGGGTTTGACGAGCGCCACGTCAGGGTGAGAGCCACATCGTCTTTCCGGCCCGCGTCAAGGCTCGGCTGGGGCGGATCGACCTGAATGACCGGGTAGGCCCACGCGAAGGTGAGATCGCCCGCCGTGTCGAGATCAGGGGCCTGCCCTACCCGCGCCGCCAGATAGCGATCCACGTTGATGTTGGCCCATGCGCCGTAAACCGCCTGCTCGATGCCCACGATGACCAGCGCCAGAGTCGCGTCGGGCGGCTCGCCGCCAGCCTTGATCACGATCACGTTGGGGAACGGCGTGGCCCACACATCGAGGGCGGCGCCGGTCAGGGCCAGCGGGCGCTGCGGATTGTAGAGGTAGAGCAGCACGGCCCGGTCGCCCATTGTCGCCAGCCGGTCGCGGATTTCCTGCTCGGTCAGCGTCCCGATCTTGTTGAGCGCCGCGAGGTTGATCTGGCCCGAAGCGGTGGCAATGTTGTAGCCCTGCGTGGAACGCGGCGGCAAGACAATCCGCCGGACGTTCGACTCGCCGCCGATGGGAGCGGCCAGCGGCAAGTGCGCTCCGGTGGGGTCTTCGGCGTAAAGCAGCTTCACGCCGCCGACTATCGCCAGCCCGGCCCGCGCGCCGGGGAGACGCTCGCCGGTCAGGCCGGACGACAGGATGAAGTCGATGCTGCCCGCCCCGGTGTCGATGCGCGACAAGCCGTTGACATCGGCCACGACGAGCGATGGGGCGGCAAGACTACAAGCCGTGAGCAGGATCAGGGCCAGCAACAAGGTGATGACGCGAGAGGCGTGTTTGCCGTAGTTCATGCCGAAAGTATAACGCGGGGGCGAAGCGCGCCCCAAGCGAAGCGCGTCCGATGCGCCCTATTCCTAAGGCAGCAGCAGGCTGCAACAGGTCACGCCGCCTTCGGCCTTCGCTAGTTCATCGGCGGGGACGGGGAGGACGCGCACGCCCCGCGACTCGAGGCGGGCGCGGGTAGCGACATAAGCGGCGGGGAAAATCACTGTGTCATCGATCAAGAGCGCGTTGCCCGCGTAAGGCTCGGACGGGTCAACGTCGATCAGGTCGCAGCCCGCGAACGCCGAGGGATCGACCCACGACCGGTTGATCAACAGCGTGTTGTCGGCGACCTGCGTCACCGCTGTTTTGAAGTGCAGGCAGTCATCCATTTCGACGCCCTGAACACGATAGCCATACGGCGCGAGAATCGCCGAGAGCTGATCAACCGCCGCCGGGCTGGTGCGGCGCGACAGGCCGACGTAAACCTTGCGCCCTACCCTCAACACGTCGCCGCCATCCAGTGTGGCCGGCGTGTCGATCATCGCCAGCTTGCGATAGGGCTTCAACGCCTCAGCGATGGCGACAGTTTCCGGGCGGCGGGACTCAGCGCCGGGGCGGGTGATGACGGCGAGCTCGTCAAAGACCAGCGCCGCGTCTTCCACGAACACCGAATCGGGCAGATCGGGGTCGGCGGGCAGGCGCAAGATGGCATAGCCCAGCGAAGCCAGCGCCGATTCGTATTCGGCGTGCTGGGCAGCGGCGCGGGCCGGGTCAATCGGCTCGCGGGCGATAAAGCTCAGTTCGCAGCGAGCCACCGACGGGCTGACTTCACGGGTGATGGCGAGGCGCATTGACTGGCCTATCCTTTCTGGGCCGCAGACCGGGTCAATTGAAGATCAGGTTCAAAATCAGCGGCAGCAGAGGCAGTAGGAAGCTGGCGGCGAACCTCGTGATGGTTTCAAAGTCGAACGGCAGGTTCGGCTGTCCCTTGACCGCCTCGTGAAGCGCTATCAGTTTTTCGATATCGGTCGCCAGATCCTTGGACGACTCAGCGGCATAAAGCAGCGCATATTTGGCGTCGATCATGTCTTGCAGGCTTGCCAGCGATTGCTCCTTTTGCTCGCTGATGACGCGGCCAATCGAGGGCAACGACTCGCCGATGCCTATAGCCGCCACTGCCCAAGTCAGCGCAACATTGAACGCGCCGACGAGGGAAATTGTCTCGATGCGAAATGAACTGGCCACCCCCACGTAGACAAAGATGGCTGTCAATACGATTGCGTTTGACACCGAGTAGATCACGGTGAATTGGACGACGAGGCGGAACAGCGCTCGCAGCCCCGGTGTTTCCCTAGGAAAGAGGGTGTTCAGCCGGACTTTGCCCGATAACAGGGCGGGT
>Ga0210377_10002691_pt1 | contig 15436 bp, 15 predicted proteins | sample PLM4_65_b1redo_FD_155480 | JGI IMG/M metagenome (GOLD analysis project Ga0210377, IMG submission 155480) | Groundwater sediment microbial communities from an aquifer in East River, Colorado, USA - PLM4_65_b1 redo | ecosystem: Environmental > Terrestrial > Soil > Riparian zone | place: USA: East... | reverse complement strand
ATTACGCGGTTCAGAACGGGACTTTTTTCTTCGGTTCGGAAATAAAAGCGATTCTTGCACATCCCGATTTCAAAAAAGAATTAAACGAGGAAGGGGTAAGCTATTATCTCACGTTTTCTTCCACGCCTTCGCCGCACACAATGTTCCGGGACGTAAAAAAACTTCCTCCGGCGCATTACCTAATAATTCGAAACGGGAAAATAGAAGAGAGAGAATACTGGAATCCGGTCCGCCCGGGCGAAAAAGCGGAAACGGAAGAATTTTATGTCGGGAAAATTCAGGAACTTTTGAGGGATTCCATTAAATCCCAGATGGTTTCGGATGTTCCTTTCGGATGTTTTCTTTCGGGCGGGATTGATTCCTCCACCAACGCCGCCCTAATGAGCGAAGCACTGGGGAAACCAGTAGAAACTTTTTCGGTGGGTTCCGCGGCTTACGACAAATACAACGAATTTCAATATTCCCGCCAGATAGCCGAGAAACTTGGCGCAAAAACCCATGAAATTCTTATTACCGAAAAACACCTGGAAGAATTTCTGCCTCGATACGCCTACCACGCGGACGACCCGAACGGCGACCAAGTATGTCTGCCTCTCTTTTGGCTATCCAAACTAACTAAGGACAGCGGGGTCACGGTGATACAGGTGGGAGAGGGTTCAGATGAACTTTTTGCCGGTTACGATACCTATTTAAAAGCCTCGAAACTCTATAATTCCTGGTGGAAATGGATGGAACGCCTGCCCGGATTCATAAAGGGAGCGCCATTCCGTGCCGCAAACCTTTTTAATTCTCCGCGGTTTGAATTCGGAACGGAGTATCTTAGACGCCTTTCTGCAAACCAGGAACCTTTTTGGGGAAATGCTATCGCATTCAGTGACTTCCAAAAATCACGCCTTATGACTCCGGGATTCAAAAGAATGGTGCGAACTTCCAGTTACCCGATTATAAACCGCTACTATCGGGAGATTAGCGAATTGGACAACCGAGCTGATTTCCTGAAACGCCTTACTTACCTAGAGCTAAAACACCGTTTGCCGGAACTCTTGCTTATGAGAGTGGACAAAATGGCCATGGCCCATTCCTTGGAGGGGCGGGTGCCGTTTTTGGACAAGCGAATAGTGGAACTCGCACTTCAAATCCCCACCGCCCTGAAATTCAAGGGAGATAACCAGAAATATATTTTGAAAAAGGCGGTTACGGGAATCATTCCGGATGAAATAATCTGGAGAAAAAAACAGGGCTTCGCCACTTCCATGAGCGAATGGCTGAAACCGGATGCGTCAACCTCCGAAATGCTTCTTTCTGTGATACGCAACTCCAAACTCAAGGAAAGAAACCTGTTAAATTATGATTACGTGGAAAAATTGATTCGCGCACACGCAAGCGGCGTGGAACACAATTTTCGCCTTTGGAACCTCATCACCCTATCCCTTTGGTACGATTATTGGTTTAAGTAGAGAAAGATAACGCAAAGCCAAATCTTCCGCTTTATAATTCTCGTTCAAATATTTGAATCCCGCCTCGCCCAATCTCTTGCGCGTCTCGGGCTCACGCATTTTTTCAAACGCTTCTTTAAGCAAGCCGCGATTCTCCGAAGGCACCACAATCCCCGACTGGGATTTCTCCACGAGCTCCGCCGTCACCCCTTCCATAGCCAAAACCATGGGTAGTCTCCCCGCCATATAATCAAAAACCTTGGTGGCATACACGAACCTTAACCTGGGCAATCCTTTAAGAACCGCTATGCCTACGTCCGCCGCTTGCACATATCTTTGCACATCGCTCGCCGGAACCGGGTCCAAGAGAATTACATTTGAAATACTCTCCTTTTTAATTCTTTCCGCGATGTGCGGCTTCTGCCTGCCATCCCCCACAAAAACGAAGAGTGTCTGCCCGTCATTCATCTCTTGAGCTACATCCAAGACCGAATCAAAATCGTAAACAAAACTATGCGAGCCAGTGTAGATAAAAACGGTTTTGTTTTGCCAGCCCAGTAAAGCGCGGAGCTCCGAAGGATCCACCTCTTTTATTTCCACCGGGTTTTCCACCACACCGATTTTACTTTCCGGAATTCCCTTCTTCTGCATCAAAAACTCCTTTATACCAGGGGAGTTCACGATTATCTTCCGCGCGGAGCGGTTCACGAATCTCTCCAGCGCATAACTGAAGTGGATAACGAATCTGTTTTTTATGAATCCCAGTTCTATCGCGTCGTCCGGCCACATGTCTCGCACCTCAAATACAAAGGGTGTTCTCCGGAGACGTGAAACAACTGCGGCCACTGCACCAATTGAAATCGGCGGCGAAGATGCAAGCATCAAGTCCGGACGGGAAACGAAAAGCCCCACAAAAAAAGCGCTTAGGGTAAAAGATGCATAGGATAATATCCTCCCCAGGAACGTCCTGTAGCCCAAACCGAAAGATGAACTCCAAACCCGGATAACCCTGACGCCCTCTTCCCCTTCCAACCTCCCAACTTTCTCGCCTGTCAGGTAATTTACGGAACCACTCACAACGGTAAGCTCCACGCCTTGTTTTCTCCAATATTTCGCGAAGGTATTGAAGCGCGAAATACCCGCTTCGTTTTGGGCGGTATAGAACTGATGAAAAAGTAAAATCTTCATTAGAAATAAATTAGCTTGAACAGGGCCTTATAAACAAAGGATAGAGCGCGATAAAAGGGATTTCTTAGGTAGTGAGTAAATTTTTTAGCAAAGGCGTCAAAAGCGTGCTCTTGAGTTATTAAATACGTGGCACGAAGCTGTATTATGTGCAAACGATGATAGAAGGGACTTGCAATCATCTTCAGGGCCTGTTCCGAAAGATCGTAGAGCGACCAGAAACCGATATCATAACGATGCAAATTCGCCTGGAGGGTTTTAACACAATTATTGAAAAGCGTTTTGGCTTCCCCGCTGTCCGTTAAGAGATAGTAATCCCATATGCCCCACAAGGCCCAGATGTAGCCGTTCAAAATGTGAGTGAGGGGCGTTATTAAGTATTCCTCCAACCACACGTCGCCTTTATGGTCCACATATTTCACTCCGCCTTCTTTGATGGGAAGATTTAAGGAGATGAATGCTTTCTCGGCGCACTTTTTATATTTCTCGTCTTTGGTTTCTTTATAAATCCGCGCGAGAAGCGAAATACCCGTACCCTGAGAGTGGGCGGAGTACCAACCGGGGGCGAGATATTTTTTATAGTGCCAGCGGAACTTGTGCTTCCAAACCGGAATCCCAAAACCGTTTTCTTCCAAATTATCCAAAAGCCAATCGGCCTGGATCTTGGCGGTTTCCAAATACTTGGGGTCTCTGGTTTTTAAATACAAGTTGTAGTTCCCAAGGCCGTGCTGGGCTACGGCAAGCGGATTGTATTGTCTGCCAATGTCAAAATAATAATCAAAAAGAATTACGCCTTTCCCGTCTTTTGGCCCGGCATAATTGGCCTTATCCCAGAAAGTTTGATAGTAAGGGCCGAGTTCGTAAGGCTTTATGCCTTCGGAAACCTCCGGGTGTTCGTGCCAAAAAGAAAGGTAGCCCTTGTCACGCGTGAAATAAACCTTAAAGATGCGCTTAAAGTAATTAATTCTGTCCCGAAGCATTAGAACTCAATAATCTTCCCGGTTTCTATCGCTTCCATCACTTTAAATATGGTCGTATGGGAATCATAAAGCTCTTGGGGCGACAAAGGCGAGGGCTGGCCCTCCCGTATGGCGTTCACGATAAGTTCCAACTCTTTGGTGTAGCCCTTGTCTTGGTGCCACAAATTTATATTGCGGGTACGGTTGCCGTAAATAACTTTGCCTTTTTTGAAATTGTCTATGACCATGATTTTCCCATCGCCGTAAATTTCCAGATATTCTTTGGGCAACCGGAAATTCCCCAAAGCGGAATAAACCACGGTGCCCAAGGAGCCGTTTTGGTATTCAATGTTAAGCACAAAGTTTTCTTCATGCGCTATGGCGCCATTCGCAGGAATTGCGGATACCCAAAGCCGCTTGGGCCGGGAATCAGTCAGAAACTGCAGAGCATCCACAAAGTGGCAGGCCTCTCCCAAAATTCTGCCTCCCTCCAGGGGGTCGTAGGTCCAATGGGTTTTCTCGAGCGGCCCCACGTTTATGCGGTAGAGAATCATCAAGGGCGTGGGAGAAGAAGCGAATTCCTTGCGCGCTTCGCCGAAGTGCCGGGTAAAACGGCGGTTGAAACCGACGAGTAGTCGCCCGCGGGATTTTCGGGCGGCTTCTACCACCTCTTTCAATTCTTTTTCGTTTAGGGCTAATGGCTTCTCAATGTATAAATTTTTATTGGCATCCAGAACTTCCTTGGCAATCTTCGCGTGCGTGCTGTGACGAGTGGCGCAGATTATTAAATCAATATTCCGGTCTTCAATAAGTTTGTGGTAATCGTTCGTGACATAATCCGCCTTTAAAGATTCAGCCAGAGATTTGGCGGGAAGGCCCTTGGTGTGGCTTATGCCAACCACCCGGACTTTATCTTTAAGCTCTTTGAGGTGGGGCAAAATTGTGGAATTCATGAATGTGCCCAAACCAATAAGCCCGATGCGAACCATGGGCTGGGGCGGATAATAACGCTTGTCGGATTCCGGTTTGGGAATGGCGAGCGTATTTGCCGGCTTCTCGTTTCCTCTCGGGTAAGAGAGAACGATGCCGTGAGTTAATCCTTGGGGGTTAAAAACTAATTCGTAAGCCTTCTCCGCTTCGCTTATGTCAAACATACGACTAACCAGATTTTCAACCGAAATTTTATTTTCAGATAGTAAACGCAGGAATTCCTCCATGTTGCGTTTTTCCGTCCAGCGCGCGAAAGAAATCGGGTAATCCTGCCCGCCTTCTTCATAGTTCCTGTCGTATCTTCCCGGCCCGTAGGAGCGGGAGGAGATATAAGAAAGCTCTTTGGCATAGAAATCGCGCCAAGGAATAGTAGTCTGAATATTGCCAATTTGGACCACCCTGCCGCGGTCCCGGGCTATTTTTACGGCTACTTTCAAGGGGTCATCGGTCTTCGCGCTGGCATAGATAAGGACCGCATCCACCCCTAAGCCCTTGGTAAAGTTATCCACTTGACCGAGGTAGTCATTCTCGTCAAGAACCACTCCGGCGCTCATGCCGTTCTGGAGCGCGAAACGCACCTGCTCCTTATTAACATCAAATCCGATAACAGGATGACCGTAGGCCTTGAGCATTCTTGTGGCAAGCTGTCCCAAAAGACCCAAACCGATGACCCCAACTTTTTCTCCGGGAGTAAGATTCGCCTGACGAATGCCCTGCATGGCGATGGAACCCAAGGTCACGAAAGCGGCGTCCCGCTCGGAAACGTTTTCGGGAATTTTTACCGCGAGATTTTTGGGAACATAAACAAATTCAGCGTGAGATGCGTAATCTTGCCCGGCGCAAGCCACCCTGTCGCCTACCTCAAACTCCTCCACGTCTTTGCCAACTTCAATTACTTCTCCGGCGGTGGAGTACCCCAGGGCAATGTCGGTCGCAAGCTTGGATTGCGCCACGCGCCAAGCGGCAGAAATGCCCTTGGTTTTCATAAGCATGAAAAACTTCTGAACATAATCCGGGCGCTCTTTGGCCTTTTGCAGAATATTTTTTTGGGAAAGCTGAATAATTCCCCGTTCCGTGCCGGCGGAAATCACGGAATAATAGTTTTTTACCAAAACACCTCCGCGCTTCACAACCGGCGGAGTTATTTCCTCCAAGTGGGTTTTGCCCGATTTGGGATTTTGAAATACTTGTTTCATGATTTTATTCTTCGTAAGTTTTGTTTCGCTCTCTTAGGATTTCGGTTATCCAGGTATCCAAGAGATATGCGTTCGGAACCACGCAATGCCCGCCTATTTTCCCGGGCATGTGCTTCAGGACAGGACGCACCACATGATGCATGCCGTGTTTCCTATACCCTTCATTATAATGGGTGTTCGGGATGGTATACACCTCATCAAAATCCAATCCATATTCATCCGCTATTCGTTTCGCTTCCTTCGCGAACATCACGTTCCAGCCGTAATAGGCGGTGTCCAAAAGTTTCAAAAGTTCGGTGGTTTCCGCTTTTTTAAAAACCTGTACCGGCACTCCGGCTTTTTTGAAATATTCCGCCGCCTCCCTGGCTTTGGCCCCGCCAAAATATTTTACGAATTTTTTCAAACTCTTGGCGAAAAGCTCTAAATCCCCTTTTGCGCCCTTATGGACGTTGGCCTTGGTTATACCGGGGTGGTGACGCTTATTGTGCATGCCACGAATGGGGCTATGCACCACATTTCCCCCTATCTGGGCCGTGGTCCCCACCGGAACCGTGGAGTGAATAATGGTGAGTTCTGGTTTATATTTTTTAATATAATCCCTGGTTACTTTTACAAAATGTTCCACCGGAGGATAAGCGGGATAGGCAACATGGAGAACCTGAAAATGGCCCTTTACTCTGTCCTCTTTATCCCGAATTTGGGTCGAGTAGCGCTTGTTTAAGATTTGATATAGGGCTCCCCCCACTTCCCCGGCACCTATAACTAGGTGCGTTTTTGCTTCTTTTGCCTTCGCCATTGCGGAATCATAATACTCAAAACCCCGTAAAATGGCAAATAAAAAGGCCGCCTTTGCGATTGCATCGGCGGCAGTAATTGCTATCCCAAAAACCTGTATGTGCTTCCGTCCGGGCGGACAATGAAAATCCGATCTTGTATTCCATGGTCCTCCTGTCCACCGGAGGATTCGATGGGCTGGGTCAAGTTTAGATCAGCGAGTTTTTCCTGAGCCGCCTTCCTTGCCGTGGCTTCGTCAGGGTGTTCTCCTTCGATGTCGTAATACTCTTCCTCGAAAGTGTCGTAACCGCGAAGTTTCCAGGACACAGACTTCTCCTTTCTTACTGGCTACTTTATAAAACCTTTTAAGTCTCCTGTCAATCTAATCCGCGCGGCGTTTCAGCTCCCACATTTTGGCGTCAATCAAAAACTGGTGCCAAAACCCCTGCAAAAAGTGGAAAATCAGGCCTTCTTTGCCGTCCAGAAAGCCCAAACGGAAGATGTAGCGATACACCCAGTAGAGCCAAGGCCTCACAAACATAGGTAAATTGAGGTAAAAGTTGTTTTTGAGCCACCTCTTGTTATCCACTTGACTGCCTACCACTTTCCCGCGGAGAAGCTCCCGTTCCAGGTCCAAGCGGGCTTTGGCTTCTCGCGTGGAATAGCCGTTGTGGCGGGAAATAAATTCCGCGAGCCCCTTAATGTTGTGGTCCACAAAATCATTTTCCAGATATTCCGCTTCTCCTTCCGTTAATATCAGGTGCTCATCCATCTCCCTGTCTTCATATTTAGCAGTCCCCTTCCTAAAGAGGCGCATAAACCAGGTGGGATAGTAACCGCCGTGCTTCATCCAGCGATTCAAAAAATAAACCCGGCGTTTCATATAATAGGCGTTCACGTTAAACTTGGGGTTTTTGAGCACATCCTGAATTTCTTGCGCTAGCTCCGGCAAAATATACTCGTCTGCATCCAGGCGCAAAATCCAATTGTTTTTGATAGATACATTCTCTAATGCCCAGTTGAATTGGTCAGCTTGGTATTTGAAATCGTGTTCCACCACTTTCGCGCCATACTTCGCCGCAATCTTAGCGGTTTTATCTTTGCTATGGGAATCAATCACGATAATTTCGTCCACCCAAAACACCGTACTCAAGAGACAGCGCTCCAGATGAACTTCTTCGTTGTAGGTAAGGATTATGACCGAAAGCGGGGACTTCATTTGTCCTTATCTTACCCGATTTTCGGGAATAAAAAAGCGGCGCCGCAGCGCCGCTAGATTCACACCCGAACGATTGTAATCCGCCCCCAGGGCCTGTTGTCCACACTTCGCAAGCGGTACGGGAGGCCAACTTTTTTCAACCTGGCGTTCAATCGCCAGCGATCTCCCCCGCCGAATTCGGAACCGAGCTTGCGCAACTGGACCGCACCTCCCCGAGCTTTCCAGAGCGCCCGCAGAACTTCCAGATAGGTTGGGCGCCACTTCTTACCGAAGATCTGCTCCCAATCGTTCCTCTGAAGTTTGTGGATGCTGTCGTCCGGAACAACTCGCACAAACTTTTCCTGTTCCACGGAAACTGTCGCGACAAACACCTGTCCCGGGGCGAGAAGCGAGGCATAGGGCGCGAGAACTTCTTCTACTTTTCCTTGCATCTCTTTGAGTGCGGATTCAAGCCGTTCGGCCATCACAAAACCTCCTTGTTCTCTAAACAAAAAAGCACGAATGTGCGTGGGGTGTCAATCACTTATCCGTCTGACCTCCGCCCACCAATGTTTTAACTAACTTTTTACTTAACCATTCTATTAGTTTTGCAATGCAATAAAGTGCTACGAGGTAGGTCAAAATTATAAAGACTAAACCTAACGAACTAGGACCCGGAACGAATCCGTGACCAGAAAAACCAAGTTTGATAAAAAACGATGGCACCGGCCATTCTATTAGAACATCCCACAGGAACGAGGGATAAAAGAAAAGGAACAAGGAAGCACCAATTAAAAGGAGGGCATATATCTTCCACGCATCTTTTACATGATTAAACATGCCAATAAATTAATCTAAGACTTCTTTGCGCAAATGATTAAATGTGCTCCAATCGATGGGAAAAAGTCACCCAAAATCTCAAATATCCTTCCGAACTTATTTCTCCTAGTGGAAAAAAGTATGTGAGACGAAGTTAGATCAACCATCCTTAGGCCTCCAGCCAAAACAACTCCTTCTAAAACTTTTTTATTATAGATTCGATAGTGATACGGTGCAAATGCAAACATGGGCATTCTACCCAATAGCATTAAAATTCTATTTACGCCGAAAACTAGGTTTGGTGTCGTTAGAATGAGCAATCCGTCATCTTTAAGATTCTCCTTGCATTCTTTTATAAACCTCACATCGTCCAGTAGATGTTCAATAACTTCTCCGGCAAAAACCACGTCAAACTTAACTCCCCAGCTCGGAAATTCTTTGTTCAAATCGGCTTGTTTAATCTTAATCCCACGTAAATCTCTTGGATTAATGTCTATTCCAAAGCAATCATTCCCATCTTTTAACCTATCTGCTACCCCCCCCTTTGCAACTCCACATTCTAAAAGCGTAAGACCATTCAATTTCCCTTTGTATTTTTTAATAAACCGAATTGCCTTAGTTATCCTGATTGGATCTGGAACTTCAAATTCTTCAAATATTTTTTGGTTCTGATCCATAATAGAACTTACCTGATTTCGTGGTCACGTCCAACAAAATCAAACCTGGAAATTTCTGCTTTCCGATTTTCGTCTCCCCCTTTTCGTACTTAGCTTGTACACTAAATTGTCCTTTCACGTCAATCTTTTGTTCCAAAGCCTTCAGGAGTTTATTTTTATCTAGAGACCACTCGTATTTCAGAGAATTGTCTCCAACAGCAACGACTTGGCCGCTGTTATAGCTTAAATTTTTAACCTTGACTTTAATTTCTTTGCCATGCTGGTTCAATTCTGAAAAATTAATTTTCAAAGTATTCCCAGCTTCATCGCTTAAAGTCGCGGATTTGTCGAGTTGAACCACGGAAACTTCGGACAAATTATCAGTTCCGCTAATATCCAATCCCTTACTTTGGGGGTCAAATGAAATCTTCGCTTCCGGTGGGGTTTTATCCACATTGACAGGTATAGACTTAACATCCTCCATGTTCCCCATAAAATCTTCCGACCTGAATAAAACTGTGTTTTTGCCTTCGCTCAACGTGAACGACGCGTCGTATTGAATCCAAAAATTCCCGTTGTCCAAAGAATATTCAGTTTTAAAAACTCCGGAATCATTGTCTATGGCAAAAAGAGATACGGTAGCATCTTCCAAATACCAACCATTTAACCCTTGCCTGCCAGAAACTTCGGCCGTAGTTGTGGGAACCGTGTTATCCGTCGGGAATATTTTGATGTCCGCGTTGGGGTCAAAATTTATGTCTAATTCTTCTGATTTGCCTGGCACGGTATTAGCCGTGAACTCACTGCTCTTTATGTCTCCACTAGCATAATCCGCTTCTATACCATACGCACCAGAACCTGTTCCTTGGGTAATGATTTTATACTCTCCCGCAACTGGATTGGGGATGGTTACAAATTCAAGTTCTGGGTCATTAAAACCGGAGTAGAATGCATGAGAGATTTGGTTGATTTCTTGGTTTAGCGAGAAATCCTTTCCGATTTTTTCTCCATTCGGGGCAATAACTTGTATGTCAACCGGGGAGTGGGCCGCGATAACCAAAGTAGTTTCCGGGACAAAAACGGGAACAAGTGACGGTTTCTGCTCTCCTAGTATAAATTTTGAAATTTCCGGCCAGGCATTGGTCGGCAAAGATTGATGGTCGGATTGTATTGTTTTATTATCGACTCCCGCCAAAGTTGCATTAGCTTCAGGCACGGTTGAGTCGCCGAGTCCTCTAGTAAATTTAACCGGGAAACCGTGCTCCCATTTCGGCAAACTGGAGCTGTCTGGCTTCACCTGAATGGAGGTTATGGTATTAGGATTATCTGTCTTGCCCACAATATTTAGAACCGAAACGTTTCTAATAGAGATACTACTTAAATTTTCCAAAAATGTGTTTGGCGGGTAGCCAGAAGGATATGACAATTCGCCGGAATCGTCAGAAATATAATTGTTAATCGGAAGAAGTTGGGGTACGGATAGAAGGGGCCATTTCCTTACGTAATCAAATACCGAGCTATAGCTATTTTTTCTCGCCAATAAGCTTAATTTAATCTGATCTATTATTGATGAATCCGCCCACCCGCGACACATCGCCACCTTCCCATAGCAGATATGCCTTAGGAGAACCTAGGTGCGGCGTTCCTAGGAATATAAGCTTATCAATATCGTTCTCATAACTCTGGCTGGAGATATATGCTCGCGCCACAAGCCCACCCATGCTGTGGGCGACAACGTCTACCTTACTACAACCACAACTGTTCTTTATGTCTTTTATTTTTTCTTTCAAGAGGTTTGCGGTTTGATAGTTATCCCAAGACCAATCATAAGGGAAAACAAATAGGTCTTTGTTTAACTCGTAGCCGCTATCTTTAAATGCTTGTATCAAATCGTCATATGTTTGATTTATCGGATCTATCTTCCATTCTCCATTTTTATACCAGGAACCTAAAAACCCGGGAATTATGACAATGGGATTTCTAAAGAAAGTGTTTGAGGATTCATAATTCTTCTTTATTTCTTCTGCGGAGCGGGCGGTGTTGGACACTCTTACCTCATCAATGATGCCGGCCATACGACCCTGCGTTATTCCACCAGCCCATTGAACATTATTTATGAAAACCGGGTCAGTATTGTTTTGAGAAGCTCCCAAATAATCGGTTTCCCCTTCCAGATTACCGTTAACATAAATTTTTGCTTGATATCCATCGTAAGTGAAAACGACATAATACCACCTTTCTTTATCAAGCCAACCAGTGGAAACACCAGCACTACCAAAACTTGCTTGAAAGTACAAATTTTTGAAACTATCAGCCCCAGCACACGAATTATCTACATTCCGCCATATTCTTAATCTATAGACATTAGAAGACTCATCTCGTCCTTTGCCAACGATAGATTCTCCATTACTCCAACAATCTAATCTGAAACCGGAAGGATAGACCCAAGTTTCTATTGTGATCTGGGAAAGATTTCTTAACGAGGCACTGTCCGGAATGTTGATGTAATCTGTCTGTCCATTAAACCCTCTAGCTTTCCCAAATTCCCCATCCATAATCGTGGTGCCTATTGCGGTTCCGTCATTATGGAAATTGGATGAATCCAAAACCTGATTCCCCGAACCTTCGTTTAAATGCCACAAGGCGACCGTGTTAGCGTCCACGTTGAATAATGTGTCGCTTGCGAAAGCGGAGTGCGCGAAAACAAAGGTTGCCACACACACGAGGCACCCTAACACCAGCTTTTTATTCATAAATCAAATTATACAAGTACTGAAATTTGACGCATGTGTCTAATTTGTGCATAAACCCATTCATACTCAGTATCAACATTTTGGGACGACCGCACAAAAATGTTAATATTAGAAAATGAAAAACCTAAGTCTCGGCAACATTCTCCTTATTTTTCTGAACGATTACCCAACTTCCTATAAACTTATGCGCAAAGCCCTGCGCGGCCACTCTATTTCTTCCCAAACGCGAGGCAATTTAGATGAAATGTCTGAAAATACTTTTCGTGTTACGCTATCCAGGTTGCGGAACAGGGGCTTTATTGAAAATAGGAGGGGTGTTTGGAAAACTACTTTAACCGGATTCAAAAAAATCCAAGACAATGGGTTACTTTGGAAAATCAATAAACCCAAGAGACAAATCAAAAATTTAGTTATTATTTTTGATATTCCAGAATTAGAAAGAAGAAGAAGAAATTGGCTGCGTTCTGAGCTGAAATTCTTAGGGTTCGTCCAGATTCAGAAAAGTGTGTGGCTGGGACCCTCGCCCTTGCATAAGGATTTTTTGGAGGCTTTGAGGAACTTGAAAATTCTACGTTATTTAAAATTTTTTGAAGCCAAAGAATCTGATATAATCTAATTTCAGAGAAACTAGCCTGGAAAGTATTTACATTTTTGTGCGACCGCACAAAAATGTAAATAAGTTAGGGAACCGTAGCCCCTATTCCGTCTCCCTTAACACGTCCTCAATCAGCACAATTCCCTGAAGGGCTTTTAGGACTCCGTCTTCGCGCATGGTTAACGCTCCCTGTTCACGGGCTTTGCTCGCAATTTTCTGGGCGGTGGGCCCGGAATTAACTATTTCATCCAGTTCCGGAGTCATTTTGATTACTTCAAACACGGCAATGCGTCCGGTTATGCCCTTGCCTTTGCACACCTCACAACCCTTACCTTTATAAACTTTGTAAGGAGGGCGGTATTCGCTCTTTAAGTCTTCGGGCAGGTTTTTCAAGGTCTCCGCGATTATTTTCTGTATGGGCGCGGACGCCTCCTCTGCTTCTTTGCAGTTCTCACAAACCCTGGAAACCAGGCGCTGGGAGATCATTAAATTCATGGAGGAAGGCAGTAAGAATGGTTCCACCTTCATATCTATAAGGCGGGGGATGACGCCTGCCGCGTTATTGGTGTGTAAAGTTGAGAGCACAATGTGTCCAGTTAGGGCGGAGTGAATGGCAAGGGCAGCGGTTTCGTTGTCGCGGATTTCACCGACCATAATGATGTCGGGGTCCTGGCGCAGAATTTCCCGCAGGCCGGAGGCAAAGTCGTAGCCAATTTCGGGGTGCACCTGGGACTGGTTCACACCGGAGACAAAATATTCCACCGGATCTTCCAAGCTCACGATGTTCAATTCTTCCTTGTTCAGTTTTTGAAGCAAAGCGTAAAGGGTTGTTGTCTTACCGCTTCCGGTAGGCCCGGAGATGAGAACCAGGCCGAAGGGTTTGGCTATGCCCTCTTCCGTTACCTGGGCATTTCTGCCGTGAAGGCCCAAGTCTTCCAAACTTTTGAGACCGGTCGTGGGATCCAAAACACGGATGGCAACTTTTTCTCCGAGGGGCGTGGGGAAAGTGCTCACGCGAAAATCAATATCTTTGTTGAATAAGCGCACCCGGAATCTTCCGTCTTGGGGAATGCGGGTCTCGTCAATCCTCAAATTGGACATGACTTTTACCCGGGATACCAAAGGTTGCGCAAGCTCCAGGGGCATGGTTCCGACTTCTTTTAAGTCGCCGTTCACGCGAAAACGCACCCGCACGTGTTCCGCTTGGGGCTCAATGTGCACGTCGGATGCCCCGCCTTCCACCGCTTCTTTCAGGGTTTGGGCCACGATTCTAATAACTGGCGCGTCTTCGCCCTGGGAAGACAAATCATCTTCCAGTGCCACCACGGACTTATCTTTTTTCAAATTCAAAGACTTTACCGCCGCCTCTAATTCGTTTTTAAAGGGCGAGTAGCGGCGGAGCATGGCGGTCCAATCGCCGTAAGAGACTATATACACCCCCAAGCTTAAGTGGTTGCGCTCCGCGATGAAACGTAGGGCGTCTTGGGCTTTGGGATTTTCGGGGTGGAGCATGCCGGCGATTAACATGTCCCCTTCCCGGGCGATGGGAACTACGCCGTAATTACGCACGGTTTCTTCCGGAATCAGGTTCAAAAGAGATTGCTCCACTTCCGCCGCACTTACTTTCTGGTAAGGAATTTTTAAAAGCTGGCTTTTAAGTTCCGCCACTTTTTCGTCGTTAACCAAACGCCGGTCGTAAAGCAAATCCTCCACCGGCTTCCCGGAGGAAGATGCGTCACGCCTAATTTTTACAGCCGCTTCTTCAGATAAAAGCCCGTTTTGGGACAGGGCACTTAAAATGTCTTCGTTCGCCATGGTACATGTTTAAAAACCCAGGAAAGGATTCCCACGTCCCGAAGTCTGAGGGTTTAGGGCTTGTATGTTGGCCTTCAAACTTTTGAAAACGGGGTCTTCCAGAATGTTCAGGTTTAAATCGATATGGGACAACTGTTCGGTGGTTTTAAAATTTGCCGGAACGCTAATCGGTATGAGTTCCGGGCGGTAGAAGAAAAGATAGTAGGCGGCGAGGCCCACGGCGACCAAAACCGTGAGCCACAGCGCTATGCTTATGAGGCCCAGGGATGATTTTTGCTCCTCTTCAACTACGATTGCCATCAGTTAGTTTGAAAGTAAGTTGCGACTATGGCTGTAAAAAGATATTGGTCCTGGCCAGATTTGCCTAGTTCTTCCACGGTTATGCTCTTCGTGTCCATTATGCGGATGTTGGTTTCCACTTTTTCCAAAAAACTTTTGAGGTTTGCGTAGCTCCCCACAAGCTTTGTCTGGAAACTAGATATGCCTAAGGGCCGTAGTACAAATTTATTCTCCGCGGTCGCTTGCCCCTGTGAATTTTGGGTGTTTTGGAGAGATGAGGTGATGGAGGTAACGCTCTGCACCGCAAGCCCGGAAGAAATCGCAAGGGCGCTCAACTCATGCGCCGCTCCCGCGTCATCCTGACGTTCGGGGATAGCGGCGGAAACCGCCTGGGCAATGCTCGGATCGGTCTCATATTTCTTCAAAGTATCTTCAAGCTTGGCAACCACCGCAGTTTCGTTTTCTAAGAAGTCGTTGCCGCTGTATATCTGGGAACGTATATTCTGCACCTCGCTATAAGCTGGCTGAATCTGGCTCCAATAAACGAAAAAGGCCGCGAAGAGAAGTACCGCCGCGAGTACCAGACTCAAAAGCCTTTTAGAGGATTGTTTCATTGCGAGGCGGATTGCGATAATTTAAAAACGGATGAGTCCAGGCCTAGTGTTACGCTAAATTGCCAGCCCTGGACGGTGTTGCCTATGGTGCCGATTGTGAGTTTCTTAACCTCCGGGGCTTTCCCCAGGAGCGCCAGTTCGGAATTAATATCGTCCAAGCCCCGCGC
>Ga0210377_10002690_pt1 | contig 15443 bp, 11 predicted proteins | sample PLM4_65_b1redo_FD_155480 | JGI IMG/M metagenome (GOLD analysis project Ga0210377, IMG submission 155480) | Groundwater sediment microbial communities from an aquifer in East River, Colorado, USA - PLM4_65_b1 redo | ecosystem: Environmental > Terrestrial > Soil > Riparian zone | place: USA: East... | reverse complement strand
ACTTTCGCACCGCGAAGACCCTGGTTTCCACGGAATCGTCGCCGAGAAAGACGATCACCTTGTAAGTCCCCGGCTTCAGCCCTTTGGGCTGCGACAGGCGGAACGCGGTGTTCTCGCCCGCCGGGCGGACAGGCTCCGAGGACTTCTGCAGGATCTCGCCGGTCTGGGACCGCCAGGCCGCGGTCAGCGTGCCGGTCCCGCCGGCGCCTTCGGTCGCCACTGAGACATACACGGTGTCCTGGGGAGCGAACTGAAACGTCGGCTCGGTGATCCTGTTACCAGGCCCGATCTGTCTCCCGATCATTACGTTCGAGACGCGCAACTCGGTTGGAACGGCCGAGTCGGCCGCCCCGGGCTCGGCTCCCGCGGGGCGCGATTCCTCAGAGCGGGAGCAAGCGCCGGCGAGCGCAGCAACCACCGCCAGCTGCGCGCCGATCCGCGTGATGTGAGCCATAGACGCCTCCGTCGGATCGTTCTCAGCGCCCCGCCCCGTGGCACTTCTTGTACTTCTTCCCCGACCCGCAGGGGCAGGGATCGTTCCGCCCCACTTCCGGCACGGTCGCGGCCGCCTGGCGCCCGACCGGCCCGAGCGAGCTGCTGAGCGCCGACGCCGGACCCCGTGAGACCGGAGCCACCGGCGGCGGACGCGGCACCCGCGGCGCGGCGCCCGTGAACAGGTCGTCGGCCCCCGAAGGCGCATGGATCGGCTCCGCGCTCGGCGCCTGCGCCGAGGGAGCGGGACGCCTGGCAGCCTGCCGAGGCGCCTCCTGCCGGGGCGGCTCCGCGCTCACCTGGATCTTGAGGAACCGCTCGGTGAAGGTGGACTGGATGTCACGCATCAGGTCCTCGAACATCTCGAAGGCCTCGCGCTTGTACTCCACCAGCGGGTCCTTCTGGCCCCACGCGCGATACTGAATCGCGTTGCGGAGCTGGTCGAGGTCGTACAGGTGGTCCTTCCACCGCTCGTCGAGCACCGCGAGCATCACCTGAGAGAGCACCTGGCTGTCCACGTCGGGAATCCCGATCGTCTTTCCGAAGTCCGACAGGTACTCGACCTTCCGCCGGAACGCGTCCTCGCCCTCGGCCTTCACCACCTCGACGATCCGGTCGAGCGACGGAGCGACCTCCGGGTCGGTGATCTTCTCCGGGCCGACCAGATACTGGAGCATGAGCGCCTCGCGGAGCCCGCCCCGATCGTACTCCTCCGGCCGCTCGGCCCCCACCAGGAACTGGGTCGTCGCCCGCTCCAGCGCCGCCTCGATCATCCGGCGCGCCTCGGCCTTCAGCTCCTCGCCCCGCTCGAGCGCGAAGAGCCGCAGCGAGTAGATCACCTCGCGCTGCTGGTTCATCACGTCGTCGTACTCGAGCAGCCGCTTCCGCTGCTGGAAGTTCTGGAGCTCGACCCGCTTCTGCGCCTGCTCGATGGCCCGGGTGACCAGGCCGCCGGTGATGACCTCGTTCTCCTCCGCCCCGCTCTTGTCCATCCAGCGGGCGATGCGGTCGGAGCCGAAGAGCCGCATCAGGTCGTCTTCCAGCGAGAGGAAGAAGATCGACTGCCCCGGATCGCCCTGGCGCCCCGAGCGGCCGCGGAGCTGGCGGTCGATCCGGCGCGACTCGTGCCGCTCGGTGCCGATGATCTGGAGTCCGGCCTCTTCCAGGGCGAGGTCGAGGTCCTTGCCGAGCTTGATGTCGGTGCCCCGGCCGGCCATGTTGGTCGCGATCGTGATCGACCCCTTCTGCCCCGCCCCCGCGACGATCTCCGCCTCGCGCTGGTGGTACTTCGCGTTCAGCACCTCGTGCTTGAGCCCCCGGCGCTTGAGCTGGCGCGACAGCGTCTCCGACACCTCCACCGTCACCGTGCCGATGAGGATGGGCCAGCCGAGACCGTGCAGCCTCTCGACCTCGTCGAGCACGGCGTTGTACTTCTCGCGCCGCGTCTTGTAGATCCGGTCTACCTGGTCGACCCGGCACACCGGCCGGTGGGTGGGAATGACGTTGACGTCGAGCCCGTAGATCTGAAAGAACTCGGTCTCCTCGGTCTCGGCCGTACCGGTCATCCCGGCCAGCTTGTCGTACATCCGGAAGTAGTTCTGGATGGTGATGGTGGCGAAGGTCTGGGTCTCGCCCTTCACCTGCACCATCTCCTTCGCCTCCACCGCCTGGTGCAGTCCGTCCGCCCAGCGGCGCCCGGTCATCACCCGGCCGGTGAACTCGTCCACGATCATCACCTGGCCATCCTGCACCAGGTAGTCCACTTCCTTCTCGTAGAGGACGTGGGCCTGGAGCAGCTTGTGGATGATGTGGAGCTTCTCGCTCTTGAGCGCGTACTCGCCCTCCACCTGGCGGCGGCGCTCGATCCGGTCGTGGGGCGAGAGATCCGGGTCCTTGTCGATCCGGTGGATCTCCTCCGAGATGTCCGGCACCAGGAAGAGCTCCGGTTCGTCGGGCGACATCGCCTCCGCGCCGCGGTCGGTGAGATGGACCGAGTGGCCCTTCTCGTCGAGCACGAAGTAGAGGACGTCTTCCGTGTCCCGCATCCTCTGCTGCCGCATCGGCAGTTTCCGGTCGGCGATGGCGTCGAGCTCCATCCGCTGCACCATCTGCTTGATCCCGGTCTCATTCATCATCTTGAGCAGCCGCTTGTTCTTCGGCATGCCGAGATGGGCCTGGTACAGCTTGAGCGCGGCGTCGTGCCGGGTCTTCTCGTCCTCCAGCAGCTTCTCCGCCTCGGCCAGCAGCGTGTTGACGACGCCGGTCTGGTTGCGCACCAGCTCGGCCACCTGGCGGTTGAACTGGGCGTACTTGTCGTCCGCCTCGTTGCCGACCGGGCCCGAGATGATGAGCGGGGTCCGCGCCTCGTCGACCAGGATCGAGTCCACCTCGTCGATGATCGCGTAGGCGTGTTCCCGCTGCACCCGCTGGTCCAGCGAGAAGACCATGTTGTCGCGGAGGTAGTCGAAGCCGAACTCGTTGTTGGTGCCGTAGGTGACGTCGGCCTGGTACGCGGCGCGGCGGTTGGGTGAGGACGGCTCGGTGTCGTCGAGGCAGGCGACGGTGAGGCCGAGGTAGGAGAAGACGTGGCCCATCCACTGGGAGTCGCGGCGGGCCAGATAGTTGTTCACCGTGACCAGGTGGGCGCCGCGGCCGGTGAGGGCGTTGAGGTAGAGCGGCAGCGTGGCGACCAGTGTCTTGCCTTCGCCGGTGGCCATCTCGGCGATCTTGCCCTGGTGCAGCACCACACCGCCGATGAGCTGCACGTCGTAAGGGACCATGTCCCACGGCAGCTCGTGCCCGGTCACCGAGACCGTGGTGCCGACCAGCCGCCGGCAGGCCTCACGCACGGTGGCGTAGGCCTCGGGCAGCAGCTCGTCGAGGCCGGCCTTCAGCTCGCGCTTGTACTGGGTCTCCAGCTCGTGGAAGCGCCGCTCCAGCCCGTCGCGCTCGACCGGGTCGGCGCAGCCGTGTTTGGCGGCCCGAACCTCCTCCAGCTCGGCCTTCACGGCCCCGGTCCGCTCGGCCAAACGGTCGCGGAACTTCTGGGTCTGGGCCTTGAGCTCGGCCTCGCCGAGCGTCTTGAGCCCCTCTTCTGCGGCGTGGATCTGGTCCACGACCGGCTGGAGCCGCTTTCGCTCACGGTCGAATCGAGTCCCGAAGACCGCGGTCATCAATGATTTGATCATGCTGGGTCCAAATATAGTCGGTGCCGGGTCACGTACTCCGCGACCGAATCGGGCACCCAATATCGAAGGGACCGGCCTTCCCTGGCCCGCCGGCGGACCTCGGTGGCGGAGATCTCGATGGCCGGGACCAGGATGGTTCTGGCGATGAGCGGGGAGGGCGGCACCGAGATCCCGGCTCTGGCGAACACCACTACGGTCGCCAGCCGGGGGATCTCGGTGGCTTCGTGCCAGGCCTCGAGCTCGGCGGCGGCATCGGCGCCCAGCAGCAGGGTCAGCTGCACGCCAGGCTCCCGAGCGCGGATGGCCCGGAGGGTATCCACGGTATACGAGGGTGCGGGGCGCTCCAGCTCGGCGCGCTCCACCTCGAGACCCGGAGCGCCGGCAACGGCGAGGTCCAGCATGGCGGCGCGATGTTCCGGTGAGGCGCGATGGCGCCCCCGTTTGAACGGCTGCTGCCGGGCGGGCACGAAGCGCAGCGAGTCCAGCCCCAGGATCTCGGACGCCACCTGACCCACGACGAGATGTCCGTGATGGACGGGATCGAACGACCCGCCGAAGAGGCCGACCATTCCCCTATGAGGTCCCGGCAGTGTCGGCCGGGCACGGGGTCCGGCCGCGCATCGCGTTGGGATGGAAGCGGCGAAGATAGCCGCAGGTCTCCCGGACGTCCTCCTGGTACCCCAGGCGCCGGTAGGCCTCCACCAGCTTGAGCAAGGCATCGGGGGCGACCGACGCCCGGGGATAGGTCGCGACGACGTCCTTCAGATAGAGGATCGCCGAGTCGTAGGCCTTGAGCCTGAAGTAGAACAGCGCCGCCCGGTACTCCTTGTAGGCGAAGCGCTCCTGCAGCTCGTCGATGCGCTCCTGCGCGCGGGCGGCCGCGGGAGTGCTCGCGTACCGGTTGAGCAGCTCCTGGTAGGTCGCGAGCGCGGTCTGGCCGTATGAGGGATCCAGCTCGGGGCGGCGCCAGAGATCGGTGTAGACGTCGCCGACCCGAAGGAGCGCATCGGGCGCCAGCCGGTCGTTCGGGGTCTCGTCGGAGACCCGGCGGAACTCGCGGGCGGCCTCCAGGTGGCTCCCGATCGCGAACTTCGCCTCGCCGAGGAAGTACCGCGCCTGCGGGATGCGCGAATCGCCGGGAGAGAATTCCAGCAGCACGCGCTCGAGCTGCTTGATCGCGTCGCCCCACTTGCCGTGGCGGACCTGGCTTTCGGACAGGCGGAACAGCGAATCCACCTGCTGCGGGCTGGCGCCTTCCGCCTGCGCCGGGGTCGCGGAGGACGTGCCCCCGGCCTCGGGAGAGCGCCCCCCTCCACAGCCGGCGAGGACGAGGATCCCGGCGGCGAGCACGAGCGGTCGAAAGCGGTTCATCGTGATTCGGGCCCGGTGCCGGGCTCCGTCGTGGGGGTGAGTCCCAGCGCGGCAAGCCTGGCTCGGGCCTTCCCGCCGAAGGAATCGGAGACCTCCGCGTCCGACGCGATCGCCTGATAGGCGAGCGCGGCGGCGAGCGTGTCTCCCTGAATCAGCCGAGTCTCGCCGTAGGCGAAGAGCGCGCGCCGCCCGGTCGCGGAGCTGGAGTCCATTCGCGCCGCCTCGGCGAACCAGAGCGCCGCGTCCTCCTCCCGGCCACCCGTCATGGAGCGCTGGCCCAGCGAGAGCGCGCAGTCGGCGGCGCCTTTCCGGGCCAGGGCGCGGAGTGAGGTGTCCTGAGTCCGGCGAAGCACGGCGCGATACTGAAACATCGCCTGTCCGCAGCCGGAAGTCTGCTGGAGCAGCCGGGCGTGAAGGGCGAGCAGCGAATCCACCGTGGCCTGGTCCGGGGCCGCCGCGATGGCACGGGGCAGTAGCGTGACCAGCTCGGAGGGCTCGGCTCCCTCTTTCTGAGCGAGAATGAGGGCGTAGGGGCCGGGAACGCGGTCGGGGGCGACGGTCTGGAGGCCGATCACCGCCTGCTGGAGCGCGTCGGACCGGTCGGTCCGCTCGGCGGCGCGAGCCACCGCCTCGAGACCTTCGGCCGCCTCCTGCGCCCGGGTGGGATCCTCGCCGGCGAGGTGCAGGTACGCGTCGGCCGCCTCGCGGAGATCCCCGGTGCGGAGCGCCGCCGCGCCCGTCTTGGCCCAGATCCGAGGGTGGGCCTTCCCACCCGCCAGCGACCGGTACTCCTTCAGCGCCTGGGCATACTGACCACGGCCGTAGGCCTCGTCGCCCCGGCGCTCGGCGTCGGCCGCTCCGCCGCAGGCCGCGCAGGCCATGGCGGCGGCGATGGCCCACCGGATCACGTGCCGGTGCGGCCGAGCATCGCCAGGTAGGCCTCCACTCGGGCATTCTCGGGACGTCGCTTCAAACACCCCTTCCAGATGTCCCGCGCGCCCAGCGCGTCGCCGGAGAGATAGTGCGCCAGCCCCAGCGCCGCCGAGGCGTCCACGAAGTTGGGACGGGACCGCAGCACTTCCTCCAGCGCCTCCCGCGCCTCCAGCGACCGCCCCGACTCGAGCAGCAGCCGAGCCATCCGGTAGCGCAGATCCACGAACGCCGGGCCGAGCTCGAGGGCTCGCTGGTATTCCTCCACCCCCCGGTCGAGCGCACCGGCCTCGGCATAGGCCTCGGCCAGCTCCGCGTGCTGGTTGGCGAGGCGGGCCGCGATCGGCGCGGGGAGCCCGTTGGAGGGCGGCGCGACACTGGCCGACGCGCGCCGGAACGAGTCCTCCGCCTCGGCGTCCCGGCCCATCTCGTAGAGGATCAGGCCCTGGTGGATCAGCGCCTCGAGATAGCGCGGGTTGAGCTCCAGCGCCCGGCCGAACTCGGTCAGCGCGCGCTCGCGCTGGCCCAGGAGCGACAGCGAGACGCCGAGCAGATGGTGCACGTCCGCGAACGCGCGCCCGCCGGCGACGATCTCCTCGAGCAGGTGGACCGTGCCGTAGTAGTCCTGCACCGCGAACCGGTCGCGGGCACGGGCCAGCACACGCTCAGTCTGAGCGGCCATAAGCCTCCCGGAACCAGGCGACGAATCGCCGGATTCCCTCCGGAAACGGTGTCCGGGGCGCGTAGCCGAGCACCGCGCCCGATTTGGTGAGGTCGGCGGCGGTCCGCTGCACGTCGCCCGGCTGCATCGGCGCCCACTCGATCTTCGGCGTGATCCCCAGCGCCTTGGAGATCTCGTCCACCATCGCGCCGGTCGGAACCGAGCGGTTGCCGCCGAGATTGAAGTGCTCGACTCCGATCGGCGCCTGCTCCGTCCACCGGAGCGCCGCGAGCACGCCCGCGACGATGTCGTCGCAATAGGTGTAGTCACGCGCCTGGGTGCCGTCGCCGAAGAGGGTCAGCGTCCTGCCTTCGACCATCTTCCGCGCGAAGGCGTGGATCGCCAGGTCGGGGCGCTGGCGCGGACCGTACACGGTGAAGAGCCGGAGCGAGGCGATCCGGAAGCCGTAGATCGGGGCCACCGAGCGCAGGAGCAGCTCACCCGCACGCTTGGTGGCGGCGTACGGCGAGACCGGCTCGGTCGCGACCGCGTCCTCGCGGAACGGGACGGGCGTGCTGTCGCCGTACACCGACGACGACGAGCCGAACAGGATCCGCGACACCCCGGCGCCTCGCGCCGCCTCCGCCACCGCCGCGGTGCCGGCGACGTTCGTGCGAGCGTAGCTCACGGGATCGGCGAGCGAGGGCCGGACCCCCGCCTTCGCCGCGAGATGGACCAGCACGGTGTCGGGGGTCAGGTGCGACTGGAGCGCCGCGGCGTCGAGGAGGTCCAGCTCGTGGAAGGTGAAGCCGGGGAGCCTGCCCATCTCCGCCAGGTTCCGCTCCTTCATCGCCCGGGGATAGAAGGGATCGAAGTTGTCGATCCCGATGACCTCGCCGCCCTGGCGGGACAACGCCTCCACGAGGTGCGACCCGATGAAGCCGGCCGCACCCGTGACGAGGACCCGGGTCACCGGCCGCCCCGGCCGATCCCGTGATACTCGAAGCCGAGTGTCTTCATCCGCTCCGGCTCGTAGAGGTTGCGGCCGTCCACTAGGAGCGGGCGGCGGAGCAGCTTGCGCACCCGCTCGAAGTCGGGATTGCGGTAGAGGAGCCACTCGGTCATGACGCAGAGCGCGTCGGCGCCGTGCGCCGCGCTGTACGGATCAGCGGCGTACATCACGCGATCCTCGAAGATGTACCGCGCCGAGTCGGTCGCCTTCGGATCGTGCGCCTGCACCCGGGCGCCGGCCGCGAGGAGGCCCTCGATGAGCGGGATCGTCGGGCTCTCCCGCATGTCGTCGGTCTCAGCCTTGAAGGCGAGCCCCCAGAGGCCCACCGTCTTGCCGCTCAGATCCGAGCCCAGGTAGCGCTGCACCTTGTGCAGCACGACCAGCTTCTGGCACGCGTTCACCTCTTCGACCGACTTGAGGACGTCGAGCGAGAGGCCCAGGTCCTGGGCGGTCTTGATGATCGCCTTCACGTCCTTGGGGAAGCACGACCCGCCGTACCCCGGGCCCGGGTAGAGGAACGCCCGGCCGATGCGCTGGTCGGAGCCGATCCCCAGCCGCACGTTGCTCACGTCGGCGCCGACCAGCTCACAGAAGAGCGCCATCTGGTTCATGAAGGAGATGCGGGTGGCGAGCATCGCGTTGGCGGCGTACTTGGTGACTTCGGCCGAGGCGATGTCCATGAAGAGGACCCGGTTCCCGCCCTGACGGGTGAACGGCGCGTACAGCTCGCCCATGACCGCCCTGGCCTCGTCGTCGTCCACGCCGATGACCACGCGGTCGGGCTTCATGAAGTCCTCGATCGCCGCCCCTTCCTTCAGGAACTCGGGGTTGGAGCAGACGGCGAAGGGGATTTCGGTCTGGGACTTGACCGCCGCTCTGACCTTCTCCGCGGTGCCGACGGGCACGGTGGACTTGGTGACGACGATCTTGGGCTCGTTCATGTGCCGCCCGATCTCGCGCGCCACACCCAGCACGTGCTGCAGATCGGCCGAGCCGTCCTCGCCGGGCGGGGTGCCGACGGCGATGAAGACGACCTTCGCGCTGCGGATGGCGGCGCCGATATCGGTCGTGAAGGTGAGGCGGCCCTGCGCCTGGTTGCGCTGCACCATCGGCTCGAGACCCGGCTCGTAGATGGGGATCTCGTTGCGCTGGAGTCGCGCGATCTTCTCCGCGTCCTTGTCCACGCAGGCGACGTCGTTGCCCGTCTCCGCCAGGCAGGCTCCGGCCACCAACCCCACGTATCCGCTTCCGATCACCGCCACGTGCATGTCATGCCTCTTTCGGCATCGCGTTTCGAGTGTCCACCACCAGCTTGGCGTTGCGTCGGATCATACGGTAGTCCACCGCCGTGTGATCGGTCACGACCATGACGCAATCGGCCGCGGCCACGGACTGCGGGTTGAGGGGCACCGAGCGGTGCTCCCGGCCATTCTCGGAAAAACAGGGGACGTGAGGGTCGGAATACGCGACGCGGGCTCCCTGTCCCTCGAGCAGCCGGATGATGTCGAGCGCCGGGCTTTCCCGGATGTCGTCGATGTCCCGCTTGTAGGCCACGCCGAGGACGAGCACCGTTGCCCCCCTCACCGCCTTGCCCTGCAGGTTGAGGGCCTCCGCGACCTTGCGGACCCAGAACAGGGGCATCTCGGTGTTCAGCTCGCCCGCGAGGTCGATGAACCGGGTCTTGTAGTTGAGCCCGCGCATCTTCCAGGCGAGGTAGTGCGGATCGATCGGGATGCAGTGCCCACCAAGCCCGGGGCCGGGCAGGAATTTCATGAACCCGAACGGCTTGGTCGAGGCCGCCTCGATCACCTCCCAGACGTTCACCCCCAGCTTGTCGCAGACGATCGCCATCTCGTTGACGAGGCCGATGTTCACGCTGCGGAAGGTGTTCTCCAGCAGCTTCACCAGCTCGGCCGCCTCGGTGGTCGAGACCGGCACCAGACGCTCGATGGCCGGCTCGTAGAGCGCGACGGCCACGCGGGTGCAGTTCTCGGTAATGCCGCCCACCACCTTCGGCGTGTTGTGGGTCTTCCAGGTGGGATTGCCCGGGTCCACGCGCTCGGGGCTGAAGGCGAGGAAGAAATCGGTGCCCACCGTGAGCCCGGTGCTCTCGAGCGCAGGCTGGAGGATCTCCCGGGTGGTGCCGGGATAGGTGGTGGACTCGAGGATGATCGCCTGGCCGCGGCGGAGGGTGCGCTTCACCGAATCGGTGGCGGCCACGATGTAGCTGACGTCGGGGTCCTTGAACTTGGAGAGCGGCGTCGGCACGCAGATCGAGACCGCGTCGGGCTCGCCCATCCGCGACATGTCGGTCGTCGCCTCGAACCGTCCGGCGGCGAGCGCCTCGCGGAGCTGGGCGTCCGAGATGTCCTTCACGTGCGAGTGGCCGGCGTTGAGGCCGTTCACCACCCGCTCGCTGATGTCGAACCCGAGGACCCGGTACCCCGCCTTGGCCAGCTCCACGACCAGGGGAAGACCGACGTACCCGAGCCCCACGATGCCGAACAGCGCCTCACGGCGCTGCGCCTTCCCGATCAGTTCCTGCGCGACGTCCATCTGGTCCCTCTCGTGAGATCAGGCATAAAATCCGAGAATCGCGGCGATCACGGCGTCCTGCTGCTCTCGGGTGAGCTCGGGATAGATCGGCAGTGAGATCACCGAGTCCATCGCAGCCTCGGTCACCGGCAGCCGCCCCCGGTCGTAGCCGAGGTGCGTGAAGCACGGCTGGAGGTGCAACGCCAACGGGTAGTAGATCGCGTTGCCGATCCCGTTGGCCTTGAGATGGGCCTGCAGCTCGTTTCGCTGCGGCACCCTGATCGTGTACTGATGGAATATGTGCTGGTTGGCCGGGTCGGTTGCCGGAGGACACACGACCGGGTGCCCGGTGAACGCCTCGGTGTAGCGCCCCGCGCGCTCGGCGCGGGCCCGGCTCCACCCCTCGAGGTGCGGGAGCTTGGCCAGGAGCACGGCCGCCTGAAGCGTGTCGAGGCGGCTGTTGTACCCGACCTCCTCGTGGTGGTACTGCCGGGCGCCGCCATGCAGGCGGAGTCTCCGCAGCCGGTCGGCCAGCTTGTCGTCCTGCGTCACCATCATCCCTCCGTCGCCGAACCCGCCAAGGTTCTTGCTCGGGAAGAACGAGAAGGTGCCCACCGTGCCGAGCTCCCCCGCCCGGCGCCATTGCCCATCCACTTTCCGGCGGGCGCCGATCGCCTGGGCGCCGTCCTCGATGAGGGCGAGTCCGTGGCGCCTGGCCAGGGGCACTATCTCCTCCATGGCCGCCATCTGCCCGAAGAGGTGCACCGCCACGATCCCCTTGGTCCGCGGGGTGATCGCGTCCTGGATGGCGCGTGGAGAGATGTTGAAGGTCGCCGGCTCTATGTCCACGAAGACAGGCTTGCCGCCGGTGTTATGGATGGCGCCGGCGGTGGCGAAGAAGGTGAACGCCGGGGTGATGACCTCGTCGCCCGGCTTCATGTCGAGGGCGCGGAGCGGCAGAAGGAGCGCGTCGGTGCCGCTCGCGCAGCCGATGGCATGGCGGGCGTTGGAGAGCCGGGCCACTTCGCCCTCGAGCTGCGCCACCTCGGGACCCATGATGAATCCTTGGCGCTCCACGACGGCCATCATGGCGCGGAGCACGTCATCCTTGATGCCGTTGTACTGGGCCACCAGGTCGAGCAACGGTACGTTCACCGGAATCCCTATCCTCCGCCCCAGCTGTGGGACCGAAGCATCATGTGGAACGCGCCCGGGCACCGGCATGAGCCGGGCGGGCCACGGGCGCGTAAGAAAGCGGAACCGTCGGCAGCCGTGTAACTTAGCCAGCGCTGCGGGGGCGGTCAATCTGCTGCAGGACCCCCTCCTGCTCGCGATAAGCGGCGCTGCAGACAGCGCAAGAGGCGCGCCCGTCCTGGAGCTGCAACCGGACGCCGCACTGGCACATCCAGCCGACCCTGCGAGCGGGTACTCCCACCATCAGGGCGTAGGCCGGGACGTCGCTTCGGACCACCGCCCCCGCCCCGATGAAGCAGTACTCGCCCAGAGTCACCCCGCAGACGATGGTGGCGTTCGCCCCGATCGAGCTTCCCCTCCGGACCAGTGTGCGCCGGTACTCCGACTTCCGGGAGACGTGGCTTCGGGGGTTGGCCACGTTGGTGAAGACGCAGCTCGGCCCGCAGAAGACGTCGTCCTCCAGCACGACCCCCTCGTAGATCGAGACGTTGTTCTGGACCTTCACGTTGTTCCCGATGGTCGTGCCGCCCATCACCACGACGTTCTGACCCAGGTTACACCGCTCCCCGATGACCGCGCCGGGGAGCACGTGGCAGAAGTGCCAGATTTTGGTGCCCTCGCCGATCACGGCGCCGTCGTCGATGTAGGAGGATTCGTGGGCGAAGAAAGGGGGCATGGGACCTGAGCTCGATATCGGGATTGGGTCGTGGTCTTGTCATCCTGAGCGAAGCGAAGGAGTCATAGCGTAGTCATGGCTCCTTCGCTTCGCTCAGGATGACAATGACAGGTTGAGATACTCGCCCCGGGGGCCGATGATCTTCACCTCCGGCTCCAGAAGCGCACCGAACTCGCTGTTCACCCGCCGCTGCACCTGCTCGATCAACCCGCGCACGTCGGCCGCGGTGGCGCCGCCCGTGTTCACGAAGTAGTTGGCGTGCATCGGCGACACCTCGGCTCCGCCGACCCGGAAGCCCTTGAGCCCCGCGGCCTCGATGAGCTGGCCGGAGGTTCGCGGGCCGCCTTCGCGCTTCCAGCTTGGCCCCGCGGGGTTCTTGAAGACGCTGCCGCAGCACGGCTGGTTGAACGGCGTGCCGCTCTGCCGCCACTCGAACATCTCGTTGATCTGCTCGTCGAGCCGGTGCTGCTCCTCCCGCCGGAGCCGGACGGCGGCCTCGACCACCACACGGCCGTCCAGCCCGCTTCGCCGGTAGGTGAACGGAACCTCCGAGCGGGGCACCACCGAATCGCGCCCTGCTTCGTCCACCACGGTGACCGACTCCACCACCTCGGACCAGTCGCCCCCGTGACAGCCGGCGTTCATGTAGACCCCACCACCCACGGACCCCGGCACGCCGACGAAGATGTGAAGGCCGGCGTAGCCGGCCGCCGCCGTCCGCCGGGCGGCGAGCGGTGCCGGCAGCCCGGCACCCACGACCCAGCGATCCCCGTCGCACTCCAATCGGTCGAGCCCCTTGCCCAGCCGGACGACCAGGGCGTCCAGTCCCTCGTCGGGCAGCAGGATGTTCGACCCCAGCCCGAGCGCGAACCAGGGCACCCCCGCCTGGTGCGCCATCCTGACGGCGGTTGCGACATCCTCGGCGGACGACGGCAGGACCACCGTCGCGGGCCCGCCGATACGGTAGGTGGAGTACCGGGCCAGCGGCTCCGACTCCCGGACCTCTCCGCGGACCCTGGCCCGCACACCGGCGGCGAACCCGGGGTCGCGCGCGGTCAGCCGGTCCACTCGGGCGACATCTCCCGGGCGAGCACGTGCCACTCCTGAAGCGAGCGCACCTCGCCGGCGCGGCTCTTGAGCGCGATGATCGCGTCGCACGCCGCCGACGCGGCGGAGAGAGTGGTCGTGTAAGGCACCCGGTGCTGCAGCGCGGCGCGGCGGATCGCGTAGTCGTCCTGCTGGGTGAGCTTGCCTAGGGGTGTGTTGATCAGGAGCTGGATCCGCTCGGAGACCAGGAGGTCGATGGCGTTGGGACGGCCCTCGTGGACCTTGAGCACCCGCTCGGCGGGAATGCCGCGGGCGCGGAGGTAGCGGGCCGTGCCGTCGGTGGCGAAGAGCCGGAAGCCGAGCCCGTGAAACCGGCGGGCGATCGGCACCAGGTTCGCCTTGTCGTGGTCGTTGACCGTGAGGAAGACCGCGCCCTCGAGCGGGAGCGCGCCGTCGGCGGAGATCTGCGCCTTGGCGAAGGCCATCCCGAACGAGTCGGCGATTCCCATGACCTCGCCGGTGGAGCGCATCTCGGGACCCAGCACGAGGTCCACCCCGGCGAGCTTGCTGAAGGGGAAGACCGCCTCCTTCACCGCGACGTACGGCTGGATCACGTCGTCCTGGAGGCCGAGCTCCTCGAGGGTCCGGCCGGCCATGACCGCCGCGGCGAGGTTCGCGAGCGGCACGCCGGTCGTCTTCGACACGAACGGCACGGTCCGGGAGCCGCGGGGATTCACCTCGAGCACGTACACCACGCCGTTCTTGATGGCGTACTGCACGTTGAGCAGACCCACGACCCCCAGCCGCTCGGCGAAGGCGCGGGTGTACCCCCGCATCTCGTCCACCTGCGCCTCGGTGATGAGGTACGGCGGCAGCACGCAGGCGGAGTCGCCGGAATGGATGCCGGCGTCCTCGATGTGCTGCATCACGCCGCCGATCACGCAGCGGGTGCCGTCGGCGATCGCGTCCACGTCGGCCTCGAACGCGTCCTCCAGGAAGCTGTCGATCAGCACCGGGTGCCCGGGCGTCACCCGCGCCGCGCGGGCGAAGTAGCCCCGGAGGGAGGCATCGTCGTAGACGATCTCCATCGCGCGGCCGCCCAGGACGTAGGAGGGGCGCACCAGCACCGGATAGCCCACCCGGCCCGCCACGGCGAGTGCCTCCTCCACCGAGTGCGCGGTGCCGCCCGGCGGCTGCGCCACGCCGAGCTCCCGGGTCAACGCCTCGAAGCGGCCCCGGTCCTCCGCGAGGTCGATCGCCTCCGGAGAGGTACCCAGGATGCGGACCCCTTCCTTCTCGAGGTCGCGCGCCAGCCGCAGCGGGGTCTGCCCGCCGAGCTGCACCACGACGCCGAACGGCTTCTCGACGTGGACGATCTCGAGCACGTCCTCGAGGGTGAGCGGCTCGAAGTACAGGACGTCCGAGATGTCGAAGTCGGTGGAGACGGTCTCCGGATTCGAGTTCACCATCACGGTCCGGAAGCCCATCTCGCGAAACGCCATCGCCGCGCGGACGCAGAGATAGTCGAACTCGACCCCCTGCCCGATCCGGTTGGGCCCGCTGCCCAGGATCACGATGGTGCGATCGCCCGAGCCCCGGGCCTCGTTCTCCTCGTCATAGGAGGAATAGAGGTAGGGCGTAGCCGAGGGGAACTCGCCCGCGCAGGTGTCCACCACCTTGTACGCGGGCCGCACCCCGAGCCGGTGCCGCAGCGCGCGAATCTCGGCCTCGGAGGTGCCACGGAGATCGGCGAGCTGCCGGTCGGAGAAGCCGAAGCGTTTCATGCGGCGGAGGGCCGCCGCCTCATCGTTGAGCGGCGCAGCTTCGGAGTGCTTGGGCTGCCCCGCTGCCCTGCTGCCCCGCTGCCACTCTCTTTCCGCCTCCACCAGCTCCACCAGCTGATGCAGGAACCAGGGGTCGATGCAGGTGCGATCGGCGATCGAGTCCACCGACGCGCCCAGCAGGAGCGCCCGCTTGATCTGGAAGATCCGTTCCGGCGTCGGGGTGCGGATCGCGGCGAGGACCGATTCCAGCGAGTCGTCCTGCAGACGATCGTCGGCCGGCACCGCTCCCACGACCCACCCGGTGCGGTCGGCCTCGAGCCCGCGGAGCCCCTTCTGGAACGCCTCCTTGAAGGTGCGGCCGATGGCCATGACCTCGCCGACGGACTTCATCTGCGTGGTGAGCGTGGGATCCGCGGTCGGAAACTTCTCGAAGGCGAACCTGGGGATCTTCACCACCACGTAGTCGAGCACGGGCTCGAACGAAGCGGGCGTGGTGCGGGTGATGTCGTTCGGCAGCTCGTCGAGCCGGTACCCGACGGCCACCTTGGCGCCG
>Ga0210377_10002689_pt1 | contig 15443 bp, 11 predicted proteins | sample PLM4_65_b1redo_FD_155480 | JGI IMG/M metagenome (GOLD analysis project Ga0210377, IMG submission 155480) | Groundwater sediment microbial communities from an aquifer in East River, Colorado, USA - PLM4_65_b1 redo | ecosystem: Environmental > Terrestrial > Soil > Riparian zone | place: USA: East... | reverse complement strand
GGCGGCGCCCCTCGACGCCACCCACCGCCTCGACGGGCTGCCCGGTCCCGCCCATCGCGGCGCCGGGGGTGTCGAGACGGGCTCCCGGTGCACGGCCGCGACTCCGGTCCGCTGGCAGACCCCGGTCCGCCTCCGGCCCGGAAGTCGCTTCGCGAGTTTCGACGTTTGACAGGAGGGAAAATCGCGGTATCCTACTCCTTCTGTGAGCGTGGCCTCCCCTTTCTCCCCGTACCTCCGTCAAGGAGTGGTGCTTCATGCTGTCTGCTGAGTCATCGACTCGCGCGCGAACCCCGTCGGGTCGCATCTCCTACGCCCGGATTGACAGGAAAGTCGATGGCGTCAGTTACGAGAAGTTCGAGATCCCGAACCTGATCGAGCTCCAGCTCGACTCCTTCGCCTGGTTCGTCGACAAGGGCCTGCGCGAGCTGTTCGACGAGATCAGCCCGATCAAGGACTTCACCGGCAAGGTCATGGAGCTCCAGTTCCTCGACTACGAGTTCGGGGCGCCGAAGTACACCGAGGCGGAGTGCCGGACCAAGGACCTGACCTTCAGCAAGCCGCTCTATGTCAACGTCGAGCTCCTGATCAAGGAGACGGGCGAGATCCAGCGCCAGCGCGTCTACATGGGCGACTACCCGTGGATGACCGACCAGGGCACCTTCGTCATCAACGGTGCCGAGCGCGTCGTGGTCAGCCAGCTCGTCCGGTCGCCGGGCGTCTACTACAGCGAGACCGAGGACCCCGCGTCGGGCCGGATGCTGTTCAGCGCCAAGGTCATCCCGAACCGCGGTGCGTGGCTCGAGTTCGAGACCAACAACAAGGACCAGCTGTGGGTCAAGGTCGATCGCAAGCGCAAGCTCGCGGCGACGACCCTGCTCCGTGCGGTCGGCTATGAGCAGAACGACGAGATCGCCGGGCTGTTCACAACGGTCGACATCGACCCGGAGCACCCGTACGTCGCGGCGACCCTCGACAAGGACCTGACCCGCACCCAGGCGGAGGCCTTGATCGAGGTCTACAAGAAGCTGCGCCCGGGCGATCCGCCCACCGGCGACAACGCCCGCCAGCTGGTCGAGAGCCTGTTCTTCAACTTCCGCCGCTACGACCTCGGTCGGGTCGGGCGCTACAAGTTCAACAAGAAGCTCGACGCGGTGTCTGCCCGCCTCGGCGTGGAGTTGCCACGTGACGGCCGGACGATCACCCGCGAGGACATCGCCGCGATCGTCGGTCACCTCATCGAGTGCAACCGCGGTCTCCATCCCAAGGATGACATCGACCACCTCGGCAACCGCCGCATCCGGGCCAACGGCGAGCTGATCCAGAACGCCTTCCGGATCGGTCTTCTGCGGATGGAGCGGGTCGTCCGCGAGCGGATGACCATCCAGGAGCTGGACAAGGCCACGCCCAACGCCCTCATCAATATCCGGCCCGTCGTGGCCGCGATGAAGGAGTTCTTCGGCGGGAGCCAGCTCAGCCAGTTCATGGACCAGACCAACCCGCTGGCGGAGCTGACCAGCAAGCGCCGGCTGTCGGCGCTGGGCCCGGGTGGCCTGTCACGTGAGCGTGCCGGGTTCGACGTCCGCGACGTCCACCACAGCCACTACGGCCGCATCTGCCCGATCGAGACGCCGGAAGGCCCGAACATCGGCCTGATCGGTTCGCTCGCGACGTACGGGCGGATCAACAGCTACGGCTTTATCGAGACGCCGTACCGCAAGGTCAAGCGGACGGTCGGCTGGGACGATCCCAACCTGGCCAACTTCGAGACCGGCGCGGACCTGGTGGCCAAGGGCGGCGAGGTCGTGCTCAAGGCCGGCAAGCCGTTCAACGCGGCCGCCATCGCGGAGCTCAAGAAGCAGAAGGCCAACGCCTTCCCGATCCGCCCGATCGTGACCGACGAGATCGAGTACCTCCCCGCCGACGAGGAGGAGGAGCACGTCGTCGCGCAGGCCAACGCGCCACTCGACGAGGAGGGCCATTTCACCGCCGAGCGGATCCCGTCGCGCTACCGCGACACCTTCCCCGAGGCGCGCGCCAACCAGATCGAGTACATGGACGTGTCGCCCAAGCAGGTCGTGTCCGTGGCGACGGCGCTCATTCCGTTCCTCGAGCACGACGACGCCAACCGCGCCCTGATGGGCTCGAACATGCAGCGCCAGGCCGTGCCGCTCCTCGAGCCGGAGTCGCCGATCGTCGGCACCGGCATGGAGGACCGCGCCGCGCGCGACTCGGGCCAGGTCCTCGTCGCCCGTCGGGCGGGCCTGGTGACCAGCGTGACCGCGGAGCGGATCCACATCGAGACCGACTCGGGCGAGCTCGACGAGTACAAGCTGCTCAAGTTCGTCCGCAGCAATCAGGGCACCTGCATCAACCAGCGCCCGATCGTGGACGTCGGGGCGCGGGTCTCCGACGGCCAGCCGATCGCCGACTCGAGCTCCACCCAGCAGGGCGAGCTCGCGCTCGGCCGGAACGTGCTGGTGGCGTTCATGAGCTGGGAGGGCGGCAACTACGAGGACGCGATCGTCATCAGCGACCGTCTCGTGCGCGACGACTTGTTCACCAGCATCCATATCGAGAAGCACGAGATGGAGTCGCGCGACACCAAGCTCGGGCCCGAGGAGATCACCCGCGACATCCCGAACGTGGGCGAGGAGTCCCTCAAGGACCTCGACGAGGAGGGGATCGTCTACATCGGCGCCGAGGTTCGCCCGGGCGACATCCTGGTCGGCAAGATCACGCCCAAGGGCGAGACCGAGCTGACCGCCGAGGAGCGCCTCCTGCGAGCCATCTTCGGCGAGAAGGCCCGCGAGGTGAAGGACAGCTCGCTGCGCCTGCCCCACGGCGAGCGCGGCAAGGTGGTCGAGGTCCGCGAGTTCCGACGCGAGCTCAACGACGACCTCCAGCCCGGGGTCAACCGGCTGGTCCGGGTGTCCGTGGCCCAGAAGCGCAAGATCAGCGTCGGCGACAAGATGGCTGGCCGTCACGGCAACAAGGGCGTCATCGCCAAGATCCTGCCCGCCGAGGACATGCCGTTCCTGCCGGACGGCACGCCCGTCGACATCGTGCTCAATCCGCTCGGCGTGCCGAGCCGGATGAACATCGGCCAGATCCTCGAGACGCATCTCGGCTGGGCGCTGCACGCCAAGGGCCTCAAGGCCGCCACGGCGGTCTTCGACGGTGCCACCGAGCACGACATCCGCCGCGAGTTGACCGAGGCCGGCCTGCCGGACGACGGCAAGACCGAGCTCCGCGACGGTCGCACCGGCGAGCTGTTCGACCGGCGGATCACCGTCGGCTACATCTACATGCTCAAGCTCCACCATCTCGTCGAGGACAAGATCCACGCCCGGTCCACGGGCCCGTACAGCCTGATCACCCAGCAGCCGCTGGGTGGCAAGGCCCAGTTCGGCGGCCAGCGCTTCGGTGAGATGGAGGTGTGGGCACTCGAGGCGTACGGCGCCGCGAACATCCTCCAGGAGCTGCTCACGGTCAAGTCGGACGACGTCCTCGGACGCGTCCAGACCTACGAGGCCATCGTCAAGGGCGAGGAGATCCAGCCACCCCGTGTCCCGGAGTCGTTCAAGGTGCTTATCAAGGAACTTCGAAGCCTGGGCCTCAACGCCGAGATCCTCGATCCAAATGACGAGGAGATCCCGCTTGCGGAGGACGACGCCTCCGGCTATCTCCTCCCCGATCTCGGCGGGATCAACCTCGCCGGGTTCGAGGATTGACGTCCTGCTCCACTCGTTGACCCTGTCCCAGACCCGACACCCGCGGAATCGCGTTCCGGCCGACGCGATCCCGCCCGCTCACGGTCCGCATCGCGCTGCCGAGCCAGGCGGCGGCGCGGAGGAGAACCATGCTCGAAGTCAATAACTTCAGCGCGATCCGCATCTCGCTCGCCAGCCCGGACCAGATCCGGGAGTGGTCCAAGGGTGAGGTGACGAAGCCCGAGACGATCAACTACCGCACGCTCAAGCCGGAGAAGGACGGGCTCTTCGACGAGCGGATCTTCGGTCCGACCAAGGACTGGGAGTGCTACTGCGGCAAGTACAAGCGGATCCGCTACAAGGGCATCATCTGCGACAAGTGCGGCGTCGAGGTCACCCGCTCGAAGGTCCGTCGAGAGCGGATGGGTCACATCCAGCTGGCCAGCCCGGTCAGCCATATCTGGTACTTCAAGGGGACGCCCAGCCGGCTGGGCATCCTGCTCGACATCAGCCCGCGCAACCTCGAGCGGATCCTGTACTTCGCGCTGTACATCGTCACCCACGTCGACGAGGACGCGCGCAAGCGCGCCCTGGCCGCCATCGAGGAGGAGGCCGAGGGTCGCGGCGGCAAGGCCGGCGAGCACCTCTCCGAGCTCGAGGACCGCCTGCGCGCGGACATGAACCGGAGCAAGGACGAGCTGATCGCGGAGCTTGCCCGGACCAGGGAGGACCTGGAGAGCCAGCGCGCCTCGCGGACCGAGGAGATCGCGGCGGCCGGCCAGGAGACGTCGGCCCGGCTGGCCGGGCTCAAGACTGGCGTGGCCGAGGATTCGATCGTGTTCGCCCCGACCGGCGAGGTCGTCGTGGCGGCCGGCGACAAGGGTGGCAAGGAGGCCACCGCCCGGCTGCGCAAGATCGTCGGGGACTTCAGCGAGCAGGTCAACGCCGAGCTGCAGCAGCGGATCGCCGACGAGGAGCGGGCGGTCGAGCAGAAGATCGAGGACCTCAAGGCGTCGATGGGCGACGCGCTCGGCCACGAGCGCGAGCAGCTCCAGGAGCAGGCCCAGGGGACCAAGGACGAGCTGCGCAAGCTGCGCGACGAGCTCGAATCTCTCAAGCCGATGCAGACCCTCGGCGAGACCGAGTTCCGCAACCTCGACGAACGCTACGGCGCGGGCGCCAAGGGCGGCCGGGTCTTCGGCGCCGGCATGGGCGCGGAGGCCGTGCGCGAGATCATCAGTCGGATGGACCTCGAGGAGCTGGCCCGCTCGCTTCACGTCGAGGTCCGCACCAGCTCCGGCCAGCGACGCAAGAAGGCGATCAAGCGGCTCCGCCTGATCGAGGCCTTCCGTCGCTCGGGCACCCGGCCCGACTGGATGATCCTGTCGGTCCTGCCGGTCATCCCGCCGGACCTGCGCCCGATGGTCCAGCTCGACGGCGGTCGCTTTGCGACGTCCGACCTGAACGACCTGTACCGGCGCGTCATCAATCGCAACAACCGGCTCAAGCGACTGCTCGAGCTGGGCGCCCCCGAGATCATCATCCGCAACGAGAAGCGGATGCTCCAGGAGGCGTGCGACGCGCTGATCGACAACGGCCGCCGCGGCCGGGCGATCGCCGGCACCGGCAACCACCGGCTCAAGTCGCTGTCCGACATGCTCAAGGGCAAGCAGGGCCGGTTCCGCCAGAACCTGCTCGGCAAGCGGGTGGACTACTCGGGCCGCTCGGTCATCGTCGTCGGTCCGGAGCTCAAGCTCCACCAGTGCGGCCTGCCCAAGAAGATGGCGCTCGAGCTGTTCAAGCCATTCGTCATGCGCCAGCTCGTCGAGAAGGGCTTTGCCCATAACATCAAGAGCGCCAAGCGCATCGTCGAGCGTGTCCGGCCCGAGGTCTGGGACGTGCTCGAGGAGGTGATCAAGGATCACCCGGTCCTGCTCAACCGCGCCCCGACGCTCCACCGCCTGGGGATCCAGGCGTTCATGCCGGTCCTCGTCGAGGGGTCGGCCATCCAGATCCATCCGCTCGTCTGCACGGCCTTCAATGCCGACTTCGACGGCGACCAGATGGCGGTCCACGTGCCGCTCTCGACGGCCGCCCAGGAAGAGGCGCGGACGATGATGCTGTCGACCGCCAACCTGCTGTCGCCCGCCGACGGCAGCCCGGTCGTGGCCCCGACCCAGGACATGGTCCTGGGCTGCTACTACCTGACCATGGACGTGCCCGTGGTCAAGGGCAAGCGGGTTCGCATCTTCGCCACCGAAGCGGCGGCCATCCTGGGCTACCAGCTCCGCGAGAAGACCGGCGCGACGCTCCACGAGCTGATCGACGTGGAGGTCCGGACCTGGGACGCCGAGGCCCGTGCGCTTCGCTTGGAGCGCCGCCGGACCACGATCGGCCGGGTGATCTTCAACCAGATCCTGCCCGACCCGCTGCGCTTCCACGACACGGTCATGCGCCGTGTCGACCTCAAGGAGCTGGTCGACATCTGCTACCGGCAGCTCGGCCCGGAGGAGACCGCCCATCTGGTGGACGGGATCAAGAGCGTCGGCTTCGAGTTCGCCACCCGTGGTGGGATGACGATCGGGCTGTTCGACATCGAGATCCCGGCCGACAAGCCGGCCCGCCTGGCGGCCGCCGACGAGTCGGTGGCGGCCATCGACCGCCAGTTCCAGCGCGGCCTCATCACCGAGGACGAGCGTTACGAGCAGGTGGTCGGGGTCTGGCAGGACACCAGCGCCAGCATGTCGGACGAGATGATGCGCTCGCTTGACCCGACCGGGCCGGTGACCATGATGACCGCCTCGGGTGCCCGCGGAAACAAGGGCAACATCGGCCAGCTGGGCGCCATGCGCGGCCTGATGGCCGACCCGTCGGGTCGAATCATCGACGTCCCCGTGCGGAGCAACTTCCGCGAGGGGATGACCGTCCTCGAGTACTTCATCTCCACCCACGGCGCCCGCAAGGGCCTCGCCGACACCGCCCTGCGCACGGCCGACTCCGGGTACCTCACCCGGCGCCTGGTCGACGTTGCCCAGGACGTCATCACCCGCGAGGAGGACTGCGGCACCGAGGAGGGAAGCTGGATCATCCGGAGCGAGTCGAGCGAGGAGAAGGGCGCCTTCCAGAAGCGCCTCGTCGGCCGGCTGGCGGCCGCCCCGCTGCCCGATCCGCGGGTCAAGGCCAAGAAGGGCGAGGAGCCGACGCTCCTCGCCGATCGCAACGAGCTGATCATGGAGGATGCGGCCGAGCGGATCGACCTGGCCGGCATCGACGAGGTGCTCGTCCGCTCGCCGCTCACCTGCGAGGCTCGCCACGGCGTGTGCCGGGCGTGCTACGGCCGCAACCTCGCCACCGGCGAGATGGTCGGCTCGGGTGAGGCGGTCGGGATCATCGCGGCCCAGTCGATCGGCGAGCCGGGCACGCAGCTGACGATGCGGACGTTCCACACCGGCGGCGTGGCCGCGGGCGTGGACATCACCGCCGGCCTGCCGCGCGTCGAGGAGTTGTTCGAGGCCCGCATCCCCAAGGGCAAGGCCGAGATCAGCCACATCGACGGCACGGTCGAGATCGTCCGCGGCGACGGCCCGACCAAGGTCAAGGTCATCTCGACGGAGGTCTACGACACGTCGCTGGCGCTGCCGTCGGGGGCCGAGATGCTGGCCGCGCCCGGCGACCTCGTCGAGCTGGGCCAGGTCCTGGCCCGAACAGAGACCGACGGCACCACGACCGACGTCGCGGCCCCGGTCAAGGGCTTCCTGGTCAAGGGCGACGACGGCCTGGTCGTGCGTGCGGAGGATCGCGTCGAGCGCGAGTACCTCATCCCGCACAACGCCAAGCTGCTGGTCGAGAACAATGCCGAGATCCGGGCCGGCGACGCCATCACGGACGGGCCGATCAATCCGCAGGAGTACCTCGACACACGGGGCAAGGACGCCGTCCAGCGCTACCTGGTCAAGGAAGTCCAGAAGGTCTACAAGAGCCAGGGCGTCACGATCAACGACAAGCACATCGAGATCATCGTTCGGCAGATGCTCCGCAAGGTCCGCATCGACCAGCCGGGCGACGTCGATCTTCTGCCCACGGAGCTGGTCGACCGGCTCGAGTTCGAGGAGCACAACAACCGGGTCCTGGCCGAGGGCGGCGAGCCCGCACCGCGCAAACCGTGTTGCTGGGCGTGACCAAGGCCTCGCTCAACACCTCCAGCTTCCTGGCGGCCGCCTCCTTCCAGGAGACGACCCGGGTGCTCACCGAGGCCGCCATCAATGGCGCCAAGGACCACCTGATCGGGCTCAAGGAGAACGTCATCATCGGCAAGCTCATCCCCGCCGGGACGGGTGCGCCGGCGAACGTCGCCGCCCGCAAGGAACGCGAGCGCCGAGCGGCGCTCGAGGCGCTCGCCGGCGAGGCGCTCGACGATCTCGGGACCGAGTACAACCCGTTCCTCGACGAGGGCGAGGGCCGGGCGCCGGACGACGAGGCGGCCGGCCTGGCGCTCGCCGCCACGATCGCCGGAGCCGGCGGTGGCGGCGACGACGACGAGGAGGACGCCAACCCGTTCAAGACCGCCGGGGAGGGCTCGGACGAGTCCGAGAACCCGTTCCTGGAGGATGCCGCCGTGCTCGAGGAGGCCGCCGACAAGAGCTAGCGGAAGACCACTTCCGGAGCCTCATCGCGGCCCGTCGGACGTTTGACACGCTCGACGGGCCGCTGCTACACTCCGCGATCGTGGCCTCGGGAGGGGTCCGCCTTTGGCGCGTTCGCCGAGGACCATCTTCGAGCCTAGAACCCGGTCCCATCGCCTGTCGCACCAAGGGCAGGCGACCCCGAGTGACCGGTCCCCGTCGACGGCGAGTGCCATCGACACCTGACCGAACCAAGGAGAAGCGTCTTCGTGCCGACGATCAGCCAGCTCGTGCGCCACGGCCGCAAGCCCGCGATCAAGAAGATCAAGGCGCCCGCCATGCGCAAGAACTGGAACAGCCTCCGGCAGCGCCAGGTCACGATCGCGGGTGCGCCCCAGAAGCGGGGCGTCTGTCTGCAGGTCCGGACGATGACGCCCAAGAAGCCGAACTCCGCGCTGCGCAAGATCGCCCGCGTGCGGTTGACCAACCAGATGGAGGTCACCGCCTACATCCCGGGGATCGGGCACAACCTCCAGGAACACTCGGTGGTGCTGGTTCGCGGCGGCAAGGTCAAGGACCTTCCCTCGGTCAAGTACCACATCATCCGCGGCACGCTCGATGCCGCCGGTGTCCGCGACCGGAAGCAGGGGCGCAGCAAGTACGGCGCCAAGGCCAGCTCGAAGCCGGGAGCCCGCTAGATGCCTCGCCGGATCAGCATCGCACGCAAGACCAAGTACGAGACCGTTCCGGCCAACCGGACCACGGCGCGCTTCTCAGCCAAGCTGATGAAGGGCGGCAAGCAGAACCTCGCCGAGCGGATCCTCCGGCAGGCGCTGGCCCGCGCCGAGGCCCAGGCCAGCCGGCCCGGCCTCGAGATCCTCGAGGCGGCGATGCGCAACGCGACGCCCATCATCGAGGTCAAGCCGCGGCGCGTCGGCGGCGCGACCTACCAGGTGCCGGTCGAGATCCGCGGCGATCGCCGCATGTCGCTGGGCGTCCGGTGGCTGGTCCAGGCGGCCCGGAAGCGCAGCGGCAAGAGCATGAGCGAGAAGCTCGCGGCCGAGCTCGTCGACGCCATGAATGGCCTCGGCGCGGCGGTCAAGCGGCGAGAAGACACGCACAAGATGGCGGAGGCCAACCGGGCCTTCAGCCATTTCAAGTGGTAGAACCGGGAGCGTAGGCAAACACCGTGGCACGACAGGTTCCGCTCGCACGCACGCGGAACATCGGAATCATCGCGCATATCGACGCCGGCAAGACGACCGTCACCGAGCGGATCCTCTTCTACACGAAGAAGATCTACAAGATCGGTGAGGTCCATGAGGGCGCGGCCACGATGGACTGGATGCCCCAGGAGCAGGAGCGGGGGATCACCATCACGGCCGCGGCGACGACGGCGTTCTGGGGCGACCACCGCATCAACATCATCGATACGCCCGGGCACGTGGACTTCACGGTCGAGGTCGAGCGGAGCCTTCGCGTGCTCGACGGCGCGGTCGTCGTGTTCGACGGCGTGGCCGGCGTCGAGCCGCAGTCCGAGACGGTCTGGCGGCAGGCCGACCGCTACGGCGTGCCGCGCTTCTGCTTCGTCAACAAGCTCGACCGGACCGGCGCCGACTTCTGGCGCTGCGTGGACTCGATCAAGGATCGCCTCGGCGCCAACGCCGTGCCGATCCAGATCCCGATCGGTCGCGAGGACAAGTTCCAGGGCGTGATCGACCTGATCGAGATGCAGGCGATCTACTACCGCGACGACCTGGGCAACCAGGTCGAGGTGGCCGACGTCCCGGCGGACCTGCTGGCCGAGGCCGACAAGCACCGCCACAAGCTCATCGAGGCCGTCGCCGAGATGGACGACGAGCTGACCCACAAGTACCTCGAGGGTGAGGACCTGACCATCCCGGAGATCAAGCGCGGTCTCCGTCTCGGTACGCTGACCAACCGGATCATCCCGGTCCTGACCGGTTCGGCGCTCCGCAACAAGGGCATCCAGAAGATGCTCGACGCGGTCGTCGACTACCTGCCCTCGCCGCTCGACGTGCCGCCGATGATCGGCATCGACGCCCGCACCGGCGCCGATGTCGTTCGCGCGCCGTCGGACAGCGAGCCGTTCAGCGCCCTGGCCTTCAAGATCGCGGCCGACCCGTTCGTCGGCAAACTGGCCTTCTTCCGGGTCTACTCGGGCACGCTCAAGGCGGGCTCGTACGTGCTCAACCCGACCAAGGGCAAGAAGGAGCGGATCGGCCGGATCCTCCAGATGCACGCCAACCATCGCGAGGAGATCGACGAGGTCTACGCGGGCGACATCGCCGCCGCGGTCGGGCTCAAGGAGACCTACACCGGCGACACGCTGACCGACCCGGATCACGGCGTGATCCTCGAGTCGATGACCTTCCCCGAGCCGGTCATCGAGGTCAAGATCGAGCCCAAGACCAAGGCCGACCAGGACAAGCTGGCGATCGCCCTGCAGCGCCTGGCCGAGGAGGATCCGACCTTCCGCGTCCACACCGACCCGGAATCGTCCGAGACCCTGATCGCCGGCATGGGCGAGCTCCACCTCGACGTGCTCGTCGACCGGATGATCCGCGAGTTCAAGGTGGCGGCCAACATCGGCAAGCCGCAAGTCTCCTATCGGGAGACGATCCGGCGCGCCGCCGAGGGCAACGGCCGGTTCGTCCGCCAGACCGGCGGCAAGGGCCAATACGGCCATGCGGTGATCAAGCTCGAGCCGGCCGAGAAGGGCGCGGGCTACGAGTTCATCGACAAGATCGTCGGCGGCACGATCCCGCGCGAGTACATCAAGCCGGTCGACCAGGGCATTCGCGAGACCCTTCAGACGGGGATCTTCGCCGGGTTCCCGGTGGTCGACGTCAAGGTCACCCTGTTCGACGGCTCGTATCACGAGGTCGACTCGTCCGAGATGGCCTTCAAGATCGCCGGCTCGATGGCCATCAAGGACGCCTTCAGCAAGGCGGACCCGGCCATCCTCGAGCCGATCATGCGGGTTGAGGTCACCATGCCCGAGGAGTTCATGGGCGACGTGATCGGGGACCTCAACAGCCGTCGCGGCCACATCGAGGGGATGGAATCACGCGGCACGACCCAGGTCGTGCGGGCGTTCGTCCCGCTCGCCCAGATGTTCGGGTACGTGACCGACCTGCGCAGCATGTCGCAGGGTCGGGCAACCTCCTCGATGGAGTTCAGTCATTACGCCGAGGTGCCGGTCAACCTGGCCTCGGAGCTCGTCCAGAAGTCCAAGGTCTAGAGGAGCCAGGGAGCAGCCACCATGGCCAAGAAGAAGTTCGACCGCACCAAGCCCCACGTCAATATCGGCACGATCGGCCACATCGACCATGGCAAGACCAGCCTGACCGCGGCGATCACCAAGTACCTCCACCTCAAGGGCGGCAAGTCCGAGTACCGCGCCTTCGATTCGATCGACAACGCGCCCGAGGAGCGCGAGCGCGGGATCACCATCGCGATCGCCCACGTCGAGTACGAGACCGACCATCGCCACTACGCCCACGTCGACTGCCCGGGCCACGCCGACTACATCAAGAACATGATCACCGGGGCGGCCCAGATGGACGGCGCGATCCTGGTCGTGGCCGCCACCGACGGGCCGATGCCCCAGACCCGCGAGCACATCCTGCTGGCCCGCCAGGTCGAGGTCCCGTACATGGTCGTCTTCCTCAACAAGGTCGACATGGTCGACGACGAGGAGCTGCTCGACCTGGTCGAGCTCGAGGTCCGCGAGCTGCTGACCAAGAACAAGTTCCCGGGCGACGACATCCCGTTCGTGCGCGGCTCGGCGCTCAAGGCGCTCGAGGCGGGCGACGACCCGGCCGACCCGGCGTACGCCCCGATCCAGGCCCTGATGGACGCGGTCGACAGCTACATCCCGACCCCCGAGCGGGCGATCGACAAGCCGTTCCTGATGCCGGTCGAGGACGTCTTCGGGATCAAGGGCCGGGGGACGGTCGCCACCGGGCGGATCGAGCGCGGCATCGTCAAGGTCGGCGACGAGGTCGAGATCGTCGGCATCCGGCCGACCCGCAAGGTCGTGGTCACCGGCGTCGAGATGTTCAAGAAGCTGCTCGACGAGGGCCGCGCCGGCGACAACGTGGGCTGCCTGATCCGGGGCATCGAGCGCGACGACATCGAGCGCGGCCAGGTCCTGGCCAAGACCGGCTCAGTCAAGCCGCACACCAAGTTCACCGCCCAGGTCTACGTCCTGACCAAGGAGGAGGGCGGCCGCCATACCCCCTTCTACAACGGCTACCGCCCGCAGTTCTACCTGCGCACCACCGACGTGACCGGCGCGATCGGCCTGCCCGAGGGGGCCGAGATGATCATGCCCGGCGACAACGTCGAGATGAGCGTCGAGCTGATCACCCCGATCGCCATCGAGGTCGGCCAGCGCTTCGCCATCCGCGAGGGTGGCCGGACCGTCGGCGCCGGCGCCATCGTCAGCATCGTCGAGTAGGGCGACATGGCACGAGTCGAAGCCCGTCCCGCGATCCAGCTCGCATGCACCGAGTGCAAGGAGCGGACGTACACGACGAGGAAGAACAAGAGGAACGATCCAAACCGGATCGAACTGCAGAAATACTGCCCACGGTGTCGACGACATACACTTCACCGCGAGGCGAAGTAGGCAGCCGGCCCGCAGGGGTGTAGCTCAATTGGCAGAGCACTGGTCTCCAAAACCAGCGGTTGTAGGTTCGAGTCCTATCGCCCCTGCCACTTCACTTCCGTAGCGTTGAGAGAAGAACGACCGACGTGACCCGCATCCGCCGCTATTTCGATGAGGTCTGGTCCGAGCTCCGCAAGGTCTCGTGGCCGACCCGCGAGCAGGTCCGCAACCTGACCGTCCTGGTCTTCGCGATCAGCCTGGTCGTGGGCATCTACATCACGATCCTGGACAGCGCGTTCCAGGTCGCGATCGACCTGATCGCGGTCTAGAGGTCGTGATGACCGAAACGACGACGGAAACCCGGACTCCCGAGAAGCGCTGGTACGTCATCCACACCTACTCCGGCTACGAGAACAAGGTCAAGGCCAATCTCGAGCACCGGATCGAGTCGATGGGCATGGAGGACAAGATCTTCCAGGTCCTCGTCCCGATGGAGGACGAGATCGAGATCCGTCAGGGCCAGCGGCATACCGTCCAGAAGAAGGTCTACCCCGGCTACGTCCTGGTCGAGATGATCCTCGACCCGGACAGCTGGTTCGTCGTCCGCAATACGCCGGGCGTGACCAGCTTCGTCGGCGGCGCCAACATCCCGGGCGTTCGCAGCGAGCCGATCCCGCTCGACGAGAACGAGGTCAAGCAGATCCTGCGGCACATGGGCGTCGAGGCGCCCAAGTTCCGCGTCGCGTTCACCAAGGGTCAGAGCGTCCGGGTGACCGACGGGCCGTTCGCCGAGTTCATCGGCACGGTCGACGAGGTCAACCCCGAGCGCAACAAGGTGAAGGTCCTGGTGAGCATCTTCGGCCGCGAGACACCGGTCGAGCTCGACTTCCTGCAGGTCGAGAAACTCTAGAAAGGAACCCGGTACTCACGTGGCCAAGAAGATCCGCATCGTCCTGACCCTCCAGCTCCCGGCTGGCAAGGCGACCCCCGCCCCGCCGGTCGGCACCGCGCTGGGCCCGCATGGCATCAACATCGTCGAATTCACCAAGTCCTATAACGAGAAGACCGCCGACAAGGCGGGGCAGATCATCCCGGCCCAGATCACAGTCTTCGAGGACCGCTCGTTCACGTTCATCCTCAAGACCCCGCCGGCCGCCGATCTGCTGCGCAAGGCAGCTGGCGTCGAGAAGGGCTCCGGCACGCCGCTCCGCGACAAGGTCGGGCGGGTCACCCGCGACCAGGTCCGCGAGATCGCGGCAATCAAGATGACCGACCTCAACGCGAACGACGCGGAAGCAGCAATGCGTCAGATCGAAGGTACCGCCCGATCGATGGGCATCGAGGTCGTCGGGTAACCGTCGGCTTCGCTCCACGCCGCGCGGCTTGACCCCGGGCCCGCGGCGCACGCGAAGGGGGAGGCCGGTTCGCCGGCCGACAGGAGGAACCAGTTCATGGCAAAGCACGGCAAGAAGTACCTCGACGCCGCCAAGCTCGTCGACCGGGCCACGATCTATCCGCCGCTCGAGGCGGTGGAGCTGGCCAAGCAGACCTCGACGGTCGGCTTCGACGCCTCCGTCGAAGTCCACCTGCGACTTGGCGTCGACCCGCGCCACGCCGACCAGATGGTCCGCGGGACCGTGGTCCTGCCGCATGGCACGGGCAAGGTCGTGCGGGTGGCCGTCTTCGCCCAGGGCGAGAAGGCGCAGGAAGCGCTCCGCGCCGGGGCCGACGAGGTCGGCGGTGAGGACCTGGTCAAGAAGATCGAGGCCGGCTGGCTCGAGTTCGACGTCGCCCTGGCCACGCCCGATTCGATGGGCATGGTCGGCAAGCTTGGCAAGATCCTGGGCCGGCGCGGGCTGATGCCGAACCCCAAGGCGGGCACGATCACGTTCGACCTGGAGCGTGCGGTCAAGGAGGTCAAGGCCGGCCGCGTCGAGTTCCGGGTGGACAAGGCGGGCATCGTCCACGCCGCCGTCGGCAAGACCAGCTTCGAATCGACCGCCCTGCTCGACAACCTCGCCGCGCTTGTCGAAGCCATCAACCGGGCCAAGCCGGCCGGGGCCAAGGGCCAATACCTCAGGGGATTGACGATCGCCACCACGATGGGCCCGGGCATCCGGGTCGACGTGCCGGGCGTGCTCGCGGCCGCCGCCGCGTAACCTCCGACGGCCGGCCGGCCGGCGCCGGCCACCAGACGCGTGACGGCCGAGAGGCGCGTCACCTATCGATACAGACGGACCGCCGCAGACAGCCTGCGCCTTTGCCCGCCGGTGACCGAAAGGCCGTCGACGGTCGGGGCTTGATCCGCCGGAACGGACTGAAGCGAGCGCCCTCGGGCGCTCGCCCGGGGACGACGGCGAGCACGCCGAGGCAGACCGGTGCCGCTCCACCTTTCGGGTGGGCAGCGCCCCTGCGATCTGGGGTGGGCCTCCAATGCGGGAGGCTCCCAAAGGCCCGTCGCAGGGGTCTCCCGAT
>Ga0210377_10002688_pt1 | contig 15447 bp, 11 predicted proteins | sample PLM4_65_b1redo_FD_155480 | JGI IMG/M metagenome (GOLD analysis project Ga0210377, IMG submission 155480) | Groundwater sediment microbial communities from an aquifer in East River, Colorado, USA - PLM4_65_b1 redo | ecosystem: Environmental > Terrestrial > Soil > Riparian zone | place: USA: East... | reverse complement strand
GCCGTTTCTCTTTTCGCGATCGCGTGCCAGAACTCAATTCTGTGGCGTCGAGGAACCGGTCATCCTGCGGGCCGGCTGCGCTTGATTTCGCCTCCGCCCACCCCCCGCCGCCTCCCTCCGAGGGCCCCCAATGTCGCATCAGGGCTAGCGGCTGCCGCCGCGGCGCGCGCGGCGCATCACGCGCCCGGCTGCGGGCTCGCCTGCGGGCTGCGACCTTCGAGCCGGCCGACGAGGCGCAGCAGCCCGTCGAGGATCGTGAGCGGGTGCGGGGGACACCCGGCGATGTAGAGGTCGATCGGAAGCAGGCCCTCGACGCCGTTCGCCACCTCCGGGTGGTCGATGTAGGGGCCGCCCGAGATGGCGCAGGCGCCGACGGCGATCACGATCTTGGGGTCGGGAACGGCATCGTAGGTCTTGCGCAGGGCCAGCCGCATGTTCTCGGAGATCGCGCCGGTGACGAGGAGTCCGTCGGCGTGGCGGGGCGACGCGACGAACTGGATTCCGAAGCGGCTCAAGTCCCAGCCCACCGTGTTGAGGACGTTCACGTCGAGCTCGCACGCGTTGCAGCCGCCGGCGCTCACCTGGCGCAGCTTGAGGGAGCGGCCGAAGAGCTTGCGCAGCCGCCCTTGCAGGGCCGCGGCGAGCTCGAGCTCGCGCTCGGACGGGGCGATCAGATCCTCGCGCTTGCGAACGGCCAGTCTGTAGTCTTGGGTGTACTCGAGCGCGCCTTCCGGACACGCGTCCACGCAATCCGTGCAGAACAGGCAGCGGCCGAGATCGATGCGAGGACCGTCGCGCAGATCGATCGCCTGCGTGGGGCAAGCCTCGGCGCAGCGCGCGCAGCCGTCCGGACACTTGGTTGCGTCGATCCGCGGGCGGCCGCGGAACCGCTCCGGCAGCGGCGGAGGCGGCGCGTCCGGGTACGCCATGGTGCGGTACCCCTGCCGGAGGCGCGCGCGGATCAGGTCGATCATCGGACAGCTCCTCGTGGTCGCAGGGCGCGAGTCACAGGTCGTGGCCGCAGTAGGAGAGGTTGAAGCTCTTGTTGCACAGCGGGAAATCCGAGATCTGCTGACCCCGGAGCGCCAGCGCCAGGCCGGTCCAGTTGTGGAAGGACGGGTCGACGACCTTGTAGCGCTCGAAGCGGCCGGCCCCATCCGTGAGCGCCACGTGGCAGAGCTCGCCGCGCCAGCCTTCCGCGAGCGCCACCGCGATCCGATCCGGCGCGAGAGCCCCCACCGATCTGCGCACGTCTCCCGGCGGCAGGCTACGGAGCTGCTCGCGCACGAAATCGATCGAGCGCTGCACTTCGAGCCAGCGCACGTACGCGCGCGCGAACACGTCTCCGGTGCTCCAGCTGGAGACGGGAACGTGGGCGAATCGAAAGATTCCTGACGGATGATCGTGGCGCACGTCGCGCAGCAGCCCGCAAGCGCGCGCGGCCGGCCCCACCAGACCCAGCGTCTCGGCCGTGTCGCGCGCGACCGGCCCCGTCTCCTCGAAGCGCGCCATCACCGACGGCGTGTTCCAGAGCAGCTCCACGGCGTTCGTCGTGTCGCCCTCGGCGGTCTCGAGGCTCGCGAGCAGGCCCTGGATGGTCCGATCGTCGACGTCGAAGCCGACGCCGCCGGGACGGATCATGCCGCGACCGAAGCGGCTGCCGCACAGCGTCGCCGTCATGTTCAGGAAGTCGCCGCGGAGCCGCCCGCAGTAGGAGGCCGTCGGCAGGAAGGCGACGTCGTTCGCCAGCGCGCCGAGATCTCCGACGTGGTTCGCCAGGCGCTCGAGCTCGAGCGCGATGCCGCGCAGCGCCTGCGCCCGCGGCGTCTTCTGGCACCTCGCGAGCGCTTCGATCACCTGGCAATACGCGCTCGCGTGTCCGACGCTGGTGTCCCCCGCCAGCGTCTCCGCGTAGTGGATCGAGCGCTTGTCGGGTCCCCCGATCATCGCCCTCTCGACTCCGCGGTGTTGATAGCCGAGCGAGATCTCGAGATGGAAGACGTTCTCGCCGTGGCATTGGAAGCGGAAGTGCCCGGGCTCGATGATCCCGGCGTGGACGGGTCCGACGGCCACCTCGTGCACCTCGTCGCCCTCGACGCGGTAGAAGTCCGTGACGCCGATCAGCGGCCCTTCGCCGTCGGGCCCGGAGAACGCTTCGAATCCGGGCCGTCCGGAGCGCTGGTAGCGAACCGGCTTGAACCACGGATGGCCGGTGGCGCGCAGGCCGAACTGCTCCGCGATCTCCCGCTCGAACAGATGGACCTGCGGACAGACGGGGGTGAGGGACTCGAAGGCTGCGCCGCGCACCCGCGTCTGGCCCAGGTGGAGCTGCGCGTTGCGGTCGTCCGCCAGCACGACCGTGAGGACGACGGCCGCAGGATCCGGATCCGCCGTGCCAAAAAAAGCCGCGACCCGAAGCCCCGCAGCGACCGCGTCCGAGACGGCGCCCCAAAGACTCGCCAGCGGCAGCTCCGGCACGGCGGAGCGCTCGATGGCGCGACCGTTCGCGATCGTCGCGAAGCGCGTCGTGGCTGTGGCCGGTCCGCTCACGGGATCTTCTCCAGATAGGCAGCGGCATCCCGCAACAGGGCCTCGATCGGCGACGGAATGTGAAGGCCGAGCAGCAGGACGAGCGCCATCGAGATCACCACCGGTAGGCCCGTCAGCAGGCCATCCTGGTAGGTCGTTCGCTGGGCCTCGGGAGAAGGCAGCCCTTGCACCATCGGCAGGATCGTCCGGCCCATTCCCACGAACACCACCAGCAGCAACAGCAGCGTGCCTCCGCCGACGAGGAAGCGATCCGCCGCGAAGGCTCGGCTCACGATCAGGAACTCGCTCACGAAGGGCCCGAAGGGAGGAGAGCCGGTGATCGCGAAGAACCCGAACAGGAAGAGCGTCCCCGACAGCGGCACCCTGCGCATCGCGCCGCGCACCTCGTCGACCGTCTTGCTGCCGAACGCGCGGTGGATGTTGGCCGCGGAGAGGAACAGCACGCCCTTCGTGAGGCCGTTGTTCAACATGTGCAGCAGGGAAGCGAAGACTCCGAAGCCTCCCAGGCCCATGCCCAGGACCAGGATGCCCATGTGCTCGATGCTCGAGTAGGCCAGCATCCGCTTGAAGTCCCGTTGGCCCACCATGAAGACGGCGGCCACCGCGATCGAAAGCAGACCAAAAAAAACCAACAGCCGGCTCGCGTAGGCGCCTTCTCCGGCGGCCTGGCAGATGTGGAAAACGCGCACGAGGGCGAGAAACGCGCAGTTCGTCAGCCCGCCCGCCAGCAGTGCTCCCACGACTCCGGGCGCTTCGCCGTACGCGTCGGGCTTCCAGGTGTGCATGGGGGCGAGCCCCATCTTGGTTCCGTAGCCGACCAGCAGCAGGACGAATGCGACGTGGAGCCACGAGCGGTTCATGTGATCCGCGCGCCGCAGCAGATCGGCGAACAGGAGCGACGAATCCTCGCCGAGCGACGCGTAGGCGAGGACGAAGGATCCGAGCAGCGCGAGCGCGATGCCGACCGACCCGACCAGCAGGTACTTCCACGTCGCCTCGATCGAGCGCGGCGTCCGGTTGAAGTAGATCAGCGGGGCCGTCGCGAGCGTGCTCGCTTCGACCGCGACCCACATCAGCCCCAGGTGCTGCGAACACACGACGAGCGTCGTCATCCCGAGAAACCCGAGCAGACACGGCACGAAGACCCGATTCGAGAGCTCTCGCCGGTAGCGCAGGTAGCCCACGGCGTAGATGGCGCAGATCGCGAACAGCACGCTCAGCAGGAGCAGCACGAGCCGCCCGGGCGGGTCGAGGGCCAGCCAGCCGCCGAGCGAGCTCGGGCTCTCAGCCGAGATCGCCACGAGGCTGAGCGCCAGGTGGCCGGCCGCTGCCACCGGCAACACATCCGGGCGACGGCGGTCCGATGCGATCGCTGCCGCCACCGCCGCAGCGAGGACGGGCCATGCGATGAGAGCGAGCAGCAGCACCTGGTTCATTCCTTCAGCGAGGCGAGGCGCCGCGTGTCGAGGGAAGCGAACTCACGGTTGATGTGATGGATGATGATGCTCACCACGAAGATGCCGACGAACAGATCGAGCAGGACTCCGATCTCGACCAGGAAGGGCATGGCATCGACGAGCAGCATCCCGAAGATGAAGATCCCATTCTCGAGCACCAGATAGCCGATCGCCTGGGTGATCGCCTTGATGCGCGTCGTGAGCAGGAGGAAGCCGGTCACCACCGTCGCGAAGGATGCCGGCACGATCAGCAGCTCGCGGTGCTGCGGCTCGAGCGGAAGCTCCGAAGCGAACGCGATCGACAGCAGCGTTCCGAGGGCGCCGAGCAGCATCGTGGGCACGAAGCCGATCAGGGGCTCGATCTCGCGCTTGATCTGGGCTTCGCGCAGCGCCCTGCGCAGCATGCGAGGGATCATGGTCCCCTTGAGCAGGACCGTGGCGATCGCGATCAGACCGGCGTTCCACTCGCTGTGTTGGTGGATCAGCAGCGGGATCACGCCCAGCAGCACTCCTTGTAGCGCGGCCGCCTGGATCAGCGCGCGGATGCGGCTCGTCCCCAGCATGAACAGGTTCACCAACAGGACGCCGACCAGCAGCAGATTGACGGCCGAGACTCTCAGCATGGGATCTCCATTCAGGCCAGCGTGAGGACGAATCCGAAGACACACAGCACCGCAGACGCGATCAGCAGGGACGGCACCGCTCGCAGCCTGAGCCTCGCCATCACCGACTCGACGACGCCGATCCCGACGGCGATCGCCCCGATGCCCGCGAGGAACGCCAGCCAGTCGAGCACGGGACTCCCGAGCGTGAAGGGCAGGACGAGGTGCAGGACCAAGGCCGACAACAGGAACAGCTTGATCGCCGCGCCGTAGAGGATGAGCCCGAAGAGCGGCCCGCTGTGATCGAGGACCATCACCTCGTGGATCATCGTGAGCTCGAGGTGCGTGTTGGGATCATCGATGGGAATCCGCGAGTTCTCGGCGAGCAGCACGACGAAGAGGGCCACGGCGACGAGGCAGAGCGCCGCGGCCGGCAGGCCATGAAGCGGAGCGAGCATCGGCGCGTGGAACATCGGCGACAGGCTGAGCGCGCCCGAGAAACGCACCAGCACCACGAATGCCATGAAGAGCGCGGCTTCCGCGAGGCAGGCGAACGACACCTCGCGAGCGGCCCCCATGCCTTCGAATGCGGAGCCCGTGTCGAGCGCCGCCGCCGTCGTGAAGAAGCGACCGAGAGCCATCAGGTAGACGAACAGCACGAGATCGCCGGTGAAGCGCACGGGCGCGTCGAAGGCGCCGAAGGGAACCAGGGAGCCCGCCAGCAGCACGGCGCTCAGGCTGATCACGGGCCCTGCGCGGAAGACCCAGGTGGTCGTCCGGCTGAAGACCATCTCTTTTCGGAACAAGCGCGCGAGGTCGTAATACGGCTGGAGCAGCGGCGGGCCGCGCCGGCCCGCGAACCAGGCCTTGGTCCGGCTGATCACGCCGAGCAGCAAGGGTGGCAAGGCGAGCAGCAGCGCGAAGTGGACGAGCAGCGTCTGGAAGTCGATCACGTCGCTCTCTCCATCGCCCGGCGCGAGCGGGTCACGGCGCCACCATCAGCAGGATCACGACGGTCAGCAGCAGGTACACGAGGTACATCTGGACGGGGCCGCGCTGGAGTGCGCGCAGCTGCGAGAGGCTCCGTTTCGTCGCGCCCGCCAGCGGCAGCACGACGCGATCGAGGACGGCGTCGGGCACCTCGCTCTCGAAGCGGGATGCCGGCGGAAACGGACCGGCCAGCTCGGGCGCCACCCGGCGCGATCGTACGGCCCAGTCGAAGAGGCCCACCAGGGTCTCGGAGAACGACGCGTCGACGTACTGCATCCGCGGCGTGGGCCTCGCATAGCCGCAATCCCAGGTGACCGCCGTGGACGGCTCGGAGCGCCGCCGGCCAAGACAAGCCGCGACGAGCGCGACGCAGGCGATCAGGAGGACGCCCGCCGCGCTGACCCAACCCAGTGGAGCGAGCACCGAGAGCGGCGGCGCCGCGATGGCCAGCGCGGGATCCCATGCCGCGACGGCGCGCTGCAAGAGGGGGACCGCAACGCTCGGCAACAGGCCGAGCAGAGCGCAGGCACAAGCCAAGGCTGCCATCGGCGCGAGCATGGCCGCGCCCGGATCGTGTGCGTGCGCCGTGGCCGGGCTGCGCGGCGTGCCGCTGAAGGCGATTCCCATGACCTTGACGAAGGCTGCCACCGCGAGGGCGCCGATCATCGCGAGAGCGGGAGCCGCCAGACCTGCCCAGGCCCAGCCGTGCGCCGGATCGACGCCGGCGGCGCGCAGCAACCCGACGTACAGCAAGAGCTCGCTCACGAACCCATTGAGCGGCGGCAGGCCGCAGATCGCAATGCCGCCGGCGGCGAACAGCACGAACGTGTAGGGCATCGTGCGCGCCAGGCCGCCGAGCGACGAGATCCGCCGCGTGCCGGTCGCGTGCAGCACGTTGCCGGCCGCCAGGAAGAGCAGCGGCTTGAAGAGGCTGTGATTCAGCACGTGCAGCAGCGCCCCCCCGAGCCCCAGGGCCACGAGATCGCCGCGACCGAGCGAGCGGCCGATCGTCGCGAGGCCCACGCCGATCACGATGATGCCGACGTTCTCGATGCTGCTGTAGGCGAGCAGGCGCTTCAGATCCTGCTGGGCCACGGCGAGCGCGATGCCGAGCACGCCCGACACCGCTCCGAACCCGAGCAGGACGGCGCCCCACGCGATGGGCGGATCCGGCAGCAGGCCGCACACGCGCACCACGCCATAGATTCCCGTCTTGAGCAGCACGCCGGAGAGCAACGCGGACACGTGACTCGGCGCATTGGCGTGGGCGCCCGGCAGCCACACGTGCAGCGGCATCAGGCCCGCCTTGAGGCCGAACCCGGCGATCCCGAGCACGAAGAGGGCCGTGGGCAGCCAGCCGGACCCGTCGCTGCGCAAGCTCGGCCAGAGCGCCGTGGATCCCTCGGCGTGGCCGAGCAGCGCGAAGAAGCCGAGCAGGCAGAGGGTCCCCGCATGGGTCGCGACGAGATAGACCCACGACGCCTGCCGCACCTCGGCGCGCTCCTCCTCGCTGCAGATCAGGAAGAAAGCGGCGAGCGCCATCAGCTCCCACGCGATCAGAAAGAGAATTGCGTCGCGAGCCAGCACGACCGCCATCATCGACGCGGTCATGATCCCCCACCACAGGCGCAGCCGGCGGCCGCCATGGCGGTGCTCTGCGTCGCGCCAATAGCTCGAGCCGTAGAGAGATCCGAGGGCGGAGATCAGCAGGATCGGGATGAGAAAGAGCGCGGCGAGTCCGTCCAGCGCGAAAGCGAGGTGGCCGATCGGCAGCGATCCCAGCAGCAGGACCTGCGTCTCGCTTCCCTGCGCGTGGAGGACGAGACCCGCCAAGCCGACGGCGGAGCCGATCCCATTCAGCGCGGTCGCGGTCGCTTGCCCCCCCGCCGGCATCCGGCGCCCGAGGCATCCGGGAGCGCCGCTCAGCCCGATGCACAGCGCCGCGGCCAGCTCGATTGCAGTCGCCGAAGGCATCGGCGTCATCTCACTCCCGAGCCTGCGCGTAGGGGTTCCTCACCATCCGAGGAGCCGCGCCAGGAACGCATCGATCGGGAAGAGCGATGCGAGGAGCGCGCACAGCGTCAGCAGCACGTACATCAAGTACTGCTGGACGCGGCCCTGCTGCACGGCCCGGAGCGGAATCAGGCTCCGCCGGAATCCCGCCCACAGCGGCGCGAGAATGCCCTCCATCACCGGCTCGGGAACGCGCGAATGAAAGCTGCGGGCCGGCGGGAACAGCTCCTTCGGGACCGCGTCGTTCGAGCGCGGCTGAAGCAGCCAGCCGTGGAGCCCGACGAGGATCTGCGCGAACGAGGACGCCGTGTACGCCATCGTCGAGCGGGGTCGGGCGTATCCGCAGTCCCAGGTGACCGTCTGTGCCGGAGGCCTGCGCCGCGAACGGCTGCGCAGGATCAGCGCGCCGGCGAGGACGCCTGCGACGAGCACGGCGTTGATTCCCATCACCGGGTACCACGGCACGAGCTCGGCGAGAGGCGGCGGCAGCGAGTCCAGCCGGACCCAGGTGTGGACGACGCGGTCGAGGGCCGGCATCACGAGAACGGGCAGCGCGCCGATTCCGATGCAGCCGAGCGCCAGCAGACTCATCGCGAGGAGCATGCCAGGCGGTGATTCGTGCGCCCGCGCAGCGCCCTCGGAACGACTCGGTCCGAGGAACACCGTGCCGAACGCCTTCACGAAGCAGGCGATCGCCAGCGCGCCGGCGATCGCGAGGAGCGGTGCCGCCAGCGGCGCCAGGGACCACACGCCATCGACGCCGTCCGCGGTGACACGCAGGAGACCTACGTAGATCAGCAGCTCGCTCACGAAGCCGTTGAGCGGCGGCAAGCCGCAGATCGCCGCGGCGCCGATCGCGAACAGCGACGCGGTGCGGGCCATCGGCCTGGCGAGCCCGCCGAGCCGATCGATCTCGCGCGTGTCGGCGCCGTGGATCGCGGATCCGGCGGCGAGGAAGAGCAGCGCCTTGAAGAGCGCGTGGTTCCAGACGTGGAGCAGACACCCGCCCAGGCCAAGGGCAACCCAGGCCGGCTGCTTCGCGCTGACACCGATCAGCGCCAGGCCCAGGCCCATCACGATGATTCCGATGTTCTCGACGCTGTGATAGGCGAGCAGGCGCTTGAGGTCGTGCTGCCCGAGCGCAAACGCAACGCCGTAGACGGCGCTGCCGGCGCCGACTGCGAGGAAGAGCAGCCCGAGGGCCGCCGGAGGCGTCGGGAGCAGCGTCAGGATTCTCAGCAGTCCGTAGATCCCCATCTTGAGGACGATTCCGGAGAGCAGCGCAGAGACGTGAGAGGGCGCGCTCGCGTGGGCAGCAGGCAGCCAGAAATGCAGGGGCACGATCCCCGCCTTCAGGCCGAAGCCGAGCAGAGCGAGGAGCAGCAGGAGGCTCGTGACGCCCGGCCGGCCCGCGCCGGGCGCGAGCGCGCGGAACTCGAGAGTGCCGGTCGTCGCCCACAGCAGACCGAAGAGAGCGAAGAGAGCCAGCGTGCCCGCATGCGCCGCGACCAGGTAGACCCAACCCGCCTGCTGCACCTCGCTTCGATCGTCCTCGGTGGTTACGAGAAGAAACGCCGAGAGCGCCATGATCTCCCATGCGAACAGGAAGGCGACTCCGTCTGCCGCGAGCACCACTCCCGCGAGAGCAGCGATCAGGACGCCGAACCACAGTCGCAGCTTGCGACCGTTCTCCGGATGTTCGGCTTGCTTCCAGTAACGGGCTCCATAGAGCGTGCCAGCCGCGCCGAGCACGTACACGGGAACGAGGAAGAAGGCCGCGAGCGGGTCGAGCCGCAGATGGAGTCGCAGCTCGGGGAGCGCCCCCACCAAACTCGACGTTTCGACCACGCCGCTCGTCAAGGCTACGAGCCCGCTCAGCGAGCCCAGCAGAGCACCGGCGATCAACAGGCAGCTCGCGATGCCCTGGCCCACGGCAGAGCGACGCCCGAAGGCGAGGCCCGGCACTCCGCTCGCCGCCGTCAGCAGGATCGCGGCGAGGCTCGAGTCCAGACAGGTCGTTCGCTCTACCCACTCGTAAATCGCGGTGCTCCTCCTGGTGGCCTCAGGCCCGATCCGCGTCTGCCCCCGGCTGTGGCTTCGATGCGGTCACGGCAGCCTCGGCTACGCGCAACGCGTCGAAGATTTCTTCGCGGGAGGCCTGGGTCCGCACCGCCGCATTGAATCTCGCGTCGCGGAGGGCGAAGGCGAGGCGCGACAGCAGGTGCAGGTGCGCGCGGACGGTCGGGCTGATGAGCGTGAAGAGCGTGGAGACCGGCTGACCGTCGAGCGCGCCGAAGTCGACGGGTCGCTCGAGGAAGCACAGCGTCACGGTCGGGCGGGACAGGTTCAGCACGATGGGATTGCGAACGTGGGGGATCGCAATGCCGTCTCCGATCCCCGTCGACCCGAGCGCCTCGCGCGCGAGCAGGACCTGGTAGAGGAACTCGCGATCGACGTCCTCGGGGAGATGGATGGTGTCGACCACGGCTCGCAGAACGGAGGCCTTGTCGTGCCCCCCGACGCGGTAGTGGATGCCCCCGGCGCGCAGCGCGTCCTCGAGCGTGGGCGCCGGTCCGGCCTCGCTCTCGGGCTCCGCAAAGATCTCGGGCGAGACGTGGAGCTTGCGGGCGGTCGCCCACTCGAGCAGCTCTGCCCGGTTGATTCGATATTGGTCGTTGATGCGATAGGCCGGGAGCAGGCCCTGCTTGATCCAGCGGTAGACGCTCTTCTCCGAGGTGTTCAGGAGCGCAGCCGCCTCGCGTACGGTCAGCTTCTTCACCGCGCGTTCCCCCCCGAGGTCGCGCGCAGTATTCCCAATGGGCGGACACAATTCAACTTTGAGACAGCGGGGAGAGAAATGGGAGCGACCTGCCGTACTGTCACACTGGGTGCAAGCTTGTCATTCCCGCGAGAATCCGTGTCCGCGCCGGCAGCGAGCGGCGTCAGCCCTCGCGGGTCGCGTTGCGCGCCTCGATCCAGCGGCGGTAGGCGGGGCTGGGGAAGAACGTCAGGAAGAGCGTGACGGCCGAGACGACGCCGAGGACCATCGTCACGATGATCGTGGGACCGACCATCGAAGCCAGGTGCTCGGGGACGGGCTGGACGGTCTCGTACACCAGCCAGTAGAGCCCTCGCGAAGCCAGGTCGGCGACGTAGTTGAGTGTCGCGCAGGCCGCCCAGACGGCCCACAGCAGGAAGCGGTTCGTCACGACGGGATCCGAGAGGCCGAGGCGCAGGCGGCGGCGCAGCATCAGCCAGTAGCGGAACGACTCGAAGGTGACGCCGAGCATCGCCGCCGTGCGTCCGGCCCAACCGATCCAGTGTCCCAGCCCCGCGAAGACCACCGGCGCGAAGCCCTCGTGGAGGGCCTCGATCGCGTAGCCGAACGCGAGGCTCGCGCAGCCGGCGGCGACGATCGCCTTGGCCCACAGGCGCTCGGGCCGGAAGGTCTTCCACGTGAACACGTAGATGGCGCCGGCGCCGATCGCCATCGCGAGCACGGCGAAGGCGAGCAGCGCACGGCTCGCGGGCTCCGAAACCGCGAGCCTCGCGTCGCCCATCCCGCCGTAGACGAGGATCTGCGGTGGCGTGGAGAGGAAGGCGCTCAGCAGGAAGTAGAGCGCCAGCGAGAGCTCCGGCGCGGGCCACCCCCGCCTCGCCCTCGCGAGCAGCCGCAGCCCCACGGCGAGGCTCAGCAGCAGGTTGAGCGCAGTGACCAGACCCGCCAGCACCAACACCGCGAAGCCCCCCCCGGGTTCATCGGAAGATGAGGCGCTAGAGCTGAGGGGCCGGCTACCTGCTGCGGGGATGCTTCGCGCTACGAGCCGGAGCCGGCCGCGAAGAGCACGCTCCCGGCCTGGATCCGATCGATGATCTCCGGCGCTACGCCGGGGTCGAGCGCGGGGCAGCCCCAGCTCCGGCCCAGGCGGCCCCCGCTGCGCATGCGGAACAGCCTGCTCACGTAGTCGGCGGGATGGATCACGATCCGGCGCTCCTCGGCAAGGTCGTTCACGCCGGGATCGAGGCCCTCGAGACGCAGCGAGTAGCCGTGCCCTCCGGTGTAGGTCTCGCCGGTGAGAAAAGTCCCGAGACTCGAGCGAAAGCTTCCCATCCCGTTGCCGAAGCGCACGGCGCGGTCCGGATTCGACTCGGGCGCCGAGCCCTTGCCGTGCGCCACGAACTCGTGGAAGAGGATCTTCCGCGTATCGGGCTCGAGCACCCAGAGCCGGCGCTGCGAGGACGGCAGCGCGTAGTTGATCACCGTGAGCAGGCGGTTGCGCACGCGGCCGGCCGCCTCGACGCGCGCGAAGGCGTGGAGGGCGCGCTCCAGAACCGCGGGAGCAAGCAGCGAGCCGTCCCCCGATCCCGTGGCGTTCGCCGCCGTGGGCGCGAGGATCAGCAGCAAGCAGGCGAGTCGCAGGGATCGCATCACGAGAGTTGCATCGGCACGGGCGAGGCTCCCGTTGAGGTCGGCGGAGTGTAACAAGACCTCGGGCCGCCCGCCGATCCACACCCCGGAGGAGGACCGGGTCGGGCTGACCCACGCACTTGCGCGCAGCCTGCCGGTGGGTGCGGGCAACGTCTACGAGCAGGTTCCTGGAGCTGGCAGCTAGTATGGCTCGACGCGATGTTTCCGATCCGCGACGAGAACCCGCACTTCCTGACTCCCGTGGTGACGTTCGCGCTGATCGCGGCGAACGCGCTGTGTTGGGCGCTGCTTCAGGGCCTCGGTCGGGAGCCGCAGCTCGTGAGCTCCGTTTGCGAGCTGGGGCTGATCCCGGGCGAGCTGTTGCAGCGCTTGCCGGCCGGCGCCGCCTTCCCGCTCGGCCCCGGCGCAACGTGCGTGATCCAGGCGGATCCCGCGTGGTACACGATCGCGACCTCGATGTTCCTGCACGGAGGCTGGCTCCACCTGATCGGCAACATGTGGTTCCTGTGGATCTTCGGGAACAACGTCGAGGATTCGATGGGGCACGCGCGCTTCCTCTGCTTCTATCTGCTTTGCGGGCTCGCGGCCGCCGCGCTCCAGATCGTTTCGCAGCCCGACTCCGGTGTCCCGATGGTCGGCGCTTCGGGCGCGATCGGCGGCGTGATGGGCGCCTACGTCGTCCTGTATCCGAGGGTCCGGATCCACATGCTGGTGATCTTCGGCATCTTCGTGCGCACGATCCCCGTGCCCGCGAGTTTCATGCTCGGCTATTGGTTCGTATTGCAGCTGCTCGGAGGTGCGGTGAGCCTCGGGCGCGCAGGTGGAGGCGTGGCCTTCTGGGCGCACGTCGGGGGCTTCGCCGCAGGGGCCGTGCTCGTGTTGCTCTTCCGCGATCCACAGCTCGTGGCGCGGCATCCCGCTCGCGGCTGGCGGCGAGTTCCGTCCGAGATCGGCGAGCGCTGGTGAACACGATCCAGCCGTCGCGCTGGAGGGAGCGCCGCCCGCGTCGATTGCGCTAACTCTCCTTCGCCTTCACGTGCAAGACGCGCTGCGGGAAGGGCACCTCGATGCCCGCGTCGCCGAGCATCCGATGTACGTCGAGCGCCAATGCGCTGCGGACCTGAACCCAGCGGTCGAAGCCGTCCGTCCACGCGCGTAGCTCGAAGTCGAGAGAGCTCTCTCCGAAGCCCATGAACAATGCGACGGGAGCCGGATAGGCGAGCACCTCACGGTTTCCGCGCGCCGCCGCGAGCAGCAGATCGAGCATCTTCTGCGGGTCGGTCCCGTAGGCGACGCCCACCCGGACGTCGATCCGCCGCCGCGTGCTGTGGAGCGTCCAGTTCGTGAGCCGATCCGAGATCAAGCTCGCATTCGGGACGATCACGTCCGCACCCTCGAAGGTCCGCAGCGTGCTCGAGCGCATTCCGATCCGCTCGACGGTTCCAATGACATCGGCGATCTGCACCGTGTCCCCCAGCTTCACCGGCCGCTCGAAGAGCATGATCAGACCCGAGACGAAGTTGTTGACGACGTTCTGCAAGCCGAAGCCGATACCGACGCCGAGGGCGCCGGCGAGGATCGTGACGCGCGTGAGGTCGACGCCCAGGGCGGAGATGGCGAGGAAGAAGCCGCCGAGCAGGATCACGTAGTGCAGCAAACTCGAGATCGCGTAGGGGACACCGCGCCCGAGCGTCACGCGCGGATAGACGTCCTCTTCCAGCACGAAGCGCACGAGGCGCGAGAGCAGGAACGCCGACGCCACGGTGACGCCGAATGCGACGATGTGGGAGAGCGAGACCGTCAGCGAGCCGAAGGAGAGGCTCGCTTGCAGCGCCGCACGGCCAGCGTCCAGGGCTCCGTCGAGCATCCCGAATGCGTTGAGGCTCGCGAGCAGCCAGGCGATGCCCGCTGCCCATCGCAGCAAGCGCTGCGAGTGATGGCGCAGCGTGTCGCGGTGCGAGCTCACGAGCCGCAGCAGCCGCAGCGGTCGCGCACGCAGCGCGAACGTCAGCAGGCCGTCGGCGGCGCGCACGCCCGCGTAGAGCGCGAGGGCGAGGTAGGTGCTGGTGAGAGCTCCGCCGCCGATCAGGCGCGCGAGCTGCATGTAGCCCGCCGCTCCCGACACGAAGGCGCCCGCGAAGCTCGCGAGCAGCAATTTCGTCGCGATCCCGAGCGGCCGCAGCGCCGAGCGCTGATCGTCACTGAGCTCGACACCCGCGAGCCGGCGCGGCCGCAGCACCCAGGCCATCAGCGCGATCCCGGCGAGCATCTCGAACAGGAACAGGACCTGCTCGGCGAGTGGAGCGGTGGAGGAGAGATCGCGAATGCGATCGATCGCATAGAACGCGCCGAACGCCTTGAGACCCGGGAGCAGTGCCGGATCGACCATCGGCCGCAGGATCCGCAACACGGGGAAGAGCCCCACCAGCGCCGCGATCTGGTGGATCGCGAACGGCGCTTGTGAATGCATCCAGATCGAGGACAGCAGGGTGAGCACCAGCGCGGCCGAGTACGGCACCTGGAAGACGGTCGCCGCCTGCTCGAGCTCGGGCTCCGCCTCGATCGATTGGAGACTGCGGTCCCGCGCCCTGCGGAACAGCCAGACCAGGGCCGCGAACAGGGCGAGCTGCACGACGAAGCGAGACGGATGCAGCGCCGCGTACTCGACCACCCGCTTCTCGACGTCGCCGAGATCGTCTGCCAGCTCGCTGAGCGCGGCTCCGGCGGCCTCCCCGCTGCGCATGGCCCGCCAGATCGGACGGCTGTCCGGGACCCAGAGCTGGCCCACCACCTGCTTGCGGTAGCGGGCGATCCGCTCGAGGGCGTCGTCGGCGACTGCGAGCTCGCGCACGACGCGATCCTGGAGCTCGAGAACGACGGCGCGCCGGCTTTCGACCTTCTTTTGCGTCGCGGCGATCGCCGCGATCGTCGACTGGACGCGTTCGATCACCGTATCCGGCACCTTTGCCGCCCGCACTTCCTCGGCGGTGCGTTCCCAGAGCCCGCGGTGGCTCGCGAGATTCTGGATGTCGGATTCGAGCGCGCTCGCGCGCTCCGTGAGCGTCGCATTGTGCGCGGCGATCGCGCTGCGCGTGGCACGCCAGGACTCGGCGAGCGCGTCGACCACCCGTCGTCGCGGAGCCTGATCGAGCAGCTCGGTCGTCTCTGTGGCGAGCGCGAGATCCTGCTCGACGAGCCCCGACAGCTGCTTCGCAATCGCGTCGACGGCGGCGTTCTTCTCGAGCCCCGCCTCGATCGATCGCAGCAGGCTCGCGCTCTGCTCTGAGCGGCTCGCGATCTCGGGGACCGCGATGATCTCGGCCGGCTTCTGCTCGGGCTTCGCGGCCGGCGGCGTCTCGGGCGCCGGAGTCTGGGCGATAGCGACGCCCGCGAAGAAAACGCTCGC
>Ga0210377_10002687_pt1 | contig 15454 bp, 15 predicted proteins | sample PLM4_65_b1redo_FD_155480 | JGI IMG/M metagenome (GOLD analysis project Ga0210377, IMG submission 155480) | Groundwater sediment microbial communities from an aquifer in East River, Colorado, USA - PLM4_65_b1 redo | ecosystem: Environmental > Terrestrial > Soil > Riparian zone | place: USA: East... | reverse complement strand
CGCCGCGAAGCGGGGGAGAGGGAGGGGACCCGTCGCGACAGCGACGGGAAGGGTGAGGTGGTACCTCCGTTCGCACCGCGTTCGCCCACCTCACCCGGCGCGCTTCGCGCGCCACCCTCTCCGCCCGGAAGGGCAGAGAGGGAGATTTTTCAAATCACCGACATGTCGGGCGGATGGCCGAGCATCCAGCGCCCCACCACCTCGAAATGCGTCTTGCGGCCCTGGATCTGCTGCGCGACCGTGTGCATGTCGCGGAAGCGACGCTCGAACGGGCTCGCCGCGAAGATCGCGCTGGTTCCCGCCGTGTTGTAGAGCGTATCGACCACCGCCACTGCCTCCTGGATGGCGTGGGTGGCGGCAAGCCGGATGCGCATGCGCTGAGCAATCGTGACCGTGTCGGCGGCTGCCGCCTCGTCCCAGATGCGCTCGACCTCGCCCAGGAGGAACGCGCGCGCCGCCGACAGCCGCGCCTCGCAGCGCGCCAGCTCGTCGTGCACCACGGCGCTGTTGCTGAGCGTTGTCGAACGGAGCCGCGGCTGTTTCGTGTGGGTGAGCGCGACGAAAGCGTCGAGGAACGCCCGCGCGATGCCGAGCCCGGTGGCGGCGAAGGCGATCGCGTAGACCCCATAGAACGAAAAGAGGTAGAGCGGCCCCTTGCAGCGGCGCAGCTCCGGCACGTCGCGCACGATCGTGTGTTCCTCGCGCACGAACAGGTCCTCGACGACGATCGAATCGCTGCCGGTGGCGCGCAGCCCGATCACGTCCCAATTGTCGATCATCGGCGCGAGCTGGGCGGGAAACAGCGTTGTGCGGTACTCGTTCCGGCCGTCCGGCCTCTTGCGCACGGAGCCGTCCGGCTCGATCACGTCGCAATGGGCGCCAAACCAGCTCGCATGGTGACCGCCGCTCAGGAAGCTCGTGCGCACGGTCACGCGATAGCCGCCCTCGACCGCCTTGGCCTCGGCCTTGCCGGCGCCCCACGCAAGCAACCCTCGGGGATCGCGTCTCCAGATCGTGTCGGCGACGGCCGGATCGAGGAAGGCCGCCGTCATGGCGCAGCCGTTGAGCTGGCCGACGCACCACGACGTCGAAGCGTCGTGCCGGGCCAGCGCTTCCAGGATGCGGAAAAAGATCGGCAGCGAGACCTCGGCGCCGCCGAACTCGCGCGGCAGCAGCAGGCGGAACAGCCCGGCGTCGTGCAGCCTGGCCACGAGATGGTCGGGCAAACGCCGCGCGCGCTCGGCCTCCGGCGCAGCGGCCTCGATCGCGGGCGCGAGAGCGGAAACGCGGTCGAGCCACGCCTCAGCGGTCGTCGGCCAAGCTCGTTCGGTGAGAACGTCGTCCATGGGCCTGCTCCCGGCCGCGATTATGCGACCGGGCGCGGTCTATGTCACGGCGGGCGCCAGCCATCCACGGATTTGGTGGATGGAACCGCCTTGGGCGCGGGGTACAATCGCGGCCTTCCGTGGTGTCGAATCGCAATCGTAACGGAGCGGCCATGCGTAAACAGGATAACGAGCTACTCTGCCGGGTCGGGCGGGACACGCCCATGGGGCAAGTCTTCCGCCGCTACTGGACGCCGATCGCGCTCGCCAAGCAGCTGGAGAAGCCGGACGGCGATCCAATTCGGGCGCGCTTCGCCGGCGAGAACTTCGTCCTGTTCCGCGACAGCAAAAGCCGGCTCGGGCTGCTCGATGAGCACTGCCCGCACCGCGGCGCCTCGCTCGCGCTCGGTCGCGTCGAGGATTGCGGCATACGCTGCCTCTACCATGGCTGGAAGTTCGACATCGAAGGCAATCTGCTCGATGCGCCGAACTACCAGAGCGCAAATTTCAAGGCCAAGCTGAAGGCCCCGGCCTATCCGGTGCGCGAGGGGGGCGGATTGATCTGGGGCTATTTCGGGCCGAAGGAGAAGCAACCGTCCTTCCCCGATTTCGGCTTCATCGATGCACCGGAAACCCATCGCAACATCGAGCGCATCGACCTGAACGCCAACTACCTGCAGCTCCTCGAAGGTGGGATGGACAGCTCGCATGTCGGCATCCTGCATGTCGACCAGGCGCGGCCCGGCTGGTGGAACAACGGCGGCGAGCGCAACACCGATGCGCTCAACCCCGGCGCGCTGGCAAGCGACGACAACGCGCCGACCCTATCGATCGAGACCACCGATTTCGGGTTCCACTACGCCGCCATCCGCAAGGGACCGAACGGCCTACAGAGCGTGCGCATCGTGCCGTTCATCATGCCTTCGACGCGCGTCATCCCGGCACAGGCGCGCGTGGCGACGCTGTTCGAGGTGCCGCTCGACGACGACAACACCAGCACCTACATCATCGTCCACAGCGACCGCCCCTATGCGCGCGAGCATCACCGCTCGATCAGCGGCATCGGCGATCCGAAGCTTTACTCGGAGGACGATTTCAAGTGGCGCGGCACCTGGGCCAACCGCTTCGGCCAGGACCGCGCCACCATGGGCAAAAGCTGGGGCGGCTTCGTCGGTCTAGAGCAGGAAGACGCGGCCGTATCGCTCTCGATGGGGCCGATCGTCGACCGCACGAAGGAGCATTTGGTCCCGGCAGACGCCGCGGTCATCCATACGCGCCGGGTGCTGTTGACCGCCGCGCGCGACGTGGCGGCCGGCAAGGAGCCGCCCGCTTTGCCGAGCATGGCGCGCATCACCGGCATCGCCGACACCGACCTGCCCGCCGGCACGAAGTGGCAAAGCCTCGTTCCGCACCACCTCGCGCGGCGCGACAACGCGCCGCTCGCCGAGCTGGTGGAATAGCCGAGCGCTACATCCCGCGGCGGATATTCCGGATCTCTTCCCGGAATCCGGCAAGGATCGCTGCGCCGTTGGGCGTCGACTTGGCCCATCCGTCGATGACCGACTCGGTGAGCTTTTTCCAGCGCGCCTCCTCCGCGGGGGCGAGCCGCGTGATCACCTGGCCTGGCTTCGCCTTGGTAAGGTCGCGCCCTTCGGCCTCCTGCCGGTCGGTCACCTCGCCCATGCGCTTGTAGAACACCGGGCCGGAGAGCTGGTCGATCGCCTTCTGGCCGGCCTCGGGCAGGCGCGCGTAGGCCTCCTTGTTCATGAACACGAAGGCGGGGAACTGGCCCGACTGCGTCTCGAGGTGGTGGTTCGTCACCTCGTCGAGCTTGAAGCTCATGATCGCAGGCCAGCCCACCATGATGCCCTGCACCAAGCCGCGCTGCATCGCCTGATAGAAATCGGGCGGACCCATGGTGATCGGCGTGCCGCCGATGGCGGTCACCACCTCGCTCACGATGCGGCCCGAGGCGGCGATCTTGAGGCCCTTCACGTCCTCGATCGTCTTGATGTCCTTGTTGGAATTGACCGCCGAGGGCGCGAAGGTGAACAGCGACAGCACCTTCACCTTGGAGAATTCCTCACTGATGAGCCCGCGCTCGAAAAGCCGCGACAACGCAATCGAGGTCTCGGTGTCGTTCTGCGCCTCGAAAGGCAGGCCGCCGACCATGACGCGCGGGAAGATGTCGTAGAACGGCCCGAAGATGCCGAACGAGATGTCCGCGATGCCCTGCACCGTGCGGTCGTAGACGTTGTCCGGGTTGGCGATGGAATTGTTGTAGTAGAGCTTGATGTCCAGCAGATCGTTGGAGGCTTTCTTCACATCCTCGCTCCACGGGATCAGGCCCCAGACGTTGACCTTGGACGTCGGCACGGTGGTGGAGGCAAGCCGCAATAGGATCGGCTCCGCCGCCCGTGCCGCGAGCGGCAGGCTTCCGAGTAGAACGGCCATCGCCGCGAATGCGAGCCTGAGGCCCATGATGTCTTCCTCCCGAATGCGGTTGACCATCCGTTGTTGCACGAGCGCCGAACGGCGGCGAGCCCGGATGGGGTGGTCTGGGTCGCATGTTAGTTCACGATTGGCGCCAGTTCTAGCCGAAGCATTGGCAGCCGTGCCGGTCCGTCAGCGGTATTCGTCCAGAGTATTGCCGGCAAGCGCCTCGCGCGGCACGACGGTTTCCAGCAGCGCACGGCGCATGATCTTGCCTACGGCGCTGCGCGGGAACGATGTCACGATGTGAAACTCCGACGGCACCTTGGCGCGCGTCAGGTGTTGGCGGCAGTGCCGCTCGAGCTCCCGGTGATCGACCGCCGCCCGCGGGATGACGAAGGCGATGACGTCTTGGCCCAGATCCCGCGAGGGACGTCCGAGCACGGCCGCCTCGGCGACCGCGGGATGCTCGCACAAGACGCGCTCGACCTCCTCCGCCGCAATCGATGCGCCGCCGCGCCTGATCCGGTTCGCGACCCGGCCCGTCAAATAGATGTACCCGTCGTTGGGCACCCGGCCGACATCGCCGGTGTAGTACCAGCCGTCGCGGAGATATTCGGTCTCCTCGGCACCGGTACCGCCACCGATAATTTCCGACGCGATACCGGGACCGCGGATGCGAACGCGCCCCTCCGCATCGCGCGCCAGGGGCCGGTGATCGTCGTCCGCAATCTCCACCTCGGTCAGGAATGTCGGGCGGCCGACGCTGCCCTGCGGCGTTCGCTTGTCCGCCAAGTGGAGCAGCGCGATGGTGGAGTAGCCGCTGGCGCCATACGAGAGGGAAATATTGGGCGTCAGCTGTCGCAGAGCCGCAGCGCGCTCGTCCACGGAGACCGGCGCAGACCCCACAACAAGGTGGTCGAGAGTCGAGAATAGAGGCGCACCGCGGTAATCGAGCTGCAGCAGAGATCGCAGCGTGGTCGGAACGACATATAGATCGGTCGCCCGATAGCGCGCGGCAGCTTCGACCAGCTCGTCGGCGCGGAACAACGGCGGCTGTATGATCACGGTATTGCCGTTGATGAGGCAGCTGATGCATTTGTTTCGGCCGCTCGCATGGACGAGCGGCGTGCATTGCATATAGCGCGTGTGTGGGCCGTGCCGCAGATCTATGTGAAGCCGCACATTCCGCATGAGCTGGCCGTGATGCGAGACGACCAGCCCTTTAGGCCTTCCGGTGCTGCCCGACGACAGGGCGATCAGGAACGGAGCGTCGCCGCCATTGGCCGGACCGCCGTTCTGTACTGGGGTGCGTGGAGCGAGTGCGCGCAAGCTGGGCCAGTCGATGGCGCAGCCAAGGGAGCCGGTATTGCCCGGCTCGCAGATCAACGATTTGAGGCCGAGCGTATCGACGATCCGCCGCCGCTCCGGTTCCGGCGCGCGCCAATCGACGGGGACGATCACCGCCCAGATGCGCGCCACGGCGAACAGGGCGATCAGGAATTCCGACCGCTCCTTGAGGCAGATGCCGACGCGATCTCCGGCACCGATTCCCGCCGCGACGAGGCGCTGCGCCGTCGCATCGACTTCTCGATCGAGCGCCGCATAGCTGAATGTCCGTTCGCCTTCGATCAGCGCGGGGTGATCCGGGCGCATGGCGGCGTGGTGCGAAATGGCGCTGGCGAGATTCATCGCTTGGCCATGGCCGGAGGCGGGTCACTTAGCCCAGCAGACAATATCCTGGCCAACTCGCGGGCATGCCGGCCGAACAAATCGCCTGAATCGCGACAGGCGACCGTATGCACGGCGAGACCGGCGGGAAAGTATGTCTGCCACAACACTCGACGCGCCTGAGACGGCCCGCTCGGCCGATCGCGGGACCGAACGTACAGCGCCGCGCCACCATACGGTTGGGGGACATAGCGCTGGGCCGCCGCATGGTTTGCATCGATGACCCGCCGCTTGGCGATCTCCTCCTTCGTATCGTGCGGCAGCGACCTGCTTCGTATCATCGAGGCGACGTGATGCGCCTTGCCTCGCAGGAACTTCAAGCGTTCGCCGCGGCGGCGGCTGGTCAGGTCGTGCGCGAAAAGCTTCACGCGGTCGAAAACGAACTGGATGCCGGTTGGCACGCCGAATTCCCTGCCGGCAGCCCCGACGTCGGGCAGTGGCGTATCGGCCAGGCAGAGCAACCCCACCTCCTCGCCTTCGGCGCGCAGCCGTTGCGCCAGCTCGAGCGCGACCAGACCGCCGAAGCACGCGCCAAGCAGATGGTAGGGGCCGGCCGGCTGCATGCGCCGGATCTCGGACAGGAAGCCAGCCGCGATATCCTCGATCGACTCGAGCGGCTGCTGACTCGGGTCGAGCCCGATGAAATGGCAGCAGTACACCGGCCGGTCGCCGTCGAGATGCCGCGCGAGTGGCTCCATCCCGATCACCTCGCCGCCGATGAACGGCACGATGAAGATCGGCGGTTTTCGACCCCTGTCGCGAACCTTCACGATGGGGGACCACGACCGAATGGCATCGCCGGCCGTGACGGTCTCGGCTAAAAGCCTAACCGTCGGACGATCATACAAGATGGAAAGCGGCAATCGGCGGCCCGTCGCCTCCTCGATAGCCAAGAAGAGGTTTTCGGCCGAAAGTGAATCTCCGCCCATCTGAAAGAAATCGTCGCCGACGCCGACAACATCAAGATCGAGTGCCTCGGCCATCAGCCGGCACAATAGTTGTTCGATTTCCGACTCTGGTGCCGCGAAGGGAGTAGAAATGCTAAGGTCGATGCGCTGCACTTTGAAAACCACAACGAGTCGACGGACACTCTGCCGCCGATCAATCGCGTCTAAAATTGTACACTATTACTTTCGGATAGTTTAAGCCCTCGACCGACCGGAGAATAAGGATTGACCTCGGCATCGCAGCCGGGCCGCTCGCTTGCCGCGCGCGTGGCGCGGGGCACAGGGTTAATGGTGCTGCTGAGGCTGTCCGATCGCGCGATCGGACTGGTGAGCCTGGCCGTACTGACCCGGCTGCTGGCGCCCTCCGACTTCGGTGCGGTCGCGATCGCCACCGCCGTGCTCGCCATGGTCGAAGCGTTCGGCCAGTTCGGCCTCGATCTGGCGCTGATCCGTGGCCAGAACCGCGACAGGTCCGCTTATGACAGCGCATGGACGATCAATCTTGGCATCGGGCTGATCGTTGCCGCGATTCTCGCCGGGCTCGCCATACCCGCCCCGGCGTTTTTCGACGATGCCAGGCTCGCGCCGATTTTCCTCTGGCTGGCGCTATCGGTGGCCATAGGCGGCTTCGAAAACATCGGCATCGTCGCGTTCCGAAAGGAACTCGCCTTCGACCGCGAATTCCGCTTTCTGTTGTCCGGGCGGGTATTGGGCACGGCGGTCGCGGTCGCGGGAGCGGTGGTTTGGGGCGACTATCGCGCGCTGGTGGTGGGCGTCGTGGCGCGGCGTGTCGCGAGCGTGGCGCTCAGCTATGCCATGCATCCGTTCCGTCCGCGGCTGTCGCTCGCGGGGCTCGGCTCGCTCATGCAGTTCTCCGCGTGGGTGATGGTCCAAACGATCCTTGCCACGATCAATCATCGCCTGCCGGCGTTGCTCATTGGACGCTGGATCGGGACATCGCAGGTCGCCTTCTTCACCGTTGCCTACGAGGTGGCGACGCTCGCCACCTCCGAGATCATGGCGCCGATCCGGCGTGTGCTGTACCCGGCCTATGCGCAGATCGAGGCCGACCGGCAGCGCTTCGCCGTGGTGATCGTCGATACGCTCGGCGTGATGGCGCTGATCGGCCTGCCGGTCGCCGCAGGTCTCGCGTTGATCGCAACCGACGTCGTCCACGTCATGTTCGGCGCGCAATGGCTCGAGGCCGTACCGCTGGTGCGGATCCTCGCGATCGCCGGAGGAATTCAATGCCTCGGCACGTCGAGCCATCTGGTCTATCTCGTGCTCGGGATACCGCGGTTCACGGCGCTCCTCGAGCTGGTCCGTTTCGCCTGCTACGTGCCGCTGGTCGTGCTCGGTCTGGTCTCGGACGGCGTGGTCGGAGCGGCTTGGGGCTTTGCCGCGGCATCGGCGATCGTGCGCGTCGTGGACTATGCGCTCGTCATACGCGTGGTCAGGCTGCGCGCGATACGGATCGCAGCGGCGCTTTTGCGGCCGCTGGCGGCCACCGCGCTGATGATCCTCGCGGTTCTGCTGGTACAGGCCGAGCTGCCCTCGGACGCCGGAGTGGTGTGGTCGCTGACGCGGATGGTCGTTTCGGCGGCAGCCGGCGCGACAGTCTATATCGCGACGGTCGTTGCGCTCTGGCTCGCTTCCGGACGACCCGCTTCAGCCGAAGAAAGGATCGTCGCGCTGCTGCGAGAATGGCGGGGCGCGACCGGGCGCCGGAAGCGCTGAGCACGGGCGCTTATCCGCCGACGAGACCAAGCTCGGCAGCCCGGTCGAGCCGCGCGTGCTACCTCGCGCCGGTGATTTCGACCGAACGTATCCAATAAGTTCCGCCGCTGTTGTCCATCAGAAGGCCGTCGAAGGGCTTTCCGATTTGCATGTCGGTCGCCTCGATCACCTGAGCGCCATCGAGGGCAACGGTCATCTTGCCGGCCCGATCGCGCTTCCACTCGATAGCGTGCGATCGGTCGTCCTCCAGGCTGATCCGGCCGTTGGAGCTGGCCAGCAACTGAGTGCCCTGGGCCGTCACACGCGACAAGACCAAGCCACTCTCCGCCTCGGGCATATAAGTGATGCGATAGAGGTTATCGCCCCGCTGTCCGATGGAAGGCCCAAAGTCGAACCGGCCGCCGCTGTCACGCGAGGCGATCTCCACGCGGATGGCAAAGGCGTTGGTGATATTCACCGGCGCGAAAATCGTGGCGCGCTCGTCCGGCGCGGCCTGGCCGGTTTGCCGATCACCCTGTCCACTCTGGCCCGCCTGCTGCTGCTTGAGCAGGCCGCCGAGCACGTTGCCGATGATCTCCTGCGCGTCGGTACCGGTCGTGCCCGGCTGCTGGCTCGCGGCCTTGGGTTTGCTGATGGTGCTGTGCAGCCCGTTAAAGCGGCCCCTGGTATCGACCTGCCACGTCCCGGCGATTACCGTCCACGCCGGATTCCGGGTGAAGTCGCCGTCGTGGAAGTCATCGGACATGAGCTTGAGCGGCCACGGATTGTCGTACGCGTTGGCCAGATTGCGAAGGTCGTTGATGAATGTGGGATCGGCGGCCCTGGACCGCTCGGCCTGGTCGGTCAAGCTGCGCAAACTCTTCAACAGTTCCGGCATGTCGCCGGTTTGGGCCTGACCCGGCAACGGCTTGTAACGCGAATCCTGCGCCGCGGCCGGCAGGCCGACGAGCGCGACGAGGCTAACGACTAAGACGAATCGCCTGAGAGTCTTCATCGGTGTTCTCCCTGTTCGAGTTGACTCGTCGCTTGCTCCGCCGCGGCCGGCACTAGGGTCTTTCATCCGGTCTGTGAATCATGACAGCACCGAGGTGCAATGCGCACACTTGCTCGCCTTAACGGGAATGCGCGACAGGCAGTACGGGCAGTCTTTCTCGGTGGGATCCGCCGGCGGCGGCGCTTTCTTCAACCGGTTTAACTGCTTGATCACGATGAAGATGGCGAAGGCGATGATCAGGAAATCGATGAGGGTGTTGAGGAATAACCCGACGTTGATCGTTGCGGCGCCGGCCTTTTTCGCCTCGTCCAACGTGGCGAAGGTTCCCGCGGACAGGTTGATGAAGATATTCGTGAAGTCGATGCCCCCCAGCATCAGTCCGATCGGCGGCATGATGATGTCGGTGACGAGGGACGCGATAATCTTGCCGAAGGCGGCACCGATGATGATGCCGACGGCCATGTCCACCATGTTCCCGCGCATGGCGAATTCGCGAAACTCTTTGAACATTCGATTGCTCCTTCCATTCGCTGAGAGGTCAAACGACGGTGCGAGCACGAGTCATTTCTTCTTGTTCGCTTTGCCCTACCTAGATTTCCATTATCGTGAGAACCGTACCAAACGCGGCCCGGCGCAGCGCCGCCGCATGGAGAAGGGAAGTGGGCACCCTTCATCCATGCGACGTGTGGAGTCGTTCGCAAAACGCGCCGCGACGATTCCCTATGGAACGATGCGGATGACTACATCGCGATTTCGTGCCTCGCGCACGCCATCGGCCGTTGGCACGGCAGGCTGGCCTTCGCCAAGCGCGGTCTCGCGGAACTGAACGTTGATGCCGCTCCTTTGGAGCGCGGCGCGCACGGTGGCCACGCGGTTCTGGCTCAGCCGTGTGTTGTAGCCGGGTGAGCCGGAACGATCGGCATGGCCCTCGAGCGCGACGGTCCTGGCGTTGAGGGCGCGGATGCGAGCGGCGGCCCGATCGACGTCACGGCGGGCCGCGTCGTTGAGCGTCGACTGGTTGAGATCGAAATAGATCGTGACGGTTTCGGCCTGTGGGGCCGGCGCCTGCGCCACCGGCGCGACCTCGATCTTGGCGAGTGCCGCAAGGAAGCCCGACCGGCACGACGCAATATCGTTGGGCTGAAGGTTCTCCTCCTGCTCCTCCAACCAGCAGTCGAACATCGCCTGCGCCTGTGCCGCGTCGCGCGCTGCCCTCTCGCGAGCGCCACCACGGAGCGCCGTGATCAGCCGGCCGCGGTAAGACGTAAGCTCCGGTGTCTTGTCGGCCGGAATATTGCGCGCCGAGACCTCTTCCGGCTCGACGGCAGTGCCCTGGGCGAGGGAGCGGGCCCGCAATGCAAACACGTCGGAATTGCCGTAGTCGCCCTCGGCATACTCGGTGCGAGACAACGTCATGTATTCGCCGAACAGCGCCCGATTGAACTCGGATCCCGCGGGCGTCATGCCGCTCGTCCGCTGGAGCTCCATGCCGCTACACGCCGATAGGGCAAGCGCAGCGGCCACAGCGCATAAGGAAGACAGCTTCCTCATCGGTTTTCTCCAATGTTGAATAGGTTCACGTGGCCAAATGCGCACGTGCCGAGCTTGAACGCGCCTTTGCGCACAGCATCACTGACAAAGTCTTACGGAAAATATTCCGGACTACGGACCAAATACTCGAAGCGGCAAGGACCCAAGACCCCCTCGACTATCAATTGGAGAGACGTTTTTGCAGGTCGTCCGTCGCCTTTTTTCCTTCCTGCACGGCTTCCTTGGCTTTCTGCGCCACCTTCTCTCTCACTTGAGCCGTGACATTCTCGATCGCCTGCTTTTGGTCTGGCGTCAGACCCGTACTCGACGCAAGTTTCTGCAGCGCAGCGCCCGCCTTCGCATAGTCCTTGGCCGAGACGGCGGTTTTCACTTCGTCCAAGGCCGACTTGCTCGCGGGTTGTGCGTTCGAGAAGGATTTTTCTAACTTCGAGGTGTCGATCTTGTCGCCGCTGTCGCACGCGACCAGTGCAAGACTCATCGCAATGAGCGGAACCCCCAGCCATCGGCTCAGTTCCATCATTCTAGCCCTGCAATCCTACGTCCCGGCTGAATGTTCCGTCCAATCGGCGCCACGAGCTTTGATCTGAATCAAAAGGGCTGCGCTTTCCGGTTTGCGTTGGGTTCCTCGCGGGCGCATTCGCCAAATGATTTGCACCCTCCCCGTTGCCTGCCCCTTGATAGAGCAGGGTCGCGGCTTGATCTCATTGAATCAGCGAGTCCCGCTTGATCTGATCTATCCGAATGTCGTACTCGCGACGGTCGATCTTTCCATCCTTGAAATCCTGCTCCACGACATTCTTCTGGCGATTGAGATGGAACTCGTAGCCGCCGGCACCTGCCGCTGCACCGGCGACGCCACCAAGCACGGCGCTGCCTCCACTGCTTTCGCATCCGGTCACGGCGATTAAGACCGCAAACAACCCCGCCGCCATTGCCTTCGACATAGCTTCTCTCCTTCTCATTTGCCTCGGATTGAATCAGGGAAGCTCGACTCGATTGAGTCGCTGACTGCACAGCTAAACTTCCACGGCGTCGGCGAAAGTGCCTTCGCTTGGAAGCATGTCGATCGCCACGAGCTCGATGTCGTCCTCGACACAGCCCCGCTCGCTGCGGACGACGTGATTTCTTTTATTGAAATAAGTGCTGCGGCGAGCTCTTCTAGCGATTTCGGCGCCACGATGTGGGCCATGATTCCGGCCCACGCCCAGGAGCTCGACAAGATGAACGGCTGGAGCGCCAAGACCGAGACGCTACCGAACGATGTCCTCGGCCCCGTAGCCGCGACGGCTCCATGGCTGCGGATAGGCGAATGAACGCGTATGGACCACCTCCTCTTTCTATTCCGCGGGGACAATCGATGTCACCGCAGGTTTGGTGGAGTAGTGGGAGGCGGGCTGGCGTCCAGCCCCCGCATCGCGCCCGGAGAGGATCAGATGATGGGCCATCAGCCCGACACGAATAACGTATTCGATCTCGCCGCGGATCAGACGCGGCCACGCGAAGTTCCAGAATTCGCGGCGATAATCGCTACGCATCCCCGCCTCCCACAGGATCCGGCGCAGCAGGCGCAAGCCCCGCCGGATGTTGCGCCAGGATGCGCGCTGCGGACTGTTTGGTGGTCGCAGTCGATTGGCATAGGTCTCGGTCACCTGGTGCTGGTAGCGGGCAAACACCGCTTTCGGCTGGTAGGCGCGCGCCATGCAGTCTCGCCAGGTCGCGATCACCCTCTCGTAGGGTAGGCGGAAATCCACATTCGACTCGCGCCCGTCGTCTTCCACGAGCCGCCGTTCACCCTGCAGGCGGTCCCACAAAGGAGTGCGCGGTAGCGCCTGCAGCAGGTTGATGGTGACGATGGGGATCCGGGATCGCTCGATAAATTCGAGTAGGCGCGTGCCGGTATCGGGCGTATCGGTGTCGAGGCCGAGGATGATGCCCGATGCGACCTCCATTCCATAGCGGTTGAGCGTCTGCACCGCGTCCAGAATGGGTATCATCAGATTGTGGTCTTTCGACATGGCCCGCAACGCCTCTGGCTCCGGCGTCTCGATCCCACAGAACACCGTTTCGAAGAGAGCTTCGCGCATGAGCTCGAGAATCTCCGGGCGCTTGGCGATATTGAGCGTCGCCTCGCAGCAAAAGGAGAACACATAGCCGTTGCGCTTCTGCCACTCGATGAGGTGAGGCAGGAGCTCGCGTACCGCCCGCCGGTGAGCGATGAAGTTGTCGTCGACAAAATAGACGGACCCCGACAAGCCGCACGCGACAAGTTTGTCGAGCTCGGCGGTGATTTGATCTGCCGTTTTCAGGCGCGGCGTGCGGCCGTAAAGAGCGGGTATGTCGCAGAATTCGCATTGGTAGGGGCAGCCGCTGGAGTATTGGATGCTGCCAAGAAGATAGCGGTCGAGTTGCGCGAGCTCGTAAGCGGGAAGCGGGAAGGCGGAAAGCTCGCGGCGTACCAGCGTCGTCAGGACAACCTGACGATCCGGCCTGGAGGGATCGCGCTCAAGCCGCGACACGAGCTCCTCGGTGGCGTCTCCGAGCTCCCCGACGTGCAAGTAATCGAAATCGGGATAGTACTCCGGGCAGGCGGAAACCGAGGGTCCACCCAGCACCGCGGTTTTGCCTGCGGCATGGACGCGGCGTCGAATATCTTCGATTTGGCGCCGCTGGGCGTGCATTCCGCTCACGAACACGGCATCGGCCCAAGCGATGTCCTCGCTCTTAGCCCGGTCAATGTTTTCATCGACGAAGCGGACTTCCCAAGACTCCGGGAGCGCGGCCGTGATCACGAGCAGACCCTGCGGCGGCATTAAGGCGCGGACGCCGTCCGTCAGTGGGTAGGAGTACTCGAACATGCCGAACGAAGGCGTATAGCGCGGGAAAACGCATAGGATGCGTCGCCCGCCGCGGTCGAGCGCATCTCTCATCAAGTTTCCCCGATGGAAGTTAATTCTGCGCGTCAGCGTAGCCCGTTTAGAATCGACATTCTCCAGACGATCATGGGTCGGCGTCAACGCCACCATCGGGGTACCAGGAAACCGCAAGACCCGGCGCTGATCGCAGCCCGGAACTTTTCAGAACGGGCAGTTTGTCTTAAATGACTGTCAGAAATGGCTTTTTCGCGCCAAGATGGGCTGTGCCGCGCCCCGCAATCCGTTTGGCAATTCCATGCGTGCGGCCAAGGCACTGCGGCTCGCCGGTGACAGGACGATTTTTCTGGGCAGAGCGCGCGCGAAGATGAGGAGTTACGACCATGCAGAAATGCGGACTGGTGTTGCTATGTGCGTTCGCGTTGTCCGCCTGCGCCACCGCCCGGAACGAGACCAGGAATTACATCGTCTTCTTCGCCTACGACACGGCCACGCTAACCCCGGATGCGCGCAATATCGTGGTTCAGGCCGCGGCAAATGTGAAAGCGGTGAAGCCCGTGCGCATAGACCTCGGCGGTTATCTTGGTCAGGGCCCGACCGCGCGCACGGACAGCGCCCTCACCGAACGCCGCTTCGCGGCGGTGGAAGACACGCTGGCCGCGGAAGGTATCGACCGCAGGTTGTTCGCCCACGTGCCGCTGATGGACGATGTCCCGCTTCCCGCCACCGCCGTGCGCAGGATCGAGATCCGCCTCATCGAGGACTGAAACCTGCTCCGCCTCGACGATGCGCGCGCCCGCCGTCACTTACGTGCCGCGGTCGCAATCAGCTATGATGGCGCAACCCAAGCAGTGGCAGCGGAGAGGGCATCGTGCCGACAGCCAAGATCAACGGTATTTCGATGAATTACGAGATCCTGGGCGACAGCGGACCCTGGGTGGCGCTGTCGCCTGGCGGGCGGCGCGGCGGCTCGGCCGCCGCGGGGCTGGGTCGGAAGATGGCGGCCGGCCATCGTGTCGTCTTGTTCGACCGGCGAAATTGCGGCGCCTCGGACGTTTCCATCGGTGCCGACAAATCGGAATCCGAGGTTTGGGCCGAGGACCTCCATCAGCTTCTTTCCGAGCTCGGCGCCTTGCCGGTGGTAGCGGGAGGCGGCTCTTCCGGCTGCCGATTGGCGGTGCTGATGGCGCTGCGCTATCCGGAGGCGGTCTCGGCCTTGTTGCTCTGGCGCGTGACCGGAGGCGCACATGCCTGCGAAAAGCTTGCCCATCAGTATTACGGCGAATACATCGAGGCGGCGAAGCGTGGCGGCATGAAAGCGGTCTGCGAAACCGAGCATTTCGCGGAATGCATCGCCGCCAATCCGCGCAATCGCGACTATCTGATGGGCTTTTCGACCGAGGAGTTCATTCGGCGCATGCGCGATTGGAGCGAATATTTCCTACGAGACAAGGATCTACCGATCATCGGCGCCTCGGAACAGGATCTTAGATCCATCCGGGTTCCGGCCTGCATCGTGCCGGGCAACGACTGGCGGCATAACCCAAAGGTGGCGGCGCGCGCGGCAGAGTTAATCCCGATCAGTGAATTGCATGACCTGATCAAGGTGCAGCGCGATGTCGATCTTGGCCCCCACGAAGATTGGGATGAGATCGAGGACGAAATGGCGACCACCTTCGTCGCCTTCCTCAAACACCATGTGACGGTGCCGGCGGAATAACGGGATCTCAGGACTGCCTGCATCCCGGCCCGGGCGTTACAAAGCGGCCTGGCGTCGGCTTGTGTTATCGCGTCGGGTCGCTTCGAAATCTTGATCCCAGTCCAGGCGCCGCCGGCACCTCTGATAGCAATGTCGGCTAACGGCAT